>Ga0209281_1000039_pt1 | contig 355150 bp, 317 predicted proteins | sample MedtruBG_FD_187514 | JGI IMG/M metagenome (GOLD analysis project Ga0209281, IMG submission 187514) | Root nodule microbial communities of legume samples collected from California, USA - Medicago truncatula BG (SPAdes) (version 2) | ecosystem: Host-associated > Plants > Roots > Nodule | place... | reverse complement strand
GAGCGGCGAGAGGTCCTGCAAAGCTGGCAGCACTACTACAACTGGCATCGACCTCACCACGGCATCGGCCGTGTGCCTCCGGCCTCTCGACTACCCGGGCCGAGATACAACCTCTTGACGCTTCACATCTAGGCCCCTCCGGCATCAGGTCGACAGGAACGCCACCCCGAACTGCCCGCCGTCGCGTTCGATGGCGATCAGGCGGTCGATGTTCGGGTGCTTGCCCGGGTGGGCGCGGGCATCGGCCGTGTGTTCGGCGTACAGCGACAGGCCTTCGCGGGCCGCGTCGGCGTTGATGGCGCCGAAGCGCTGCGTGAGGGCGTGGTACACGGCCACCGAACCGGCCTGGCCCGGTTTGTTCTCGAGCGTGGCGACCAGCTGGCCCTTCGGGTCGAAGAGCTGCAGCCCGGTCAGGTGCGTGATGGGGGGAAGTTGCTTGAGGTTGTCGGCGAAGGCCATGGCGGGTCGATCCGGAACGGGAAAGACCGCATTTTCGGTCAGAACGCGTGGGGGCTCGTCGCGTTGAGCGTGGCGGCCACCTCGTCGATCAGCTCACCCATGTCCATCGGCTTCGCGATGTGCGTGAGGAAGCCGGACGCGAGCGCTCGGGCACGGTCGTCGGGGCCCGCGAACGCGGTGAGCGCGATGGCCGGCAGGTCGCCCCCGCGGTGCACCCCCATCGCGCGGATGCGGCGCAGCAGCGCGTGGCCGTCCTCGTCGGGCATGCCGATGTCGCTGATCAGCAGGTGGGGACGGTGCGACTCCACCAGCTCCACGGCCTCGGCGCCCGAACGCACGGCGTACACCGTGGCCCCGCAGGCCTCCAGTTCGTGCTGCAGCAGCTCGCAGAGGTCGGGCTCGTCGTCGACGACCAGGATGCGCACGCCCGAGAAGTCGTGGCCCGAGCGCGAACAGGGGGCGGCCGGATCGTCCGCCGCCGCGCCGTCGGCGGAGGCGGGGCCTCCGTCAGCCGGGGGCAGGTGGATCTCGAACCGCGCGCCGTGACCGGGACCGTCGCTGGCGACGGCGACAGCGCCGCCGTGCAGCTCCACGAGGTTCTTCACGATCGCGAGACCCAGGCCCAGGCCGCCGTGGGCACGGGTGGACGAGGCGTCGCTCTGGCGGAAGCGGTCGAACACGTACGGCAGGAACGATGCGGGGATGCCTTGCCCCGAGTCCTCGACGACGAGGACGACCCGATCGGCTTCGTGCCCGAGGGTGATGGACACCTTGCCCCCGGCCGGCGTGAACTTGAACGCGTTCGAGAGCAGGTTCCAGACGATCTGCTGCAACCGGCTCGCGTCCCCGAGCACGAGCGCACGTCTCGGCCCGCGTCCGCCGCCCACCGTGAGCTGCTTCGCCTGCGCCGTGGGTTCGAGCGAGGCGAGCACCGTGTCGGTCACGGTGGCGAGGTCCACGAGTTCCATGTCGAGCCGCAGGTTGCCGGAGATGATGCGGCTCATGTCGAGCAGGTCGTCGATCAGCCGCGACTGCGTGCGCGCGTTGCGTTCGATGGTGTCGACGGCGCGGGCGTTCTCGGCCGCCGCCGAGCGTCGCAGCACGTGCGTCCAGCCGATGATGGCGGCCAGCGGCGTGCGCAGCTCGTGCGACAGCGTGGCGAGGAACTCGTCCTTCATGCGGCTCGCGTGTTCGGCCTGCAGGCGCGCGGCACGTTCGGCGGCCAGCAGGCGCTCGCGCTGCCCCTCGAGCACTTTCTGCGCGCTGATGTCGATGGTGATGCCGTCGAAACGTTGGGCAGGACGGCCCGCCGGGCCGTGGGCCATGCCCTTGGCACGCAGCCAGCGGCACACGCCGTCGGGCGACTCGGTGCGGTACTCCACGTCGTAGGGTTCGCGACGATCGATGGCGCGCTGCAGTTCGGTCCGCACGCGTTCGCGGTCCTCGGGGTGCACGATCGAGAAGAACCTTTCGGCGCCGATGCGGTCCGCGCTGTCGGGCTCGAGCCAGAAGTGCGCGCGGCACGTCGGGTTCCACTCGATGTCGCCGAGAGGCAGCGGGCAGTGGAATGTGCCCAGCTCAGCCGCAGTCAGCGCGAAGGCGAGGGCCTCGGTGGCCTCGCGCGTGGCGGCCTTCGCGCGTTGTTCGGCATCGAAGAGCTGGGCGGCCTTCTTGGCGGCCTGGTCCTGTTCCTCGAGGTGGCGGCGTGTCTCGTACTGGCGGCGGCGGCCGCGCAGCGCCGATTGCGCGGCGCTCAGCAGGGTCTCGGCGTGCAGCGGCCGTTCGAGCAACATGACGTTGCCCAAGCGGTCAAGCGTGGTCTGGGCCTGCTGCGGGCGCAGGCCGTGGTGTTTCGCGGCGAGCACGACGACCGGGAAGTCCGACCAGGGCGGCTGGGTCGCCAGCCGGGCCGCCAGGATGGCGACGAACGGCGGCGTCAGCGCTTCCTCCGTGATGATGGCGAGCCCGGCGCCTTCGTCGTACGCGGCGGAGAAGGCCCCGGCGGACGGCGTCTGCAGCGCATCGAGCCCGGCAGCACCGAGCACCTGACACACCACGGCGGCATCGCGGCCCCAGGGAGCGAGGACGAGGACGCGGTTCTCCTTCGATGTCACCGCGCGCCCCGCTCGAGGGGCGGATCGAGCATCTCGGTGCTGCCGCGATAGGTGGGCAGTCCACTCAGGATCCCTTCGAAGTCGGCCAACACCTCGCCCACCCGCACGCCGCTCGGGCCGAGCTGAAACTCTCGAATGGTGCGTTCGTGGGGTGAAACCCGGCTCTTCACGCACGTGACGGCGGAGTGCATCCGACCTTCGTTCTCGAAAAAGCGCAACGCCAGGATCACGTCGCTCAGGTAGCTCAAGTCGATGTCACTTCGCGATTCACCCACGAGGCCGTGCTGCCCCAGCAGGACCAGTGTGGTGACGCCCTGCTGGTTCAGGAACGTCAACAGCTCGTGCGCATGCAGGACGATGTGGGGCTGGTCCGGCATCGCCTTCATGTAGGCGTTGAAACTGTCGATGACGACGAAGCGGCTCTTGTGCTGCCGCACCGCCTCGACGACCCGCGACGCGAATTCGCCGGGGGACAGCGCCGCAGGGTCGATCTGTGAAAGCTGTAGCTGGCCTGACTCGATCGCCGGTGCGAGGTTCAGCCCGAGTTGGGCGCTGCGCGACAACAGCGTTGTCACACCCTCCTCGAACAGGAAGTAGCTGGCCCTTTCGCCGCGCTGCAACGCAGCCGTCATGCAACTCACGGCCGTGGTCGTCTTGCCGATGCCCGAGGGGCCAATGATCAACGTGTTGGTACCAGGGCACAGCCCCCCGCCCAGCAGGGCGTCGAGTTCGGGCGTCCCGGTGGAATGGACACGCGGGTCGAACTGGGTGTGGTGGTCAGAAGCCACGAGGCGCGGAAACACCTTCATGCCGCCGGTCTCCAGTGTCAGGTCGTGCGACCCGCCCTGAAATTTCATGCCCCGCATCTTGACGATCCGAAGGTTGCGTCGCTCGATGCCGAAATCCTGGGCGTCCTGGCTCAGCGACACCACCCCGTGCGCGATGCTGTGGAGCTGCGCATCGCCCTCGCGGGAGGTCTTGTCGTCGAGGAGCAGCACGGTGCACTGGCGCCCGGCAAAAAAGTGCTTCAAGGCGAGGATCTGCCGGCGGTAGCGCAAGGGCTCCTCGGCGAGCAATCGCATTTCCGAGAGGCTGTCGAACACCACACGTGCCGGATTCATCGCCTCCACGACTTCCACCACGCGCTGGATGGTCTCTCCCAGCTCGATCTCTGAAGGCATCAGCACCGACTGGCGGTCGTGCGGCTCGAGGGACGTTTCGGTGATCAGTTCGTAGACATCCAGGCCCTCGAGCGTCCATCCGTGAGAGGCGACGACCGTGCGGAGTTCAGCGGCGGTCTCGGACAACGTGATGTAGAGGCCCGCCTCGCCGCGCGGCACGCCTGCGCGCAGGAACTGCAGCGCGAGCGTGGTCTTGCCGGTGCCCGGGGACCCCTCGACGACATAGAGGCTGCCGGCGGCGAGGCCGCCGCCAAGGATCGTGTCGAGGCCTGAAACACCCGTGGAAACCCGTTCCGGAACGTCACCTGAGTACATGGCCGCCCGTCACTTCATGCGCACTTCGCCGTGTTCGCCCAGCTCCGTGGGCGGCTTGCCGGTGACCGCGGCCTTGGCCATCTTGTAGAGCTGCACGAGCTTGCTGTCCTTCACGTCCCAGTAGTTGGCATGGGTGATGCGGACTTCCAGCAGGGCCAGGTCCGGGTCGTTGATGCCGCCCGGGAACCAGGCCTCGGTCTGCTTTGACCAGAGTTGCTCCTTCTTCGCGGCGTTCTCGACCACGGCGGCATCGCCCGACACCGAGACGTAGCTGTCGTCGCCCGGGTCCGCATAGGCGATGTTGACCTGCGGCTGGGTGGCGATGTCGGCGACGATCTCGCTGCGGCGCGAGACGAAGAACCACAGGCTCGAGTGTTCGTCGAGCTCGGAGTTCTGCGTGGTCATCGGGCGGGAGTGCAGGTGGCCGTTGCTGTGCCGGGTGGTGAACATCGCGAACTTGATGTCCTCGATCAGTTCCCACAGCAGGTCGCGATCGTTCGTGGTCTGGCTCATGGCGGTGCCCTTTCGGTGTGGCGTGGCCGCAGCCACGAATGAGATGCTTTCGATTCCACCAAAAGACGGCACGCCAGGGTGTCAGGAGCAAACGGAAGGCCCTGTAGGACGCTTCCGAATCAGCCCTGCCAGACCCCCCAGCCTTTCTCGCGCAGCGCGATGCCGAGTTCCACCTCCATCTCGCACGCCCCGTGGTACGGCATCGGGTTGTAGACCTCGTACAGCTGGGGCAGCAGCCGCAGCCCGTGTTCCTGCACGTAGCGGTTGGCCTGCACGCCCGCCTTGTGGCGATCGAAGCGGGTGTCCGGGTCGAGCCCGGTCATGCCCACGTAGACGAAGGGCATGCCCAGCTGGTAGTCGGGGTTCGCGCGGCGGAAGCGCGCGTGGTTCCACACCGTGTCGTCGAGTTCGACGACGTACACGTTGTAGTGGTGGCGGGGGTTGCGGCGCGGCATGCGTTGCGAATTGTGACGGCAACGAAGGCCGTGAATTGCGCCACAACCACCCCGTTGTTCACTCAAGCACGCGGGCGTTCAGCCGACTAAAGTTCACCTGCAAGTTCAACAGGAAGCACCATGGACTCTGTTCAATCCGTCCTCGATTCCAACACCCTTCGCCAGCAGCTGATGTCCGATCGGCCGATGCAGCGCATCAAGGCCCTGCACGCACTCGAAGTGGCCCGTGCCGCCACGCCCGAGCAGCAGGCCGCGGCCCGCTTCGCCTCGCGCGGCATCCCCTTCTACTCCGCCCAGGACCCGCACTACCGCGCCTGGGTCGACAAGGCTGTCGGCCACTGGGAACGCGTCGCCGGCCACGCCTGAGCCCGCGTCTTCCTACAATGGGGGTCCTTCGCAGGTCCCCATGCACGACGACGTTTCCCCTGATCCCGACCCCACCGATCGATTGATCGAGCTGGTGGGCACCAGCCTCGCCGAGTCGCGCCTCTCGCGCCTCGTGCTGTCGAAACACCGCGGCCCGGACGACACGCTCCAGCGCGTGACCGTGCGGCCGGTGGTGCTGAAGGGTCAGCTGCACCTGTCGTTCGTCGCCAGCCACACCACCCGCGACCTCACGCAGAACCTCGCCCCCGAGGCGGGCCTCGCCCACCTGCGCGCGCTGATCGACGGGCACTTCTCGCACGTCCACCTCCTCACCACCAGCGAGGAGGTGCAGCTGCTCGTGAGCCGCAAGGGCAAGCGCACGCTGCTGCGCAAGAAGCTCGCGCAGGAAGCCGCGCCGGCCGCGCCCGCCGGGCACGACCGCGAGAAGCAGCGCTGGATTCCCATGGACCGCCCGTTCCTGGTCGGGCTCGGCGTCACCGACGCGGCCCACCACGTGATCCCGGCCATGTCGCGCAAGTGGAAGCAGATCAACAAGTTCGTCGAGGTGTTCGACGGCGCCGTGGCGGCCTCGCCGCTGGCCGCCACCGACCCGTCGCGTCCGCTGCACGTGGTGGACTTCGGCTCCGGCAAGGGCTACCTCACCTTCGCGGTGCATGACCACCTGCAGCGTGCGCTGGGCCGCAACGCCCGGGTGACCGGCGTCGAGCTGCGCCAGGAGCTGGTGTCGCTGTGCAACGGTGTGATCGACCGCCTGGGTTTGGCCGGCCTGCACTTCGACGCGGGCGACGTGCGGACGTACACGCCCCCGGCCATCGACGTGATGATCGCGCTGCACGCCTGCGACACGGCCACCGACCACGCCATCCACCTCGGGCTGCGGGCGAACGCGTCCATCATCCTGTGCTCGCCGTGCTGCCACAAGCAGATCCGCCCGCAGCTGCTGAGCCCGCACCCGCTGCGGCCGATCCTGCAGCACGGGGTGCACCTGGGACAGGAGGCCGAGATGCTCACCGACGGGCTGCGCGCGCTGCTGCTCGAATCGGCGGGCTACGACACCCAGGTCTTCGAGTTCGTGTCGCTCGAGCACACGAACAAGAACAAGATGATCCTCGCCGTGAAGCGGTCGGCCCCGAAAGCGAACGACGAGGTGCTGGCGCAGATCCGCGAGATCAAGGCGTTCTACGGCATCCGCGAGCACGCACTCGAGACGCTGATGAAGGCGGCCACACCCGCCTGACGCCGGCGTTCAGCGGGACGGCACGCAGGGCGGCGGCAGCGGCGTGCCCTTGCGCGACCCGTAGCGGTGCGCGTACACCCAGGTGAACTCGGCGCCCATCAGGAAGATCTGCGCCGAGTAGTACACCCACAGCAGCAGCACCGCGAGCGACCCGGCGGCCCCGAAGGCCGACGACACGCCGCTGCGCCCGATGTAGAGGCCGATCAGCATCTTGCCGATGGCGAAGAGTCCCGACGTGACCCCCGCCCCGATCCAGACGTCGCGCCACGCGACGGCCACGCGCGGCATGAACTTGTAGATCATCGCGAACACGCAGGTGATGAACGCGAAGCTCAGCAGGAAGTTGAGCCCCTGGGCCACGAGCACCCAGCCGCCGAAGGCGGGCGACCACCATTTCTCGAAGGCGGCGAGCGCGGCACTGACGACCAGCGAGACCATCAGCAGGAAGCCGAGGCCGAGGATCATGCCGAACGAGAGCAGCCGGGCGCGCAGCAGCCCGAAGAGGCCGGTGGCGCCCCGGGCGGGGGCGCGCCAGATGCGGTCGAGGGCACTCTGGAGTTCGGCGAACACGGTGGTGGCGCCCACCAGGAGCACGCCGAGACCGATGAGCGTGGCGAGCATGCTCTCGGCCGGTTTGTTGGCGCTTTGCAGCAGCCCCTGCACCGCCGCGGCGCCTTGTGCGCCGACCAGGTGCTCGATCTGCCCGAACACCTCGCCCCGGGCGGCCTCCTCGCCGAACACCAGGCCGGCGACGGACACCACGATCAGCACCAGGGGTGCGATCGAGAACATCGTGTAGTAGGCGAGGGCAGCCCCCATGCTGGGCGCGTAGTCGTCACTCCAGCTGGTCACCGCGTCGCGGGCCAGCTGCCAGAGGGCGTCGAGGCGTGGGGGCAGGGTCACGCGTCCTCAGGCGTGCAGCGGGCTCCGCAGCGGCGGGACCAGGCGGGGCGCCGCGGCCGGTGGGGTGCCGCGGGTGTCGGTCGCCTGGCACAGGCGGTAGGCGACGCTGGAACGGATGGCCAAGAGCACGAAAGCACGAAGCATGGATGAACCTCCTGGTGTGCAGTACAGCGTTCGGGGAAACACGGATTCGGCACGGAGTGTGAAGCTGTTGTCAGCTTAGGCAATCCGCAACAACCCGTCGGTCAGCACATGCAAGGTCCGTGCGTGGGATGTGTCCGACGCCGAAAACCGCGGCAAACCCGCGCCAGGGCTCACTGCGCGGGGTGCCTGCCGCGCATCTTCTGCACCACGGACTCCACTTCCAGGAGAAACGCCTCGTAACGAATCGGCTTCGTGATGTACGCGTCGCAGCCTGCCTCGCGCATGATCTCGGCGTCGCCCTTCATCGCGAAGGCGGTGAGCGCGATGACGGGGATGTTGCAGGTGCGGCTGTCTTGCCGCAGCAGGCGGGTGGCTTCCAGGCCGTCCATGTCGGGCAGCTGGATGTCCATCAGGATCAGGTCGGGCTGGTGGGTGCGGGCGAGGGACAGGCCCTCGGCGGCCGTTTCCGCCTCGAGGGGCTCGTGGCCCGCGCGCTTCAGGATGGCCACTGTCAGCACCATGTTCACCGGGTTGTCCTCGACGATCAGGATGCGCAGCATCGTGCGGTCTCGTGCAGGTGGTGGAGGGGAGGGGCTGTCGTGGGCATCGAGGGGTGGGGCCGGCCCGGAGCACCGGCCACCGTATCGCCATTAGCGCAAATCTCGGGCGGCGTGGCATCTGTCAGCCCTTACAGTTGACCCGTCCGGGATTCGCGCCATGAAGGTGTGCGCCCGCTTACGCAAAATGATCCGGGGAGAAGCGCGTTGATGAACCTCCGACTCGTCCTGTTCGAGTGGGCGGCCGGCCGTGGGCTGGACGCCCGGGCCAGCCGCCGGCTGCAGCACCTCGCGGGATTCGGGGCCGAGCCGGGCGGGTTGGGCCCCGGCCTGGCCCGCGGCTTCGCGGTGCTGGCCGCGGCGCTCGCGGGGTTCGCCCTCGTGATGTGGGTGGCGGCCAACTGGGCCAACTTCGGGCGGGTCGGTCGCTTCGCGCTGCTCCAGGGTGCGCTCGCCGTGCTGGGCCTCGGCGCCTGGGCGTGGCCGGCGGCCCGTGCCCCGCTCGGGCTCGCGGCGCTGTTCGCCATCGGCGCGCTGTTCGCCCTGTTCGGCCAGACCTACCAGACCGGCGCCGATCCCTGGCAGCTGTTCGCGCTGTGGGCGCTGCTCGCGCTGCCGCTGTGTTTCGGCGTGCGGAGCGACGTGGTGTGGACGCCGTGGGTGGTCGTCGCGATGGCCGGCGTGTCGCTGTGGGCCTCGGCCCACACCGGGCAGCGCATCTGGCGCGGCCTCGATGGCGCCGGCACCACGGTGCACCTCGCCGCCTGGGCGATGTCGCTGCTGCTGGTGCTGGCCACCGGGCCCGCGTGGCGCGCCCGCACCGGCTCGGGCCCGTGGGCGCTGCGCACGGCCATCACGCTGGCGGCCTTCGGCATCACCGTGTCCGCGTTGATCGGCCTGTTCGGCGACGACGTCGACCCGCTGTACCCGCTGGGCCTGCTGCTCGCCGGGGCGGCGGTCTGGGGGCTCTCGCAGCGGGTCGCCTTCGACGTGTACGCGCTGAGCGCGGTGGTGCTGGCGTTCGACGCGCTGCTGGTCTGCGGCCTCGGACGCCTGCTGTTCGACGGGGCGGACGCCGAGCCGATCGGGGCGTCGCTGCTCGTGAGCGTCGTGGCCGCGGGGCTGCTGGCCGTGTCGGTGCGCTGGGTGATGCGCGTCTTCCAGCGTTTCGGAGGGGTGCGATGAGCCGCCTGTCTGCCGTGATCGCGGCCGCGGCCGCCGAAGGCCTCGTCACGGACACCTCGCCGCCCGAGGTGAACGAGCGGCCGTGGCCGGTGGTGCTGCTCACCGCGTTCGGCGCGTGGTTCGCGGCCGTGCCGCTGTGCCTGTTCCTGGGGCTGCTGCTCGACGTGCCGCTGCGTTCCGGGGCGGGGTTGTACGTCGTCGGGGGCGTGAGCCTCGTGGGGGCGGTGGCCGTGCTGCGTTCGACGCGGGTGGCCCTGTTCCTCGAACAGCTGGCCGTGCCCTGGCTGCTGGCCGGCGGGGCGCTGCTGACCCTCGGCCTGGTCCGCGACCTGCCGTTCCGCGGTGCGATGGGGGTCCTCGCGGGGCTGTCCGTGGCGGTGGCCGTCGCGGTTCCGCGGGCCTGGCTGCGGGCGTGCCTGGGTGCGGCCACGGCGGTGTTCATCGGGCTGGCGCTGGCCGCGAAAGGCGGGGCCGTGGGCGGGTGGTGGACGCTGCAGGCGCTGCTGGCCGTGGCCCTGCTGGCGATCGCGCTCACAGACCGCCTGCGGCCGGCCGCCGCCGCGGCGCTGGAGGCCGCGCTGCCGGGCTGGCTCGCCGCGACCCTCGCGGGGCTGGCGGTGTGGAGCGGCTGGACCTTCATGGCCGGCAGCGTGGTGCCGGGGGTCGCGGGCGGGACGCTCGCCCGCGCCGACACGGTGCTGCAGGGTGTGTCGGCAGTGTTCGCCGCAGCGGCGGTGGTGCTGCTCGCACGCCGGTGGCCTGCGGTGCGGCGGCCGGCCCTCGCGGTCGCGGCCGCCGCGATCGTGGGACTCGCCGGCACGATGGCCGCGCTCGGCAGCGTGCTGCTGGCCGTCGCGGCCTGTGCCGTGACGGGCCGCTGGCGGCTGCTGGGCCTCGCGGCGCTGGCCGCGGCATGGATCGTCGGCGCGTTCTATTACCAGCTCGACTGGGGCTTGGCCGACAAGGCGCTGCTGTTCGCTGCTGCGGCGCTGGTCTTCGGCGGCGTGGCCTGGCGCCTGGGGGTTCCCGGGCTCACCCGCCGCACGCCGGCCGGCACGCCGCCGCGCCGCTTCGGCCTGCCGGCGGTGCTGGTGCTGGTGACCGTGGGGCTGTCGCTGGCCGTGGTCAACGTCGGCATCGCCCGCAAGGAGGCGGTGATCGCACATGGCCGCACCGTGCTGGTCGAACTCGCGCCGGTGGACCCGCGGTCGCTGATGCAGGGCGACTACATGCGGCTGAACTTCCGGTTGCCCGACGTGCCCGTGGAGCCGGGCCCCGGCGCCTTGCCGCCCCACGTGGTGATGCAGGTGGACGCGCGCGGCGTGGCCACGCCGCTGCGCATCGAGCTGGCCGGCGAGGAGGCCGCGGTGCTGTCGCCGTCGGACGTGCGCATCGCGCTGGTCCCGAAGGACGGCCGCTGGGTGCTGGTCACCGACGCCTGGTTCTTCGAGGAAGGCCATGCGGAGCGCTTTGCCACCGCGAAGTATGGAGAATTCAGGGTCACTGCCGACGGCGAGGCACTCCTCGTCGGCCTCAGGGACGCCCGGCTGTCCCCCATCTCCCCATAAGGTTCACGCATGTCCGTCACGCTCGACTTCCTGATCGACCAGCTCGTTGCCGCCCGCCGCGAGCGCCGCACCGTCGACGCCACCCCGTTCGAGCCGGTCATCCGCAACGCCGACGATGCCTACGTCGTGCAGGCCGCGCTCGCCAACGAGTTCGACTGGTTCGGCGAGGGGGTGCCGGGCCACTGGAAGTCGGGCGGCCCGTCGCGCACGGCCACGCTGGGCCATTCGGCGCTGCCGCCGGCCGGCGTCTGGCGCAGCCCCGCCACGCTCGGCGACTGGCCGTTCGCCCTCGGCGGCATCGAGGCCGAGGTGGCCCTGCGGGTCGGAGTCGACGTGGACGCCGACCGTGCCGCCGATCTGGACGTCGACAGCGCCTCCGGCCTGATCGACGCGATGACCGTGTCCATCGAACTCGTCGACTCGCGCTGGACGCAGGGCTTCAAGGCCCCGAGCCTGCTGCGGCTGGCCGACCTGCAGCTGCACGCCGCCCTGGTGCTGGGCGACTGGGTGCCGTACGTGCGGCGCGACTGGTCCGCCCAGCGGTGCCGCGTCACCCTGGGCAACCGCGGCACGTCGGAGTTCACCGGCTCGCACGCGCTGGGCGACCCGGCCTGGGTGTTGCCCGAGTGGCTGCGGCACGCCACGGCCGACGGCCGCGTGGTGCCCGCCGGCACGGTGGTCACCACCGGCACCTGGTGCGGGCTGCTGATCGCCCAGCCCGGGGACCTCGTGTCGGTCGAGTTCGACGGCATCGGCCAGGCGTCCGTGCAGGTCTAGGAGTCTGGGCGGCAGAGAGACTCCCAGGGGGTGTATGCATATGCCGGGATGTGCTTTGTGCGCGTCCCGCGCATCGGCGACACTGTCGAATCCCTCGGCTCCGTGGGCCCGTTGGCCGGGCACGGCCTGCCCACCGGTTATGCTCGCGGGTTGGCCTTCGCGCCAAAGCCTCCTGTTCCCTTGCCACGACCCATGAGCAATTTCTACGAAGCCAAAGTCCTGACGGTCCACCACTGGACCGACCGGCAGTTCTCGTTCACGACCACCCGCGACCCGGGCTTTCGCTTCCAGAGCGGCCAGTTCACCATGATCGGCCTCAACGTCGACGGCAAGCCGCTGCTGCGCGCGTACAGCGTCGTCAGCCCGCACTGGCATGAAGAACTCGAGTTCCTGAGCATCAAGGTGCCCGACGGCCCGCTCACGTCGCGCCTGCAGCACCTGAAGGTGGGCGACACGGTGCTGATCGGCCGCAAGGCCTCGGGCACGCTGCTCACGCAGAACCTGCTGCCGGGCAAGAACCTGTGGCTGCTGTCCACCGGCACGGGGCTCGCGCCCTTCATGGCGATGATCCGCGACCCCGAGGTGTACGAGCTTTACGAAAAGGTCATCCTCGTGCACGGCTGCCGCCAGGTCGCCGAGCTGGCCTACGACAAGGTCATCGAGGACGAACTGCCCGCCAACGAATTCTTCGGCGAACAGGTCACCGAGAAGCTGCTGTACTACCCCACGGTCACCCGCGAGGAATTCCGCAACCAGGGCCGCATCCCCGTGCTGCTCGAGTCGGGCAAGCTCGCCGCCGACCTGGGCCTGCCGCCCGTCAGCCTCGAGAACGACCGCTTCATGCTGTGCGGCAGCCCCGAGATGCTGCGCGACAGCAAGACGATCTTCGAGAAGCTCGGCATGAAGGAAGGCAACATGAGCACGCCGGGTCACTACGTGATCGAGCGGGCCTTCGTGGACAAATGACTGCGAAGCGGTCATCCCGGCGAAGGCCGGTATCCCGTGCATGAAATGAAAAGGGCGCCCATCGGGCGCCCTTTTTCATGGGTCACGCGGCCCTCACTGCGCCTTCGGCTCCGTCCAGCCCCCACCCAGCGCCTTGTAGAGCGCCACGCGGTTCTGCACCTGCGCCGTCTGCACCTGCACCAGCGCGAGCTGGGCCGTGTAGAGCGAACGCTGCGCGTCCAGCACGTCGAGGTAGCTCGACGCGCCGTTGCGGTAGCGCAGGTCGGCGAGCTTGAAGCGCGCTTCCTCCGACGCCGTGGCGGCGGCGCTGGCACGGGCCTGCTCGTCGAGGTTGGCACGGCCGGCGAGGGCGTCGGCCACCTCGCGGAAGGCCGTCTGGATGGCCTTCTCGTACTGCGCCACGGCGATCTCGCGGTTGACCTTCGCCACGTCGAGGTTGGCTTGGTTGCGGCCCGCATCGAAGATCGGCAGCGTGATCGACGGCGTGAACGACCAGACGCCGGTGCCGCTCTTGAACAGCCCCGACAGTTCGGTGCTGGCGGTGCCGCCGTTGGCGGTCAGCGTGATGCGCGGGAAGAACGCCGCGCGGGCCGCGCCGATGTTGGCGTTGGCCGCGATCAGCTGCTGCTCGGCCTGGCGCACGTCGGGCCGGCGCGCGAGCACCTCCGACGGCACGCCGGCAGGCAGTTCGGCCACGAGGCCCTGGCCGGTCAACTCGAGGCCGCCCGGCAGGTCCGACGGCACGCCCTGGCCCAGCAGCAGCGCCAGTGCGTTCTCGTCCTGCGCGCGCAGGCGGGTCTGCAGCGCGTGGGACGCCCGCGCGTTCTCGAGCAGCGACTCGCTCTGGCGGAAGTCGAGCTCCGACGCCGCGCCGTTGTCGAACTTGAGCTTCGTCAGCTTGAACGAGTCTTCGCGCGTGGTGAGCGTCTCGCGTGTCACCTTCAGGGCCGCCTCGTCGCCGAGCATCGTGTAGTACAGCTGGGCCACCTGCGAAATCAGGCTCATCTGCACCGACTTGCGGGCTTCCTCGGTGCCGAGGTAGTTCGCGAGGGCGACGTCGCTCAGGCTGCGCACGCGGCCCCACAGGTCCAGCTCGTAGCCGGACACCGAGGCGCCCACGGTGTAGAGCTCCTTCACGTCGTAGTTCTGCCGCTGCATGTTCATGCCGACGTTGACCGTCGGGAACAGGTCCGCGCGGCGGATCTGGTAGGTGGCACGGGCCGCCTCGATGTTGAGCACCGCGATGCGCAGGTCGCGGTTGTTCTTCAGCGCGATGTCGATCAGCTGCTTGAGCCGCGCATCGGCGAAGTACGCCTGCCAGTCGATGTCGGTGGCGGGCGCCGAGGCGACGCCGCTGGCGGCCGCGTCGGGGAACGCCGCGGCCACCGGGGCGGCCGGGCGTTCGTACTTCGGTGCCATGGACGTGCACGCGCCGAGGAAGGCGAGGGCGGCCGTGGCGACCGCGGTGTTCATCAGACGTCGCTTACTCATGCGAGCCTCCTTGGGGCAGGGCCGGCGGGTTGCCGTTGCCGTTGTCGATCTCGTGGGCGTACTTCTTCCGCTGGCGTTCGCTGCCCTTGAAGATGCGGCGGACGACCACGAAGAAGATGGGAACGAAGAGCACCGCGAGCAGCGTCGCCGTGATCATGCCGCCGAGCACGCCGGTGCCGATGGCCCGCTGGCCGGCCGAACCGGCGCCGCTGGCGATGGCCAGGGGCAGCACGCCGAGCATGAACGCGAGCGAGGTCATGATGATCGGACGGAAACGCAGGTGCGCCGCCTCGAGCGTGGCCTCGACCAGGTCCTTGCCCTGCGCGTGCAGGTCTTTCGCGAACTCGATGATCAGCACCGCGTTCTTCGCGGACAGGCCGATGATGGTGATCAGGCCCACCTTGAAGTACACGTCGTTCGACATCCCGAAGAACGTGCCGGCCAGCAGCACGCCCAGCACGCCGAGCGGCACCACCAGGATCACCGCGAGCGGGATCGACCAGCTCTCGTACAGCGCGGCCAGGCACAGGAACACGGCCATCAGCGAGAAGGCGAACAGGATCACGGCGGTGGAGCCGGAGAGCTTCTCCTCCCGCGAGAGGCCCGTCCACTCGAAGCCGAAGCCCGGGGGCAGCTGGGCGGCGAGCCGCTCCATCTCGTCCATCGCGTCGCCCGAGCTGTAGCCCTTCGCGGCTTCGCCGGTGATGCGCATCGTGGGGTAGCCGTTGTAGCGGATCGTCTGCATCGGGCCGGTGATCCACTTCGTGCTGGCGAACGCCGACAGCGGCACCGGCTGGCCCTTCGCGTTGATGGCGTTGATGCGCAGCAGGTCATCCGGCTGCATGCGGGTGGGGGCGTCGGCCTGCACCACGACACGCTGCAGTCGGCCGGCGTTCGGGAAGTCGTTCACGTACACCGAACCCAGCGCCGTCGAAATGGCCGAGTTGATGGAGTCGAACGGCACGCCGAGGGCGTTCGCCTTGTCGCGGTCGATGTCGAGCTGCAGCTGCGGCGCGTCTTCCAGGCCGTCGGGGCGCAGTCCCGTCAGGACGGGGCTCTTCGACGCGAGGCCGAGGAGCTGGTTGCGCGCGGCGAGCAGTGCGTCATGGCCGTTGCCACCGCGGTCCTGCAGGCGGAAGTTGAAACCGGAACCGGTGCCCAGTTCGGGGATCGGGGGCGGGCTCAGCGGGTAGATGAACGCGTCCTTCACGCCCATCAGCCCCCCGAACGCGCGTCCGGCGATGGCCGAGGCCTGGTGCTGCGCGCCCTTGCGCTCGTCCCAGTCCTTCAGCGTGACGAACGCGAGTGCGGCGTTCTGGCCCGTGCCGGAGAAGCTGAAGCCGAGCACGCTCACCATGCTCTGCACCTCGGGCTGCTTCAGCATGAAACCTTCGACCTGCTTCATCACGTCGAGCGTGCGGTTCTGCGTGGCGCCCGGGGGCAGCTGCACGTTCACGAGCATCGTGCCCTGGTCTTCCGCGGGCAGGAACGACGTGGGCAGGCGCTGGACCAGCAGCACGACGACACCGATGATGGCCGCGTAGATGATCAGGTAGCGCGCCGCCTTGCGCAGCAGCTTCGCGATGAAGCTCTCGTAGCCCTTGGCCGTGCGCGAGAACCCGCGGTTGAACCAGCCGAAGAAGCCGGTCTTCTCGTGGTGGTGCCCCGCCTCGACCGGCTTGAGCAGCGTGGCGCACAGCGCGGGCGTGAGCGACAGCGCCATGAACGCGGAGAACAGGATGGACGTCACCATCACCGCCGAGAACTGGCGGTAGATGTTGCCCACTGCGCCGGCGAAGAAGGCGAGCGGCACGAACACCGAGACCAGCACCACGGTGATGCCGATGATGGCGCCGGAGATCTGGCCCATGGCCTTGCGCGTGGCGGCCAGTGGCGACAGGCCTTCCTCGCTCATGATGCGTTCCACGTTCTCGACGACCACGATCGCGTCGTCCACCACGATGCCGATCACGAGCACCATGCCGAACATCGTCAGCACGTTGATCGAGAAACCGAGCGCGAGCAGCACCGAGAACGTGCCGAGCAGCGTCACCGGCACGACGATGGTCGGGATCAGCGTGTAGCGGATGTTCTGCAGGAAGAGGTACATCACGAGGAACACCAGCACGATGGCCTCGATGAGCGTCTCGACCACCTGCTTGATGGAGATGTCGACGAAGCGCGAGCTGTCGTACGGGATCGTGTACTTCACGCCCTGCGGGAAGTACTTCTGCAGTTCGTCGAGCCGTTCGCGCACCGCCTTGGCCGTGGCCATCGCGTTGCCGGTGGGCGCGAGCTGCACGCCGATGCCGGTGGACGGTTCACCGTTCAGGCGCGCCGACGTGGCGTAGGCCTGGGCGCCGAGTTCGACGCGGGCCACGTCCTTGATCTTCACGGTGGAGCCGTCGGCGTTCGCACGCACGACGATCTCGTTGAACTGCTCGACGTTGCTCAGCTGGCCCTTCACGACGACGGTCGCGAAGATCGCCTGGTCCTTCGTGTTGGGCAGGTCGCCGATGGTGCCGGACGACACCTGGGCGTTCTGCGCGCGGATCGCGTTGGTCACGTCGGCCGACGACAGGTTGTAGCCGACGAGCTTGGCCGGGTTGATCCACACGCGCATGGCGCGTTCGGTGCCGAACAGCTGGGCCTGGCCCACGCCGGCGACCCGCTGGATCTCGGGCAGCACGTTGCGCGAGGCGTAGTCACCCAGCGCGATCGGGTCGTACGCCGGGTTCTCCGACGACAGGATCGCGAACAGCAGGAAGTTGGCGCGCGACTTGTCGACGCGCACGCCCTGCTGCGTCACGGCCGCCGGCAGGCGCGGCGTGGCGCGGCCGAGGCGGTTCTGCACGTCCACCTGGGCGAGGTCCGGGTTGGTGCCCGGCTGGAAGCTGAGCGTGATCGAACCGGTGCCGTCCGCCTGCGCGACCGACTCCATGTAGATCAGGCCCGGCGAACCGTTCATCTCGCGTTCGATGACGCTCAGCACCGCGTCCTCGAGCGTCTGGGCGGACGCGCCGGGGTAGGCGGTGGAGACGACGATCGACGGCGGGGCGACGGGCGGGTACTGGGCGATCGGCAACTGCGTGATCGAGACACCGCCCAACACGAGGATGAACAGCGCGATCACCCACGCGAAGATCGGGCGGTCGATGAAAAACTTGGCCATGGATCAGCCCCTCTTACTGCGCGGAGGCGGCCGAAGCGGCGGGGGTGGCAGCGGACGCGGCACCGGCCGGGGCGCTGGCGCCCTTGGCCCATGGCACCGGCTTGACCGGGGCGCCCGGCACCATCATCTTCTGGAAGCCTTCGACGATGACCTTCTCGCCCGGCTTCAGGCCGTCCTGCACCAGCCAGTTCGTGCCCTGGGCCGAACCGATCTTGATCTGGCGTTTCTCGGGCTTGCCGTCGGCGCCCACCACGAGCACGGTGTCGCCCTGGCTGCCGCGGGTGACGGCCTGCTGGGGAATCACGATGCCGGCGGGCAGCTCGGCCTGGGACAGGCGCACGCGCACGTACTGGCCGGGCAGCAGCAGGCCGTCCGGGTTCGGCACCTCGGCGCGCAGGGTGATCTGGCCGGTGGTGCTGTCGACCGTCAGGTCCTGGAACAGCAGCTTGCCCTGGCGCGGCAGTTCGGTGCCGTCGTCGAGCACCACGCGCACGGCGGCGGAGCCGTCGCCGGCGCCGCGCAGCTGGCCGGCGGCCATGGCCTTGCGCAGGCGCAGCACCTCGTTCGTCGACTGCGTGAAGTTCACGTAGACCATGTTGGTCTGCTGCACCACGGCCAGCTGGGTGGCCTCGGTGGCGCTGACCAGCGCGCCTTCGGTGACCAGCGCGCGGCCGATGCGGCCGGCGATGGGCGACGTGACCGACGCGTAGCCGAGGTTGATGCGGGCCGTGGCGATGGCGGCCTTGCCGGAGGCGACGTCGGCCTCGGCCTGCTTCTGCGCGGCCACCGCGTTGATGTAGTCCTGCTTGCTGATGGCGTTGGCGTCCAGCAGCGGCTTGTAGCGCTCGGCCTGTGCGGCGGCCTGGGTCAGGTTGGCCTGGGCGCGGGCCAGCGAAGCCTGGGCGCTTTCATACGAGGCCTGGTACGGTGCGGCGTCGATCTGGTACAGCGCCTGGCCGGCCTTGACCTCGCTGCCTTCCTTGAACAGGCGCTTCAGCACGACGCCGTTGACGCGAGCACGCACTTGCGCGACACGCAGCGGCTCGACACGGCCGGGCAGCTCGGTCTGAAGCGCGACGGCCTGTTCGGCGATGGTCACGACACCGACTTCGGGCGGCGGCATGCCGCCGCCGGGGGCACCGCCCCCATGGGGAGCACCCTCCTTGGCGCCACACGCGGCGAGCAGGACAACGAGGGACGCGAGGGTGGCCGTCAGGCCCGCGCGGTGAAGGGCTGGAGAAGCCAAGACGTTTTTCAACGCAGACATGCGATACCTTCCGGATGAGCGCCGAAGGGCGCTGGAACGAGGGAAACCCCGCAGGCGGAAACGCGGCCGAACGAGAATGAACGGTGGTGTTTCGGGCGGGTTTGAGCTAGTATACATACATCGTTGAATGTATGTAAGCGACCTTTTCGACGGTTTTACAAGAATGGCTGGCCGGATCTGCCGGTGGCCACCGACCCCAGCGAGACAGAACAGAGATGGTCCGGAGAACCAAGGAAGAAGCCCAGGAAACCCGCAACCGCATCCTCGATGCGGCCGAACAGGTGTTCCTGGAGCGCGGTGTGTCGCGCACGTCGCTGAACGAGATCGCGACCGCTGCCGGCGTGACCCGGGGCGCGATCTACTGGCATTTCCAGGACAAGTCGGCGGTCTTCAACGAGATGATGACGCGGGTCACGCTGCCGTTCGAGGAAACGATGCGGCGCATCGACGACCCCGACACCGACCCCATCGCCGCGCTGCGTGCCGGTCTCCAGGGCGCCTTTGCCCGGGCGGTGAACAACCCGCAGGCCCGCCGCGTGTTCGAGATCGCCACGTACAAGGTGGAATACGTCGAGGAAACCGAGGCGGTGAGGCAGCGTCACGTCACGCATCGCGGCGAGAAGCTGGAGCAGTTCCGCCGCGCGCTGGCGCGGTCCGCCGAACGGGGTGACCTCCAGCTCACGCTGCCGGTGCCGGTGCTGGCCGATGCCCTGCACGCGCTGGTCAGCGGCCTGTTCCAGAACTGGCTGCTCGACCCTGCCGCGTTCGACCTGATCGAGGTGGGCACGGGGGCGTTCGACACGTTCATGGCCGGCCTGAAGTACCGCCACGCCTGACCCTGCGGGGCGGCACGCCATGGGCGTCAGCTGCCGGTGGCGAGCCAGTGCACGCTGAACAGCTGGTCTTCGTCCACCCATGCGGGTCCCGGCGTGAAACCCGCGCGCCGCGCCATCTGGCGGAACCCTTCGAGGGTGTACTTGTGCGAGTTTTCGGTGTGCAGGCTCTCGCCCTGGGCGAAGTCGAAGGTCTGGTCACCCACCGTGACCGTCTGCGCGCGCCGGCTCACCAGGTGCATCTCGACGCGCTGCTCGCGCGGATCGTAGAAGGCATAGTGATCGAAGGCGCCGAGGTCGAAGTCGGCGCCCAGCTCGCGATTGGCGCGCGCCAGCAGGTTGCGGTTGAACGCCGCGGTGACGCCGGCCGCATCGTTGTAGGCCCGGTGCAGGGTCGCGGGGTCCTTGACCAGGTCGACCCCCACCAGGAGCCCGCCGCCCGGCAGGCCCTGCGCCGCCTGGCGCAGGAAACGCACCGCCGCCTCGGGTCCCAGGTTGCCGATGGACGACCCGGGGAAAAAGCCCACCCGGTGTGCGGCGGCGGGCAGCGGCAGCGGCCGCGTGAAATCGGCGGCGACCGGCAGCACCTCGAGGCCGGGGTACTCGGCGCGAAGCTGGGCTGCCGACTGGTGCAGGTGCTCGGCGGAGATGTCCACGGGGATGAACCGGCCCGGGCGCTCCCAGGCGTCGAGCAGCAGGCGCACCTTCGTGAGGGAGCCCGCGCCGAACTCGACCAGGTCGGCACCGTCGCCGAAGTGGCTCACCATGTCCGGACCGTGGTCGGCCAGCAGGCCGAACTCCGTGCGGGTGGGGTAGTACTCCGGCAGGTCGCAGATGCGGTCGAACAGGCGGGAGCCCGCCGCGTCGTAGAAGAACTTCGGGGAGATCGCCCGGGGCCGCGTGGACAGGGCCGCGATCAGCTCGCGTTCGAAGTCGCTCTGCGGCGAGGCACGCTGCTCGAGGGCGGCGACAGGGGCGACAGGGGACAGGGGCAACGTGGCACTCATCGGGGCCTCTCGGGCAGTGGATTCACGCGTCCTGGGCAAGCCGCAGTCCCGAGAACTGCCAGCGCGCCGAGGGCGGAAAGAAATTGCGGTAGGTCGTGCGGATGTGTCCCGGGGGCGTGGCGACGCTGCCCCCTCGCAGCACCACCTGGCCCATCATGAATTTCCCGTTGTATTCGGCGGCCGTGCCGTCGAAGGGCTTGAAGCCGGGGTAGGGGTCGTAGGCCGAGCGGGTCCATTCCCACACCCGGCCCGTGCCGCGCAGCCCGGCCGCCGCGGCGGCCTCCCATTCGAATTCGGTGGGCAGGCGCGCGCCGGCCCAGGCCGCGTAGGCGGCCGCTTCGTACAGGCTCAGGTGCGTGGCGGGCGCGGCGAGGTCGAGCGGGACCTGGCCGTGCAGCGTGAACGCCGTGGGCGCGCCGGTGTCCCCGTCGGCCCAGTACAGCGGCGCCTCCCAGCCCTGGGCCTGCACCTGGGCCCAGCCGTCGCTGAGCCACCACCGCGGGTCGCGGTAGCCGCCGGCGCGCACGAACGCGAGGTAGTCGCCGTTGGAGACGGGCCGGTCGGCCAGGCGGAACGGGCGCAGCAGCACCGCGTGTGGCGGGCCTTCGTTGTCGAACGCGAAACCGGGGCCCCGGTGGCCGATGGTGACGGTGCCGCCGTCGAAGGCGCGCCAGTCCATCGCCGAAGGCACGGCGGGCACCGGTGTCTCGGCCCGGTACGCGGGACGCAACGGGTTCTGCGACAGCAGGTGCAGCACGTCGGTGAGCATCAGCTCCTGGTGCTGCTGCTCGTGGTGCAGGCCCAGCGTGATCGCGGGTCCGGCGCGGGCGAGCGTGTCGGTGTCCGCCGTGTCGAGCAGCCGGCGCATCGCGGTGTCGACCGCGTCGCGGTACGCGCGCACCTCGTCGGCCGACGGGCGCGTCAGCAGCCCGCGGGCCGGCCTCGGGTGGCGCGGGCCGAGGGCCTCGTAGTACGAATTGAAGAGGAAGGCGAACCGTTCGTCGAAGGGCCGGTACCCGGGCAGGAAGGGCACGAGCACCAGCGTCTCGAAGAACCACGTGGTGTGCGCGAGGTGCCACTTGATGGGGCTGGCATCGGGCATCGACTGCACGCACTGGTCCTCGGCCGACAGCGGTCCGGCAAGCACCAGCGAATGCGCACGCACCGCGTCGAACTGCGAGGCCAGCGGCGAACGCGTGCCGGTGCGGGGCACCGGGGCAAGGGCGGTGAACGGCAAGGTGACGGACCCTCCGGATGGAAGCGGTTCACCTTAGCAGCGGGCGATCACCGCTGCAATCGCCCGGACGCTGGATTTCGCGATGCCCCGAACAATGGATGCCGTCCGATTGCGGCCCCTGGCGCGACGTGCTATCGCGCCAGGATCTGTCAGCAAGGCGGTCAGTAGAGCACCCGGCAGCGGATCGTGTCGGGCACCTGGCACAGCGCATCGAGCGCGGCCGAGCGGGTCGCGTCCTCCACGTCGATCACCACGTAGCCGACGTCGTCGTTCGTGCGCAGGTACTGCGCCGCGATGTTGATGCCGGCGCTCGACAGGCGTTCGTTCACGCGCGCCATCACCCCCGGCACGTTGCGGTGGATGTGGAGCAGGCGGCTGCGCCCCGCGTGTTCGGGCAGCGCGACGTCGGGGAAGTTCACGGCCGACGTGGTGGAGCCGTTGTTGCTGTAGCGGATCAGCTTGGCCGCCACTTCCTTGCCGATGTTGGCCTGCGCCTCGGCGGTGGAGCCGCCGATGTGCGGCGTGAGGATCACGTTGTCGAAGCGCGTGAGCGGCGACGTGAAGACCGCGTCGTTGCCGGTGGGCTCGACCGGGAACACGTCGATCGCGGCGCCGTGCAGGTGCTTCGATTCGAGGGCGGCGGTGAGCGCGTCGATGTCGACCACGGTGCCGCGCGAGGCGTTGATCAGGTGCGAGCCGGGCTTCATGCGGGCGATCTGCGCGGCGCCGATCATGTCCTGCGTCTGCGGGGTCTCGGGCACGTGCAGGCTCACGACGTCGGCCACCTGCAGCAGCGCGTCGAGCGAGGCGGCCTGGCGCGCGTTGCCGAGCGGCAGCTTCGCCTCGATGTCGTGGAACACCACCGACATGCCGAGGTGTTCGGCCAGCACGCCGATCTGCGTGCCGATGTGGCCGTAGCCCACGATGCCGAGCGTCTTGCCCCGCACCTCGTACGAGTTGGCCGCACTCTTGACCCAGCCGTTGCGGTGCAGGATCGCGTTCTTCTCGGGGATGCCGCGCATCAGCAGGATCAGCTCGGCGAGCACGAGCTCGGCCACGCTGCGCGTGTTCGAGAACGGCGCGTTGAAGACCGGAATGCCGCGGTGCATCGCCGCGTTCAGGTCGACCTGGTTGGTGCCGATGCAGAAGCAGCCCACGGCCGTGAGCTTCGGGGCGGCGGCGAACACCTCGGCGGTCAGGAAGGTGCGCGAGCGGATGCCGAGGAAGTGGGCGTCGGCCAGGGTCTCGCGCAGTTCGTCACCGGCCAGCGCCTTCGGCGAGGTCACGATGTTGGAGTAGCCATCCTGCTTCAGCGCCTCGACGGCCGAGGGGTGGATGCCCTCCAGCAGGACGAACTTGAGCTTCTCTTTCGGAACGGACAGGCGCGGGGTCATCAAGGGTCTCCAGGTGGGACCTTCGAGGTTACCCCGGGGCCCAAGACCCCACGGCGCCGCCGGTGGCTCAGTTGGCGGGGCGCGATGCCGCGAGGGCGGCCCACTGGCGGGCCTGCCGCTGCGCGTGCCATTCGGTCACGCGGCGGGCGGCTTCGAGTTGGGACTGGCGAACGGCGTCGCCGGTGGACGTGGTGGGGGTGGCGTTCGGTTGCATGGACGACACCATAGGGAAGCCGCCTCCCGCGGTCAGTCGGCGATCGGCGTCCACCCGTGTCGGCGTTGTCCTACGCCATCGCCCCGGCCAGCAGCTCGTAACCGCGCAGCCGCGCCACGGGGTCCGGCACGTTCGACACCAGCATCACCTCCGACGCGTCGCAGTGGCGCGCGCGGCGCGTGACCTCCTCGGCCACGAAGGCGGGGTCGCCCACCACGGCCAGCTGCCGGTAGGTGGCGACGATGCGCCGCTCGGACTCGGTGTACGGGTAGGCGAGTGCTTCCTCCGGCGTGGGCAGCGGGTGGAACTGGCCCTGGCGGATGCGCAGCCAGGCGAGGTCCATGCTCGACGCGAGGTAGTCGGCCTCCTCGGCCGTGGGTGCACACACCATCGCGATGCCGAGGATGGCGTGCGGTTCGGTGAACTGCGGCGACGGCACGAAGGCGTCGCGGTAGGCGTCGAAGGCCGGGGCCGCGGGCGTGGGGCTGAAGTGGCTCGCGAACGAGTAGCCCATGCCCAGTTCGCCGGCCATCGTGGCGCTGGCGCCGCTCGAGCCCAGCATCCAGATGGGCGGCAGCGGGGCGTCGTCGGGCATCGCGCGCAGCGCGGCCATCGGATGCCCTTCGGGCAGAGACCGTTCGCCCGACCACGTCAGCAGTTCCGTCAGCAGCGCGGGGAACTGCTCGCCGTCGAAGGCGCGCAACGCGCGGGTGGCCTGCACGTCCGAGCCCGGCGCGCGGCCGAGGCCCAGGTCGATGCGGCCCGGGTGCAGCGCCGACAGCGTGCGGAAGGCCTCGGCCACCTTCAGCGGCGCGTGGTTCGGCAGCATCACGCCGCCGGAGCCGAGGCGCAGCGTGGACGTGTGGGCCGCGACGTGGGCGATCAATATTTCGGGTGCGGCACTGGCCACGGCGGGCATGCCGTGGTGTTCGGCGAACCAGAGGCGAACGTAGCCGAGGCGTTCGGCGAGCTGGGCGAGGTCGACGGCGCGGCGCACCGACGCGGCGGCACTGCCACCGGCGCCGACGGGCACGAGGTCGAGGACGGACAACGGGATCTTCATCGGGCCATCGTAGGCCGGTGGACCCGGATCGGCGTGCGGAGGGTTTCCTCAGGCCGTGGTATCGACGTGCCGGCCGAGCTTCGGCGTGGCCGTGAACTTCGTCACGGGACCCGGGTAGACGGTGAGCGTGTAGGCGCCGCCGTTGTCGATCGTGTAGGGCCCGAGGCCGCGGACCGACGTGTTCAGCTCGATGTTCTTGTACGGCGCCGCCCCGTTCGCGACCGACTCGCGCACGAAGGCGGCGAGGGCGGACGGGAGGGCGGAGCCGAGGGGCGAGACGAACATGCAGGGCAAAAGCGACGGCGGGCACTATATCCCGACATCGCTCCTGCCCTGGAGTGAGGAATCCTCACGCAGGAACGGCTTCAGCGATCTGCGCGCGGGCCGACGCGAGGCCGTTCTTCTCGGCGTCCGGTCCCATGTTCAGGCCTTCGGCGTAGACGAACTGCACGTCGGTCATGCCGAGGAAACCGAAAGTCGTCTTCAGGTAGGGCACCTGCGAGTCGGCCGGGCCGTCGCGGTAGATGCCGCCACGCGTCAGCGCGACGTAGACCTTCTTGCCCGTCAGCTTGCCGACCGGGCCCTTCTCGGTGTACGAGAAGGTCACGCCCGCCTTGGCGATGGCGTCGATCCAGTTCTTCAGCGCGCCGGGCACGCCGAAGTTGTACATCGGCACGCCGAGCACCAGCACGTCGGCGGCCTGGACCTGGGCGATCAGCGCCTCGTCGAGGGCCACGCGGGCGGCCTGCTCGGGCGAACGCTGGTCGGCCGGCGTGAACAGCGCTTGCAGGGTGGGTTCGTCCAGCGCGGGGTGCGGGTCGCGGCCCACGTCACGCACCGTCACCGAGGCGCCCGGGTTCGATTCGAGGACGCGGGCGGTGATCTCGTTGGCGAGCGCCGTCGAGTGGGAGGCCTGGGCGCGGGCGCTGGAGTTGATCTGCAGGATGTTCATGACGGTCCTTTCGGGGAAGCTTCGGTGGAAGCGGTGTTCGATGGGAGAACTGTATTCATCCCGAAATCAACCCGGAAGTCCTCGAAATGGATAACATTGTTCCATCCGTGGAACCGAGGGCCTGTCGATGAACACCACCACCGCGCTGGAACCGAACGACCTGCTGCTGTACGCCCGGGTCGTCGACGAGGGCAGCTTCAGCCGGGCCGGCGAACGCCTCGGGCTGCCGAAGTCCACCGTGTCGCGCCGCCTGGCCGGGCTCGAGGCCCAGCTCGGCGAGCGGCTGCTGCTGCGCACCACGCGCAAGCTCACCGTCACCGACTTCGGCCACAGCGTGCTCGAACACGCGCGGCAGGTGGTGGCCGAGGTCGAGGCCGCCACGTCGCTCGCACACCACCGGCAGGCCGAGCCCAGTGGGCGCCTGCGCCTGTCCATCCCGGGCGACTTCGCCAACGGTGTGCTCGGCAACCTGATGATGGAGTTCACCACGAAGTACCCGGCCATCTCGCTGCAGGTGGACGTGTCGCCGCGGCGGGTCGACCTGATCGGCGAGAACTTCGACCTCGCGATCCGCATGGGCCCGCTGCAGGACGACGCCAACCTGGCCGCTCGCAAGCTCGCGACCTTCTCCGCCGGGCTCTACGCATCGCCCGCCTACCTCGCGGCGCACGGCACGCCGGCGACGCCGGCGGACCTGATGCACCACCAGGCGCTTCAGCTCGCCAACCAGCAGCGCGAGCCGTGGCGCTGGGTGCTGACCCGCGGGCAGGAGGTGTGGGACGGGCTGCCGCCCACCCGCGCCGTGGCGAACTCGCCCGAGCTGCTGATCCGCCTGGCCCGGTCGGGTGCGGGGATCACCGTCGTGCCCGATCACTTCGCCGAACCGGACGTGGCCGCGGGCGAGTTGATGCCGGTGCTGTCCGACTGGCACCTGCCGCCCACGGACGCCTGGGCCGTGTTCCCGGGCCGCCGGTTGATGCCCGCGCGCACGCGCGCCTTCCTCGATGCGCTGGAGGCGGAGTTCTCGGCGGTGCGTTGTGCCGCCGTGCGGGAGCAGAACGCGAAGGCGCGTGCGGCCCGCGTCGCGAAGGCCTCTGCCTGACCCGCATCGAAGGAATCTATTCCTACGCCCTCGCGGGCAAGCGCACATCGGCCTAGTCTCGGCGGCATCGCACACCACAGGAGTCCCCGTGATGAATGCCATCGACCTCTTGATCGCCCAGCACCGCGCACTCGAATCCAGGTTCGAGGACCTGCTGGCGGCAGCCGACACCGGCTCCGCCGCGCGCTGCAGGGCCCTGCTCGCCGAAGCCGGCGACGACCTCGCCGTGCACATCGCCTCCGAGGAGCTGATCTTCTACCCGGCCGTGAAGGCCCGCCGCACCGAGGACATCCTGATGGAGTCCCTCGAGGAGCACCTCTCGCTCAAGCGCCTGCTCGCCGACCTGCTGGCGCTGAAGCCCGGGGAGGACACCTTCAAGCCGAAGGCCAAGGTGCTGCAGGAGCAGACCGAACACCACCACGAGGAAGAGGAGGAGAACCTCTTCCCGAAGGTGCGCGACCTGCTCGACGAGCGTGAACTCGACCGCCTCGGCGAGGCGATGCTGGGTCTGCAGCAGAAGCTGCGCGAGGACGGCGATCCGCGCGCCGTGGCGCTGGCCGAGCGGGGCGAGGCCACGCCGCTGTACTGATCCCCCCGCTGGCCCGGTCTAGGGCCGGCGTCCTACACCGCGCGGGGGCGCGTGGCGTTACGCTCGGTCTTCTCGTCTGCCAAGGAGCGCGACATGACCCGAGCCATCGCCCTGTTCGTCGGACTGACCCTCGTGGGGCTGTTCGCCCTGCTGAACTGGAACACCTTCGTCACGCCGCAGCCGCTGTCCCTCGGCTTCACCACCGTCGACGCGCCGCTCGGCCTCGTGATGCTCGCCATCGTCGGCTTCCTGTCGGTGCTGTTCATCGTGTGGGCCATGACCATGCAGGCCGGCGCGCTGATGGAGTCGCGCCGCCTCGCGAAGGAGCTGCAGTCGCAGCGCGAGCTGGCCGACAAGGCCGAGGCCTCCCGCTTCACCGAGCTGCGCAACTTCCTGACGGCCGAGCTGCAGACCGTGGCCGTGTCCCAGGACCAGACGCGGGCGCTGCTGGTGTCCCGCCTGGACCGCGCGCAGGAATCTGCCCGCGCGGCCCAGGAGGAAACGGCCAACACGCTGTCGGCCTACATCGGCGAGCTGGAAGACCGCCTGGAGCGGTCCCACGCGCTGCCCGCGCAGTACGAGCGCACCGACACGCTCGTCCGGCGCTGATCCCGCTCAGGCCTTCTCGGTGGCCGCCGCCCCGGTGGCGGGGGGCGACTCCTCGTGGTGGTGCTTGTGCTTGAACAGGCGCCCGAAACGTTGCACCACGTCGTCGACGTAGGTGAACAGCACCGGGATCACGAGCAGGCTCAGGAACGTGGACGTGATCAGACCGCCGATCACCACGATGGCCATCGGCGCGCGGAAGCTCGGGTCGGTGCCGATGCCGAGCGCGATGGGCAACATGCCGGCGCCCATCGCGATCGTGGTCATCACGATCGGGCGGGCGCGCTTGTGGCACGCGTCGAGCAGGGCCTCCCAGCGGGTCATGCCGTGTTCGCGCCGCGCCATGATGGCGTACTCCACCAGCAGGATCGAGTTCTTCGTCGCGATGCCCATCAGCATGATGAGCCCGATCATCGACGGCATCGACAGCGCCGTGTGCGTGAGGAACAGCGCGAGGAACGCGCCGGGGATCGACAGCACGAGCGCGGCGAGGATGGTCACCGGCTGCACGAAGTCCTTGAACAGCAGCACGAGCACGATGTAGATGCACAGCACGCCGGTCAGCATCGCGAGGCCGAAGCTCGCGAACAGTTCGGCCATGGCCTCGGCGTCGCCGATGGTGGTCTGGATCACGCCCGGCGGCAGCTGCTTCAGGCTCGGCAGCGCGAGCGCCTCCTTCTCCACCTCGCCGAGCGGCTTCTGGTTCAGCTCGATCTCGAAGTTGATGTTGCGCTGGCGGTCGTAGCGGTCGATCTCGGCCGGGCCGCTTTCGATCGACAGGTTCGCCACGTTGCCGAGCATCACCGGCCCGCGCGCCCCCGGCACGGCCAGGCGTGAGAGCAGGTCGAGGTCGGTGCGGGCGTCCTCCTGGAGCTTGACGATCACCGGCACCTGGCGCTGCGACAGGTTCATCTTCGCGAGGCCCTGGTCATAGTCGCCGGCCGTGGCCACGCGCAGCGTCTCGGCGATGGCCGTGGACGTCACGCCGAGGTCGGCCGCGCGGGCGAAGTCGGGCCGCACGATGAGTTCGGGGCGCACGAGGCTCGACGTGGACGTCACGTTGCCGATGCCCTGGATGGTGCGCAGGTCGCGCTCCACCTTCGCGGCGTGTTCGGCGAGCACGCGGCCGTCCTCACCCGCCAGCACGAGCACGTACTTCTCGGCGGACGCGCCCAGGCCCACCTTCACGCGGGCGCCCGGCACCACCGCGAGGGCTTCGCGCATGCCGGCCTCGACCTGCTGCTTGCTGATCCCCTTGCGTTCGCCGCGCGGCGTCATGTTGATGGTCAGCGTGGCCTTGCGCACCTCGGGCGCACCGGCCGGCGCGAACGGATCGGCGCCGGTCGCGCCACCGCCCACCGTCGTGTAGATGAGCTTGATGTGCTCGTTCTTCTCGAGGATGTGGCGGGCCTGCTCGGCGGCCGCGAAGGTCTGCTTGTACGTGCTGCCGGGTGGCAGCGTCAGCGTCACCTGCGTCTGCGACAGGTCGTCCGGCGGGATGAAGCCGGTGGGCAGGTACGGCACGAGCATGAACGAGCCCACGAGGAACACGAGGGCCGCGAGGGTGGTCTTGATGCGGTGGTGCAGGCACCACTCGGCCCAGCGCATGTAGATCGTGATCCAGCGCCCCTCGTGGTGCTCCTTCTTCGGCCGGCGCAGCACGTAAGCGGCCATCATCGGCGTCAGCATGCGCGCCACCACCAGCGAGAAGAACACGGCGATGGCGGCGGTCCACCCGAACTGCACGAAGAACCGGCCCGGGATGCCGCTCATGAACGCCGTGGGCAGGAACACCGCGATCAGCGTGAACGTGGTGGCGATCACCGCGAGGCCGATCTCGTCGGCCGCTTCCATCGCGGCCTGGTACGGCGTCTTGCCCATGCGCAGGTGGCGCATGATGTTCTCGATCTCCACGATGGCGTCGTCCACCAGGATGCCCACCACGAGCGAGATCGACAGCAGCGTCACGCCGTTGAGCGTGAAGCCCAGCAGGTACATCGCGCCGAACGCGGGGATCACCGACAGCGGCAGCGCGGTGGCGGCCACCAGCGTGGCGCGGAAGTCGCGCAGGAAGAACCACACCACGAGGATCGCGAGGAAGGCGCCCTCGTACAGCAGCGTCATCGAGCCGTCGTAGTTCTCCTGCACCGGGTCGACGAAGTTGAACGCCTCCGTGAACTTGATGTCGGGGTGGCGGGTGCGCATCTCCTCGAGGCGCGCGCGCACGCCGGCGGCCACCTCGGTCTCGCCGGCCCCGCGGGTGCGGGTGATCTCGAAACCCACCACCGGCTTGCCGTTGAGCAGCGCGGCCGAACGCTTCTCGCCCACCGTGTCGGAGATGTGCGCCACCTGGTCGAGGCGGATGTGGCGGCCGTCGCTGAGCGCGATGTCCATCCCGGCCAGTTCCTCGGCCGACTGCACCGTGGCGATGGTGCGCACGGACTGCTCCGCGCCGCCCACGTCGGAGCGCCCGCCCGAGGCCTCGGTCTGGATCTGGCGCAGCTGGCGCGAGATGTCGGACGCGGTGGCGTTGAGCGCCTGCAGCCGCGCCGGGTCGAGTTCGACACGCACCTCGCGCGTGGCGCCGCCGACACGGGCGACCGCGCCCACGCCCTTCACGCTCAGCATGGACTTCTGCACGTCATTGTCGACGAACCAGCTCAGCGCCTCCTCGTCCATGCGGGACGACTCGACGGTGAAGGTCAGGATGGGCGAGCCCGACAGTTCGGCCTTCGCGATGACCGGGTCGCGCAGGTCGGCGGGCAGGTCGGAGCGCACGCGCGTGACCGCGTCGCGCGCGTCGTCCAGCGCTTCCTGCACGGGCTTCTCGAGGCGGAACTCGATGGTGATCGTGACCGTGCCGTCCTGCACCTTCGTGTAGATGTGCTTGACGCCCTGCTTGGTGGCGAGCGAATTCTCGATCTTGCGCGCGACCTCGGTTTCCAGCTGCGCCGGCGAGGCGCCCGGCAGCGAGGCGACCACGGTGACCGTGGGCAGCTCGATGTCCGGGAAGTTCTGGATCTTCATCGCCTTGAAGCTCACCAGGCCCACGAGCGTGAGCATGATGAACAGCAGCACCCCGGGGATGGGGTTCTTGATGGACCAGGAGGAGACGTTCATCATGATGAGGGTCCCCCCGTCACTTCGTGGCCGGCGCGGCGACGACCTTCACGAGGTCGCCGTCGGCCAGGAACCCGCCGCCGGCCGCCACCACCTTGGCATCGACCGGCACGCCGGCGGTGATCTCGATGCGATCGCCCACGCGGCGGCCCACCTTGGCCTTGAGCTGGGTCAGCTTGGAATCGTTGCCCACCTGCAGCACGTAGTGGAAGCCGTCGCGCAGGGTCACCGCGCTCTGCGGCAGCGTGAGGGCCTGCGACGAGCCCACGTCGATCTCGCCATGGCCGAACATGCCGGCACGTGCTTCGTTCGAGGCCGCCAGGTCCACGTAGACGAGGCCGTTGCGGGTCTGCACGTCGATGGTGGGGGCCACCATGCGCACCTTGCCGGCGAGCTTGGCGCCCGAAGCGGCCGTCAGCTCGACGGGCTGCCCCGGCTTCACGCGCGACAGGTCGGACGCGGCCACCTCGCCGCGCCACTCGAGCCGGCCCTGGCGGATCAGGCGGAACAGCTCCTGGCCGGCCGGCAGCACGGCACCCACGGTGGCGGTGCGCGAAGAGATCACGCCGTTGTCGGGGGCCAGCACCTTGGTCTGGCCGAGGCGCAGCTGCTGGGCCTTGGCCGACGCGCGTTGCGCTTCCAGCCGCGCCTGCGCCGTGCGTTCGGCGGTCACGTACTGGTTGATCTGCTGGGCGCTCAGCGCGCCGGTGGTTTCCAGCTCGCGGGCGCGTTGCGCGTTCGCGGCGGCTTCTGCGAGCGAGGCCTCGGCCTCCGCGACGGTGGCGCGGATCTGCGCCTGTTCGGCGAGCACGGTGTCGGGCGCGAAGGTGGCGAGCACCTGGCCGCGCTTGACGACGTCACCGACGTTGACCTTCACGTCGGCCAGGCGCAGGCCGTTGGCCTCGGTGCCGATGCTGGCTTCCTGCCAGGCGGCGATGTTGCCGTTGGCAGTCACGCGCAGCGGCACGGCGATGCGCTGGGGCTGCACGACGGTGACGGTCAGCGCCGGGCGGGGGGCTTCGGCGGGCTTCGGGTCCGCGGCCTGCACGGTGTACGTGGCGGCGGCCACGGCGATCACGGACAGGGTCAGGAGGAGAGGGCGGGAACGGAAGTTCATGGCGGTGTTCAGGGAGTCGTCGGCTGCGGGGCGTCGGAAGACGGGGCGGGGGCGGCGGGTGTCCAGCCGCCGCCGAGCGCGCGGTACAGCGAGATCCACGCGGCGACCCGGTCGCGTTCCAGGTCGACGAGGTTGATCTGGGCCTGGAGGGCGCTGCGGCGGGCGTCCTCCAGTTCGAACAGGCTGCCGAGGCCGCCACGGTACTTGGCCTCCACGGCGCGGTACGACGCGTCGAACCCGTCGGCCGCCGCGCGGGCGCTGTCGCGGCGGGCCTCGGTGCTGTCGAGGTCGAGCAGCGCCTGCTCCACCTCGCGCACGGCGCCGCGCACCTTGGCGCGGTAGACCACGGTCGACTCGTCGTAGCGCGCGCGGGCGGCGTCCACGTTCGCGGCGCGGGCGCCGCCGTCGAACAGCGGCAGCGACACGGTCAGCGGGCCCACGGACCACGACGGGCCTTCGAGTTCGTAGCTGCTCGTCTCGATGCGCATGCGGCCGTACGACCCCCCGAGGGTCACGCGCGGCAGCCGGGCGGCCTTGGCCTGCGACACCTCGGCACCGGCCGCCTCGACATCGCGCGCGGCGATGAAGATGTCGGGCCGCTGGTTCAGCACGTCGGCGGGCACGGTGCCCACGCCGATCAGCGCGGGGACGGGCAGCGAGCCCGCTCGGTCGGCGAGGCGCGAACGCAGCGCGGGTTCCTCGAACCCGGTCAGCGCGACGAGCGCCTTGACGTTGGAGTCGCACTGCGCCTTCACCTGCACGGCCAGCGCATTGCCCTGCGCGGCCGTGGCACGCGCGAGCGACGCCGCGGCGGGGGCCTGGAAGCCGGCCTTCGTGGCGAGGTCGGTGAGGCGCGAGGTTTCGTTGCGCGACGTGGTGTCGGCCTGCACCTTCACGAGCTGGGCCTCGCACGAGCGCAGCGACAGGTACGTGCTGGCCACTTCCGCGGCCACGGCCACGCGGGCCTCGTGCCAGCCGGCCTGCGCGCCGGCGTAGCGGGCGCGCGCGGCGTCCCATGCGGCCTGGTTGCGGCCGAACAGGTCGATCTCCCAGCCGGCCTGCAGCGCCGCCGAATAGGCATTCGTGACGGGCAGGTCCGGCTGCTGCCGGCCGCGGCTGGCGTTCGCGTTGGCGTCGAGCGTGGGCAGCAGCGACGCACCGGCAGCCACGCGCGTGGCGCGGGACTGCTCGATGCGGCTGCGGGCGCTCGCGAGGGTTGGGTTCACGGCCTGCGCCGCGGTCTGCAGGTCGGACAGCAGCGGGTCGTCGAACTGCTGCCACCAGCGGTTCAGGTCCTCGATGCGGCCGTCGTGCGGCAGCGGGGCGTGCCACTGCGCGGGCGCCGCGGTGGCGGCGTCGCGCACGTCGACCGGCGGGCCACCGGCACAACCGGCGAGCGCGACGACGACCAGCAGCAGCGGAGGGAGGGATCTTCTTCGGGTCACTTCTTCTTCGCTTTCACAGGAGATGAAACCGCGTCCTCGGCGCGGCGGCGGGCTTCGGCGTGCACCATGGCTTCACCGAACATGACGAGCCGGTCGGACCAGAGGTCCATGGCCCGGCGGGCGGACTTCAGCGTGGGCGCGATCTCGTCGGTCACGTCTTCCATGACGAACAGGTTCACGCCGAGGGCCGCCACGCTCAGCGCGAGGCGGCGGATGTCGTCGTCGGGCTTCTTCACCCCGACGTGGCGGCACATCAGGTCGAGCAGCGCGGCGAACTGGGGCTTGATGCTGTCGTGGATCTCGTCGGACAGCAAGCCCGTGTGTTCGAGCATCTCGCGGTAGCGCAGCTTCATCGACAGCCGCACCGCCTCGCCCTGGGCGAGCGGCTCGAGGAACGTGGCGTACAGGCCCCGCAGCGCCTCGGGGAGGGTCATGGCCGGGTCGGAGTACCGGGCGATGTCGGCCTCGGGCGAGCCGAACGGCTCGAAGTAGGCACAGCGGTAGAGCCCCGCCTTGTCGCCGAAGTAGTAGCTGATGGCGGCCACGTTGGTCTGGGCCGCCTCGGCGATGGCGCGTGTGGACGTGCGGGCATAACCGTGTTCGGCGAACAGGCGCAGCGCCGCCTGCAGCAGGCGTTCGCGGGACTGTTCGCCGTCGCTTCGGGGGGCTCGGGTACGGAGGGGGGTCGGGATTCCACGCATGGCGGGCGGGATCCTAGCAGTTAAATCAAACGTTTGATTGAATTCTGCATTCCCGCATTCGCGAAAGTGTCATCCCGGCCGGCGCCGGGATGACATGCGCGGTGTCACTGCAACGGCAGGTGCGCCTGCTGCGGCACCCGCGCCGGCGGGCGCACGTCCACCGGCCGGGCGCGCGAGACACGGCGGCGCATCAGCACCGTGTGGGGCACGTAGCCGCGCGAGTCGAGGTTCCAGCCTTCCACGGCCTGGTCGTCGTTGACCCGGTCGAGGCGCGTGGTGCCGAGCTTGCGCTGGCTGGCGCGGGCCACCAGGTGCTCGCACTGCGCCTCGGTGAGCTGGCTCGCGAACGCCGTCCAGCGCTGCAGTGCGAGCGGGTTGCGCCAGGCGTCTTCGATGGCCCAGCGCACCTCGTGCGGTTCGGCTGAACGGCCGGCTTCCAGCACCCGCGGCAGCAGCGCGTGGAAGAACATCTGGAACGCGCGCTTGGCGTCCTTGCCCGGCAGCAGGTCCTCGAAGCGCGAGAGGCGGTGGCTCCAGCCCTCGGTGGCGAGCTGCAGGCTCACGAAGGCCTGCAGCGCCTGCACCGGGTTGAAGAGGCGCAGGCGGTTCGGCGGCAGCACCAGCATGGGCAGGGCGCAGGCCTCGGCGTGCGACAGGCGCTCGACGTAGCTGCACAGCACCGCGGTGCGGGCCCATTGGGCGGCGGTGAGGCCGGCGATGCCACCGAGCGATTCGGCCTCGATCTGGCGCACGAAGCCGAGCGCGTCGCGGAAGCCATGGGCGCCCTTGGCGTGGTTGGCCTTCGCGCTCATCACCGCGAGGTTGCCGGCGGCGTAGCCGGCGTCGCTGCGCACGCGGTCGATGGAGGCGTCGGTGGATTCGAGGGTGGCGCTGCTCAGGACCACGCGGGTGATGGGGCAGTGCGTGACGTCGATCTGCTGCAGGTAGTGCGGCGTGACCTGCACCAGCTCGACGCTGCGGCCGCGCAGCCAGGCGTGCAGGCGCAGCTGCAGCCACTTGCGCACGTGCCGCGTGGGCTGCAGCGTGCGCATGCCGAAGGTGGCGGCGCCGGCCAGCAGGCCGTTGCGGAGAGGGGAGGGCTCCTGGGCGTACGGGGCCGGCAGGTGCACGTTGTAGTGGGCGTAGTCCCAGCCGAGCTCGAAACCGATGTGCTCGTGGGTCGTGACGGTGCCGGCGTTGCGGTCGTGCGAGAGGTGCAGTTCGAGGGTCATCTGGCGCTCCAGTTCGTTCACTGCAACCGTTGCAGCGATGGAGCCAGTGTCGCGAGCCAGAGGCTCATGGCGTGAGCCAGCGAAATCTTTCTGCGGTATGCTGCGCCGCCATGGACCGCACCGAACGCTTCTACAAGATCGAACTGCTGCTGCGCAACCGGGGCTGCGTGCCCTTCGAGGCCCTGCTGGAGGAGCTCGCCGTGTCGCGCGCCACCCTCAAGCGCGACCTGCAGTACCTGCGCGACCGCCTCAACGCCCCCATCGTCTACGACCGCTTCGACAACGGCTACCGCTTCGACGCGTCGGCCGGCGGCGAGCGGCACGAGCTGCCGGGGCTGTGGTTCAGCGAGAAGGAGATCCACGCGCTGCTGACCATGCACCAGCTGATGAACGGCCTGGACGACGACGGCGTGCTGTCGCGCCACCTGCAGCCCATGATGGACAAGCTGCAGGGCCTGCTGGGCGCCGACGAAAGCGAGGCGAAGGAGCTGATGCGCCGCGTGAAGGTGCTCGTCACCGCGCGGCGGCGCTCGCCCAGCCGCTTCTTCGAACTGCTGGGCAGCGCGCTCGTGCAGCGCAAGCGGGTGGCGCTGGTCTACTTCAAGCGCAGCGACCGCAGCACGAGCGAGCGCGAGGTGTCGCCGCAGCGCCTCGTGAACTACCGCAACACCTGGTACCTCGACGCCTGGTGCCACCGCAGCGACGGCCTGCGGCGCTTCGCGCTCGACGCGATCCAGGACGCGCGCGCGCTCGACACCCGCGCCCGCAACGTCGCCGTGAAGGAACTGGAGGCCGAACTCGACGCCGGCTATGGCATCTACGGCGCGGGCGACAAGAAGGTGAAGTGGGCCACGCTCGTGTTCCTGGCCGACGCCGCGCAGTGGGTGGCCGGCGAGGAGTGGCATCCGCAGCAGAAGTCGCGCTGGCTCGACGACGGGCGGTACGAGCTGCAGGTGCCGTACAGCGATCCCACCGAACTCGCGATGGACATCCTGCGCTGGGGTGATCGCGTGGTGGTGGCGGGCGACAAGGCCTTGTCCAACGCGATCCAGGCGCGGCTGCGCGCCGCGCTGGCCCAGTACGCCTAGGCGATCGCGCGGCGGCGCTGCAGCGAGAAGAAGCGCACGATCTCTCGGCTCGCGTCCGGCCCCTTCGGGTCGGCGTACGACCCCGCCGGATCGCCGCCCGACCACGCGTGGCCCGCGCCATGCACCTCCCAGTGCTCGACGAAGGGACGGCCGTCGCGGCCGGGGAACACCGTGTGCACGAAGGGGCGGCCCTGGTCCTCGCCCCGGCTGATCACCGGGGCGATGGGCGAGCCGGCCACCACGTCGTCGACCACGTGCTGGCCGTTGGCCGGGTGCACGGTCTTGTCGGCGTCGCCATGGAACACGATGGTGGGGATGCCGGGGCCACCCGAGCGCGAGGGGCCGGTGGGGCGCAGCCGGCCGGTGTGCATCACCGCGAGGGCCGAGGCCACGTCCCGTGCAGCGCCCTGCGGGAGGCCCGAGTGCACGGCCGATGCGGCGAACACGTCGGGGTATTCGCGCCCGAGGATCGCGGCCATCGCCCCGCCGGCCGACAGGCCGGCGACGAACACGCGGTCCGGGTCGGCGCCGCGGGCGGCCGCGACCTCGCGGGCCATGCCGGCGAGCACGGCGGGTTCGCCGTCGCCGCGGCACTGGTCGCCGGGCGAGAACCAGTTCCAGCACTTGTGGGCGTTCGAGCGCGGCGGCTGGGCCGGGTACAGCGCGATGAAGCCGTGCTGCCGGGCCAGGTCGTTCATGCGCGTGCCGCGGGCGAAGTCGTCGGGGTCCTGGGTGCAGCCGTGCAGCATCATCACGAGCGGCAGCGGTTTGCCGGCGAAGCCTTCCGGCACGAAGAGCTTGTAGGCGCGCGTGCCCGCGGGGCCGGTGAAGGTGCCGGATTCGAAGTGGGGCAGCGGCGCCGCGGGCGGGGGCGCGCCGTGCAGCGCACGCCGCACGGTGTGGGTGGCGCGGCGCAGCCACCGGGACAGCATCGGGGCGAACGGTTTCATCGACCCATGGTAACGGGGCGCCCGTTACCATTCGTGGCGGAACACGGAAGGATCCCCTGATGAAAGCAACCTGGAACGGCGTCACCATCGCCGAAAGCGACGACACGGTGGTCGTCGAAGGCAACCACTATTTCCCCGAGGGCAGCCTGAACCGCGACTACGTGACGTTCAGCAACCACCGCAGCGGCTGCCCGTGGAAGGGCCAGGCCCACTACTACAGCCTGTTCGTCAACGGCGAGATGAACCCCGACGCCGTCTGGTACTACCCCGAGCCCACCGAGGCCGCTGCCGAGATCAAGGGGCGGGTGGCGTTCTGGAAGGGCGTGAAGGTGGAGTGACCGCGTCGATCCCGGCCACCCCCTGGTGGTGGCTGAGGAACAAGCGGCCCCGGAACCAGCGCAGCCAGTCGCTGGCCACCAGGCCGTCGAGCACCGGGCCCTTGACCTCCGACAGGTCCAGCTGGATGCCGCGGCGGGACAGCAGGTCCTGCAGCGAACGCAGCGCCTCCACGCCGCTGAAGTCGATGTGGTTCACCGGCGACATCTGCAGCAGCACGCGGTCGACGCCGCCGGGCGCCGTTTCGAGCAGGCCCACCACCACGTCGGGCAGCTGGCGGGCGTTGATGTAGAGCAGGCTTTCGTCGATGCGGATGCCCAGCAGCCCCGCCGTGCCCTCGGTGGCGTAGCGGCGCACGTTGCGGTAGTGCTCGGTGCCGGGCATGCGCGCCACCACCACCGCATGGGGCCGGGCGGTGCGCTTGAGCAGCATCGCGATCGACAGCGCCACGCCGAAGGCCAGCGCCCACTGGGCGTCCTTGAGCACCGTGATGGCGGCCACCGCGCCCATCATCGCGGCTTCGCCGTGCGAGTAGCGCCAGGCTTCGCCGAAGCCTTTCCATTCCCCGGCGGCCAGCACGGACATCACGATGGTGGCGGCGAGCACCGCCTTCGGCAGCATCGCGAGGGGCGCAGCGAACAGCAGCATGCCGAAGCCGGTGAACACGGCCGCGAAGACCCCGGCCCAGCGGGTGCGCGCGCCGGCCTCGGCGTTCACCGCGGTGCGCGAGAAGCTGCCGCCCACCGGCATGCCGCCGCCGACGCCTGCCGCGAGGTTGGCGCCGGCCAGGCCCATCAGTTCGCGTCGCGCGCTCACCCGCTTGCCACGCTGCAGTCCCAGGTTCTCGGCGACGGCGAGGCTGCTGACGAAGGTGACCAGCGAGATCAGCGCCGCGCCGGGCAGCATCTGCTGCCACACGCTCACCTCGACGTCGGGCCAGGTCAGCACCGGATGGAGCGGGGGCAGCGCGCCCACGAGCCGCACGCCGTGATCGGCGGCCGACATCGCCCAGGCCACCCCCGTCGACACGATGATCACGGCCAGCGGCGCCGCGCGGGCCGTGAGCTGGGCCGCGCGGCGCGACATCCACCGTTCGAGCAGCGCGGGCGCATGCTTGCGGGACAGCGTGAGCAGCACGAGCGCGCCGATGCCGAACAGGGTGGTGGGCAGGTGGATGGCGTGCCCGCCCCGCCACCACGACCCGAACACCTCGATGGCGTTGAAGCCGGCGGCATGCGCGCCGAACATCACCGGCAGCTGCGACAGCAGGATCGACAGCGAGGCGCCGACCGAAAAACCCTGCAGCACCGGCACGCTCAGCAGCGAGGCCAGCGCGTCGAACTTCAGCGCCGCGGCGAGCGCGAGCATCACGCCCGACTCGATGGCGAGCACGAGCGCCGCGTCGGTGGCCGGCACGTCGTGCGCGACCGCCGGGGCGATGGCCTGGGCCGTCATCAGCGCGAGCACCGCGGCGGGCCCGACCGAGTTGACGTTGCTGGAGCCGAGCGCGGCGTAGGCCACCATCGGCAGCAGGCTCGCGTAGACCCCGGCTTCGGGCGGGAGCCCGGCCAGCAGGGCATAGGCCACGCCCTGCGGCACGAGCAGGATCGAGACGATCACCGCGGCGACGAGGTCGTCGGCGAGGGCGGCCTCGCGGTAGCGGGCGAGGGCGCCTCGCAGGCGGGTGGGAAACATTCGGGCGGGTCGAGGAGGGAGACGTCCCGATCCTACGGCCTGCCGGAACAACCCCGCCGGATCAGTCGACCTTGGCGCCGGACTGTTTCACGACCGCGGCCCATTTTTTCGTCTCGGCGGCGATGTAGGCAGCGAACGCCTGCGGCGTGTTGCCCCCCGGGATGGCGCCCTGCGACAGCAGGCGTTCCTTGACGGCGGGCGTGGCCAGGGCCCTGGCGCACTCCTGCTGGATGCGGTTGACGATGTCGGCGGGCGTGCCCGCCGGGGCCAGCAGGCCGAACCACGAGCTGGCGTCGAAGCCCTTGACCGGACCGGCTTCGGCCACCGTGGGCACGTCGGGCAGGGCCGCGCTGCGCTGGGCCGTGGTGACGGCCAGCGCCTTGAGCTTGCCGGCCTTGATGTGGGGCATGGCCGACGGCAGGTTGTCGAACATCAGGTCCATGGTGCCGCCGATCAGGTCCAGCAGTGCCGGGCCCGAGCCGCGGTAGGGGAAGTGCAGCATGAACGTGCCCGTCATGCTCTTGAACAGCTCGCCGCTCAGGTGGATGGACGTGCCGTTGCCGCTCGAGGCCATGTTCAGCTTGCCCGGGTTGGCCTTGGCGTACTTGATCAGGTCGGCGACGTTGCGGATGCCGTAGGCCTCGGCCTTGGCCGGGTTCATCACCAGCACGTTCGGCACGCCGGCCACGAGGGTGATGGGGGCGAAGTCCTTGATCGGGTCGAACGGCAGCTTCGGGTACAGCGCCTGGTTGATGGCGTGGGTGCCCACCGTGCCCATCAGCAGGTTGAGGCCGTCGGGGGCCGACTTGGCGACCGCGTCGGTGCCCACGTTGCCACCGGCGCCGGGCTTGTTGTCGACGACGAAGGGCTGGCCGAACGCATGCTGCAGTTCGGGGGCGATGGCGCGGGCGAGGATGTCGGTGGTGCCGCCGGGAGCGAAGGGCACCACGATGCGGACGGGTTTGGTGGGCCAGGTGCCCTGGGCGAACACCGGCAGCGTGGCGGGCAGCAGCCCGGCGCCGGCCGCGAGCACGAGGTGGCGTCGATGCAGAGAGGTCATGGATCGTCTCGGAGCGGGGAGACGATCAGTGTGCGGCCAAACCGCCGGGTGGGCTTACCCGGGAAATTCCGGGGCGACACATCCAAAAAAAGAAGGGAAGCGGGACAGTGGATCCGGGGACTCGCTCTCATCCACCCCGGGCTGCCCGCTCCCCTGCGGACGTGTCAAACGCGCCTGGAAACTTGCGGAAAACCGGGCTCAGCGGGTCACGTTGCGCTGGGCGACCGGCGGGGCGAACAGGGACAGCTGGGTCGGCGTGCGGTGCGTCTGGAGCACCTGGAACGCGCGGGCCGGTGCCGGCGGCATCGGGCGCACGCCGGTGGGCATCACCGGTTGGCGGGTGCTGGCCGGGTGGGCCAGCGGACGGGCTTGCGGTTGCAGAAGGGCCATGTCCACCTCGTTCGGTTCTTGTTCGGGAAGTCTTCTCGGAAGGGAAACTCAGTGGCCGACCAGCCACTGGCTGGGGGCGAATTCGCTGGGGCGCACGTCGAGCACCTGGGCCGGCAGCGGGGACAGCACCCCGGCGGCGCGGGCCAGCCAGGAGGTCACGTCGAGGCCATGGGCCGACGGGCGCGAGGCCACGGGCTGGGCCAGGCGCAGCAGGGAGGACACCCCCCCGCGGCAGCTGGGGGTCGAGCGGCGGCCGGGACGGTGGGCGCGGCGGGAACGGAGCGGGGAATACGACATGGCAACGACGTCCTGGTCTTTTTGAAGCTGCCCGAACGAGCGCAGCTTTTGTGCCAGTGTGATTTTTGCCCGCTTCGACCCTGCCTTGCGGCAAAAGCCGCCGTTTTGTGGCGAAGTGGTAAGACGCCGGTTACATCACTGCCCCGAATCGTCAATGCCGATCGGCCGAGTGACGTGTTCGGCCACCACCCGAAGGACCTGGGCATCGGCCAGCACGCGCCGGTGCCCGAGGCCGCGGGTCGCGAGCCATCGGCTGCCCGCCACCTGGTCGGCCAGCCGGCGGGCCAGCGGGGCCGGGGCGGCGCGGTCGTCCTCGTCGTGGACCACCAGGGTGGCGCGGGGCAGGCGCGGCGCCAGTTCGTCGGCCTCGAAGTGCTCGAGGTCGATGCCCTCGCGCTGCTCGATCAGCCGCCGCATGCGCATCGACATCGCGGCGCCGAGGCCGAAGCCGTGGGCGAACCACTTCAGCACGAGCTTCGGCGGGGGTGACGTGGCGATCAGCGCGAGCCGCTGCGCCGGCAGGCCGTGGGCCAGCGCGTGGGACGCCGCCAGGGCGCCCATCGAGTGCGCGACCACCGCGTGCAGCGGCCCGAGGCGGGCAGAGGCCGCCCACAGCGCCCGGACGAACTGGGGCAGCGTGGAGCGCCACCCATCGCTGCGGCCATGGCCGGGCAGGTCCAGCAGCACCGGGTTCAGGCCGGCGGCGGCCACCGCGTCGCCCAGCGCCTGCATCTGCAGGCCGTGGCCGGCCCACCCGTGGACCAGCAACACGGTCGGCCGGCCGGGCTCGGCGTCGGCCCGGCGGTACACGGCCATGGAACCGGTCTCGAACGGCCAGCGTTCCACCCGCCAGCCGGCCGGCACCGCGAGGCGACGGGCGGACCGTTTGGACGGCAGGGGCGTGAAGAACAAGCCCAGCGCGGCGCGCGTGCCGAAGCCCGGCGCGAACTTCTGGACGGCCTGCAGCACCCGGGCGAGCCCGCGAACAACCCGTCCGCCGCCGTAGAAGCTGGCGAAGGGGCTCGGGGCGGCCGCGGCGGTGTCGGCGGCGGGGCTCAACGGAACACCTCGAAATCGGCGTTGCGCCGGGGCACCGCACGCCAGACGCGCACGAGCCAGAGCACGCCCCGGGCGGCGAGCAGGATCAGCAGGAGGAAGAGCAGCGTGACCATGAATGACCTTTCGTCGCACGAGCGTGCGAAACGTGGGCGACAGACGGGGCGGCGTGCCATGGCAGGGTCTGTCAGGGGGTGGTGGTGAAGGCGCGGATGATGCGTTCGTACGCGGTCCACGCACGATCGCAGGCGCGGGGATCGCGCAGGAAGCGGGCTTCGCGCATCAGCGCGACGAACAGGCCGTCGAGTTCGAAGACGAGCTGCTCGGGGTCGGTGTCGGGGCGCAGGTGGCCGGCCTCGAGGGCCTGGTCGACCGTGCGCCGCAGCGACGACCGCCAGTGCAGCACGTGTTCCAGCAGCAGGTCGCGCAGCGGGCCCTCGCAGTCGTCGAACTCGAAAGCGCCGGAACTGTAGAGGCAGCCTGTGCGAGACTCGACCTCCCGGACCCGCTGCAGCCACAGCTGCATGATGGTGTTCAGGCGCGGCAGTCCCCGGGGCTCGCGCATGGCCGGCACGAACACGTCCTGGAGGAAGCGTTTGGCGTATTCGTCGATGACCGCTTTCTGCAGCGCCTCGCGGGAGCCGATGCGGGAGAAGACCCCGCTCTTGGACAGGCCCAGGCGTTTGGCCACTTCGCCGAGGCTCAGGCTGTTCAGGCCATCGGCCACCGCCATGTCGAGGGCGGTGTCGACGATGGCGGCCAAGGTGGCTTCGCTGCGTTCGGTGCGGGTTTCCATGCTCCTAATTTAGCACGAGTGTGCGAACATGCAAGCCCTCATTTAACGCGCCATCGACAGGGGTCGCCTTCCCGTGGTACACCCTGCTCGCAGTCGAAGCAGTCCGCATCACGTTTCCATGCACCAACCAGGGCGACCGCATGAGCGCTCTCACTCGGCGGCACTGGCTCGCCGTCGTTTCGTATCTGCTGGTGGTGGCCCTGACGGCCGCGCTGGGCCTGGCCAGCAGCGACATCCTGTCCGCCGTGCGCGGGTACGTCGCTGGCGAAAGCCTCTGGTCCAAGGGCCAGAAGGAGGCGCTGTACCACCTCGACCGCTACGCCCGGCTCCACGACCCGGCCGACTACAAGCGCTTCGAGGCCTCGCTGTCGGTGCCCCTCGGGGACCGCATCGCCCGCGAACAGCTTTCCAGCGAGCAACCCGACCTGGAAGCCGCCCGCGCCGGCCTGCTGCAGGGCGGCAACCACCCCGACGACATCGATTCGATGATGAAGCTGTTCACCCGCTTCAAGGAGGTCAGCTTCATGGCCGACGCCATCGCGATCTGGGCGGAGGCCGACCTGGCGATCGACGAACTTCGCCTGCTGGGCCAGCGCATCCGCGAACTGGTCGAGGGCGGCGAGGCGGACAGCCCGGCGCTGCGCGCGCTCGCCATCCAGCTGCCCCCGCTCGACGTGCGGCTCACCCACCTCGAGCGCCAGTTCTCCGAGCGGCTGGGCGAGGCGTCCCGTCTGTCCAAGCGGCTCGTGGTGTGGACCACGCTGCTGCTGACGATCCTGCTCGCGTGTGCCGGCCTCGTGATGATCGCCCGGCTGCTGAGCCAGCAGCTGGCTTCCGAACGGGCGCTGCGTGAAGGCAACGAACGCTGGGCGCTGGCGGCGGACGCCGCGGGCATCGGCGTGTTCGACTGGGACGTCGAACGCGACCGCGTGGCCCTCGACGCGCGGGCCGCGGCCATGACCGACCTGCCCGCGGTGGACACCGAGGCCGATGGCGACCGCCTGGCCGGCCAGGCGCTGCACCCGGACGACCGCAGCCGCGTGCAGGTGGCCCTGCGCCAGGCCATCGACCGCGCCGAGCCGGTGGCCGTGCGCTACCGGGTCGAGCCCGTCGAGGGCGAACCCCGGCAGATCGAGCTGCGTGCCCGGGTGCGCGCCCACGGCCGGTACCCCCGCATGATCGGCATCCTGCGCGACGTCAGCCAGGACATGCAGGCCGAACGCCTTCGCCTCGACAAGGAGGCGGCCGAACGCGCGAACCGCGCGAAGGGCGAGTTCCTGTCGCGTGTGAGCCACGAACTGCGCACGCCGCTGAACGCGGTGCTCGGCTTCGCCCAGCTGATGCAGCTCGACAACGCCGAGGCGCTGCGCCCGGCGCAGGCCCAGCGTGTGCAGCACGTGATCGACAGCGGCCGGCACCTGCTCGACCTCATCAACGACATGCTCGACGTGACCAGCATCGACGCCGGCGGTATGAAGTTCTCGGCGCAGGACGTGGCCGTGGGCCCGGTGCTCGAGCGCTGCAGCGACCGGCTCTCCGCGCTGGCCCAGGCCCAGCAGGTGCGCATCGTCCCGCAGCGGCCGTTCCCGGAGCTGCACGTGATGGCCGACCCGCGCCGGCTGGAGCAGGTGTTCATCAACCTGATCTCGAACGCGATCAAGTACAACCGCCCCGACGGCGAGGTGCGCCTGACGCTGGCCCCCGACGGCGACGACGTGGTGGCCGCGGTGCACGACACCGGCGCCGGCATGACCGAGGAGCAGCTGGGCCAGCTGTTCCAGCCGTTCAACCGGCTTGGCGCCGAGTACTCGAAGGTGGTGGGCAGCGGCCTCGGCCTCGTCATCACGCGCCAGCTGGTGACGCTGATGGGCGGCAGCGTGGCCGCCAGCAGCCGGGCCGGCGTGGGCTCGACCTTCGTGGTGCGGCTGCCCCGCGGGCGGGTGATGGCCGCCTGATCAGCCCGGCACGTACCCGCGTGGCACGGCGTCCAGCAGATTGCGGGTGTACTCCTGCCGCGGCGCGTTCATCACGTCGTCCACCGAGGCCTGCTCCACCACCTCGCCGTTTTTCATCACCATCACCTCGTCGGCCATGAACCGCACCACCGCGAGGTCGTGGCTGATGAAGATGTAGGCGAGGCCCAGTTCGTCCTGCAGGTCCTTCAGCAGGTTGAGCACCTGGGCCTGCACCGACACGTCGAGCGCGCTCACCGCCTCGTCGAGCACCAGCACCTCGGGCGAGAGCGTGAGGCAGCGGGCGATGGCGACGCGCTGGCGCTGGCCGCCGGAGAACTCGTGCGGGTACTTGGTCATCGCGCTCGCGTCGAGCCCGACGCGTTCGAGCAGGCCGCGGGCGAGCGCCTCGCGTTCGGCCGTGCCGCCGCCGATGCCGTGGATGGCCATCGGCTCGACGAGGGTCTTGCCGATGGGGAAGCGCGGGTTCAGCGACGCGTACGGGTTCTGGAACACCACCTGGATGCGGCGCCGCACCGGCAGCATCTCGCGGGGCGACAGCGTGAGCAGGTCGCGGCCGTCGAACAGCACGCGGCCGGCCTCGGGTCCGCCGGTGGGATCGTGCAGGCGCAGCAGGGTGAGGCCCATGGTGGTCTTGCCGGAGCCCGACTCGCCCACCACGCCCAGCGTGTGGCCGCGGCGCAGCGTGAAGTTCGCCTCCTTCACGGCCTTGAACTCGCGGCGGCCGAACACGCCCTGGCGCACCCAGAAGCCCTTCGAGAGCTTCTCGACCTGCAGCACCACGGGGGCCGCCGGGTCCTTCGGCTTCGGCGCGGCGGTGGCCTGCGTGCGGCGCTCGTCGATGGTCATCAGCCGCGCATGGTGCTGCTGCAGCGCGGGGCGGCAGGCGAGCAGCGCACGGGTGTAGGCGTCCTGCGGGTCGGCAAAAATGCCGGCCACCGGGCCGCGTTCGCGCACGGTGCCCTGGCGCATCACCACCACCTCGTCGGCGATCTCGCCCACCACGCCCAGGTCATGGCTGATGAACAGCATGCTCATCCGGTGCGTCTCCTTGAGCCGCGCGAGCAGGTCGAGGATCTGGCGCTGGATGGTGACGTCGAGCGCCGTGGTGGGTTCGTCGGCGATCAGCAGCTTCGGACCGCAGGCGAGCGCCATCGCGATCATCACGCGCTGCTGCTGCCCGCCGGAGAGTTCGTGCGGGTAGCTCGACAGCCGCCGCCGCGGCTCGGGCAGCTGCACTTCGGCCAGCAGCGCCTCGGCACGCGCGAGCGCCTCGCGCCGGCCGAGGCCCAGGTGGCGCTGCAGCGGCTCGCAGAGCTGGCGGCCGATGGTGAACACCGGGTTGAGCGAACTCATCGGGTCCTGGAAGACGCAGGCGATCTCGCGCCCCCGCAGCGCCTGCAGTTCGGGCAGCGTGGCCTTCAGCAGGTCGCGGCCCTCGAAGTCGATGCGGCCCGACCGCTCGGCGTTGACGGGCAGCAGGTTGAGGATCGACATCGCGGTGACGCTCTTGCCCGAGCCGGATTCGCCGACGAGGGCCACGGTGGTGTTCTCGGGCACGTCGAAGCTGACGCCGACGGGGCCGCGGCCCACCGCCTCGACCCGTTGCGCGACGCCGTTCTCGGCGCCGGTGCGGAAGCTCACGTGAAGGTCCTGGATGCTCAGCAGCATGGGGTCATTCCAGTCCGCGAAGTTTGGGGTCGAGCGCGTCGCGCAGCGCATCGGTGAACAGCGAGAACGCGGTGACGAACACCGCCATGAAGATCGTCGCCGCGGCCAGCTGCCACCAGTGGCCGAGGATCAGCTCGCTCTGGGCTTCGGACAGCATCGTGCCCCAGCTCACCTCGTCCACCGCCACGCCGAGCCCGAGGTACGACAGGATCACCTCGGCCTTGATGAACCCCACCACGTGCACCGACAGCTGCACGAGCAGGACGTGGCTGATGTTCGGCAGGATGTGGCGGAACATGCGCGACGTGGTGCTGGCGCCGATGGCCTCGGCCGCGCGCACGTATTCCCGCACGGAGTGCTTGAGGAACTCGGCGCGCACGAGGCGGTAGATGCCGGTCCACCCGGCGAGCCCGAGGATCAGCACCACCGAGTGCATGCCGCGCCCGGCCACCGCGGCGAACGCGAAGATCAGCAGGATGCCCGGGATCGACGTGAAGACGTTGTAGACCCACTCGAGGAAGTCGCCCACCTTCCCGCCGAAAAAGCCCGCGAGCGCCCCCAGCACCGTGCCGATGGCCGTGGCCACCACCGCGGCCAGCACCCCCACGAACACCGAGATCTTCGCGCCCTGCACGGCCTTCGCGAGCACGTCGCGCCCCAGGCGGTCGGCGCCGAACGGCAGCGTGGCGGCGCGCTCGATGTCCGCGTGTTCGAACTGCGCGGCACGTTCGGCCCACTCCTTGTAGCGGGGCGCGAGCGGGTCGACGTCGCTCAGGTCGACGTTCGGACCCGTGGGCGGGGCGATGCCGGACAACTCGGTGGCGGTGGCCGGTCCCATGAAGGTGGGCGGTGCGTTGGCCACGCCGCGTTCGCGCTGCCAGTCGCCGGCCACGAGGCCCGTGGCCGCCAGCAGCACCATCACCCCGAACAGGGCGACGACCACGAGCGACACCATGCCCACGCGGTCGCGCCGCAGGCGCTTCCAGGCCGAGCCCCAGATCCCCTCGACGGTGGCCGTCATTTGAGCACCACCCGCGGATCGGCGACCTTGTAGAGCACGTCGGTCAGCAGGTTCACCACCATCGTGATGATCGCGAGGTAGACGGTCACGGCCTGGATCACGGGGAAGTCGCTGCGGTTCACCGCCCCCAGCACCTCACGGCCGAGGCCGGGGATCGAGAAGAACACCTCGATCAGGAACGAGCCGAGGAACACCCCGGGCAGGGCGCCACCGATGCCGGTCAGGATGGGGATCATCGCGTTGCGGGTGACGTGGCTGAAGAGGATGCGCTTCTCGGTGAGGCCCTTGGCGCGCGCGGTGCGCACGTAGTCGTGGTCCATCTCGTCGAGGAAGAACGAGCGGTACACGCGGGTGGTGGGCGACAGCGACACGAACACCGCGAGCAGCACCGGCAGCGGGGCGAAGCGCACGAGGTTGGTCCACGTGGAGTCGCTCCAGCCCTGGACCGGGAACCAGCCGAGGCGGAACGCGAAGACGTACTGGCCGACGATCACGTAGACCAGGAACGAGATGGAAAGCGCGACCGTGGTGACGATCATCACGGTGCGGTCAGTGAGCGAGCCGCGCAGGTAGGCGACACCGAGCGCGAGCGGGATCGCGAGCACCACCTCGAGGATGAAGATGGGCACCATCACGGTGAGCGTGGCCGGCAGGCGGTTGGCGAACATCGCCGACACCGGCTCCTTCGTGGTCCAGCTCAGGCCCCAGTCGAAGGTGACCACCTGCTTGACGAAGATCCACAGCTGCACCCAGACGGGCTGTTCGAGCCCCAGCTGGGTGCGGATCGACTGCACCACCTCGGGCGAGGCGTTCTGCCCCGCGAGGATCTCGGCCGGGTCGCCCCCGAAGTACTTGAACAGGAAAAACACCAGCAGCACGACCCCGGCCAGGGTCGGGATCATTTGCCAGAGTCGTCTCAGCAGGTAGGCCGTCATGCGGTGGAAACCTCGGGCGGGTTCGTGAATGCGGTGTGAGTCTACGGTCTAATCCGCTGAGGACACTAGACTGCGATCCATGAACCACTGGCCTTCCTTCGTTCGGCGCCTCGCCGCGGCCTGCCTGGCGGCGCCGCTGTTGGCTTTCGCACAGTCTCCCGCCGCGGCCCCGCCCCAGAAGGTGTTGCGCTACGCGTTCGCCGCACCCGAGACCGGCTTCGACTTCGCGCAGGTGAGCGACCTGTACTCGAACGTCGCGATCTCGCACATGTTCGACTCGCTGTACCAGTACGACCACCTGGCCCGGCCGTTCAAGATCAAGCCGGCGGTGGCCGCGGCGATGCCCGAGATCTCGGACGACTACCGCACGTGGACCGTCCGCATCAAGCCGGGCACCTACTTCTCGGACGACGCGGCCTTCAAGGGCAAGAAGCGCGAGCTGGTGGCCGCCGACTTCGTCTACTCGATGAAGCGCTTCTTCGACCCGGCCCTCAACAGCCCGCACTACACGGGCTGGAGCGAGGAGCGCATCGTGGGCATCGAGGCGCTGCGCGAGGCCGCGCAGAAGACGAAGAAGCCGTTCGACTACGACCGTCCCATCGAGGGCCTGCGCGCGCTCGACCGCTACACGCTGCAGATCCGCCTCGAGAACCCGCGCCCGCGGTTCCTCTACATGCTCACCGAGATGCCCGGCATGGCGCGCGAGGTGATCGAGGCGTACGGCGACCGCATCATGGAGCACCCGGTGGGCACCGGGCCGTACCGCCTCGTGCAGTGGCGGCGCAGCTCGCTGATGGTGTTCGAGCGCAACCCGAACTTCCGCGAGGTGTTCTACGACGCCGAGCCGGCCGCGGACGACGCCGAGGGCCAGGAGATCCTCGCGAAGCTCAAGGGCCGCCGGCTGCCGATGATCGACCGCGTCGAGATCAGCATCGTCGAGGAAGGGCAGCCGCGCTGGCTCGCCTTCCTCAACAACGAGTTCGACATCGCCGGCGTGCCGCTCGAGTTCACGAACATCGCGGTGCCCAACGGCAAGCTCGCGCCGAACCTCGAGAAGCGCGGCATCCGCATGTCGCGCGGGCTCGCGTCCGACGTCACGTTCTTCTTCTTCAACATGGAAGACCCCGTGGTGGGCGGCTACACGCCGGAGAAGGTGGCGCTGCGCCGCGCCATCTCCCTCGGCACCGACGTCGAGCGCGAGATCCACCTCCTGCGCCGCGGCCAGGCCATTCCCGCGCAGGCGGGTGTCGCCCCGCACACCTACGGCTACGACCCGGCCTTCAAGTCCGAGAACGGCGAATACAACCTCGCGAAGGCCAAGGCCCTGCTCGACCTGTATGGCTACGTCGACAAGGACGGTGACGGCTGGCGCGACCTGCCCGACGGCAAGCCGCTCGTGATCAAGTACGCCACCACGCCGGAGCAGATCTCCCGCCAGATGGACGAGCTGTGGAAGAAGAACCTCGACGCCCTCCACATCCGGCTCGAGTTCCAGATCCGCAAGTGGCCCGAGCAGCTGAAGAACGCGCGGGCCGGCAAGCTGATGGTGTGGCAGCTGGGCTCATCGTCCACCACCCCGGACGGGCAGGACGCGCTGCAGAACGCCTACGGGCCGGGTGCCGGCGGGGCCAACCTCGGGCGCTTCAAGCTCGACAAGTTCGACGAGCTCTACCGAAAGATCGACCGCCTGCCCGACGGACCGGAACGCCTCGCCGCGTTCGAGGAGGCGAAGAAGCTGCTGGTGGCCTACATGCCGTACAAGTTCGCGGTGCACCGGCTCTACACGGACCTCACGCAGCCGTGGATCTACGGGTATCGGCGGCCGCTGTTCTGGCGGAACACGTGGCACCTGATGGACATCCTGCCGCACGACGACAAGAACTGATCGGCGGCGCTGCGAAAAGCACTGTCATCCCGGCCTGCGCCGGGATGACAACTCAGTGTGGGATGCGCTGCCTCAGCGCGTCGACCACGCCACGATCTGCGCCGCCCCCGTCGCCCCCGGCTGCCGCTTGACCTCCTGCCCCTTGTCCAGCTTCACGAGCGTCGGGATGCTGCGGATGCCGAAGCGGCCTGCGGTGCGAGGGCTCGCGTCGCTGTCCACCTTCACGAGCACCGCGCGGCCTTTCAGCTCGCGTGCGGCGGCCTCGAACTGGGGCGCCATCTGGCGGCACGGGCCGCACCACGTGGCCCAGAAGTCGACCACCACGGGCAGTTCGCTGCGGGCGACGAAGGCGTCGAAGTTCGAATCGTCCAGTTCCACCGGGGTGTCGGGCAGCAGCGCTTCGCCGCAGCGGCCGCACACGGGCGACTCGCCCAGGCGTTCGTCGGGAACACGGTTGGTGGTGAGGCAATGGGGGCAGGCGACGTGCATGGCAGGGTCCGGTAACTGCATTGTTTTGGCAGATGCCGCCACCCGGCCGGATTTCAACCACTCGATCGGCGGGGTGGACGCGTTGGCGGGGCGGGCATAGCATGATCCGGTCAGCGAGGAGACCCCCATGCCGATCCAGACCCGCCCGCAGACTTCCGTGCCGTCGCCCGATCCCATGTGGCTCGCCGACGGCGCCCCCGCGCCGGCCCCCGCCTGGCGGCCCTCCGTCGCCCGGCCTCCGGTGCTGCTGGCACCGCCGAAGCTGCTGGCCAAGGTGGGTGAGGCCTTCGCTGCGTCGCTGGCCGTGCTGCAGGAGCAGCTGCGCAACGGCGATCCGCACGACTTCGAAGCGGGCCTCGCCGAACTGGCGCGGCTCGAGAACCTGGGACTGCAGGTGCAGCAGCTGGCCCGCATGATGAGCCACGACGGCACGCAGTCGGCCGAAGCCGTGGACCTGGGCGACGCGCTGTCGCGGGCCATCGCGCTGTGGTCGCCGTCGGCCGAGGCCCGGGGGGTCACGCTGAGCCAGCCCGACGCGACCACCGCCCGCGTGCAGGTGGACCCCGCCGTGCTCGAGCAGCTGCTCGACCTCGCGATCGAGCTGGCGCTGGAAGCCGGGGATTCACTCGTGGTGCGCGTGCGGCCTCAGCCGGCATCGCGCCAGGTGCTGCTGCTGATCGACGTGCACCACGGCGGCCCCATCACGTCGGCGGTGTCGGGGGACAGCACCGACGAGGGCGCCGACAACCTGCGCTGGCTGATGCTGCACCAGGTGGCACGCAGCGGCGGCATCGGCGCGCGCCGTGAACACTCCGGCAGCATGCTGAGCGTGGCGCTGACCTTCCCGTTGGCCGCGCTGGGCTCGTGGTACGGCTCGGCGGAGCCGGCCGCCGTTCAGGAGATGGGCAGTTCGGTGTAGTACCGCCCGCCGTGGAAGATCAGCGGCAGCGCGCCTTCGCGCCGCTCGCAGTGTTCCACCTCGCCCACGAAGATCACGTGGTCGCCTTCCTCGTACTGGCTGCGGTTGAAGCACTCGAAGCGCGCGGCCGCACCCTCGAGCAGCGGCACGCCGCCCGCGCCTTCGCGCCAGGAGAGGCCCGCGAAACGGTCGATGTCCTTCGTGGCGAAGCGCTGGGCGAGTTCCACCTGTTCGGCCGCGAGGATGTGGATGGCGTAGTGCGAACCGCGCGCGAACACCGGCATGGAGCCGGCACGGCGCGACAGGCTCCAGAGCACGAGCGGCGGGTCCATCGACACGGAGTTGAAGGAATTCGCGGTGAGGCCCACGACCGTGCCGTTGACGTCCCGGCCGGTGACCACGGTGACCCCCGTGGCGAACATGCCCAGGGCCTGCCGGAATTCCTGGGGTGAAAAGCTCGTGGACGGGACGCGGGTCGGGCGGATCATTTCGCCATTGTCCGCGAAGGTGGAAATCCGGCGCACCCCCCTACACTCGCGGGCCATGAATGCCGGATTCGTCACGGTTCTCGCGGTGTCCCTGCTGTCTGCCGCGGGCGCGGCCCGGGCCGACCCCTGCGCCGACCTGGCGCGCCGACTGCCGAACGTCACGCCCGCGCTGTGCCGCGACGCGGCGCTGCAGCCGTCGGGCGCCCATTCGGTCCACGGGCGGCCGCTGTGGCAGCGCGACGTGCTGGTGCCCCCCATCCCGGGGGGCGAGGCGCCGCGCCGCCGGCGGGTGCTCGTGATCGGCGGCATCCACGGCGACGAACTCTCGTCGGCCGGCCTCGTGTTCCACTGGATCGCGCGGGCCGGCGAAACCCCGGCCGGCATGGACTGGCGCTTCGTGCCCGCCGTGAACCCGGACGGCCTGCTGCTCGCCCGGCCCACCCGGGTCAACGCCCGCGGCGTGGACCTCAACCGCAACTTCCCCACGCCGCGCTGGGACCAGGAAGCCGCCAAGTACTGGATCGACCGCACCCGCCGCGACAAGCGTCGCTACCCCGGGCCGAAGGCGCTGTCCGAGCCCGAGAGCCGCTTCGTCGTGGACACCATGGCGTCGTGGAAGCCCGACTTGATCGTGAGCGTTCACGCGCCGTACGCGGTGCTCGACTACGACGGTCCCAACGTGCCGCCGCAGCGCCTGGGCCGCCTGTACCTCGACCGCGTGGGCATCTTCCCGGGGTCGCTCGGCCACTACGGCGGCGTGCACAAGGGCGTGCCGGTCGTCACCATCGAGCTGCCGAGCGCGATCCGCACGCCCAACGATGCGGAGATGCGGCAGATGTGGGTGGACCTGCTGCGCTGGGTGGGGGAACGCATCGAGTTCGCGGGGCCGCCCCGGGCGTCCTCCTAGAATCGGCCGATGACCGACACGACCGCCCGGCGCCCCATGCCCCCGCTGCCGTCCCGTGCCCTCGTGGCCTGGCGGCTCGCCGTGGTCGCCGTGCTCGGCTTCGCGTCGGGCCTGCCGCTCGCGCTCACCGGCCAGGCCATGCAGGCCTGGCTCAGCGGCGAGGGCATCGACGTCGCCACCATCGGCTTCCTGAGCCTCGTGGGCCTGCCATACACCTTCAAGTTCCTGTGGGCCCCGCTGATGGACCGCTTCGAGCTGCCGTGGCTCGGCCGCCGCCGCGGCTGGCTCGTGCTCACGCAGCTGGGCCTGGCCGGTGCGCTGTGGTGCATGGCCGCCACGTCGCCGTCGGACGCCACACGCACCTTCGCACTGCTGGCCGTGCTCGTCGCGTTCGTGTCGGCGTCGCAGGACGTGGTCATCGATGCCTACCGCACCGACCTGCTGCACGCGCACGAGCGCGGCCTCGGCTCGTCGCTCAACGTGCTGGGCTACCGCCTCGCGATGATCCTGTCGGGCGGGGTCGCGCTGATCTGGGTCGATCCCACGCAGGGCGGCGGCTGGACCTGGCCCGAGGTGTACCGCGTGATGGCCGGCCTGATGGTGGCGGCCGCGGTGATGTCGGCGGTGGCGCTGCCGCGCCTCCTGGCCGCGCCGAAACCCACCAGCGTCGCCTCGCACGACCTCGCCGGCTTCGCGTGCGTGGGGCTCGCCATCGCGGCGGGCTACCTGCTGAGCGCGGGCCTCGGTGATGCGGCGTCGTCCAACCCGTGGGTGGCCCACGGCGTGGTGCGTCCGGTGGCGTCCGCGGTGCTCGACCCGTGGTTATCCACCACCGCGCTGTCGGCCGCGCTGCGGGCCAAGTGGGTGGACCTGCTCACGCTGCTGATCGGCATCGCCTTCACGCTGCCGCTGGCCACCTGGGCGGCCCGTGCCGCGCGGTTCGAGACGCTGCTGGGCGGCCTGCGCAGCTACTTCGCGCAGCCGGGCGCCGGCGCCTTCCTCGCGTTCATCGTGCTCTACAAGCTGGGCGACGCCTTCGCCGGTTCGCTGATGACGCCGTTCCTGCTCAAGTCGATGGCGTTCTCGCCGGCCGAGTTCGGCGTGGCCAACAAGCTGATCGGCCTGTGGCTCACCATCGCGGGGGCGCTGCTCGGCGGCGCGCTGATGTTCAAGCTCGGCCTGTGGCGGTCGCTGATGCTGTTCGGCGTGCTGCAGATGGCGAGCAACCTCGGCTTCTGGTGGCTCGCCGAAAACGGCAAGGGCGCGATGCCGTCGCTGCTGATCCCGGCCTTCGACCTCGGCATCGTCTCGCTCGCGCAGGCCACGCCGGTCGATGGCGGGCTGCTGATGGTGATCGCGTTCGAGAACCTGTCCGGCGGCATGGGCACCGCGGCCTTCGTGGCCTTCCTGATGAGCCTGTGCAACCAGCGTTTCACCGCGACACAGTACGCTCTGCTGTCGGCGTTCGCGTCCGTGGGCCGCGTGTGGGTCGGGCCGCTGGCGGGGGTGCTCGCGGAGACCATCGGATGGCCCGTGTTCTTCCTCGTGTCCACCGTCGTGGCCCTGCCTGCGTTGCTGCTGCTGGGGTGGCTGCGGCGACCGGTCGAAGCCCTCGAGGTCGACCCGGACGCCCCGCTCGCCGACGACTGATCGCCCCACGCTCTATCCTGGAACCACTGAAGCCCAACACGGGTCCACGCACCATGTCCTCTTCAACCGATTCCGCCGAATTCGACCTGACCCGCTTCCGCCACCTCGCGGGCTGCACCTGCACGTTCCATGCGCGGCGCCTCTTCACCGGCGCGCTGCTGGCCACGGGTGCCGGCGTCGCGCTGGCGCGCGAGGGGGTCGACGTGGGCAGCCAGTCGCAGTTCTCGAAGCTCGTGTCGGCCGAGCAGGTCGAGACGGCCGCGCTGCAGGAGTACGGCAAGCTCAAGACCGAAGCCCGCGACAAGAACGCGCTGGTGCCGGACAGCCACCCGCAGGTGGTGCGGCTGCGTGCCATCGCCGAGCGGCTGATCCCCTACAGCTACGAGTGGAACCCGCGGGCGCGCGACTGGAAGTGGGAGGTGAACCTGCTCAACTCGAAGCAGGTCAACGCCTTCTGCATGCCCGGCGGCAAGATCGCCTTCTTCACCGGCATCCTGCAGCAGCTGCAGCTCAACGACGACGAGGTCGCGATGATCATGGGCCACGAGATGGCCCACGCGTTGCGCGAACACGCGCGCGAGCGCATGGGCAAGACGGCGGCCACGCGCGGTGCCATCGAGATCGGTGCGGCCATCTTCGGCCTCGGCAGCGGCGGGCGCATGGTCGCCGACCTCGGCGGCCAACTGCTCACGCTGCGTTTCGGCCGCGAGGACGAGTCCGAGGCCGACCTGATCGGCATCGACCTCAGCGCCCGCGCGGGCTACGACCCGAAGGCCGGCGTGACGCTGTGGCAGAAGATGGCGGTGGCCAGCAAGGGGGCGCCGCCGCAGTTCCTGTCGACCCACCCGTCGGGCCCCACCCGCATCAAGGACATCCAGACGGCCCTGCCGCAGGTGGAGCCGCTGTACGCGCGGGCGCAGAAGCCCCCGCGCCGCTTCGAGCCGATGGCGGCAGCGAAGTGACGCCGGGCGCCTCCCGGCGCCCGAACTGTCAGGTGCCGCGCACGTACGGGTTCGATCGGCGTTCCTCGCCGAAGGTGCTCTCCTCGCCGTGGCCGGGGATGAAGGTCACGTCGTCCCCCATCGGCCACAGGCGCTGCGTGATCGAGCCGATCAGCTGATCGAAGTCGCCCTGCGGGAAGTCGGTGCGGCCGATGCTGCCCGCGAACAGCACGTCGCCCACGAACGCGCGGCGCGACGTGGGCTCGAAGAACACGACGTGCCCGGGCGTGTGTCCCGGGCAGTGCCGCACCTGCAGCGTGCAGCGGCCCACCGTCACCGTGTCGCCGTCGACGAGCCAGCGGTCCGGCTCGAAGGTCTCGGCCGGCGGGAAGCCGAACATGCGGCTCTGCTGCGGCAGCCCGTCGATCCAGAAGCGATCGCCCTCGTGCGGTCCCGTGATGGGCAGGCCTTTCTCGCGCGCGAGCTGACCGGTGCCGCCCGCGTGGTCGATGTGGGCGTGGGTGAGCCAGATCTGCTTGAGCGCCAGGCCCTCGGCCTCGACGAAGGCGAGCAGGCGGTCGATCTCGCCGCCCGGATCGATCACCGCGGCCTCGCGGGTCTCGTCGCACCAGACGATGGAGCAGTTCTGGTGGAAGGCGGTGACGGGGAGGGTCTGGTAGCGGAACGGCATGGGCGTCACTGTACTGTGTGACCTTCCTCACCGACGCGCCCGGCCTTCAGGCGCACACTGCCGGACATGGAGGGCACCATGTTCGGCAACCTGATCTTCCGCCAGCTGTTCGACGCCGCGTCGTCGACGTACACCTACCTGCTGGGCTGCGCCGTGACGCGGCAGGCAGTGATCATCGACACGGTGTTCGAGCAGCACTTCCGCGACCGCGCGCTGATCGAGGAGCTGGGGCTGCACCTCGTGGCGGCGCTCGACACGCACTGCCACGCGGACCACGTCACCGGCGCCTGGCTGATGCAGCAGGCCACGGGCTGCCGCATCGGCATCTCGGCGCGCTACGGCGCGGACCTGCACGGGGCCGACCTGCGGCTGGACCACGGCGACCGCATCCCCTTCGGCATGCGCCACCTCGCCGTGCGCGCCACGCCGGGCCACACCGACGGCTGCATCACGTATGTCAGCGACGATCAGCGGCTGGCCTTCACCGGCGACTGCCTGCTGATCCGCGGTGCCGGCCGCTGCGACTTCCAGCAGGGGCACGCGGGCACGCTGTACCAGTCGATCACCGGGCAGATCTTCAGCCTGCCCGACGACTGCCTCGTGTTCCCCGCGCACGACTACGTGGGCCGCACGATGTCCTGCGTGGGCGAGGAGCGCGTGCACAACCCGCGCATCGGCGGCCAGGCCGACGAACGCGACTTCGTGGGCTTCATGGAGAACCTGAACCTGCCGCACCCGAAGCAGCTCGCGGTGGCAGTGCCCGCGAACCTGCGCTCGGGCCAGCCCGAAGGCGGCAAGGCACCGTCGCTCGCGGACTGGGCGCCGGTGCGGCAGACCTACGCGGGGCTGATCGAGATCGAACCCGACTGGGTCGCCGACCACCTCGACGACGTGCTGCTGCTCGACGTGCGCCAGCCCGCGGAGATGGACGAGCGCCTCGGCCGCATCCGCAACGCGCGGCTGCTGCCGCTGAGCGAGCTGAAGGACCACCTCGCCGAACTGCCGAAGGACCGCCCGATCGTCACGGTGTGCCACGCGGGCATGCGGTCCGGGCAGGCGACGGTGCTGCTGAAGCAGGGTGGCTTCACGCGGGTCGCCAACATGCGCGGGGGCATGCTGACGTGGCAGAACCTCGGACTGCCGGTGGTGCGCGGCGCGTAGCCGCACGGTCTTCTGGACGGAACGTCCTGGCGGGTATGCCAGGGGGGCGTGGCGGCCCCGCGGCCCGACACTGTCGGGCTCGCCGGCTTCCGGGACCGCCATGAACGTGTCGCCCGTCAACTTCAAGGCACTGGCCTACGTGCTCGACGTCGAAGGCTTCGACTCGGCGGCCGCGCTCCACCGCTGCGGGTTCGGTGCCGTCGACGCACTGGACGACCATGGCCCCTGGCTGCCGGCTCGCCAGCTCGGCGATCTGATGGCGGCTGCGGTGGACGTGACCCGCGACCCGTGTTTCGGCCTGGTCGCCGGCAAGAGCAAGGGGCTCATGCGGCACGTCACGCTGATGCAGGTGACGCTGGTGGCACCGACGCTGCGGCAGGTGATCGACGACATCTGCCGCTTCGCGCCGCTGTACCTCGAACGCTCGGAGGTCGAGTTGTGCGTGGGGGCCGATGCCGCGGAGATCGCCGTGTCGCCGGTGGTGTCGCTGGGGGTGGGCGGGCGTTTCCGGACCGAGCTGGTCGCCACGAGTGCCGCGCAGATGGTGCGGTTCGCTCGGGGGGCCGCCGAAGACATCCTCGCGGTCGACATGCCCCACGCCTGCCCGCCTGGGCAGGCCGCGCGGTATGCGGCCACGTTCGGTCCGCAGGTGCGGTTCGGATGTGACCGCTGCGCGGTCGCGTTCAACCCCCGCCTGCTCGACGTGCCCCTGCAGACCCACGACCCGGGTGCCTATGCCGCCGCGCGCCGGGTCGCCGAAGCGGCGCTGGCGGCCCACGGTCCGGCGCCACGCATCGCCGAGCGCGTGAGGCAGTGGTTGCTGTCGGTGATGCCGAGGCAGCCATCGCTGCAGGAAGCCGCGGCCCGCTTCAGGCTGAGCGAGCGCAGCCTGCGGCGACAGCTGTCGGCCTCGGGCGTGACATACCTCGGGCTCACGCAGCAGTGTCACCGGTCGGTGGCCGAACACCTGCTGGCCCGGCGCGACCTGTCGATCCAGCAGGTGGCCGACCGGCTGGGGTTCGCCTCGGTCGCGAGCTTCCACCGGGCCTTCCGGCGATGGACCGGCCTGACGCCGGTCACGTGGCGCGACGCACCCTTGTCCGGTGCACGACGCACCCACTCCGGGGAAGCCCCGTGATCTCCGGGCAATGACCTGGTCAGCCAGGCCATAGATCGGCGCGCCCGTCGTTCCTAGCATGCCTCCTCCTGAACCAAGGAGGAGAACGACATGACGGAGACAAGACGCGAGTTCGGCCAGCGCATCCTGGGCGCGGCCGCGGCACTCGGACTGAACACGGTCACGGGCGTCGGCGTGGTGGGGCGATCGATCGCGGCGGGTGGCCTCGCGGCCACGGTGGCCGAGTCGTCGCGGGCCCAAGCAGGACGCGAACGCGTGCGTGCGCTGGTGGTCGGCACCGGCTACGGCGGCGCCGTGACGGCCCTGCGCCTGGCCGAACGGGGCATCCCGGTCACGATGCTGGAGATGGGCCGGCTCTGGAACACGCCGGGGGCCGACGGCAAGGTCTTCTGCAGCAACGAACATCCCGACGACCGCGCGATGTGGTTCTCGACGCAGGCGGCGGCCGTGGTCACGAGCTTCGGCGGCCACCCGGTGAACCGCGAAGTGCCCTACGGCGCGGGCGTGCTCGCGCTGAAGCGCTATGCGGGCATGGACGTGTACCTCGGGCGCGGCGTCGGCGGCGGTTCACTGGTCAACATGGCCATGCTGATCACTCCGCTGCGCGAGGTGCTGGCCGAGGTGATGCCGGCCGGGTTCCTCGTCGACGACTTCCTGCTGCGGCACTGCCCGAAGGCGCGTGCGAAGCTGAAGACCAACACCATCCGGCCGGCGTACTTCGAGGCGAGCCCGTACCACCAGTACGCGCGCACGCTGCGGGCCAACCTCGCACGCGCGGGCTACACCACCGACTTCCTGCCGTCGGGCTACGACTTCGCCTACATGGAGAAGGAAGAGGCCGGCCTCGTGCCGCGTTCGGCCCTGGGCAACGAGGGCGGGTTCGGCAACAACCACGGCAAGAGCAGCCTCGACAAGAACTACCTCGCCGAAGCGATGGGCACCGGGCGCGTCACCATCCGCGCGATGTCGTCGGTGAAGAAGATCGAACGCGCGCCCGACAGGACCTGGCTGGTCACCGCCGAGGAGATCGACCTCGCCGGCAACATCCTGCGCCGGTACACGATCGGCTGCGACTACCTGTTCCTCGCGGGCGGCAGCATCGGCACCACCGAGATGCTGGTGCGGGCGCGCCAGACGGGCACGCTGTCCCGCCTCAACATCCACGTGGGCACGCGGTGGAGCGCGAACGGCGACATCTTCGTGTGCCGGGCCAACACGCCCGAGAACCCGGTCGGCATCACGCAGTCCATCGTGCCGGCCACGGGGTTCCGCACCCGGGACCAGGACGGCCGCCCGCTCTTCTCGATGAGCCTGCCGCTGCCGTTCCCGTTCGAGTCGGGCATCAGCATGAGCATCGTGATGCCGCGCAACCCCGAGACCGGGTCGTTCACCTACGACCGGGCGGGCGACCAGGCCTTGCTGAACTGGAGCGGACAGAACGCACCGGCGGTGGCCAGCGCGAAACACGTGTTCGACCAGGTCAACACCGCCAACGGCACGTCGTACCGCAACGACCTGTTCAGCGGGAAGGTGTTTTCCGATGCGGCCACGTACCACGCGGTGGGCGGGGTGCCGCTCGGCCGGGCGACCGACCTGTACGGGCGGGTGGCGGGCTACGACCGGCTCTACGTGACCGATGGCGCGCTGATCCCGGGGGCCCTGGCCGCCAACCCGGCCTTGACGGTCGCGGCGCTGGCCGAGCGCAACATCGAGAACGTGCTGCTGAGGGATTTCTGAACGGACCTCAGCGCGGCTGGACCGCGAAGTCGTCCTTGGACTTGCCGGCCGCGAGGGCGTCCTGCAGCCAGCGCGGCGTGCTGCCGCGGCCGGTCCATTCGTTGCCGGTGCCGTCGGCGTACTTGGCGGGCAGCTTGACCTTGGCGCGTGCGGGCTTGACGGGCTTCACCGGCTTCGCCGCGGCGCGGCGAGGGGCCTTGCCGTTGGCTTTCGCCTTGGTCTTCGTGCCGAACAGCTGCTCTGGCGTGAGACCGTAGAAATCGATGGCTTCCCGGATGCGGCCCACCACGCCGTCCACTTCCTTGGACTTGGTGGCTTCGATCTGTCGCTGGAGCTTTTCGATTTCCGCCGTCATCTGGGCGATGGTCTTGGCCATGGGTACTGCCTGGGAGTCTTGATCCGGGCGAGCATACGTGAAACCCCGCGAGGATGGCTGAACGGGCGTGCGCTTCCGCACCGGGCCTACCAGCTCGACGGCAGCGGCCGCACGATCAGCATCCCTGCGCCGTCGTTCTCGACGTAACCACCGCGCTGCAGGTCCTTCATCAGCTTGCTGATCATCTCGCGCGACGCCCCCACGCGGTTCGCCAGCTCCTGGTGCGTGGGCCGCGCGGCGATGCGCCGGGGTTCGCCCTCGGCGAGCGTGTTGAGCACGCGAATGAGCCGGCCGTACACGTCGAGCAGCGCGAGGTTGCGCGCGCTGTCCGTCGCCAGGCGTGCGCGGCGGATCACGCGCTTGATCAACTCGAACGCGAAGTCGGGATGGGCCGTGATGTGGTCGCGCAGCGTGGCCCGCGGCACCACCACGCACGACGTGGCCTCGAGCGTGATGACCGAGGCCGAGCGCGGGCCGCCGTCGAGGCTCATCTCGCCGAGGTATTCGCCCGGACCGTAGGTGCCGTAGGTGATCTCGCGGTCGCGGTCGTCGATGGAAAACGCCTTCACGCGGCCCGACAGCACGATGAACAGCGTGTCGCTGAAATCGCCTTCCTGGATCAGGAGCGTGCCCTTCCGGTAACGCCTCAGGGTGCCCCGTCGCGCCAGGATCTTCAGCGGGTCGGGCAGCGCGGAGAGGTCGGAATCGGCCAGGTCCATGGGTGGAGCGTGCGGTGCGAGCCGGCGGCGCCGGCCCGCAAAAACTCTAGCACGCTCCCGGAGTCTGGGCGGATCAGTGCGGCGAGGGGACGCGGATCAGCGAGTTGATCGGCGGCAACGCCGCGACCCGCTCGAGCAGGGCGCGGATGCTCTGGCTCTGCGTCTTCTGGCGGATGCTCGTGATCTGCGTGCGCACGGTGGACACCGCGACACCGCAGTCGCGGGCCACTTCCTTCGGCCGCAGGCCGCGGCACAGGCCGCGCAGCACGTTGGCCTCGGCACCGGTCAGGCCCTGGGTGCGGGCGAAGAAGTCGATGGTGAGGGTCTCGACGTGCTGGCGCCGGCCCAGCACCAGCAGCACGAGGGGCTCGGGGTTGTCGCGGCTGGCGGGCAGCGGCACCGCGGCGATCGACAGCGCGCGTGCGCCGTCGCCCAGCGTGAAGAGGCGCCGCCGGCCGAGGGCCGCCTCCTGGACCGCGAGGAGGAAGCGCGCGAGGTCTTCCGGGCGGCTGGGCGTGACATGGCCCTGGGCCAGCTGCAGCGCGCCGTGGTGCCCGAGTTCGTCTCGGGCGGGGTGGTTCGCGTGGCACAGCAGGCCGTCGGCCGAGACCAGCAGCACACCATGGGCCATCTCGTCGAGCACGAGCGACAGGCAGCGTGTGAGCCGTTCGCCCCGGCTGCGGCGCTCGGGGCCCGCGTAGGTGCCGGGGAAGGGCAGCGGACGGCGTTGGGCCACGGGTTCGGGCGTCAGCAGGTCGGCGTTCAGCATGGTCGTTCCCCTGGGATGTGTGCAAGCGGGGGGCCGCGCCACGGCGCGCGGGCCCATGCCAGCAATCTAGACGCCGGGGGAAGCGCACCGAGGTGAATCTGACCGCAGGGCTTGTGAACTATTCACCTGAGCCGGCCAGCCACCGGCCCGTGGCTTCGTTCGAGCGCAGGTTGGGTCGGCCGTGTCCCACCGCGTCGATGACGTAGTGGTACGGCACGCCTTCGAGGGCGGTGGTGTCCTCGAAGGCGAGGCCGTCGATGCCGTGGGCGATGCGCACGTAGGGGCCGCCGTGCACCGTCGCGCGCAGCACGTTGTGGTACGTGGTGCCGGGGCTGCGCCGCCACGCGAGGCGGACGCCGCGGCGCTGGCCGGTGACGGTGAGCCAGGGGTGGCTGTCCGCCGGCGGGCGCGGGGGGGCGGAGACCAGCCGCACGTGGTCGAACGCGGCCGTGGTGGTGTCGTCCGCCGATCCCGAGCAGGCGGCCAGGCCCACGAGCATCGTGCCGGGCAGCTCGTGGAAGCGGATGCTGGCGATCAGGTCCCAGTCCCGCCCGTTGGCCGAGCCCCAGCCCTGGATGCCGTTGCCGTGCCGGGCCAGCTTGAGCCACCACGGCGTGAGGGCCGAGTGGTCGTGCGACTCGACGCGGCTCGCGCCGAGGCCGTGGCGCCACAGCGCCCGCAGTTCGCCGTCCTCGGCGAGCTGGAGCCAGACGGCCTTGGTGTCGGGGGTGGGTTGCGGCCCGCTGCGCATCAGGATGCCGGCCCGCGCCGCGGCGCCGCCCACGGACACGACCCGGGCCACGAGCACGCCGTCGCCGTCGAGCGCCCGGCAGGCGAAGTGGAAGCCCTTGTCCTTCTCGAGGCCCGCGGCGTCCATGGACCACACGGCGTCGCGCACGCGGGCGCGGCCGGTCCGGCGCGTGTCGCCGACCGGGATGAGTTCGAAGTCGCTCGCGCGCCGCAGGGGGGTGGAGACGCGGCCGGCGTTCTCCGGCGCGCCGGCCGGGGCGGCGTTCACGTGACCACGTTGTCTGTGCATGTCGGGTTCTGTCTGCGGGTGGGAGCCCGCGCGCCAAGCGGGAATCCACTGCTGGCGCAAAGGCCGCGCCAGGGGGCTGGAGGCCTTCCGGATCGTCCCGGCGGACGAGGATGGTCACAAGCGGACGCCTCGGGGTGGAAGGATCGTTAACCTGTGACATTTCTGGCCATTCGGGACCGGTTCCGTCGGTGCAGGAAAATGGCCCGATGCCCCTGGCCTCCTTCTTCCCGCGCCTGCCGTCCGAGCCCCCGCTCGACCTGTCTTCCCGCCGCCGGCTGCTCGAGTCGATGGCCTCGCGCGGATCGAGCGAGGTGGCCGCGCTGGTCATCCCCGGTTTCCTGGTGTGGGCGATGTCGCGGTACGGGTCCGTGGCCTGGATGCTCGCCTGGTGGGCGGGGTTCGGCCTCTTCACGCTGGTGCTGATCGACCGGCGCCGCCGGTTCCGGGCCGACCTCGCGGTGCGGGGCGACGCCGCGGCCGACCGCTGGGAGCCGGTGTTCCAGCGGCTGGCGGTGCTCAACGGGCTGTGCTGGACGATGCCGGTGTTCCTCACACTGCGCGTGCCGTCGTACGAGTTCAAGCTGCTGCTGTACCTCGTGATCGCCGCCGTCATCGCGTCGGCCGCGACGTTCCTCGCGCCGTTGCCCGGCGTGTTCTTCCGGTTCTTCGCCGCGTGTTTCGGGCCGCTGGTGTTGGCGGTGGTGTGGATGTTCCCGAACCGCTGGCCGTTCATCCTGCCGCTGACCCTGCTGTACGGCGTCGTGATCTGCCGCCATGCGTGGGGCACGCGCGGCTTCGTGCGGCAGCAGCTCGCGCTGGAGCGGGAGCGGGCCGAACTCGCCGAGCGCTACCGCGGGGCGCGGGACCGGGCTGAACATGCCCTCGCCGAAAAGGACCGCTTCCTCTCGACCGCCAGCCACGACCTGCGCCAGCCGGTGCACGCGATGGGCATGCTGGTCGAGGCGGCCCTCGCGCGCAACGCCGACGAGGGCCTGGCCCCGGTGCTGCAGGACGTGCGCCGCGCGGCACGGTCGCTCACGGGCATGTTCGACGCGCTGCTCGACCTCTCGCGCATCGAGGCCGCCACGTCCGCGGCCACGCGGGTCGCGGTGCCCGTGCGCGAACTGTTCGACGACGCGGCCACGGTGTTCGGCGGCGACGCGTCCGCGCGGGGCCTCGTGGTGCGGCGCCACCTGCCGCGCCGGCAGGAGGCCGCGGTCGCGGGCGACCCGACGCTCGTGCGGCAGGTCGTCTTCAACCTGCTGCAGAACGCGCTGCGTTACACGCAGCGCGGTGGCGTGCTGCTCGGCGTGCGTTCGCGGGCCGACCAGTGGCGCATCGAAGTGTGGGACACCGGCAGCGGCGTCGCCGCCGAGGACCGGGGCCGCATCTACTCGCCGTTCTTCCGCGGGCCGGAGGCGCGGTCCCGCGTGACGACGGGGCACGGCCTCGGCCTCGCGGTGGTGGCCCGCAGCGCCGAGCTGATGTCGGCGGGGTACGGGTTCTCGTCGGAGCCGGGCCGCGGCTCCTGCTTCTGGATCGAGCTGCCGAAGACCGAGGCCGTGCCGCCGCCCGCCGCGTCGGGGGTGTACGGCCGCGTGCGGTCGCTCGCGGGCCGCTGCCTGCTCGTCGAGGACGATCCGCAGGTGGGGCCGGCTTGGGTGGGACTGCTCGCCACGTGGGGCGCCACGGCGCGCCTGGCCCGCGACCGCGCGCAGGCGCTGCAGTGCCTCGACGCCGGCTTCGACCCCGACGTGATCCTGTGCGACCAGCGGCTGGCCGGCGGCGACAGTGGCTTCGACGTGCTGAAGACACTCCTCGCGCGCTGCCCGCGGGCGCACGGCGCGATGGTCAGTGGCGAACTCGACACCCCGGAACTCACCGAGGCCGAGGACGAGGGCTACCTCGTGTTCCGCAAGCCCGTCGAGCCCGACGTGCTGCACGCCGTGCTGGCGCGCTGGCTGCCCGCCTCGGCGTCCACGCCTACGGTTTGAGCTCCAGCCGCGTGCCGCGCAGCTTGGTGACGGCCTCGACGCGGCTGCGCACCTGCAGGCGCTGCAGCACGGCCGTCACGTGTTCCTTCACGGTGTACTCCGACAGGTTCAGGTCGCGGGCGATCTGCTTGTTGGGGTGACCTTCGAGCATGCGGGCGAGGATGTCGCCCTGGCGCGGCGTGAGGCCCAGCGACGCCGGGGTCACGGGCACCTCGCGCGACCAGTCGGGCGCGTGTTCGTCCGCGCCGAACCACGTGCCGCCACCCAGCACGGCGGACACCGCCGCGGCGAACACCTCCGGCGGCTCCTGCTTGTGCAGGAAGCCGTGGGCGCCGTAGCCCATCGCGCTCTGCCGCACGGTGGGGTGGCCGTCGCCGCTCATCGTCAGGATGCGCACCTTCGGGGCCAGGGCCCGCAGGTCCTGCAGGAAGCCGGTGCTCGCACCGTCGGCCATCCAGAAGTCCACCAGGGCCACGACCGGCGGGCCGCGGTCCACGAGCAACTGCAGCGCCTCGCGGGGGCTGCCCACGCCCACGGCGTCCTCCAGCATCGGATGCGACCGGATGAACGCGGTGATGCCCCGCGAGACGAGGGGGTGGTCGTCGACCACGAGCGCGTAGCCGGAGCGGGCGGGAGGGGTGTCGGAGGAGACGGCCAAGACGGGTCCAGGGTGAGTACTGCCCCCGCATCGTCGCACGACCTGTGACGGGGCCTGCTGCGTGGGGTTACATCGACCCCACCGGGGTGGGGTACCCGGACCGCGCGGGTTCCCGAACACTCGGTCGGTTTCGGCCCGCCCGCGCGGGCTACCACTTCACCAGGACTTCCATGCCCCAGCATTCCCGTTCCCTGTCGTGGCTCGCCGCCGCCGTCTTCGCCACCTCGCTCGCCGCCTGCGGCGGTGACGGGGATGATCCGCCGGTCGCGACGACGCCGGCACCGGCGCCCACGCCCGGCGTCCCTGGCGAACCGAACCCCGGTCAGCCCGGCGTCGTGACCGGCCAGTACCGCCTCGAGTCGAGCCCCTCCACCGCGGCCGCCGGCCTCGCGGCGCTGAACGCCATGGGCCAGCTGGGCTACGGGTTCGTGTCCTCGATCAGCCCGTACACCCAGACGCTGCCCGTGCCCATCGGTGACCTGTACCTGACCGACACGGCCCACACCGGGTCGAAGCTGCAGTACAGCCTGGTCACGCCGGCGACGAGCGTGGCCGCCATCACGACGCAGCTCAACCAGCAGGGCGCCGCCGGCGCGGCGTACAAGGGCGACGTGTCCTTCGGCACCGGCCTGGCCGTCGAGATCCGCTCGATGTACGTCAAGGACACGACGAAGAGCACCACCTTCACGTACGAGGTGAAGCCGACCACGACGACCCAGCAGAAGGCCACGCTGCTCGCCGAGCTGAACGCCCAGGGCGCGCGCGGCTTCCAGTTCCACTCGACCGGCGTGCTGGTCCCGAGCCTGGCCGCGTTCAACGTCTACGTGAAGGCCTCCGCGCCCGCGGCGACCTACACCTACACCTTCGTCGACACCACGGCGACCGGCCCCGCCAACGGCGCGGCGCTGAAGACGCAGCTGAACGCGCAGGGTGCGAACGGCAACGCGCTGCTCGGCACGTACGGCGTGAACGACCTGAACACCTTCGTGCAGATCTTCGAGAAGAGCTCGCTGCAGACCACGCCGGTCACGTACGACGTGGTGGCCGTCGACACGTCGGACACGCTGGCGCAGATCACCGTGAAGGCCAACACCAAGGCGGCCGCCGGCGAGTTCCTGTACGGCGACCTGATGACGTCCGACCAGAAGTTCAACACCCTCTACGTCAAGGGCGCGGTGTCGAACCGGCACCCGTTGTCGGGGCCGGTGTTCCCTTGAACGTCAGTTGGGGACCTTCGCGTAGGTCCCCTTGAACGCCACGCCGACGATCATGCCGCCGGCGTGGCACTCGTACTCGGTCGGGCTGCTGAAGGTGTTCCTCTTGTAGTAGCTGACCAGGTCGACCACGGCGTTGGCGCCGAGGGTCTTCGCCTTGTCCTGGAAAGCGATCAGCGCCGACAGCGCCGCCCAGCGGCAGGCCACTTCGTCGGTCTTGCCGACGCCGTTGGTCTTCTTGTTCGAGACGTCCTCGCCCTTCTTCTCGAGCACCTTCGGCGTCGGGGCCCCGGACAGGAAGAACTTGACCGAGCCGTCGAGCTTTTCCTGGGCTTCGGGCATGGCCAGCACGTCGGCCAGCGGCAGCTTGAGTTCGGTGTCACGGGCGAAGGCCGGCAGGGCCGAGGCGGAAGCGAGCAGCGCGATCAGGAGCGTCTTTTTCATCGAGGGTCCTTGTGGGAGAGGGGACAAAGCGTCCGGACCAGTCTAGCGTTCCGTGTCGCCTTCTGTCGACGCCGCAGGCGGGGGGCCTCCCAGCCGCCGCGCAAGCCGCGCGAGGTTGGCCCGGTCCATCCCGAGCGCCCGCGCCGCGGCGGCCCGGTTGCCGCCATGGCGCCGCAGCGCGGCCTCGATGTGCCGGCGCTGGAACTGGTCGGTGGCCTCGCGCAACGGCGCCGGTTCCGCGGTCGGGAGATCCGGGGGCGTTTCGGACGGCGTGGTGGCGACCCCGACCAGATCGAGGTCCTCGGCCGTCAGCGTGAGGATGCGCGGCCGCTGGGCATGCCGCCCGAGGGCCCGCAGTGCGCAGCGGGCGATGGTGTGTTCGAGCTCGCGCACGTTGCCCGGCCAGGAATGGGCGAGCAGCGCCGCCTGCGCGTCGGCACCCAGGCGCAGGCCGCCGAGGCCGAGGCGCGCACGGTTCTCCTCGAGGAAGGCGCCGCTGATCAGCAGCACGTCGCGCCCGCGCTCGCGCAGCGGCGGCACCCGCAGCGGGTAGACGCTCAGGCGGTGGTACAGGTCGGCCCGGAAGCGGCCCGCACGCACCTCCTCGGCGAGGTCTCGGTTCGTCGCGGCGATCAGGCGCACGTCCACCTTCGGCTCGCGGTCGGAGCCCAGCCGCTGCAGCTGGCCGCTCTGCAGCACCCGCAGCAGCTTGGCCTGCGCGGCGAGCGGCAGTTCGCCCACCTCGTCGAGGAACAGCGTGCCGCCGTCGGCCAGCTCGAACTTGCCGCGGCGGTCGGTCACGGCGCCCGTGAAGGCGCCGCGCACGTGGCCGAACAGCTCGCTCTCGACGAGGGTGTCGGGCAGGGCCGCGCAGTTCAGGCTGATGAGCGGCCGGCCCGCGCGGCCCGAGGCCGCGTGGATGGCGTTCGCCACCAGCTCCTTGCCCACGCCGGTCTCGCCGCCGATCAGCACCGTGAGTTCGCTGGTGCCGAGCAGCGCGATCTCCTTCTGCAGCGCGCGGAACATCACGCCCTGACCGATCAGCGGCCGCGGCCCGGCCGCGACGCGGAAGCCCTCCGCCCGCAGCGCGAGCTGGTCCATGCGCTCGGCCACGCGCACGGTGGCCTCGGCGAGGCTCGCGAACGCCTGCAGCGTGGGGTGGTCGGCCGGCGAGAAGCGCGAGGGGTCCAGCGCGTCGAGGGTCAGCACGCCCCACGGGCGTTCGCCCACCCGCAGCACGCAGCCCATGCAGTCGTGCACCTCGAGGTGCGGGCCCGCGCCGTCGACGAGGCCGTCGTAGGGGTCGGGCAGGCCGCAGTCCGGGGCGAAGTGCACCGGGCCGTTGCCGTCGAGCAGGGCGGCCAGGCGCGGGTGGTCGGCCGCGCGGAAGCGGCGGCCGAGCGTGTCGTCGCTCAGGCCGTCGACGGCCAGCGGCACGAGGCTGTCGCCGTCGAACCGCAGCAGCGCCGCGGCATCGCTCGGGAGCACCACGCGCAGCGTTTCCAGCAGCCGGCGGTAGCGCTCGCGCTCGGGCAGGTCGCGGGCCAGGTCGGCCACCAGCGGCACGAGGGCGTCGAGGAGCGGGGTGGGAGTCAATCGGACCTCTTCGGAGTCAATGCGACTTGATCTGTGTCGGGTCATTATGACCACCGGCCACTCCAAGTGCTTGATTCTTCGGGAAGTCCTTCGTGGCATGCGGGTTGCGATGAGGAGGCACCACTGAACGAACCCAAGGAAACCCGATGCTGACTCCCGCCCAACGCGACATCGTCAAGGCCACCATCCCGCTGCTGGAGACCGGCGGCGAGGCCCTCACCACGCATTTCTACCGGATCCTGCTGTCCGAACATCCCGAGGTGCGGGCGATGTTCAACCAGGCGCACCAGGCGAGCGGCGCGCAGGCGCGGGCGCTGGCCCACGGGGTGCTGATGTACGCGAAGCACCTCGACCGGCTCGAGGGCATGGGCAACCTCGCCGCGCAGATCGTCAACAAGCACGTCTCCCTGCAGGTGCAGCCGGAGCATTACCCCATCGTCGGCGGCTGCCTGCTGCGCGCGATCCGCGAGGTGCTGGGCGCCGACGTGGCGACGGACGCCGTGATCGAGGCCTGGGGCGTGGCCTACGGCCAGCTCGCCGACATCCTGATCGGCGCCGAGCGCTCGGTGTACGAGGCCAACGCGCAGGCGCCGGGCGGCTGGGCCGGCGCGCGAACGTTCCGCGTCGAGGCCAAGATCCCTGAAAGCGCCGAGATCACGTCGTTCGTGCTGGTGCCCGCCGACGGCGGCACGGTCAAGGATTTCGCGCCCGGCCAGTACCTGGGCCTGAAGCTGTCGATCGACGGCGAGGAGGTACGCCGCAACTACTCGCTGTCGGCCGCGCCGAACGGCCGCTCGTACCGCATCAGCGTGAAGCGCGAGATGGACGGCCGGGTGTCGGGCTTCCTGCACGACCGGGTGAAGCCGGGTGACACGATCGACCTGTTCCCGCCGGCCGGCGAGTTCACGCTGCCCGAGGGCGACCGCCCGCTGGTGCTGATCAGCGGCGGGGTCGGCATCACGCCGCTGCTGGCCATGCTGGAGTCGGTGCTGCCGAGCGGCCGGCCGGTGCACTTCATCCACTGCGCCCGCGACGCCGGCGTGCACGCCTTCCGCGAGACCATCGACCGGCTGGCCGCGGCCCACCCGCAGCTCACGCGGCGCTACGTGTACGCGGACCACGCCGAGCCGGCCCCGGCGCCCGACGCCGTGGGCCTGCTGTCGGCCGAGCACCTGCGCGACTGGCTGCCCGCGTCGCGCGACGTCGACGCCTGCTTCGTGGGGCCGAAGGCCTTCATGCAGTCGGTGCGCCGCCACCTCGCGGACCTGGGCGTGCCCCCCGCGCAGACGCGGTGGGAGTTCTTCGGGCCGGCGTCAGCCCTCGCCTGAGTCGTCCGCGTCGTCTTCGACGACGTCCGCCGCCTGGCGGCTGCCCTTGCGGGCCGCCTTGCGGCGCAGGCGCTCGGCCTCCCGGGCCGCGTCGCGGTCGACGGCGTCGGCCCGCCATCGCAGGACCTGCTCCGGGGTCTCGAGCGTGATGCGCCCGAGGCCGCCGGAGCGGAACTCGTGGATCAGGACCTCGGCGGCCTTCTGCCGGTTCACGCGGCCGCCGCTCATCACGGCGCCGCGGCGGCGGCCGATGGCCTCGAGCCAGGCCTCGTCCGGTTCGTCCGTCAGGTCGCCCTTCAGCTGGAAGCGCTCCTCGATGCGGCCGGGGTACTCGGTGCGCAGCCGGTGCAGCAGCTCGAGCGCGACCAGCTCCTCGTCGAGTGCGTTGCGCCCCACGGCGCCGCTGGCGGCGAGGTGGTAGCCGCTCTCGGGCACCGCGATGCGGGGCCACAGCATGCCGGGGGTGTCGAACAGCGTGAAGTCGCTCGCGAGCACGATGCGCTGCTCCACCTTCGTGATGCCGGGTTCGTCACCGGTCTTCGCGGCCTTCTTGCCCACGAGCGTGTTGATCAGCGTGGACTTGCCGACGTTCGGGATGCCGCAGATCAGCACCCGCATCGGCTTGGCCATGCCGCCGCGCAGCGGGGCGAGCGACCGGCTCGCGTCGGTCAGGCGCTGGGCGGGGGCGGTGATGCTCGCGTCGAGGCCGATCGCCTGCGTCTCGGGCATCGCGTTGTAGTGGGCGAGCCAGAGCGCGGTGCGCTCCGGGTCGGCGAGGTCCTGCTTGTTGAGCACCTTCAGCGCCGGCTTGCCCTGCGTGAGGTCGGCCAGCAGCGGGTTGGCGCTCGAGCCCGGCAGCCGGGCGTCGAGCAGCTCGATGACCACGTCGACGCCGTTCTTCAGGCGCTCGACGATCGCCTTCTTCGTGGCGTGCATGTGCCCCGGGAACCACTGGATCGTCATCTCAGGGGGCCTTCGGGCGCGAGGGGAGGGAGGGGGTGCGGCGCATCCCCTGGATTATCCCCGGGCGATCAGCGCAACGCCTTGCCGGCCAGGCGCAGGATGTCGTCGAGGGAGTTGCCGTCGCCGTTGAGGTCCAGCATCGACGCGAGCCCGCCGCCGCCACCCGGCGCGGCCTGCCGGCCGCCGAACAGTCCGCCCAGCAGGCCGCCGAGGTCGCTGTCCATCGGCGACCCCGTGGGGGCCGCCGGGGCCGCGTTGCCGTGCTGGCGGGCCATGTAGCCGGTGACCATCATCGCCAGCAGCGGCAGCATCTTCTTGAGCAGCGACGGGTCGAGCCCGGTCTGCGATGCGGCGTTCTGCGCGACGGTGCGGCTCACGTCCGGGGACCCGAAGATCTGGCCGAGCACGTCGTTGCCCTGGGTGGGGTCGGTGCGCTGCGGGGAGAGCACCTGGTCGAGCAATCCGCTGCCCCCGAGCTGGCCGAGCAGGCCCCCGAGCCCGTCGAGGCCGCCGGGCTGCGACTGCACCTGCTGCTTGAAGCCGCCGAGGATGGCGGGGAGCAGGGCCTCGGCCCCGGTGGCGACCTCGCCTTCGCTGACGCCCAGGTCGTTGGCGACCGACTGGAGACCGCCCATCTGGGCCAGGATGTCCGTGATCTGCATGGCTGCTCCTCGGGGTGGGGGTGCGTGGATGCTACGACGTCGCGACCGGCTCCACCAGCCGCGGCTGTCACAACCCGGGAGGCTGCCGCGTCTTGGAAGGCATGGAGGGTCGCACGGTGCGGCCGTCCTTCACTTCCGAAAGACCGCCATGAGCCACGCTCCCCGTGTTCCGTACTACAAGCTCGCCCCGAAGGCCTTCCAGGCCCTGTACGACCTGTCCAACGTGATCAAGAAGGGCTCGCTGTCGCCGCGCCTGGTCGACCTCGTGTTCCTGCGGGTCTCGCAGATCAACGGCTGCGGCTTCTGCATCGACATGCACTGGACCGACCTGATCCGCCAGGGCGCCGACGCCCGCCACCTCAACACGCTGGCCGGCTGGCGCGAGTCGCCGTTCTTCGACGAGCGCGAGCGCGCGGCGCTGCGCTGGGCCGAGATCATCAACGCCACGCCGAACAGCGATGCCAGCGACGAGGAGTTCGCCCTGCTCAAGGCCCACTTCAACGACACCGAGATCGCCGAACTGGGCTTCGCCATCGCGACCATCAATGCGTGGAACCTGCTGAACGTGGGGTTCCGGAACCCGATTCCCGAAAAGGGTTGAGGGGCGGCGTCGACCTCCGGGCCGGGAGGCTCAGAGGTCGAAGTCGTAGTCGATGATCAGCGGCGCATGGTCGCTGAACCGCGGCTCCAGGTGGATGGATTCCTTGCGGGCCAGCTTCGCCATCGCCGGCGTGGCGAGGTGGTAGTCGAGGCGCCACCCCACGTTCTTCGCCCAGGCCTGGCCGCGGTTGCTCCACCAGGTGTATTGCTCGGCGTTCGGGTTCAGCGTGCGGAACACGTCCACGAGCCCGACTTCGTCGAGCGTGTGGGTCATCCACGCGCGTTCCTCGGGCAGGAAGCCGCTGTTCTTCTGGTTGCTCTTCCAGTTCTTCAGGTCGATCTCCTTGTGGGCGATGTTGATGTCGCCCACGAGGATGAATTCACGCTCGGCCTTGAGCCGCTGCAGGTGCGGCGTCATCAGCGCGAGGAAGCGGAACTTGGCGAGCTGGCGTTCCTCGCCGCTCGAGCCGCTCGGGAAGTAGCAGCTGATGATGCTCAACTTCCGCGCCGGGGTGTCGAAACGCAGTTCGAGGTAGCGCCCTTCGGCGTCGAACTCGGGCGAACCGAAGCCGACGATGACGTCGGACGGTGTCTTCCGGGTGTAAACCCCGACCCCCGAATACCCCTTCTTTTCGGCAAAGTGAAAGTGCCCGTGCAGGTCGTGCAGGCGCTCGAAGCGGCCCGCCACGTCGGCCTGCTGGGCCTTGATCTCCTGCACACCCATACAATCGGCGCCCAGGGCCTCGGCCCAGGGAACGAGCCCCTTGGTCGCAGCGGACCGGATGCCGTTCAGATTCAGAGACACCAGACGGAACACGAAAGACTCCCATGACCCTCCCGCGCGACACCGATCCCCTCGCACAAGACTTTGTGGCGTTTTCGGTGGAGGCCGGGGTGCTGCGGTTCGGGGAATTCAAGACCAAGGCCGGGCGGCTGTCGCCCTACTTCTTCAATGCCGGCCTCTTCGACGACGGCGCCAAGCTCGGCCGCCTCGCGGAATTCTATGCGCGCCGCCTGATCGCCTCGGGCCTGCAGTTCGACATGCTGTTCGGCCCGGCCTACAAGGGCATCACCCTCGCGGCGGCCGTCGCGGTCGAGCTCGCGCGCCACGGCCGCAACGTGCCGTACGCCTACAACCGCAAGGAAGCGAAGGACCACGGCGAGGGGGGAACCCTTGTCGGCGCGAAGCTGGCCGGCCGCGTTCTCATCATCGATGACGTCATTTCGGCGGGAACCTCGGTGCGTGAATCCATCTCGATGATCCAGGCGGCCGGCGCCGTGCCGTCGTCGGTGGTCATCGCGCTGGACCGGCAGGAGAAAGCCACCGACGAGGGTTCGGAGTCGGCCGTGCAGTTCGTGCAACGCCAGCTCGGCCTGGAGGTGTGCGCCATTGCGACGCTGAAAGACTTGTTGCAGTATCTGGAAACCAACCAGGACCCGTCCCTCGGCGCTCACGGCGCGAAGGTGGCGGCCTACCGAGACCGATACGGGGTTTGATGGTGCCTTCGTCACGTTTGCCTGCTTTGACCCTTCCGGCCGCCGGGCGCTTCGCCGCCATCGCCGTGCTGTTCTGCGCCGCGGGCGGCAGCCAGGCCGCTCCCAACATCTACAGCTGCGTCGACAGCAACGGCCGCCGGCTCACCTCCGACCGGCCCATCCCGGAATGTTCGGCCCGCGAGCAGCGGCTGCTGAACTCCGACGGGTCGGTGCGCCGGGTCGTGCCTCCCACCCGCACGGTCGACGAGCAGGCCGAGTACGAGGAGCGCGAACGCAAGGCTGCCGCCGAGCGGGCCGCCCAGCAGGACGCCGTGCGGCGCGACCGCAACCTGCTGTCGCGGTTCCCCGACGAAGCCACGCACCGCAAGGCGCGCGAGGCCGCCCTCGACGACGTGGACAAGGGCGTGCGCTTCTCCGAGAACCGGCTGAAGGAGCTGGAGCGCGAACGCAAGCCGCTGATCAACGAGTCCGAGTTCTACGCGGGCAAGCAGATCCCGCTGAAGCTGCGCCAGCAGCTCGACGCCAACGACGCCGCCACCGAGGCGCAGCGGGCGCTCGTGCAGAACCAGAAGGACGAGATCGTCCGCATCGACCGCATCTACGACGCCGAACTCGTGCGCCTCAAGCGCTTGTGGGCCGGTGCCGCGCCAGGCTCGCTGCCCGCCGCACCGCCGCCGCCTTCCACCCCGCGCAAGGACGCCTCGCGCTGAGCGGGGCGCCGGCCCGCCGGGGCGGGCCGGGCGGGCGCGTCAGCCGAGCTTCTTCTTCAGCAGCTCGTTGACGGTGGCCGGGTTGGCCTTGCCCTTCGTGGCCTTCATCGCCTGGCCGATCAGCGCGTTGAACGCCTTTTCCTTGCCGGCGCGGAACTCCTCGACCGACTTGGCGTTCGCCGCCAGCACCTCGTCCAGGATGCGTTCGAGTTCGCCGGTGTCGCTCGACTGCTTCAGGTCCTTCGCCTCGATGATGGCGTCGACGTCGCCACCCTCGGCCCACAGCACGTCGAACACCTTCTTCGCGTTGTTGTTCGCGATGGTGCCGTCGGCGATGCGCCCGATCAGGCGGGCGAGCGTGGGAGCGTCCACGCGGCTCGCGGCGATGGTCAGGCCGTCGGCGTTGAGCCGGCGCGAGATCTCGCCCATCAGCCAGTTGGCCACGAGCTTCGGCTGGCCGCTGGCCTTCGCCGCGGTCTCGAAGAATGCGGCGGTGGCCTTGTCCTGGGTCATCAGCGTGGCGTCGTAGGCGGGCAGCGCGTAGTCGGCCTGGAAGCGTTCGGCCATCTTGCGCGGCAGCTCGGGCATCGACGCGCGCACCTCCTGCACCCAGCTGTCGGCGATGACGAGCGGGGGCAGGTCGGGGTCGGGGAAGTAGCGGTAGTCGGCCGCGTCTTCCTTCGAGCGCATCGCACGCGTCTCGCCCGTGTCGGGGTTGAACAGCACGGTGGCCTGCTGGATCGGGCGGCCATCCTCGATCTCGTCGATCTGCCAGTTGATCTCGTAGTCGATGGCCTGCGCCATGAACTTGAACGAGTTCAGGTTCTTGATCTCGCGGCGCGTGCCGTAGTCGGCGCCCGGCTTGCGCACCGAGACGTTGACGTCGCAGCGGAACGAGCCTTCCTGCATGTTGCCGTCGCAGATGTCGATCCACTGGACCAGCTCGTGCAGCGTGCGCGCGTACTCGACGGCCTCGGCGCCTGAGCGCATCTCGGGCTCCGTCACGATCTCGAGCAGCGGCGTGCCGGCGCGGTTCAGGTCGATGCCGGTCTGGCCGGCATAGTCCTCGTGCAGCGACTTCCCGGCGTCCTCCTCGAGGTGGGCGCGCGTGAGGTTGACCTTGTGCTTGACCTCGCCCACGTAGAACTCGACCACGCCGCCCTGCACGACGGGGATCTCGTACTGGCTGATCTGGTAGCCCTTGGGCAGGTCGGGGTAGAAGTAGTTCTTGCGCGCGAAGATCGACAGCGGCGCCACCTTGGCGCCCACGGCCAGGCCGAACCGGATGGCGCGTTCGACGGCACCGCGGTTCATCACCGGCAGCGTGCCGGGCAGGGCCAGGTCCACGACCGAGGCCTGCGTGTTGGGGGCGGCGCCGAACTGCGTGCTGGAGCCGCTGAAGATCTTGCTCTGCGTGGACAGCTGGGTGTGGGTCTCGATGCCGATCACGACCTCGTAGCCCCGGATGAGTTTGGATGGAGTGGACATGGGCTCAGTAACCGGTCGGGGTGCGGGCATGCCAATCGGTGGCCTGCTGGAATGCGTGTGCCGCGTGCAGCAGCGTGCCTTCCTGGAAGTAGTTGCCGATCAGCTGCAACCCCACCGGCAGGCCGGCTTCGCCGTGCCCCGCGGGCAGGCTCATGCCGGGGAGGCCGGCCAGGCTGGCGGGCAGCGTGAAGATGTCGGCGAGGTAGTTGGCGACCGGGTCGTCCGTCTTGTCGCCGAGCTTCCACGCGACCGTGGGCGCCACCGGGCCGGCGATCACGTCGCATTGCTGGAAGCAGGCCTGGAAGTCGTCGGCGATCATGCGGCGCAGCTTCTGCGCCTGCAGGTAGTAGGCGTCGTAGTAGCCGTGGCTCAGCACGTAGGTGCCGATCATGATCCGGCGCTTGACCTCGTCGCCGAAGCCTTCGGCGCGGGTCTTGCGGTACATCTCGTTCAGGTCGGCATACGACTTCGCGCGGTGGCCGTAGCGCACGCCGTCGAAGCGGCTCAGGTTCGACGAAGCCTCGGCCGGCGCGATGATGTAGTACACCGGGATCGACAGCTCGGTGCGGGGCAGGCTCACGTCGACGAGCGTGGCGCCGAGCTTCTCGAACTCGGCGAGTGCGGCACGCACCGCGCCGTTCACGTCGGCCGCCAGCGCCTGCGGGAAGAACTCGGTGGGCAGGCCGATGCGCAGGCCCTTGAGCGGCTGCGCCGCGGTGGCGCCTTCGCGCGCGGCCGTGAGGGCCGCGGCGAAGTCCACCTTCGGCTGCTGCGCGCTGGTGGCATCGCGTTCGTCGAAGCCGCTCATCGCACCCAGCAGCAGCGCGCAGTCTTCGGCGCTGCGCGCCATCGGGCCCGCCTGGTCGAGGCTGGAGGCGAAGGCGATCATGCCGTAGCGGGAGACGCGGCCGTACGTGGGCTTGATGCCGGTGATGCCGGTGAAGCTCGCGGGCTGGCGGATGGAGCCGCCGGTGTCGGTGCCGGTGGCTGCGGGCACGAGGCGCGCGGCCACGGCCGTGGCCGAGCCGCCCGACGAGCCACCCGGCACGCGGGTCACGTCCCAAGGGTTCTTCACCGCGTTGAAGGCCGAGTTCTCGTTGCCCGAGCCCATCGCGAACTCGTCGCAGTTGAGCTTGCCGATCGTGACCATGCCGGCGCCCGCGAGGTGCTGCACGACGGTGGCGTCGAACGGGCTCTGGTAGCCGGCGAGCATCTTCGAGCCGGCCGTGGTGGGCAGGTCGCGCGTGACGAAGATGTCCTTGTGCGCGAGCGGCACGCCGAGCAGCGCGCCGCGTTCACCGGCGGCGCGGCGGGCGTCGGCCGCGGTGGCCTGCGCGAGCGCGTGTTCGGTGTCGGCGCACAGGAAGGCGCCGAGATGTTCGTGAGCCGCAACGCGTGCGAGCAGATGTTTCGTGGTTTCGACGCTCGAGACGGTGCCCGCGTCGAGCGCGCGGCCGAGTTCGGCCACGCCGAGGGTGTGGAGGTCCTTGCTCATTCCTTCACCTGCGGCACGAGGAAGAGGCCGTCCTCGACGGCGGGGGCGCTGCGCTGGTTCAGCTCGCGCTGGTCGGTCTCGGTGGCGCGGTCCTCGCGCAGGCGCAAAGCCACTTCCTGCACGGCGGAGAGCGGGGTGTAGAGCGGTTCGACACCGCTGGTGTCGATCGCCTTCATGCGTTCGACGATGGAGAAGAAGCCGTTGAGTTGCTGCAGCATCGCGGCCTGCTCGGGAGCCTGGAGTTCCAGGCGGGCCAGGTTGGCGATGCGGCCGACGTCGTCGGGGGTCAGTGCCATTGAAAATGCGCTCTAGAAGGGGTCTCCGCGGGGGCGAAAACCAGGGGTGATGCAGTATTATCCCCGGTTATCCACAAGCCCTCGGGGCTTGAAACCCAATTGAGCCCTCGCGGGTCGCTCACGAAAAAGCCCGCGCGGGCATTCGCCCTCATTCCAACGGAACCACGTCGCCCAGCCTGCCTTCCAAGCCCCGCGACCGGTCCCGGGCTCCCGCCCGGCCCCTGACGCGCCTGCTCCGACAGCCCAGACGACCAACCCCACACCGCCCATGTTCGCATCCCTGCGCCGCTACTTCTCCACCGACCTCGCCATCGACCTCGGCACCGCCAACACGCTGATCTACGTCCGCGGCAAGGGCATCGTGCTCGACGAACCGTCCGTCGTCGCCATCCGCCACGAAGGCGGCCCGAACGGCAAGAAGACCATCCAGGCGGTGGGTGCGGAAGCGAAGGCCATGCTGGGCAAGGTCCCGGGCAACATCGAGGCCATCCGCCCGATGAAGGACGGCGTGATCGCCGACTTCACCGTCACCGAGCAGATGCTCAAGCAGTTCATCAAGATGGTCCACGACTCGAAGATGCTGCGCCCGAGCCCGCGCATCATCATCTGCGTGCCCTGCGGTTCCACCCAGGTCGAGCGCCGGGCCATCCGCGAATCGGCATTGGGCGCCGGTGCGTCCGAGGTGTACCTGATCGAGGAACCCATGGCCGCGGCCATCGGCGCCGGCCTGCCGGTTTCGGAAGCCAGCGGCTCCATGGTCGTCGACATCGGCGGCGGCACCACCGAGGTGGGCGTCATCTCGCTGGGCGGCATGGTCTACAAGGGCAGCATCCGCGTGGGCGGCGACAAGTTCGACGAATCCATCATCAACTACATCCGCCGCAACTACGGCATGCTGATCGGCGAACCCACCGCCGAGGCCATCAAGAAGAACATCGGCAGCGCCTTCCCGGGCTCCGAGGTCAAGGAGATGGAAGTCAAGGGCCGCAACCTCTCCGAAGGCGTGCCGCGCAGCTTCACCATCAGCAGCAACGAGATCCTCGAGGCCCTGACCGACCCGCTGAACCAGATGGTCTCCGCGGTGAAGAACGCCCTCGAGCAGACCCCGCCCGAACTGGGTGCCGACATCGCCGAACGCGGCATGATGCTCACCGGCGGCGGCGCGCTGCTGCGCGACCTCGACCGCCTGCTGGCCGAGGAAACCGGCCTGCCGGTGCTCGTCGCCGAAGACCCGCTGACCTGCGTGGTGCGCGGCTGCGGCATGGCCCTCGAGCGCATGGAGCGCCTGGGTTCCATCTTCACGTCCGAGTGACCCGCCATCGCCCCACCTTTCGCGTGACTCGGCCGGTGGCCCCCCACTGCGCCGTCGAGATGGTTTGACTTGAACGCACTGCCGACACGGGTTCACCCATGGCTCTAGGGATGCTCGACCGGACCCCGCCGCCCTTCTTCAGGCAAGGGCCCTCGGCGCTCACGCGCCTGATGTTCTTCGCGGCCCTGGCCCTCTTCCTGATGGTCGCCGACACCCGCTTCCAGCTGACCCAGCCGCTGCGGGCCGTCTTCGCCACCGTGCTGCACCCGGTCGAACGGGTGCTGCGCGTGCCCGTCGATGCCTGGCAGGGCGGCAGCGAGTACTTCCTGGGCCTCGAGGACGCCCTCGCGGCCGAGGCCAAGGCCCGCCAGGAGCTGTCGGTCCAGGCGGTGCGGGCCGCACGCGTGGAGCAGCTGATGCAGGAGAACCTGCGGCTGCGCGCGCTGCTCGATCTGCGCCCCGCGCTGAAGGTGCGCTCGCAGGCGGCCGAGATCCTGTACGACGCGCCCGATCCGTACTCCCGCAAGGTCATCATCGACCGCGGGGCGCGGCACGGCGTGGCACTGGCCTCGCCGATCATCAACGAGGCCGGGGTGCTCGGGCAGGTCACGCGCGTCTACCCGTACAGCGCCGAGGTCACGCTGCTGACCGACAAGGAAGCTGCCATCCCCGTGCTGAACAACCGCACCCAGGCCCGCAGCGCCGCGTTCGGCAACCCGAACGGCGCCGGCCTCGAGCTGCGTTTCATGGCCGGCAATGCCGACGTGCAGGTGGGCGACGAACTCTCCACCTCGGGCGTCGACGGCATCTACCCGGCCGGCGTGCCGGTCGCCAAGGTCATCCACATCGACCGGCGCGTCGACTCCGGCTTCGCCCGCATCGCGCTCGCGCCGCTGTCGTCGCCCGACAGCGTGCGCCACGTGCTGGTGCTGGAGCCCGTCGGGGTGCAGATGCCGGCCAAGCCGGAGCCCGAACCGGCCAAGCCCGCATCGGCCCCGGCCGGACGGAAAGGAGGCCGCAAATGATGCCCCGTGGCGCCGACCAGCTGCTGTTGCCCGTGAACCCGGTGTTCATCTGGTTCTCGCTGCTGGTCGCCTTCCTGTTCAACCTCGTGCCGCTCGGCCGCAACCCGGCGCTGCCGGACGTGCTGGCCCTCGTGCTCGTGTTCTGGAACGTGCACCAGCCCCGGCGCGTGGGCGTCGGCGTGGCCTTCCTGTTCGGGCTGATGATCGACGTGCACGACAGCGCCGTGCTGGGCCAGCACGCGCTCGCCTACACGCTGCTGAGCTACTTCGCCATCACGATCCACCGCCGCCTGCTGTGGTTCGACCTGCTGACCCAGGCCCTGCACATCCTGCCGCTGTTCCTCGCGGCGCACGCGGTGTCGCTGGCCGTGCGCATGCTGGTGGGCGGCATGTTCCCGGGCTGGGAACTGTTGCTGGCGCCGGTGTTCGAAAGCCTGTTGTGGCCGGTGGTCTCGCTGCTGCTGCTGGCCCCGCAGCGCCGTCCGCCGGACACGGACAAGAACCGACCTTTGTGAGCCATCCATGAGCCCGCTGCTGGTTTTGCGGACCGCTTCTGCGCACGCTTCGTTCCCCCTGGCGAGCGGAGCGAAGCGCATCAAGCCACAACCGAAGGACGGGTTTCCCGGCCTGGACGGTTGGCTTCCCCTCGGGGGGCAGGAGCGAAGCGACGTGGGGGCACCATGACCGAGATCAAGAACGTCAAGGCGGAACTCAGCCGGTTCCGCATCCGCCTGATCGCGGCGGCCGTGTTCGTGCTGCTCGCCTTCGGCCTGCTGGTCGCGCGCCTCGTCGTGCTGCAGGTCGTGCGGCACGACGAACTGTCCACCCGGGCCGAGAACAACCGCATCGCCGTGGTGCCGGTGGTGCCCAACCGCGGGCTGATCGTCGACCGCAACGGCGTGGTGCTCGCGAACAACTACTCGGCCTACACGCTCGAGATCACGCCGTCGAAGGTCGACGACCTCGACGCCACCATCGACGCGCTGGTGCCGCTGGTCGACGTGACGGCCCGCGATCGCAAGCGCTTCAAGCGCCTGCTGGACGAAAGCAAGAGCTTCGAGTCCCTGCCCATCCGCACCCGGCTCACCGACGAGGAAGTGGCGCGCTTCACCGCGCAGCGGTTCCGCTTCCCCGGCGTCGACATCAAGGCCCGGTTGTTCCGCAACTACCCGCTGGGCGAGGTGGGGGCGCACCTGATCGGCTACATCGGCCGCATCAACCAGACCGAAAAGACCGCGATGGAGGACTGGCCGGAAGAGCAGCTCGACAACTACCGCGGCACCGAATACATCGGCAAGCTGGGCATCGAGCAGAGCTACGAGGCCGAGCTGCACGGCATCACCGGCTTCGACGAGGTCGAAACCAGCGCGGGCGGCCGTGCGGTGCGCCGCCTCAAGAGCCACCCGGCCACGCCGGGCAACAAGCTCGTGCTGTCCATCGACATCCGGCTGCAGGCCCTCGTCGAGGAGATGTTCGGCGACCGCCGTGGCGCGCTCGTCGCGATGGACCCGCGCTCCGGCGAGATCCTCGCCTTCGTCAGCAAGCCCACGTTTGACCCGAACCTCTTCGTGGACGGCATCGACGTCGACTCGTGGCGCGAGCTCAACGAGTCCATCGACAAGCCGCTGCTCAACCGCGCGCTGCGCGGCACGTACCCGCCGGGCTCCACGTTCAAGCCGTTCATGGCGATGGCCGCGCTCGCCACCGGCAAGCGCACGCCGAACCAGACCATCTACGACGGCGGCACGTTCCAGTTCGGCAACCACACGTTCCGCAGCCACGGCGACGGCGGCCTGGGCCAGGTCGACATGACCCGCTCCATCGTCAAGTCGAGCAACGTGTACTACTACTCGCTCGCCAACGACATGGGCGTCGACCTGATCCACGACCAGCTCGAGCCGTTCGGCCTGGGCCGCAAGACGGGCATCGACGTCGAGGGCGAGGTGACCGGCCTGCTGCCGTCCACCACGTGGAAGAAGAAGGCGTACAAGAAGCCCGAGATGCAGAAGTGGTACGCCGGCGAGACCATCTCGCTCGGCATCGGCCAGGGCTACAACAACTTCACGATGCTGCAGCTGTCGAGCGCGCTGTCCACGCTCGTGTCCGGCGGCCAGCGCTACAAACCGCGGCTCGTGCGCCAGATCGAGGACGTGGTCACCCGCGAGCGGCGTGACGTGACCCACGACGCGCTGGAGCCGCTGCCGCTCAAGCCCGAACACGTGCAGCTGGTGATGAAGGCCATGCACGGCGTGACGCAGGAAGGCACGTCCACCCGCGTGTTCTCGGGCGCCGGCTACCAGAGCGGCGGCAAGACCGGCACGGCCCAGGCCGTCGGCGTGCGCCAGAACGAGAAGTACAACGCGTCCAAGCTGGAAGAGCACCGCCGCGACCACTCGCTCTACACCGCGTTCGCGCCGCTCGACAACCCGACCATCGCCCTCGCGGTGATCGTCGAGAACGCGGGCTTCGGCGCCGCGGCCGCCGCGCCCATCGCGCGCCGCGTGATCGACTACGAGCTGCTCGGCCGCTACCCGAGCGTGGAGGACCTCGCCCTCACGCGCGAAGGCAAGTCCGGCCCGCCGGTGGGTGCAGCCCGCGCGGCCTCGGCGATTCCGCTGCCGGGCAACGCGCCGTCCGTGGCCGTGACCGGGCCGGTGGTGCCCACGGCGCCGGTCGTCATGGCGCCGCCCCCGGCCCCGGCCGCGTCCGCGGCGTCCTCCCCGGCGCCCGCCGCCTCGGCGGCTTCCTCGGCCACACCCGCCCGTGGCCGCCAGATCGCATCGACCGGAGGGGTGCGATGAGCGCCGTGTTCGACAAGCCGTCCCCGTGGACCCGCCTGAAGCCGGTGTTCACCGGCTTCGACGGGCCGCTGTTCCTCGCCATCGTGCTGCTGGCCGCCGGCGGTCTCGTCACGATGTACTCGGCTGGCTTCGACCACGGCACGCGTTTCGTCGACCACGGCCGCAACATGCTGATCGCCCTCGGCATCCTGTTCGTCGTGGCGCAGCTGCCGCCGCAGAAGCTGATGGCGGTGGCCGTGCCGCTGTACCTGATCGGGGTCGCCCTGCTGGTGGCCGTGGCCCTCTTCGGCATCACGAAGAAGGGCGCCACGCGCTGGCTCAACGTCGGCGTCGTGATCCAGCCGAGCGAGATGCTCAAGATCGCCACGCCACTGATGCTCGCGTGGTGGTTCCAGCGGCGCGAAGGCAACCTGCGCGTGCTCGACTTCCTGGGCGCCATCGGCATCCTGCTCGTGCCCGTGGGCCTGATCGCCAAGCAGCCCGACCTGGGCACCGCCATCCTCGTGATGTCGGCCGGCCTGTTCGTGATCTTCTTCGCCGGGCTGTCGTGGAAGCTCATCATTCCCGTGGTGCTGGCCGGGGCCATCGGCATCGGCGCACTGGTGGCCGCCGAGGACCAGATCTGCCAGCCGGGCGTGTCCTGGGCGCCCATCCTGCGCGACTATCAGAAGGACCGCGTCTGCACGCTGCTGGACCCGAGCCTGGACCCGCTCGGCAAGGGCTTCCACATCATCCAGGGCATGATCGCCATCGGCTCCGGCGGGGTGCAGGGCAAGGGCTTCATGAAGGGCACGCAGACCCACCTCGAGTTCATCCCCGAACGCACCACCGACTTCATCTTCGCCGCGTTCTCCGAGGAGTTCGGCCTGGCGGGGTGCATCGCGCTGCTGCTCGGCTTCACGTTCCTGATCTTCCGGGGCCTGATGATCGCGGCCGACGCACCCACGCTGTTCTCGCGGCTGCTGGCCGGCGCCATCACGCTCAGCTTCTTCACCTACTGCTTCGTCAACATGGGGATGGTGAGCGGCATCCTGCCCGTGGTGGGCGTGCCGCTGCCGTTCATCAGCTATGGCGGCACGGCCATGGTCACGCTCGGGCTCAGCCTCGGGATGCTGATGTCCATCGCGAAGTCGCGACGGTTCATGAAGAGTTAGCGTTTCGGCGCTTTCGACGCCTTCAGGAATTCCTTGTCGATGTCGAGCGAGGCCCGCACACCGATGTCGTCGCGGTGCTTCTTCAGCCATTGGTGGGCGGACGCCCGGCCCAGGTCGAACAGCTGCTCGAGGAAACTCCATTCGGTGTTGAGCTTCGACGCCGAGCCGAAGGCCACGAGGCCCTTGTCGTCGGCCACCATGTGCAGCCGCAGGTCCTTGTAGCGGCCCGGGTCGAGGTGGCCCTCGCGCACCAGGCGCGAGACGAACGCGATGGCGCGCATCTCCGACATCAGGCTCGCGTTGAACGTGATCTCGTTGATGCGGTCCATGATGTCCTCGCTGCGGCGCGGGATGCCTTCGCGCACGAGCGGGTTGATGCGCACGAGCAGGATGTCGAGCGACTCCGTCTCGTAGATCAGCGGGTACAGCGCCGGGTTGCCGGTGTAGCCACCGTCCCAGTAGGCGTCGTCGCCGATCTGCACCGCCTGGAACAGGAGGGGCAGGCAGGCCGAGGCCAGCAGCGCGTCGAGGCTCAGGTCCTTCCCCGTGAACACGCGGGGCTGGCCCGTGCGCACGCTGGTCGCGGTGATGAACAGGTGCAGCGCGCAGTCGCGGATGGCACCCTCGTCGATGTGGCGGCGCAGCACGTCGCGCAGCGGGTTCAGGTTCAGCGGGTTGAACTCGTACGGGCTGAACGAGCGGAAGAACGAGTTGGCCCACTTGTAGCCGGGCAGCATGTCGAGGCTGAAGCTGTCGGTGATGGTGTTGACCTTGCTCGCCGAAAACGGCGCGAACACCGAACCCGAACGGCTCACGTCCTGCCAGAAGGCCTTGAGCGCCTGGCGCGCGCCCTCGCGGCCGCCCTGCTGGTAGCCCGTGGCCAGCACCGCGGCGTTCAGCGCGCCGGCGCTGGTGCCCGACACGCCCTGGAAGTGGATGTGTTCGTCCTCCAGCAACCGGTCCAGCACGCCCCACGTGAAGGCGCCGTGCGAGCCGCCGCCCTGCAGGGCGAGGTCGATCTGCCGGTTGGGCGGGGTGGGAGCGGGGCGCTCGGCTGCGGCCATGGGGGCGGATCCTCCGGAGGTGACCGCCCGAGTCTATGCCGTGTGCCCGTGGCCCGGCGGCGCGCTCAACCTTTGGGCGGGGCCGACAGGATCGCGTGGGCGGGCGCGGCGGGGAAGCGCACGGTGAAGCGGGCGCCGGGGCTCGATGCGTGGCCGGCGCGCGGGCGCAGGTTGGCGTCCTCGAGCGCCACCTCGGCCCCGTGCTGCGCGGCGATCTCCGCGACGATGGCGAGACCGAGGCCCGAGCCGTCGACGTTCGTGCCCAGCGCCCGGTAGAACGGCTGGAACACCTTCTCGCGCTCGGCCGCCGGGATGCCCGGCCCCGAGTCCTCCACCTGCAGCACCACCACCTGGCCGAACGGATCGTCCACCACGCGCACAGTGACCGTGCCGCCGGCCGGCGTGTAGTTGAGCGCGTTGTCGACGAGGTTGCGGATCAGTTCGCGCAGCAGCACGGGCTGGCCGCTCACGAGCGGCCCGGCCGACGGCGTGCGGCCGGGACGTCCGGCCTCGGGGCCCTCGTAGCCGAGGTCGATGCGCTTCTCGAGGGCGCGGGGGACCAGGTCCTGCACCGTCTCGGTGGCCAGCCGCGCGAGGTTGATGGCGGGGTGGGTGAGCGATTGCGCGGCGTTTTCGGCCCGGGCCATCGCGAGCAGCTGGTTCACCATGTGCGCGGCGCGCTGGCTCGAACGGGCGATCTGCTGCAGCGACTTCTTCAGCGTCTGCGGGTCGGTCTGGCCCGCGTCGATCTCGCGCTGGGCGAGTTCGGCCTGCGTGCGCAGGCCGGCGAGCGGGGTCTTGAGCTGGTGGGCCGCGTCGGCGAGGAAGTGCTTCTGTGCGCTGATGCTGCGGTCGAGCCGTGCGAGCAGGTCGTTGATGGCGCGCACGAGCGGCGACACCTCCTCGGGAGCCTCGCGTTCGTCGATGGGGCTCAGGTCGTGGCTCTCGCGGCGGCGGATGCGCTGCTGCAACTCGTTCAGCGGCGCGATGCCGCGGGCGAGTGCCAGCCACACGAGCAGCACCGCGACCGGCAGGATCACGAACTGCGGGAGCATCACGCCCTTGATGATCTCGGTGGCCAGGCGCGAGCGCTTGCCGAGCGTCTCGGCCACCTGCACGAGCGGCGGCGGGCCGCCGACCTGTCCCGGCAGGCGCACCCGCACGTACGCCACGCGCACCGGCTCGCCATTCATCTCGTCGTCGCGGAACAGCATCGTGCCCGCGGGGGCGGCCTCCTCGTCGGCGGGCGCGGGCAGCTGGCGGTCGCCGCCGATGAACGAGCCCTCGGGCGAGATCACCTGGTAGTAGAGCGTGTCCGACTCGTCGGCGTGCAGCAGCTCGGCGGCGTCCGAGGGCAGCGAGAAGAGCGTGTGCGGCGTGCCGTCGGTGGTCACCTCGGCGCTGATGTGGCGCGAGAGCAGCCGGGCCTTGTCGCCCAGCTCGCGGTCGAACGGCTTGTTCGCGATGCCCTGCGCCACGAGCCAGGTGAGCACCACGCTCATGGGCCACAGCAGCAGAAGCGGGGCGAGCATCCAGTCGAGGATCTCCCCGAACAGCGAACGCTGCTCTCGCGGGAAGCCCGCGTCGGCCGGCGTGCCCTCGGGCACGCGGTGCCTCAGGCGGCGGAAGCGGAACGCGTCAAGACGCAATCTTTTCCAGGCAGTAGCCCAGCCCGCGGACGGTGGCGATGCGGACCGGCCCGTGTTCGATCTTCTTGCGCAGCCGGTGGATGTAGACCTCGATGGCGTTGTTGCTCACCTCTTCGCCCCATTCGCAGAGGCGCTCGACGAGCTGGTCCTTGCTGACGAGGCGGCCGGCGCGCTGCAGCAGCACCTCGAGCAGGCTCAGCTCGCGGGCCGAGAGGTCGATCATCTGGTCGTTGAAGTAGGCCACGCGGCCCGTGGTGTCGAACGTGAGCGGCCCGTGCTTCAGGATGTGCGACGCGGTGCCGAGGCCACGGCGGGTGAGGGCGCGCACGCGGGCCTCGAGTTCCTGCAGCGAAAACGGCTTGGCCATGTAGTCGTCGGCGCCCAGGTCGAGGCCCTTGACGCGCTGCTCGACGCTGTCGCCCGCGGTGAGGATCAGCACCGGCACGCTGGCGCCCCGGCCGCGCAGCTTGCGCAGCACTTCGAGGCCGTGCATCTTGGGCAGGCCCAGGTCGAGGATGAGCAGGTCGAATTCGTGGGAGGCGAGGGCGGCGTCGGCCTCGCTGCCGCTCGCGACGTGGTCCACGGCGTAGCCGCCGTTGCGAAGGGACCGGAGCAGGCCGTCCGCGAGGACCTGGTCGTCTTCGGCGATGAGGATGCGCATGGCGGAGGGCACAGACCGGTGAAGGGAAGCCCGAGTTTCCCACGCCCGGTGCGGGGAGGCTTCGGGGCTACCCCTCGGGTGGCCCCGTTTAATTCACTGTCGAAAACACTGTACAAATAGCCAGTCTTGTTGATAATTCAGGGCAACCTTCTGGAGAACACATGGACGCCGCCGTCAAACCCGCCACCCTCAACACCGAAAAGGCCAAGGCCCTGCAGGCTGCACTCGCCCAGATCGAGAAGCAGTTCGGCAAGGGCACCATCATGCGCCTCGGTGAAGGCGAGGTCATCGACGACATCGACGTGGTCTCCACCGGCTCCCTCGGTCTCGACGCCGCGCTGGGCGTGGGCGGCCTGCCCCGCGGCCGCGTCGTCGAGATCTACGGCCCCGAGTCCAGCGGCAAGACCACCCTCACGCTGCAGGTCATCTCCGAGATGCAGAAGCTCGGCGGCACCTGCGCCTTCATCGACGCCGAACACGCGCTCGACGTGCAGTACGCCCAGAAGCTGGGCGTGAACCTGCAAGACCTGCTGATCAGCCAGCCCGACACCGGCGAACAGGCCCTCGAGATCGTCGACGCCCTGGTGCGCTCCGCCTCGGTCGACCTGGTCGTCGTCGACTCGGTCGCCGCGCTCACGCCGAAGGCCGAAATCGAAGGTGAAATGGGCGACTCGCTGCCCGGCCTGCAGGCCCGCCTGATGAGCCAGGCGCTGCGCAAGCTCACCGGCACCATCAAGAAGAACAACACGATGGTGATCTTCATCAACCAGATCCGCATGAAGATCGGCGTGATGTTCGGTTCGCCCGAAACCACCACCGGCGGCAACGCGCTGAAGTTCTACGCCTCGGTGCGCCTCGACATCCGCCGCATCGGCTCCATCAAGAAGGGCGAAGAGGTCATCGGCAACGAGACCAAGGTCAAGGTCGTCAAGAACAAGGTCTCGCCCCCGTTCAAGACCGCCGAGTTCGACATCCTCTACGGCCAGGGCATCAGCCGCGAAGGTGAGGTCATCGACATGGGCGTCGAGGCCAAGGTGCTCGAGAAGTCCGGTTCCTGGTACGCCTACAACGGCGAAAAGATCGGCCAGGGCAAGGACAACGCCCGCGAGTTCCTGAAAGAGAACCCCGACCTCGCCGTCGAAATCGAAAACAAGGTGCGCGAGGCGCTGGGCATCCCGCTGCTGCCGGTGGCTGAGCCCGCCGTTGCGGAAGCTGGCAAGCCGCCCAAGAAGGCGAAGGCTGCCCCGAAGGACGCTGAAGAGTAAGCGGCTCATTTCGACGGCTCAGTCACCCCGGCGAAAGCCGGGGCCTCCTGCCCGCCCCCACCCGCCTTGAAGCCCAAGCTCTCCCTCAAGGCCCGCGGCATCCAGTTGCTCGCCCAGCGCGAGCACAGCCGCAGCGAACTGCGGACCAAGCTGCTTCGCCATGCTCGGGCTGATGTGCTGCTCGCCCAGCAGGTGGCCGCCGCGGCGCCGGTCCCAGTCCCTGCGGCGACCCTCGACGCCGCCCGCGATCGCGACCTTGACCCCGATCCCGCAACCCTCGTCGAGGCCCTTCTCGACTGGCTCGAGTCCCACCACTACCTCGACGAAACCCGCTTCGTCGAGAGCCGCCTGCACGCCCGCTCGGGCCGCTACGGCAACCTCCGCATCCGCCAGGAACTGGCCCAGCACGGTGTGGTGTTGTCAGACAACGACGCTGCGGCACTGAAAAGTTCAGAACTTGCACGTGCCCGCGAGGTCTGGTCGCGCAAGTTCAGCCACGTGCCGGCCGACCCGGCGGCCCGCGCGAAGCAGATGCGTTTCCTCGCCGGACGCGGCTTTTCGCCCGAGGTGATCCGCCGCGTGGTGCGCGGTGGCGATGACGACTGAAGCGACGGCCGCTGGCGCGTTCGTGCGCAGATCGCACGCGTGGCGCCCGGCGGGCAGAAGCGGCGGTACGGTGAGGCGCCGAGCGGTGAACGTTAACAGCGAGCGGCGCGAAACCCGCGCCCACGCCCGCGTGGCGCAGGATGGAACACCAACCGGCCCGCCCGTCAAATCGCCCGAAAAGCCCATGGCAACGTGGGTTCTACGTACCGCATGCGCCAATTTGGTGCAGTGCAAAAATGCTATATTCCTCAGGCTTTTCCCTGTGGTTTCGTGCTTGCTCTCGCTTGAAGGCAGGCCGCCCCTTCGAACCATCCCGATGGCCCTGTCTTCCGCTGTGTCCCCGGCTTCCGTCTCCCACCGTGCCCTGCGCGTCCGTGCAGGCCAGGGGGTTGCCGCCCGGTTTCCACGCACCGGAAGCCTTGCGTGACGGCGCCCCGCGCCACACGACCACCCCACCCGTTTCCCTCGAACCCGAGCAAGAGAGTCAGCGATGAAAATCCATGAATACCAAGGCAAGGAAATCCTGCGCCAAGCCGGCGTCCCCGTGCCGCGCGGCTACCCCGCGTTCAGCGTGCAGGAAGCCCTCGACGCCGCCCAGAAGCTGGGTGGCCCGGTCTGGGTCGTGAAGGCCCAGATCCACGCCGGCGGCCGTGGCAAGGGTGGCGGCGTCAAGCTCGCCCGCTCCATCGAAGACGTCAAGAAGCTGTCGGGCGAGATCCTCGGCATGCAGCTGATCACGCACCAGACCAGCGCCGAAGGCCAGAAGGTCCGTCGCCTGCTGATCGAAGAAGGCGCCGACATCAAGAAGGAATACTACGTCGCCGCGGTCACCGACCGTGCCACGCAGAAGGTCGCCATCATGGCCTCCAGCGAAGGCGGCATGGACATCGAGGAAGTGGCCCACGCCACCCCCGAGAAGATCATCAAGGTCTTCGTCGACCCGGCCACCGGCCTGACCGACGCGCAAGGCGCCGAGCTGGCGAACGGCATCGGCGTTCCGGCCGCGTCGCAAGCGCAAGCCATCGACGTGTTCAAGAAGCTGTACCAGGTGTACATGGACACCGACTCGTCGCTCGCCGAGATCAACCCGCTGATCCTCGAAGGCAACGGCGGCATCAAGGCCCTCGACGCCAAGTTCAACTTCGACAGCAACGCGCTGTTCCGTCACCCCGAGATCGTCGCCTACCGCGACCTCGACGAGGAAGACCCCGCTGAAATCGAAGCCAGCAAGTTCGACCTGGCCTACATCCAGCTCGACGGCAACATCGGCTGCCTGGTGAACGGCGCCGGCTTGGCCATGGCCACGATGGACACCATCAAGCTGTTCGGTGGCGAGCCCGCCAACTTCCTGGACGTGGGCGGTGGCGCCACGGCCGAGAAGGTCACCGAAGCCTTCAAGATCATGCTCGGCAACCCGAAGGTCAAGGCCATCCTGGTCAACATCTTCGGCGGCATCATGCGCTGCGACACCATTGCCGAAGGCGTGATCGCCGCGTGCAAGGCCGTGAACCTGAACGTGCCGCTCGTCGTGCGCATGAAGGGCACGAACGAAGACCTCGGCAAGAAGATGCTGGCCGAGTCGGGCCTGCCCATCATCAGCGCCGACTCGATGGCCGAAGCCGCGCAAAAAGTCATGGCTGCCCTGAAGTAAGCCGACGGAGCACCAAGGAAACATCATGAGCATCCTGATCAACAAAGACACCAAGGTCATCACGCAAGGCATCACCGGCAAGACGGGTCAGTTCCACACCCGCATGTGCCGCGACTACGCGAACGGCAAGGCCGCGTTCGTGGCCGGCGTGAACCCGAAGAAGGCCGGCGAAGACTTCGAAGGCATCCCCATCTTCGCGAGCGTCAAGGACGCCGCCAAGAACACCGGCGCCACGGTCAGCGTGATCTACGTGCCGCCCGCGGGCGCTGCCGCTGCCATCTGGGAAGCCGTCGAAGCCGACCTGGACCTGGCCATCTGCATCACCGAAGGCATCCCCGTCCGCGACATGCTGGAAGTGCGCAACCGCATGAAGGCCAAGGAAGCCAAGGGTGGCAAGAAGACGCTGCTGCTGGGCCCCAACTGCCCGGGTCTCATCACCCCCGATGAAATCAAGATCGGCATCATGCCGGGCCACATCCACCGCAAGGGCCGCATCGGCGTCGTGAGCCGCTCGGGCACGCTGACGTACGAAGCGGTCGCGCAGCTGACCGAGATCGGTCTCGGCCAGTCGAGCGCCGTCGGCATCGGTGGCGACCCGATCAACGGCCTGAAGCACATCGACGTGATGCGCCTGTTCAACGACGATCCGGACACCGATGCGGTGATCATGATCGGCGAAATCGGCGGTCCGGATGAAGCCGAAGCCGCGCGCTGGGCCAAGGACAACATGAAGAAGCCGATCGTCGGTTTCATCGCCGGTGTCACCGCCCCTCCGGGCAAGCGCATGGGCCACGCCGGCGCGCTGATCTCGGGCGGCGCCGACACGGCCGATGCCAAGCTCGCCGTGATGGAAGAGTGCGGCTTCACCGTGACGCGCAACCCGTCGGAGATGGGCAAGCTGCTCAAGGGCCTGCTTTGATCGCATGCCTCGGGTGACCCCGACATGACAAGGCCGCCTCCGGGCGGCCTTTTCAGTTGCGGGCCGCGATGCGTCCGTAATTCCACGCACGGGCCGGTCCCGTGCGGAACTTAAACTCTCTGTCCCGATCGCGCGCGCAGTGCGCCGGCCACATCTTTCGAAGGAATCTCCATGGCGGAGTTCATCACCCCCGCGTTCTGGATCGCGGTGGGCCAGATCATCATGATCGACATCCTGCTCGGCGGCGACAACGCGGTGGTGATCGCGCTCGCCTGCCGCAAGCTGCCCGGCAACCTGCGCACCAAGGGCATCCTGTGGGGCACCGCCGGTGCCATCGTGCTGCGGGTCATCCTGATCTTCTTCGCGCTGCAGCTGCTGGCCATCCCGTTCCTGAAGATCGTGGGCGCGCTGCTGCTCGTGTGGATCGGCGTGAAGCTGCTGGCCCCCGAACCCGAGGACGACCACGGCAACATCCAGGGCAGCGACAAGCTCTGGGGCGCGGTCAAGACGGTCATCGTGGCCGACCTCGTGATGAGCATCGACAACGTGATCGCCATCGCCGGCGCGGCGGGCAACGCCGGCCACGAAGGCCACACGATGCCGCTGGTGATCTTCGGCCTGCTGGTCAGCATCCCGATCATCGTGTGGGGCAGCCAGCTGGTCATCAAGCTGATGGACCGCTTCCCGATCATCATCACCCTCGGCGGCATGCTCCTCGGCTGGATCGCGGGCAGCATGCTCGTGACCGACCCGGCCCTCGTGAACCCGGACACCATCGCCAGCATGCCGAAGCTGGTCGTGACCGACACCATCAAGTACGCTGCGGGTATCGCCGGAGCCCTGCTGGTGCTCGCCTTGGGCAAGATCATCGCGGCGCGCCACGCGGCGGCTGACGACAACAAGGCGGGTGCGACGTCCGACTGACGGCGACGCCCATTCGGCAACCGGGTCCCCGTGCGGACCCGCACGGAGGCGTTGACGCATGAGGGGGTTCTGGATCCAGCAGGTGCCGACCATCGGGTTGGTGTGCGGGTTCGTGGTGCTGGTGCTCGTGTGGCTCCGCTGGGGCCTGGCGCGGGTGCCGCCCGTCAGCGCGATGTTCGTCTCCGCGCTGGGTGCGATGTCCCTGCTGCTCATCGCCACGCTCACCACCGCCCCGTGGTCCGTCGCCTGCGCGGTGGGCGCCGTGGCGCTGGGCATGGGACACGCCGGCTGGATGCTGGGCGCCCTCGCGATGCGCCCCCGGCCGCCCGTGCCGGTGCCGCAGCCGGCCCGCCCGGCAGCGGGGGCCGCGGCCCAGGCCGCCGCTCCGGCCGTGCTCGACCGCAAGACCCTCGGCCGCTACCGCGTCGACCGCGAGATCGGCCGCGGCGCGATGGGCGCCGTCTACCTGGGCACCGACCCGAAGATCAACCGCCAGGTGGCCATCAAGACGATGGCCCTGAGCAAGGAGTTCCACGGCCAGGAGCTCACCGAGGCGCGCCAGCGATTCTTCCGTGAGGCCGAGACCGCCGGCCGGCTGCAGCACCCCGACATCGTCACCATCTTCGACGCGGGCGAGGACCAGGACCTCGCCTTCATCGCGATGGAGTACCTGAAGGGCGAGGACCTGCAGCGGTACACCCAGACCCTGCTGCCGGTGGCCGACGTCGTGCGCATCACCGCCCGGGTGGCCGAGGCGCTCGCCTACGCGCACAGCCAGGGCGTGGTGCACCGGGACATCAAGCCGGCCAACGTGATGATCGACCTCGCCACCGACCTGGTGAAGGTCACCGACTTCGGCATCGCCCGCATCGCCGATTCGAGCCGCACCCGCACGGGCATGGTCCTCGGGACGCCATCGTTCATGTCGCCGGAGCAGATGGCCGGGCGCAGGGTCGACGGCCGCAGCGACCTCTACTCCCTCGGCGTGATGCTGTACCAGCTGCTCACCGGCCACCTCCCGCACCGGGCCGACTCGATGGCCACGCTGATGTACGAGATCGCCAACCAGACCCCGCCCGACGTGCGCAACTGGCGTCCCGAGATTCCGGAGTTGCTGGCCCGCACGGTGGCGCTCGCATTGGAGAAGCGGCCTGAATCTCGCTATGCCGATGGCCGGTTGATGGCGGCCGACCTGACCGCTGCATTGGCCCTCGTGGGGGGATTGACACCCCCGCCGGCGGCACCGGAAGGCGGTTTACCCCCCAATTCCGGCGGTTTCGACGCCACCGTGAAAATAAACCGCGGCGAATGAGGGCACAATTCGCACCTCTGCCCGTCACCCAGGTCCGATGAACCTCCCCGCGCCCTCTTCGATGACGCTCGAATTTTTCAGTGCCACGGACACCGGCCGCGCCCGCAACAACAACGAGGATTCCGTCGCCATCCACGAGCCTTCGGGCCTGGTGGTGCTGGCCGACGGCATGGGGGGCTACAACGCCGGCGAGGTCGCGAGCGGCATGGTCACGTCGTTCATCAAGACGGAACTGGGCCGCTGGCTGCTCGAAGCGTCCGACAGCGCCTCCGACGGCGACGTGCGCCGGGCCATGGACATCTGCGTCGACAACGCCAACCGCGCCATCTTCAACGCGGCCAACTCGAACCCGCAGTACGCGGGCATGGGCACCACGCTGGTGGTGGGCGCCTTCCGCGACGGCCGCCTGCTGATGGGCCACGTGGGCGACTCGCGCGGCTACCGGTTCCGTGCCGGCCGCCTGGTGCAGATCACCCACGACCACTCGCTGCTGCAGGAACAGATCGACGCCGGCCTGATCACCCCGGAGCAGGCCGCCTTTTCCGCGAACAAGAACCTGGTCACCCGCGCCGTGGGCGTGGAAGACACCGTGCTGCTGGAAACCCACCTGCACGACGTGATGCCGGGCGACATGTACCTGCTGTGCTCCGACGGGCTGTCCGACATGCTCGACGACGACAGCATCGCGCAGGTGTTGCAGGCACACGAATCGCCGGAAGCCGCGGGTGTCGCCTTGATCGATGCGGCCAACGACGCGGGCGGAAAGGATAATATCGCCGTGGTGCTGGTTCGCGTCCGGGGACAGAGCGTGGCCTCCCGATCCTGGTGGCCGTTCCGCCGGTGACGTGACGCATCGGTTCAACGCTTCGAGATCCCACTCCGGCCCGCTTCGCGGGTCGTGCAACAGACAAAACTAGAGGTTTAGCATGGGCAAGCTGGTCGTATCGCTCGACGGTGTGGTGATCAAGGAAGTGCAGATCACGAAGGACAAGACGACCCTGGGCCGCCGTCCTTACAACGACATCGTGATCGACAACCTCGCGGTGAGCGGGGAACACGGGGTGCTGCAGATGGTGGGCGCCGACGTCTTCATCGAAGACCTCAACAGCACCAACGGCACCTACATCAACGGCAAGGCCGTCAAGAAGCAGCTGCTGGCGCACAACGACACGGTCGAGATCGGCAAGTACAAGATCAAGTACCTCGTCGACGACGGCACCGACTACGAAAAGACCATGATCATGAAGCAGGGTGGGGGCGCCGCCGCGGCGATGCCAGCGCCCAGCTACAGCCATGGTTTCGCGCAGACCAGCGCCCCCAATTCCAACTTCGGCGGCCTCGGCCAGCCGGTGATGCCCGGCTCCATCAAGGTGCTGAACGGCGCCGCCGCGGGCCGCGAAGTCGCGCTCACGAAGGTCGTCACCACCGTCGGCAAGCCCGGCGTGCAGGTGGCCTCCATCACGAAGCGCCCGGGCGGCTACGTGTTCGCGCACGTCGAGGGCGCCACGCGCCCCACGGTCAACGGCAATCCGCTGGTCGGCGACACCATGCATCTGAAGAACGGCGACGTGATTGAACTCGCCGGCACTCAAATGCAATTCGTCCAGGTCTGATCGGGCTCGACGGCTCGACCCCGAGCCGTCATCCCGGCGCACGCCGGGATCCACTGCTTCCCGAGGGCGCGTGAACCATTCCACGCGTGTTTCTTTCGGGTACATCTCCGGCTTCAGAGGGCCGCGGAAATGAGACTTTGACCGCTTGCGCCGGGAGGCGGTCGCCCTCAGCATCGGGGGAACAAGATCGCGGTGTCCATGAACGCGCGGTCATTCCATGGTGGCCCGCGCAGGGCGCCAGCTCCTCTCAGTAGCGCCGCATGAAAATCCGCGTCCTCGGCTGCTCCGGCGCCATTGCCGCCGGCAGCCGAACCACTGCCTTCCTGGTCGACCACGACGTGCTGGTCGATGCGGGAACGGGCGTGGGCGACCTCTCGCTCGACGAGCTGGCCCGCATCGACCACATCCTGGTCAGCCACTCGCACCTCGACCACGTGCTGTCCATCGGCCTGCTGGCCGACAGCGTGATGCGGGTGCGCATGGCCGCGGGCCGCGGCCCGATCCAGGTGCATGCGCTGCCCGAGACGATCGACGCGCTGCGCAAGCACATCTTCAACGGGGTCATCTGGCCCGACTTCACCCGGCTGCCGAGCGCCGAGCGTCCGGCGCTGACGCTGGTGCCCTTCGCGCTGGGCGACCGCCTGACCCTCGGCGGCAAGACCTTCGAGGTGCTGTCGGCCGCCCACACCGTGCCCGCAGTGGGCTTCGCGCTCGTGGGCGAGGAGGGGCACTGGATCTTCACCGGCGACACGGGCCCGAACCCCGCGCTGTGGGCCCGCCTGCAGACCATGAAGGTGGCCCACCTCGTGATCGAGACCGCGTTCTCGGACGACGAACACGAACTCGCCCGCATCAGCCGCCACCTGTGCCCCGCCGAACTGGGCCGCGAGCTGGCCCGGCTGCCGGGCAGCGTCGACGTCCACATCACCCACATCAAACCGGGCGAAGTGGCCAGCGTGATGGAAGAGGTGGGCGCGCTCTCCACCCCGCACCGCATCTCGCCGCTGTTCGCGGGCCAGGTGCTCGACCTCGACTGAGGCACCCGACCTGGCATGCACCGGGATGTCGGACTTTGTGACCATTCCCGTCAGCCCAAAAAGACACCTTGTGCGACTTTCCCTGACACGGGTGACCCAATGTGTCAGAACCTTGGGCAAATTCCACACGAAAACGGGTTTCCGACCGCTGGCACGACCGCTGCAATGTATTCCACGTGTCCACCCCGATTCCTCACTAGGAGTTTTTCCATGAAGCGTTCCATCCAAAAGGGTTTCACCCTCATCGAACTGATGATCGTTGTCGCGATCATCGGCATTCTGGCCGCCGTTGCTCTGCCGGCCTACCAAGACTACGTGAAGCGTTCGCGCGTCTCCGAAGGTCTGGCGCTGGCTTCGGGTGCGAAGACCGCCATGGCCGAGTACGTCGCCTCGAACAACGAATGGCCTGCCGACGGCTCCGCCGCTGGCATCGCTGACGGCACCGCCATCACCGGCAACTCGGTGACGTCGGTCACGGTCGGCACCGCCGGCCTGATCACCATCGCCTACAAGACCAACGTCGGCGGCGGCGACATCACCGTGCAAGGCACGACGACCTCCGGTGGCGTGACCTGGAACTGCAAGGGCGGTTCGGTCGAAGGCAAGTACCGTCCGAGCGAATGCCGTCCCTGATCGGCCCTGATATCCTGGTTTGACCAAAGGGGCTTCGGCCCCTTTCTTTCTGGAGTTTCGCGATGCGCGTTCAACGTGGGTTCACCTTGATCGAGCTGATGATCGTGGTCGCCATCATCGGCATCCTGGCAGCGTTGGCACTGCCGGCCTACCAGGACTACGTCAAGCGCGCACGGGTGTCCGAGGGCCTCGGCCTCGCGACGGGCGTCAAGCACATGGTGGTCGAGTACTACGCGTCCAATTCGCAGTGGCCTGCCAGCAACTCCGCAGCCGGTGTGGCCGAACCGACCGAAATCCAGGGCGAGAGCGTTCGTTCGGTGACCGTGATGAGCAACGGCGTGATCCAGATCGCCTTCCGCGAAAACGTGCAGGACGGCGCTTTGCTGGAACTCCTGCCGACCAGCGCGGCACTCCAGGTCAACTGGACCTGCCGGCCACCCGCCTCCGGCGGACTCCCCGGCAAGTACGTGCCGAGCGAGTGCCGATGACAGAACGCCACCCGACCAGCCGAAACGGCTGGTGGTTGTCCTGGCTGCCGCTTGCGGCAGCCTTCTTCTTTTCCGTGTTCTCCCCCACCCGGGGCACCTACGAACTCAACCACATTCCCGACGTCGCGCTGTCGCTCGGCGTCGGCCTGGCCGCCGTCCTCGCGGCCCTGTTTTCCGGCCAGGGGCGGCCCTCGTTGCGGACGCCCCCGCTCATCGCCGCGTACGTGCTGGTGGCGTTCGTCTTCCTGACGATCGCGAGGCGCATCCACCCCTATCCCGACATCCTGGTCTTCGCGCTGGGCGCGTGCCTGTGCCTCGGGCTGATGGCCTGGCTGGCCCCCGTGTGGCGGGCCTGGGCCGGGGCCGACGAACCCATCGACCGCGCGATGGCCTCCCTCGTGATCGCCGGCGCGCTGCTCAATGCCTACGCCGTCTTCGTCCAGGCGGAACTGATCTCGGATCTGACCGGGTGGGTGATCCGGCCCAACGCGCCGTGGGCGCCCGTCGGCAACTTCTACCAGCGCAACCTGTCCTCCCTGATGATGGCCATGGGTTTCGGCACGCTGCTGGTGTACCCACATGCTTTTGCGACCTGGCGGCGCGCGCTGCCGGTCGCGGCCGGCCTGCTCGTTCTGGCGGTGGCGATCACCTTCACGCAAAGCCGCGCGGGCTTCGTCATGCTGCTGTTCACCGGCGGCTATGGCGGCTGGGTGCTCTGCGCGCGATGGCACGATGCCCGCGACGGACGATCGCCGCTGCGGCGCCTGGTCGGTACGCTGGCTGCCATCGCGGCGGGTCTGCTGGCCGTCTTCGTCGTGCTCACCGTCATGCAGCGCGTGCTCGACGCCACGGTGCTGGACGGCTTGAACCGGCCCGGGGCAATGAAGCGCCTGGCCGAAGGTCACGCCTTCTCGCTGCGCTGGCACGTGATGATGGCCGGCCTCCAGCGCTGGCTCGAACACCCGCTGATCGGCGGTGGCTGGGGCCTTCATGCGGGGTGGATCCACGCCCATGCGCTGGAGCATCCGTACCCGCTGTTCAACAACAACGCCCACAACCTGCTGCTGCACCTGCTCGGCGAGATCGGCCTGCTCGGCGTGCTGCCGCTGCTGGCCTGCGTCGGGTACACCTTCTGGCGGCAGCGTGGCGTTCCGGGCTACACGAGCCCGTTCCGCCACGTGCTCTGGATGTTCATCGGCACCATCGCGGTTCACTCGGTGCTCGAATTCCCCCTGTGGGAGATGTCGTTCGGGGTGCTGTTCTTCTACGCGTGGGCACGGCTGGCGTCCCCGGCGGTGGCCTCCGTCTCGGAATCGACCGCGTCACCCGTGCCGGTTCGTGGCATCGCCGGGGCGATCGGAGTCGTGGTGTTCGCCGGCAGCATCTACCTCCTCGTGGCGATCGACCACGTGGCCGGGGCACGGCAGCAGCTTTCATCCCAGAAGGCGCTCCGAGCCGAAGAGCTGGTCGCGCTGGCCGAATCCACACGCTACGTCGGGTTCTCCGACTTCCCCGACCTGATCCTGTACAAGACCTTCCCGGTCTCCTCCGAGCACCTCGCCGCCAAGATGGAGATGGCCGACCGCCTGGTCGCGCACGTCCCGGACTACTGGGTCCTCGAGCGTCGCGCACAACTGGCCGGAGTCGGCGAGGACCGGGCGCTGGCCGTGGATGCGTACCTTCGGCTGTGGGCGATGGGAATCACGCCGGCAGAGCGGGCGAAAACCCTGCAGGGGCTCGACACGCTGGCTGCGCAACTGCCCACGCACTTCGGGCCCATCCGGCAAGAAGTTCTTTCGCGCATCGAGACCTTGCCGAAGTCTCCGTTCGCGGCGAACTGGGTCAGCAACTGAGCTTCTCGCACGGCACGGGCCGCTCCAGCCGAGCGGCCAAGCTCCTGGGCTACAGTGAATGGGGTCGCTGACCGATGGCGGCCCGTCGTGTCTCCTTCCTGCCTCCGTTCATGCCAAGCATCACCTGGGGGCCCCGCCTGCGGGCCGCAATTGTCCATCTCGTCCTGAGCCTGCTGGTTGCCGCCGCGGCGGCGTGGCTCGTGTTCCGCATCTGGTACCCCGCGCCGTACCAGGTGCTGGCCGGCGGCCAGGGCCTGTTCCTCCTGGTGGTCGCCGTGGACGTGGTCCTCGGGCCGCTGCTCACGCTGGCGGTGTTCAACCCCGCGAAGGGCCGGCGTCGCCTCGGGGGCGATCTGGCGGTGATCGGGCTGGTGCAGGCCGTGGCGCTGGCCTACGGCCTGCACACCTGCTTCGTCGCCCGCCCCGTGGTGCTCGCCTTCGAGGGCGACCGCTTCCGCGTCGTGGCGGCCGTCGAAGTGCTCGCGGACGAACTGCCGAAGGCCGCCCCCCCGTTCCGCAACTTGTCGATCCACGGCCCGGAGCTGGTGGGCGTGCGTCGCGCCACCGACGCGGAACGCTACGACGCCATCATGCTCGCCACCCAGGGGTTCGACACCGGCCAGCGGCCGACGTTCTGGGTCGACTACGCCCAGTTCCGGCCGCAGGCGGCCGCGGTGGCCCGCCCGCTCGAGGCGGTGCTCGCCCAATGCCCGGCCCGGCGCGACCAGATCCTCGGCGCCGTCCGGGCCGCGGGCCTCCAGGAGGGCACGGCGCGTGCCCTGCCGCTCATCTCGCGCGAGAGCGACTGGTCCGTGCTGGTCGACCCCACGGGCCGGGTCGCCGGCTTCCTGCCGTGCGACGTGTTTTCGGTGCCGCGACCCGAGGCGGTCCGGGTTCGGTGAGAATCGCACGCTGGCGCCGAGCCGGCGCGACCTCCAGCCGATCCGCGTGACGTCCCCCATCCCTTCCTCCCGTTCCGTCGACGCCGTCGGCCTCACCACGGCGCTCGTCGCCATCGCGGTGCCGGTGCTGCTGGCCTACAACCTGCCGCCGTCATCCACCTTCCTGAACCAGGCCGCGGCCCTCGTGGGCTGGGGAATCTTCTGCGCCGTGCTGGCGGCCTCGCTGCCGCGGTCGGCGTCGGGCGCCGCGTCCGGCGGCCAGCGGGCGCTCGTGGTGGCGCTGGCGGTGCTGCTCGGGTGTGTCGTGCTGTCGATGGTCCGCCAGGGCCTGCCGACGGGTCTCGGGCTGTCGTCGCTCGGGCTGATCGGTGCGGCGGTCCTGGTCGTCTGCACCGCGGCCGCCGCGCAGCGGGCCGGCGCGGGTGAGACCGCGTTCGAGGTCTTCGCCATCGCCCTGCTCGCGGCCGCACTCGCGAGCGTGGCCATCGCCATCGTGCAGTACTTCTTCCCCGCGTTCGCCGACGGCGACGTGCTGGCGCGGGCGTCGAGCCCCGGTCGAGTGGGTGCGAACCTGCGTCAGCCCAACCACCTGAGCAGCCTGCTGCTGGCCGCGCTCGCCGGCCTCGTGTGGCTGCACGACCGCCGCGAGCAGGACGCCGCGCAGCCGCCCCTCGCGTTCCGCATCGGCACCGTGGCCGTCGCGCTGCTGTTGGTGTTCGGCGTGGTGCTGACCGTCTCGCGCACCGGCACCGTCTGCATCGTCATGCTCGCGCTGTGGGGCGTGATCGACCGGCGGCTCTCGCGCTTCACGCGCGCGATGCTGTGGCTCGTGCCGCTCGTGTACGTGCTGTGCTGGATGGGGGTCAGCGAGTGGTCCGCCGCGCAGGCCCACGCGTTCGCCGGCGAGTCGCAGCTGCACAAGTCGGACCTGTCGAGCTCGCGCTTCGGCATCTGGTCCAACACCCTGGCGCTCATCCGCATGCACCCGTGGGCGGGCGTGGGCTGGGGCGAGTTCAACTTCGCGTGGACGCTGACACCGTTCCCGGGCCGCCCCATCGCCTTCTTCGACCACACGCACAACCTGCCGCTGCAGTTCGCGGTGGAACTGGGCTTGCCGCTGGCCGGGCTGGTGATGGTGCTGATCGTCGCAGCGCTGTGGGGGGCCTTCCGGTGCGCGCGCCACGCCGTGGCGGCCGACCAGCCCGCGGTGCGCTGCGGGCTGGTGATGGTGCTGATGATGGGCGTGCACAGCCTGCTCGAGTACCCGCTGTGGTACGCCTACTTCCTGCTGCCCACCGCATTCGCCTTCGGCTTCGCCGTGAGCGGCCGCATCGCGGGCCCGCCGCAGCCGTGGCGTGGCCGCGCGTGGCTGGTGGGCGGGGGCGTGGTGCTTGCCGTCGGCGGGCTGTTCTCGGTGGTCGACTACCTGCGGGTGGTGCAGATCTTCGCGCCCGGCAGCCAGGCGGCGCCGCTGGAGGAGCGCATCGAATCGGGCCGCCGCAGCGTGTTCTTCGCCCACCACGCCGACTACGCGGCGGTCACCACCGCCCGGTTCCCGTCCATGGAGATGACCGGCTTCGAGGTGGCGCCGCACTTCCTGCTCGACGCCCGCCTGATGATCGCGTGGGCCAAGGCCCTGAACGAACGGGGCGACGTGGAGCGGGCGCGCTACGTGGCCGAGCGGCTGAAGGAGTTCAACCACGCGGAGGGCGACAAGTTCTTCGCCGCCTGCGACGACGCCACCACCGACCCGCTGCCGTTCCAGTGTGCGCCGGCGACGCGGCCGTTCACCTTCGAGGACTTCCGCGGGGCCCGCTGACCCTCAGGGCGGCGCGACCCAGTCGCCCGACTTGCCGCCGTGTTTCTCGAGCACGCGGATGCCCCCCATCACCATGCCGCGGTCGGCCGCCTTGCACATGTCGTAGACGGTCAGCAGGCCCACCTGCACCGCGGTGAGCGCTTCCATCTCGACCCCGGTGCGCCCGAGCGTCTCCACCTGCGCGGTGCAGCGCACCTCGCTCGCGGCCTCGTCGGTCTCGAAGGACACCGTCACGCGCGTGATGGGCAGCGGATGGCACAGCGGGATGAGGTCGGACGTGCGCTTGCTCGCCTGGATGGCGGCGATGCGGGCGACACCGAGCACGTCACCCTTCCTGGCCGTGCCGCCCGTGATCAGCGCGAGCGTGGCGGGCAGCATGCGGATCGTGCCGGTGGCCACGGCGATGCGGTGGGTTTCCGCCTTGGCGGACACGTCCACCATGTGGGCCTGGCCTTGCCCGTCGAAGTGGGTCAGCGGGGACGAGGTCGGCTTGGACATGATGGGGAAACAATCGGAAATCGAAGGGGGAAACGCGCGCTGGCATGATAGCGGGACCCTGTGATGGCCGATGCCTTGAAGAATCCTGCCCCCCGTTCCCGGGCCTCCCGCTGGATGGCCCTCCTGTGCGCCGCATTGATGATCTCCCCGCCGGCGCTCGCTCCCGGCTGGGCGCAGAACCGCCTGCCGGGCCTCGGCGACCAGATCTCCGACTCGTTCGGCGTGGGCACCGAGGCCAAGCTCGGCGAGCAGATCATGCGGCAGATCCGCGTCGATCCCGACTACATCGACGACCCGGTGCTGCTCGAGTACGTGCAGTCGCTGTGGAACCCGCTGCTGGCGGCGGCCCGCCATCGCGGCGACATCGAGGCCGAGCTGGAGCAGAAGTTCGGCTGGGAGATCTTTCTCGTGCGCGACCGCAGCGTCAACGCGTTCGCGCTGCCCGGCGGCTACGTGGGCGTGCACCTCGGGCTGATCTCGATGACGGCCACCCGCGACGAACTCGCCTCGGTGCTGGCCCACGAAATGACCCACGTGACGCAACGCCACATCGCGCGCGGCATGGTCAACAGCAAGCGCCAGTCGATCATGAGCGTGGCCGCCATCATCCTCGGCGTGCTGGCGGCCTCGCGCAGCAACGGCCGCGCCGGCGACGGCGCGAACGCGGTCATCGCCGGCGGCCAGGCGCTGGCCGTGCAAGGGCAGTTGAACTTCTCGCGCGACATGGAACGCGAGGCGGACCGCATCGGCTTCCTCGTGATGTCCGACGCCGGCTTCGCGCCGGGCGGCATGGCCGCGATGTTCGAGAAGCTCGACCAGGCCTCGCGGCTGAACGACAGCGGCGGCTACCCGTACCTGCGCAGCCACCCGCTGTCCACCGAGCGGATCGGCGAGGCCCGCGGCCGGCTCGGCGCGGCCGCGCCGGTGGCGCCGGTCAGCGTGCTCGCCCACTCGGCGGCGCAGGCCCGCGCCCGCGTGCTGATGGACACCCGGGCCACCGCGCTCGAACGGTGGGAGAACCAGACCGTCGTCCCGTCCCAGCCCGTGGCCGACCAGTTGATCACCGCGTACTCGAAGGGCCTGGCCGCCACGCTGCGGCGCGACTGGGCGCGGGCCGACGAGGCGATCGACCTCGCGCTGGGCCTCGTGCGCGGCAGCCCGCGCAGCGATGCCGCGGCCGAACGCGCGGTGGTGCTGCTCGCGGTGGAGTCGCAGCTCGAGCGCGGCAACCCCGCGCGGGCCACCGAACTGCTCAAACCGTACGTGGACACCGCCGCCGAGTCGCGCCCCGTGCTGCTGCTGGCCGCCCAGGCCTCGCTGCCGTCGAAGGACCGCGCGGTGCAGCAGTCCATGTCCGACGAGCTGCAGACCTGGACCAGCCTGCACCCGAAGGACGCGGCCGCCTGGGTGCTCCTCTCGCGCCTGTGGGGCCAGATGGGATTCAAGTTGCGGGCCCTGCGGGCCGAGGCGGAGTCGCGCATCGCGCTCGGCGACTACGCCGGCGCCGTCGACCGGTTGCGCGCCGGCCAGCGCCTCGCGAAGGGCGCGCGCACGGCCGACTTCATCGAGGCGTCGGTCATCGACGCACGCCTCCGCGACATCGAACGGTTGCGCCGGCTCGACGAACGCCCCGAAGGGTGAGCCGCCGGGGGTGAAACGAAGGTTATCCTTGCCGCCACTTTGAAGGCAGGGAACCTTTCGATGAAGTCTTTCACCACGCGTCACCTTCTCTTGTCCGCCGCAGCGTGGTTCGGCGTTGCGTCCTCGGCCGTCGCGGCCACCGTGGCCGGCGTGAGCCCGGTCGGTGAAGTCGCCCAGGTGCGGCAGGTCACGGTCAAATTCTCCGAGGCGGTGGTGGCCGCGGGCGACCCGCGCCTGCCCGACCCGTTCGGCCTCTCGTGCGAAGGCAAGGTGCCGAACGGCTCCGGGCGCTGGGCCAACGAGCGGGTGTGGGTCTACGACTTCAACGACGCGCTGCCACCGGGCGTGCGCTGCTCGCTGCTCGCCAAGCCCGAGTGGAAGCCGCTGCAGGGCGCGCTGACCGGCACGACGAAGTTCGAGTTCAGCACCGGCGGCCCGGCGGTGGTGTCCGTGCAGCCTTACTCCGCGAAGGACGCCCAGATCGAGGAGGACCAGCACTTCGTGCTGTCGCTCAGCGGCGCGGCCACGCCCGCCTCGGTGACGGCGCAGGCGCGCTGCGAGATCGAGGGGCTCGGCGACCGGCTGCCGCTGCAGGTGGTGACGGGCAAGGTGCGGGACGAGATCCTGGCTGCTGTTGACATTTCCGGCAGCCGGGTGGAGAGCACGCTGGTGGTGAACTGCGGCCGCCCGCTGCCCGCCGACACGCCCGTGCGCCTCGTGTGGGGCAAGGGCATCGCGGCGGCGGCCAACCCCGCCATCGTCACGAAGGTCGAGCAGCGGTTCCCGTTCCGCGTGCGGCCGGTGCTCCAGGCCGAGTTCTCGTGCAACCGCGAACGGGCCGGCGCGCCGTGCTGGCCCCTCGGGGACCTGAGCCTCTCGTTCTCGGCGCCCGTGCCGCGCGCGCTCGCCGAGAAGGTGCGCCTCGTGCCGCAGGACGGCAAGACCATCACCCCCACGATCGACCGCGATGGCGGCAGCGACGTCAACGGCATCGCGTTCAAGGGGCCGATGCCGCCGAGCATGTCGTTCCGCCTCGAACTGCCGTCGGACTTCAAGGACGTCGCCGGCCGCCCGCTCGCCAACGCGTCGTCGTTCCCGCTGTCCGTCGCCACCGGCGAGGCCCCGCCCATCGCCAAGTTCGCCACGGCGCCCTTCGGCATCCTGGAGCGGAACGCCGAGCCCATGCTGCCGGTGACGCTGCGCCACGTGCAGGGCGACCTGCGGCCGAACTCGTCCGGCGGCACCGTGCGCATCCTGCGGCTGAAGACCGATGCCGACGTGCTGTCCTGGTACGCGAAGCTGAAGGCCGGCCACGAGGACTGGGACCTGCGGGGCACCTCGTGGCTCAAGTCGCGCAAGGACGCGAAGAGCACGTCGCTGCCGCAGCTCGAGGGCGGCGACCCGCGGCCGTTCGAGGTGGTGGGCATCCCGATGAACGAACCCGGCTACCACGTGGTCGAGATCGAGTCGCGCCGCCTCGGCGAGAGCCTGCTCGACCGCAAGGCGCCGATGTACGTGCGCACCGGTGTGCTGGTGACGAACCTCGCCGTGCACTTCAAGCAGGGGCGCGAGAACGCGATGGTGTGGGTCACCACGCTCGACAAGGCCCGGCCGGTCGAGGGCGCCGACGTCACCATCAATGACTGCAACGGCCGCCAGCTGTGGTCGGGCCGCACGGACGTCAACGGCCTGGCCCGCGTGGGCGTGCCCATCGACCCGTCGAACGCGAAGTGCGTGTCGCCCGACGGCGTGTTCGTGGTGGCGCGCCTGGCCGAGCGCGGCGGCGCCGAGGCCGACATGGCCTTCGTGTTCAGCCAGTGGACCAAGGGCATCGAGTCGTGGCGCTACGGCCTGCCCACCGGCTGGGGCCGCCAGCCCACCGCCCGGGCACACACGGTGTTCGACCGCTCGCTGCTGCGCGCCGGCGAGACGGTGTCGATGAAACACTTCATCCGCAACGAAACCTCCGGCGGCCTGGCGCCGCTGAAGGCCTCCGAGCTGCCGAGCCGCGTGAAGATCGTGCACGAAGGCTCGGGCCAGTCGTTCGAGATGCCGCTGACGTGGCGCAGCCCGCGCAGCACCTCGTCCACCTGGAACATCCCGGCAAGCGCGAAGCTCGGCGTGTACCGCGTGGAGCTGCACCGCGACCGCGCCGACAGCCGCCAGGAAAGCAGCTGGACGTGCGGCGGGTTCCGCGTCGAGGAGTTCCGCGTGCCGCTGGTGGACGCTCGCCTGAGCGGCCCGAAGGGCCCCGTGATCGCCCCGCGTGAACTGCCCGTGGGCGTGCAGCTGACGTACCTGTCGGGCGGCGGCATGGCCCAGTCCGGCCTGCGGGTGTCGTCGATGCTTCAGAACCGGTACGTCACCTTCGACGGCTACCCGGGCTTCTCGTTCGACCCGGCGCGTGACATGACGGGCGGCGAGGGCGAGGAAGGCGGGGAGGGCAGCGAGGGCGGTGAAAGCCGCCTGGTGGCCGACAAGCTGCCGGTGTCCACCGACAAGAACGGCGCGGCCACCGTCACGCTGAAGGACCTCCCGAAGATCAAGCGTGCCGGCGACCTCGTCACCGAACTCACCTTCAATGACCCGAACGGCGAGGTGCAGACCGCCTCGATGCGCACGACGGTGTGGCCGAGTGCCGTGGTGCTGGGGGTCAAGACCGGGTCGTGGGTCAGCACGAAGGGCCGGGTCGAGCTGCAGGTGCTCGCGCTCGACACGCAGGGCCGGCCCATCCAGGGCCAGTCCGTGGAGGTGCGCGGCCGCTGGGCGCAGCAGACCAGCACGCGCAAGCGCCTGGTCGGCGGCTTCTACGCCTACGACAACCGCACCGACGTGAAGGACATGGGCAGCCTGTGTTCCGGCAAGACCGACGACCGCGGGTTGATGTTGTGCGCGACCACGATGGCCAACGCCGGCGAGGTGCAGCTGGTCGCCACCGCGAAGGATGCCGCGGGCAACGCGTCCGAGGCCGCGACGAGCGTGTGGGTCACGCGACAGGGCGAGATGTGGTTCGCGCAGGACAACGACGACCGCATCGACGTGCTGCCCGAGCGCCGCTTCTACCAGCCCGGCGAGGTGGCGCGGCTGCAGGTGCGCATGCCGTTCCGCGAGGCGACGGCGCTCGTGAGCGTCGAGCGCGAGGGGGTGATCGACACGCGGGTCGTTCGCCTGCGCGGCGACGACCCGACGGTGGACGTGAAGGTCGAACGCGGCTGGGGCCCCAACGTGTACGTGAGCGTGCTCGCGCTGCGTGGCCGCGTGCGCGACGTGCCGTGGTATTCGCTGTTCACGTGGGGCTGGCGCAACCCGGTCGAGTGGGTGCGGGCCTACTGGTACGAGGGCCGCGAGTACGAGGCGCCCACCGCGATGGTCGACCTTTCCAAGCCCGCGTTCAAGCTGGGCGTGGCCGCGTTCAAGGTGGGCCTCGCCGAACACGAACTGAAGGTCGAGGTGACCACCGACAAGCCGCAGTACTCGGTGCGCCAGACCGCCACCGCGCGCATCCGCGTCACGCAGGATGGCGTGCCGGTCAAGGGCGGTGAGGTCGCGTTCGCGGCGGTCGACGAGGGCCTGCTCGCGCTGAGCGCCAACACGTCGTGGGACCTGCTGGGCGCGATGATGCAGCCGCGGGCCTGGAGCGTGGACACCAGCACCGGCCAGAGCGAGATCATCGGCAAGCGCCACTACGGCCGCAAGGCGCTGGCCGCGGGGGGCGGCGGTGGCCGCAATCCCACGCGCGAGCTGTTCGACACGCTGCTGCTGTGGAAGGCCGACGTGGCGCTCGACGCGAAAGGCGAGGCCGTGGTGCAGGTGCCCATCAACGACTCGCTGACGAGCTTCCGCCTCGTCGCCGTGGCCGACGCCGGCACGCAGCAGTTCGGCGAGGGCCACACGAGCATCAAGGTCACGCAGGACCTGCAGATGCTCCCGGGCCTGCCGCCGCTCGTGCGCGAGGGCGACCAGTTCACCGCGATGCTGACGCTGCGCAACACCACGTCGCGCGAGATGACGGTGCGCGCGTCTCTCGCCGCCACGGCCAACAAGGCGGTGGGCGGCAACAAGGCCGACCTGGAGCGCGACCCGATCACGCTCGCGCCGCAGGAAGTGGTGCTGGCCGCCGGCAGCGCGAAGGACGTTCTGTGGGGCGTGACCGTGCCGCCGGATGCGGTGAGCATCTCGTGGGAGGGCGGTGCGGAGGAACTGGGCGGCGAGAAGGTGCGCGACAAGCTCAAGTTCACGCAGTTCGTGGTGCCGGCCGTGCCGGTGCGCGTGTTGCAGGCCACGCTGCAGCAGCTCGACGGCGCGCTGACGATGCCCGTCGCGCCACCGGTCGACGCGCTCGCCACCGGCGGGGTGCTGCGCGGTGGCCTGAACGTGGGCGTGCAGCCCACGCTGACCGGCGCGCTGCCGGGCCTGCGCCGCTTCTTCGAGACCTACCCGTTCGTGTGCCTGGAGCAGAAGACCTCGAAGGCCGTGGGCCTGCGCGACAAGGCCCTGTGGACCGCGGTGTCGAACGACCTGCCCACGTACCTCGACGCGGACGGCCTCGCGAGCTACTTCCCCCCGCGTGCCGGTGACGGCCCGCGCGGCAGCGATCGCCTGACGGCGTACCTGATCGCGGCGTCGCACGAGGCCGGCTTCGCCATCGCCCCGACCGTGCGCGACAACATGCTCGAAGGCCTGACCGCCTTCGTCGAGGGCCGCATCGAGCGCAAGTTCTGGGCGCCGCGCGCGGACCTGGACGTGCGCAAGCTCGCCGCCATCGAGGCGCTGTCGCGCCACGGGCGCGCCACGCCGAAGATGCTCGGGTCGATCAACCTGACGCCGAACCTGTGGCCCACCGCCGCGGTCATCGACTGGTACAACATCCTGCACCGCGTGAAGGAGATCCCGGACCAGGCCAAGCGCCTCGCCGAGGCCGACCAGATCCTGCGCTCGCGCCTGACCTACGCCGGCACCACGCTGCGCTTCAGCACCGAGCAGGAGGACTTCTGGTGGTGGCTGATGGACAGCGCCGACTCGAACGCGGCCCGCCTGATCCTCGCGGTGCTGGACGACCCGGCGTGGAAGGACGACCTGCCGCGCCTCGTGACCGGCTCGCTCGGCCGCCAGCGCAACGGCGCGTGGCTCACCACCACGGCCAACCTGTGGGGTTCGCTCGCCCTCGACAAGTTCGCGGCGAAGTTCGAGTCGGTCCGCATCGCCGGCCGCACGACGGCGAACACCGGCGGCCCGGCCTCGGCCATCGACTGGTCGCGCCAGCCGAAGGGCGGGGTGGTGCAGCTGCCGTGGCCCGAGAAGCAGGGCACGCTGACGGTCACGCAGGAGGGCACCGGCAAGCCGTGGCTCACCGTGCAGAGCCTCGCGGCGATCCCGCTGAAGGCGCCGCTGCGGGCGGGCTACGCGGTGACGCGCACCGTCACGCCGGTGGAGCAGAAGGTCAAGGGCACCTGGTCGCGCGGGGACGTGCTGCGCGTGCGGCTCGAGGTCGACGCACAGTCCGACATGACCTGGGTCGTCGTCAGCGACCCGGTGCCGGGCGGCGGCACGCTGCTCGGGTCGGGCCTCGGCCGTGACAGCGAGATCGCCACGCAGTCAGCGCCGTCGGACGACAAGGCCTGGCCCACGTTCGAGGAGCGCAGCTTCGAGGCCTTCCGCAGCTACTTCGAGTACCTGCCGCGGGGCAAGCACGTGATCGAGTACACCGTGCGGCTGAACAACCCCGGCACGTTCTCGGTGCCGCCCACGCGCGTGGAGGCGATGTACTCGCCGGAGACCTTCGGCGAAGCGCCCAACGCGGCGATCGAGGTGAAGCCGTGAGAGTCCGCCGGGCGGCCGTGATGGTGCTGCTCGCCGCCGTGTCGGCGGCAGCCCACGCGGTGCCCGCGTTCTCCGAGGTGAAGGCGGCGTTCAAGCCGTCCGACGTGACCCTGCTCGACCGCCGAGGCGTGCCGCTGCAGACGGTGCGGGTGGACACCACCGTGCGCCGGCTCGATTGGGTGCCGCTGCAGGCGATGTCGCCGGCGCTGCTGCAGGCGATCGTGCTGAGCGAGGACCGGCGCTTCTACGAACACAGTGGCGTCGACTGGGGCGCGGTCGCGCAGAGCGCGTGGGCGAACGTGTGGAACACGCGCACGCGTGGCGCTTCCACGCTGACGATGCAGCTCGCGGGCCTGCTCGACGACGACCTCGCGCGTCCGGCGGGTGGGCGTTCGATCGGCCAGAAGATGGGCCAGGCGTGGACCGCGACCCGGCTCGACGGCCGCTGGAAGAAGAGCGAGATCCTCGAGGCCTACCTGAACCTCGTGCCGTTCCGTGGCGAACTGGTGGGCGTCGGCGCGCTGTCGCAGACGCTGTTCGGCAAACACCCGAGCGGGCTCGACACACAGGAGGCCGCGATCACCGCGTCGCTGCTGCGCGGCCCCAACGCCGGTGCCGATGCGGTGGCCAAACGCGCCTGCGGCGTGCTGCAGCTGCAGAAGCAGTCGTGCACGGGTGTCGCGGCCCTCGCATCGACCGCGCTGGTGCGGCGTGGCGGGCCGGTGCTGGGCGAACAGCTGGCGCCGCACTTCGCGCGCCAGCTCGAGCTCGCTCCCGGCAAGCCGGTCAAGACGACGCTCGACGCCCCGCTGCAGCGGTTCGCGCGCGACACGTTGCGCCGGCACGTGGCGTCGCTCACGTCGCGCAACGTCGAGGACGGCGCGGTGCTGGTGCTGGACAACGCCACCGGCGAGGTGCGTGCGTGGGTGGGGTCGAGCGGTGACCTGTCCGACGCGGCCCAGGTGGACGGGGTCGTCGCGCGCCGCCAGCCCGGCTCCACGCTCAAGCCCTTCGTCTACGAGCTGGCGTTCGAGCGCCGGCTGCTGTCGCCCGCGAGCCTCGTCGACGACTCGCCGGCCGAGATCTCGACGCCCACGGGCCTCTACCTGCCGCAGAACTACGACCGCCAGTTCAAGGGCTGGGTCAGCGCACGCACGGCGCTCGGCGCGAGCCTGAACGTGCCGGCGGTGCGCGTGGGCGCACTGCTCGGCCCCGATGCCCTCGTGGGCCGCCTCGACGCGCTGGGCCTGGCGCTTGCGCACGACGGCAGCCACTACGGCCCGGCGCTCGCGCTCGGCAGTGCCGAGGTCACGCTGATGGCGCTCACCAATGCCTACCGCGCGCTCGCCAACGGCGGGCTGTACGCACCGGTGGCGCTGAAGCCGTCGAAGGCCGCGCCGAAACGCGTGGCCGATGCAGCGTCGGTGTTCCTCGTCACCGACATCCTCGCCGACAACAGCGCCCGCGTGCGCACCTTCGGTCTCGACAGCGCACTCGTCACGCGCGGCTTCGCCGCGGTCAAGACGGGCACGAGCAAGGACATGCGCGACAACTGGTGCGTCGGCTACACCGACCGCTACACCGTGGGCGTGTGGGTGGGCAACGCGAGCGGCGAGGCGATGCACGACGTGAGCGGCGTGAGTGGCGCGGCGCCCGTGTGGCAAGCCGTCGTCAAGCACCTGCACGACGGCCGGCCGTCGGTGCGCCCCGCCGCGCCCGCGGGGGTGGTCGCTCACCGTGTGAGCCCGGGCACCGAACCGCCGCGCGACGACTGGTACCTCGCGGGGCTGCAACCGGCGAACGACATGTCCGCGCCGCCGGCCACCGGCCGCTTCGGCATCGTCACGCCGCGCAACGGCAGCATCTATGCGCTCGACCCCGACATCCCGCCGGCCGCACAGCGCGTCGTGTTCGAGGGCGAACGCGGCACGTGGACCCTCAACGGCAGGCGCCTCGGGCAGGGCGAACGCCTCACGTGGGCGCCGTGGCCGGGGCGGCACGAACTGTCGCTGCTCGCCGCGGGCGGACGCATCGTGCAGACGGTCACGTTCGAAGTGCGGGGCGCGTCGCTGAAGGACGCGAAACGCTGACACGCGGGAAGGGACTTCGGCTAGGATGGCTCCCAGCCGTGCCCCATTGCACGGCGACGTCGCTCGGACGGTTCCGGGCGCTCACGTGAAAGACCATTCCATGTCCTCTCCGGGCAAGCGCCGCTTTGCGCGCATCGATCGCCTTCCCCCCTACGTCTTCAACATCACCGCCGAGCTCAAGCTCGCGGCGCGCCGCCGAGGCGAAGACATCATCGACCTGAGCATGGGCAACCCCGACGGGGCCACGCCCGAGCACATCGTCAGGAAGCTCACCGAGACCGCCCTGCGGCCGGACACCCACGGCTACTCCGCGTCGAAGGGCATCCCGCGGCTGCGCCGGGCCATCTCGCACTGGTACCGCGACCGCTACGCCGTCGACATCGACCCCGACAGCGAGGCCATCGTCACCATCGGCTCGAAGGAAGGCCTGTCGCACCTGATGCTCGCCACGCTCGACCGCGGCGACACGGTGCTGGTGCCGGACCCGAGCTACCCGATCCACATCTACGGCGCGGTGATCGCCGGCGCCGACATCCGTTCGGTGCCGGTGGGCCCGGGCATCGACTTCTTCGGCGAGCTGGAGCGCGCCATCCGCGGCAGCTACCCGAAGCCGAAGATGATCATCCTCGGCTTCCCGAGCAACCCCACCGCGCAGTGCGTGGAGCTCGACTTCTTCGAGCGCGTCATCGCGCTCGCGCGCAAGCACGACATCTTCGTCGTGCACGACCTCGCCTACGCCGACATCGTCTACGACGGCTGGAAGGCCCCGTCGATCATGCAGGTGCCGGGCGCGAAGGACATCGCGGTGGAGTTCTTCACGCTGTCGAAGAGCTACAACATGGCCGGCTGGCGCATCGGCTTCATGGTGGGCAACGCCGACCTCGTCGGCGCGCTGGCGCGCATCAAGAGCTACCACGACTACGGCACGTTCACGCCGCTGCAGGTGGCCGCCATCGCCGCGCTCGAAGGCGACCAGCAGTGCGTGAAGGACATCGCCGCGCAGTACCAGCGCCGCCGCGACGTGCTCTACAAGGGGCTCACCGAGGCGGGCTGGGCGGTCGAGCTGCCGAAGGCGTCGATGTACATCTGGGCGAAGATCCCGGAGCACTACCGCGCGCTGGGCTCGCTCGAGTTCGCGAAGCTGCTGCTCGACCGCGCGAAGGTGTCGGTGTCGCCGGGGATCGGGTTCGGGGACCAGGGCGACGACCACGTGCGCTTCGCCTTGATCGAGAACGAGTCGCGCATCCGCCAGGCCGTGCGCGGCATCAAGCAGATGTTCAAGGAAGACGGCGTGAGCCGTTGAGTGTGATGGTCACCCCCGGCGAACGCCGGGGCCCACTGACCGCGTTGGATCCCGGCGTTCGCCGGGATGACGGGCCGATCAGCCCTTGAACAGGCCTTCCATCGCCGCGTCGATGACGACACCGCACGCACTGTAGACCAGCGACCCCAGCAGCGCCCAGCCGAACCCGGCGACGGACAGGCCGCTCAGCAACTGCGCGGCGAAGTAGAACATCAGCGCGTTGATCACGAAGAGGAACAGCCCCAGCGTGATCAGCGTGACCGGCAGCGTGAGGATCACGAGGACCGGCCGGAGCAGGGCGTTCAGCAGCCCGAGCACCGCGGCGGCGAACAGCGCCGACCCGAAGCTCGCCACGGAAACTCCTGGCAGCACGTAGGCCACGAACAGCAGCGCGGCGGCGAGCAACACCCAACGGACGATGATCTTGACCATGGCGGCAAGCATACCTGCCCGCTATGACCGGGCGTTCGGCCATCGCCAGAAAAAATTGAGTCGAATCAAATGAGAATCGTTCTTGTTCTGTTAGACTCGTTTTCCCGTTGAGTTGCACGCAATGGGTGTTTCTCCCGAATCCATGTCCACCACCACCTGATGGCCGCTTCCTCCACCTCCGCTCCGCCCCCGATGGCAACCGGGTCGGCGCCGCGTGTCCGGCGAAACGACGCGCTGCAACGCCGCGACGGCCTGACCAAGGGCCAGCTGCGCGCCGTCATCGCGGCCATCGCGGCCATCCACGTGGGTGGAGGCTGGGCCTTGCTGCAGATCCCCGCGGTGCGCGATGCCGTCACCGAGGCGGTGCCCATCTTCGTGAACTTCGTGCCGGCCCCCGAGCCGCCGAAGCCCGACCTGCCGCCGCCTCCCCCGCCGCCGCCGCGTCCCACGCCGCGTCCGCCGGCACCCGCACCCATCGTGGCCGCACCGCCGTCGCCGGCCCCCGCGCCGTTCACGGTGCCGCCGCCCCCGCCCGTTCCCGAGCCGGCCCCCGCGCCGCCCGCCCCGATCGAGGCGCCCCCCGCGCCTCCGGCGCCGGCGCCGCCCGCGCGCAACCTCCCGCCGGAGGCGGCGAGGTTCGACGGTGAGCCGCGTGTCGTGTACCCGACCGCTTCGAAGCGCCTGCGAGAGGAGGGCACCGTGACCCTGCGCGTCTACATCGGCGAGGACGGTCATCCCAAGGATGTGCAGCTGTCGAAGTCCTCGGGCTTCCCGCGGCTGAACGACGCCGCCATCGAGGCCATTCGCAAGGCCCGCTTCAAGCCTTATGTGGAAAACGGTCGCGCCCTCGCGGGCTGGGTGACTGTCCCCCTTGTCTTTACCCTGGAGAATTGACTGTGAACACCGAAACCGCCGCCGCGGCCTCGCAGAACGCCCTCGGCTTCGGCCACTTCATCATGCAGGCCGACTTCGTCGGCAAGGCGCTGCTGGTCATCCTGGTGCTGATGTCGATCGCCTCCTGGGCCATCATCGTGATCAAGGGCATCACGCTCGTGACCCGCAAGAATCGCAGCGAGAAGTTCCTCAGTTTCTTCTGGAACGCGAGCTCGCTCGACGCCGTCGAGCACGAGATCACCACGCACGGCGCGAACGACCCGTTCTCGCACCTCACCATCCACGCGATCCACTCGCAGGCCCACCACGCCAAGTACGGCGCGGCCAAGCTCGAGGAAGCCGGTTCGGCCGGTGACTTCGTCACCCGCACCATCAAGAAGGTGCTCGACGAGGAAACCACCCGCCTCGAGAACGGCCTGGCCATCCTCGCGACCGTGGGCGCCACCGCCCCCTTCGTGGGCCTGTTCGGCACGGTGTGGGGCGTGTACCACGCGCTGGTCGCCATCGGCGTGAGCGGTGCGGGCACGCTGGACAAGGTCGCCGGCCCGGTGGGCGAGGCGCTGATCATGACCGGCCTGGGCCTGGCCGTCGCGATCCCCGCGGTGATGGGCTACAACTGGCTCACCCGCTCCAACCGCGTGATCCTGTCGAAGCTCGACGCCTTCGCGTACGAACTCCACACCTTCGTGTCGATGGGCCAGCCGCTGGCCGCCGGCACCGACAACGCGCCGCTGCAGAACGTGCGTCCGGGTCCGGGCGCCAACCGTCCGCGCGCGGCCTGATCCGCTGAACCTCCGAGGAGCATCCCATGGCATTCGCCAGCTTCGATTCCAAAAACGCCGGCGCCCCGATGGCCGAGATCAACATGGTGCCGCTCATCGACGTGATGCTGGTGCTGCTGGTGATCTTCATCGTCACCGCGCCGCTGCTCACGCAGGCCGTGAAGCTCGACCTGCCGAAGGCGAGCTCGCAGCCGAACGTCGTGAAGGCCGAGAAGATCGAGTTCGCGATCGACGCGTCCGGCCAGCGCTTCTGGAACGGCGAGCCGGTCGACCGCGCCGAGGCCGCGCGCCGCTTCCAGGCCGAAGGGCAGAAGCAGCCGCAGCCGGAAGTGCACCTGCGCGCCGACCAGAACGCCGTGTACCGCAACGTCGCCGAGACGCTGGCGGACGCCTCGAAGGCCGGCCTGAGCAAGGTCGGCTTCATCAGCGAACCCGAGACGCCCTGAGCCATGGGCACCGAGCCGCTCCAACCCCACGCGCCGGTCCCGGGCGATGACCGCGAATCGCTGGCGATGCGCGACGTCGTGCGGGTCCCGGTGCGCAGCGTGCCCCGCTCGCCGGTGGTCTGCATCTCCAGCGAGTCGCTGCTCGCCGGCGCCAACGAGGTGCAGATCGAGCACCGGGGCGCGCTGTACCGGCTCAAGCAGACCTCGCTCGGAAAACTGATCCTGACCAAGTAGGTCAGCCCTCCGCACCAGCCCGCTCCAGCCAGCCCGTGCAACGCAGCAAGGACATTCCCTTTCTCGTCACGATGGAGTCCCCGGCCATGTGTGAACCCAAACCTCCCGTCTTCACGTCGCTGGTCGCGCCCGACCTGCCGCCTGAACCGCCGCCGGCCACCGGCTCGCGGCGCAAGCGGCTGTGGGAGGTGCCCCGCACCGCGCACTGCCCGGTCGTCGGCGTGTGCCTGCCGCTCGACACGTTGCGCCGCGTCGTCAACAAGGCGCTGGGGGGCGAGACCGTCGCGGACGACTACGACCTGCACGTCGGTGTCGTCACCGAATGCGGCATGCGCAACCGCGTCTCCGAGGCGGTCCAGCGCGAGCTGGAACGCCGCTGCGCCCACGCCGTGCGCCACTTCAGCCGGGCCAAGACCGGCGAGGCGATGATGGCCCTGTGGGACACGGCCATCCAGGCCGGCGACGTGGCCGCGCCGCTGTGGGCCGCGCTGACCCACCCGCGCTGCACGCAGGAACTGCACGACCGCATCTGCCGCGACATCCACATGATCCAGCACCAGGCCGGCGCCACCGTGCGGGCCGACGTGCGCCAGCTCGCCGAGGTCACGCGCGAGAACCGCGAGCTGTCGCGGGAGATCGGCGAGGCGCGCGCGCGGGTCGCGCAGGCCCAGTCGGAGCGCGCCCTCGACCACGATCGCCTGGCCGCGCAGCTGATGCAGGCGCGCGCCACGGCCATCGGCAAGGACACCACCATCGAGGCCCTGCGCAACGAGAATGCCTCGCTGCGGGAATCGATGCCCGAGCTGCAGTCGCGCCTGCACCTGTCGCAGCGGGTCGCCGACCTCACGGCGCGCAACCGCACGCTGGACGCCGAGGTCGACGAACTGCGCCGCCAGCTGGCCGCCGCCGAACGCGAGGTGGACGAGGCCCGCGCCCGCGCCGAGGCGGCCGTGGCCGCCGCGCGTGCATCGGCCGACGACACCGCCCCGGTGCCGGTGCAGCTCGCCGAACGCAGCATCCTGTGTGTCGGCGGCCGCCATGCGCAAATTCCCATCTACCGCGACCTCGTCGAGCGCCACGGTGGCCGCTTCAGCCACCACGACGGCGGCATCGAGGACAACGCCCACCGGCTCGACGCGAGCCTGGCCGCGGCCGACCTCGTCATCTGCCAGACCGGCTGCCTGAGCCACAACGCCTACTGGCTGGTCAAGGACCACTGCAAGCGCACCGGCAAGCGCTGCGTGTACCTCGACCAGCCGAGTGTCGCGAGCTTCACCCGCAGCCTCGCCGCGCTGCCGGTCGAGGACACGACCACCTCCTGATCTCCCTCACTTCGAAAGCCACCCATGCGCCTCCTTCCCGCGATCTTCGGCCTCGCCTGCATCGTCTCGCTGCCCGCGTCGGCCCATCAGATCTGGATCGAGCAGGTCAACGGCAACGCCCGGCTGTACTTCGGCGAGTTCGGCGACAACCTGCGCGAGACCTCGCCGGGCACGCTCGACAAGCTGCCGGCGGTCGAGGCCCAGGTGGCGACGCTCGAGGGCAACACCTGGCTGACGCCGAAGAAGACCTCCGACAGCTACGACCTCGGCGCGCGCATCACGCGCGGCCAGGTGCTGCTCGCGCAGGACAGCAAGTACCCGTCGTGGGAGAAGAAGGACGGCGACAAGACGATCCGCACGATCTGGGTGCCGGCCGCGCGCTTCGTGCCCGACATGGGCCCGCAGGAGCCGAACCTCGCGCTCGACGTGTTCCCCACCCGTTCGTCCGGGCAGTTCAAGGTCACCTACCTGAACAAGCCGCTGGCCGGCGCGAAGGTCGAGGTGGTGGCTGCGTCCGGCTGGAAGCGCGAGTTCAAGAGCGACGCCGAGGGCTTCTTCACGGTCGAGCTGCCCTGGAAGGGGCCGTGGGCGATCGAGGTCCAGCACACCGACAAGAACCCGGGGGAACGCCCTGGTGCATCGGGCCCCGAGAAGTACGACGTGGCGATGTTCGTCACCACGCTGACCTTCGACCAGCCCACCGGCGCGAAGCCGCCCGCACCGCTGCCGCCCGCCAAGCACGACAAGTGATTCACGCGCCCCCCGGGCGCGACGCGACACACCCCGGAATCGGCCGCCGCCGCGCGACCGGCGTCGGGGTGTTGCCGTGTCCGGGGACGAAACCCATCCCATCCACCCGAGCCAGCCGACCGACGCCAGCCACCACAAGAAAGTACCCAGAGAGAGGACCTTTCCATGTTGTCGCTGTCGTTGCCGTCCCGTCCCGCGTTCGGCCTGTGCGTGCTCGCCGCCGCCGTGTCCGGCGCGTGGGCCCAGTCCGAGGTGAAACCGCCGGAAGGCCCGGCCCAGGCCACGCTGCCCGCCGTCAAGGTGCGCTCCACCGCCACCGACGAATCGGCCACCGCGCCGGTCGCCGGCTACCGCGCCACGCGCCAGATCAGCGCGACCAAGACGGACACGCCGCTCGCCGAAACCCCGCAGTCGGTGGCCGTGATCACGCGCGACCAGCTCGACGACCGCGGCGTGACGTCCATCGGGGATGCGCTGCGCTACAGCGCGGGCGTCGTGCCGTCCGCCTTCAACTACGGCGGCGACGTGTTCACCATCCGCGGCTTCGACGTCGGCGTGGCCGGGCTGTACCTCGACGGCCTGCGTGCCTTCACGAACGTGTTCTCCAGTTCCATCGAGACCTACGGCGCCGAGCGCATCGAGGTCGTCCGCGGTCCGTCGTCCGTGATCTTCGGGCAGGCGACGCCGGGTGGTGTCGTCAACGTCGTCAGCAAGCGGCCGCAGGCCGAGTCGGTCAACGAGTGGGGCATCGAGACGGGCTCCCCCGGCAGCGGCCAGCTGATGGCCGACGTGGGGGGTGCGCTGACGAAGGACGGCAGCCTGCTCGGACGCCTGGTGTTCCTGGGCCGCGATGGTTCCAGCGACTACGACTTCGTGGAGGACGACCGCCTCTACGTGGCTCCGTCGCTGACCTGGAAACCGCGCGCGGGCACCACCCTCACGCTGCTGGGCTCGTACAACGAGGACCGCAACATGTACGTGTGGGGCAACCAGTACCGCCACACGGGCACGCCGGGCCATCCCATCGCCCCGGTCGCCGATTCGTACAACTTCGCGGGCCCGGGCGCCGGCTACCACCGCGTGTCGAAGAACCTCGGCTACGAGTTCGAACAGAAGTTCGACGCGGGCCTCGCGCTGCGCCAGAAGCTGCGTTTCAGCGACATCACCACCGACCGCCGCGAGGTGTGGGACAGCTACTTCCTGCCGGGCCTCGGCCTGCGCGCGGACGGCCGCTCGCTGAACGTCCTCGCGGTCAACCGGCCCGACGCCGACCAGTCCCTCGGCATCGACACCAACGTCGAGTGGCAGGGCCGCACCGGCCCGGTGCAGCACACCCTGCTCGCCGGCATCGACCTGCGCCGCACCCGCATGACCCAGGGCATCTACACCAACCTCGGCGTCTACCAGGTCGACCTCTACGACCCCGTCTTCGTGGAGCCCGACTGGAAGTCGTTCGGAACCCAGGCTTACGACTACCACGACGAGACTCGCAGCGCCGGGCTCTACCTCCAGGAGCAGGCGAAGTTCTTCGACCGCTGGGTCGCGATGGCGGGTGTCCGCCGTGACCGCGTCCACCAGGTCACGCACAGCACCACCCTCGTCAACCCCGCCACCTCCGCGTACCTCGATTCGCAGTCGGACGACGTGACGTGGGACACCACCGGCCGCGTGGGCTTCGTGTACCTCGGGGCGAACGGCCTGTCGCCGTACGTCAGCTACTCGACCTCGTTCGAGCCGAACTCGGGAACGGACGCGTCCGGCGCCATGTTCAAGCCGAGCCAGGGCAAGCAGTTCGAGATCGGCACGCGCTACCAGCCGGAGAACCTGCCGCTGAGCGTGCTCGCCGCGGTCTACGACCTGCGCAAGACCAACGTGCCGATGTCCGCCGGTCCTTCGTCGCCGTTCCAGGTGGCCGAGGGCGAGGTGCGCTCGCGCGGCGTCGAGTTCGAGGCGAGCTACGACGTGCTGCGCGGCTGGGCGCTGCTGGCCAACTACGCCTTCACCGACACCGAGTCGCTCAAGGGGGACAACGTCGGCGAGGCCACGGTCAACATCCCGCGCCATGCGGCGTCCGTCTGGACGAAGGCCCGCATCGACTCGCTCGTGCAGGGCCTGACCATCGGCGGCGGCGTGCGCTACGTGGGCGAGTCGCGCAGCTTCGACCCCGACACCATGAACCCGGCGTACACGCTCGTCGACGTGATGAGCTCGTACACGAACGGCCCCTGGACCCTCTCGGCCACGGTCGAGAACCTCGCCGACCGCCGCGTGCTCACCAACTGCACCCCGACCGTCTGCACCCTCGGGTACGGGCGCGAGATCAAGGCGCGCGCGGTGTACCGCTGGTGATCGTCCTGCAGGAGACCTGAACCGTGAACGCACGCCGCCTGAAGACCTGGGCCTGGATCCACAAGTGGTCCAGCCTCGTCTGCACCGTGTTCATGCTGCTGCTGTGCCTCACCGGCCTGCCGCTGATCTTCCACCACGAGATCGGGCACCTGCTCGGCACCGAGATCGAGGCGCCGGCCATGCCGGCGGACACGCCGAAGGCGAACCTCGACGAGGTGCTGGAGGCGGCGCGTGCGTTCTACCCGGGCAAGGTGCCGATGTTCGCCTCGCGTGAGGAAGAGGAGGGCAACCTCTGGTTCTTCACGTTCGGCGACTCGGCCACCGACGAGAAGGCGAAGACGGTGGCAGTGGACGCGCGGACGGCGAAGGTCGTGCGCGAGAACGAATTCACCGGCGGGTTCATGTGGGTGATGTTCAAGCTCCACGTGGACCTGTTCGCCGGCCTGCCCGGCAAGCTGTTCCTCGGCCTGATGGGCCTGCTGCTGCTCGTGGCCATCGTGTCGGGCGTGGTGCTGTACGCGCCGTTCATGCGCAAGCTGGGCTTCGGCGACGTGCGCCGCGACCGCTCGCCCCGGGTCAAGTGGCTCGACCTGCACAACCTGCTCGGCATCGTCACGCTCGTGTGGGCGTTGGTGGTGGGTGCCACCGGCATGATCAACACGTGGGCCGACCTGATGATCAAGTACTGGCAGTTCACGGAGCTCGCCCACATCCTCGAGCCCTACCAGGGCAAGTCGGCGCCGACGTCGCTCGGCTCGTTCGATGCCGCCGTGAATGGCGCGAGCGCCGCGCACCCGGGCATGCGGGTCGACTTCGTCGCGTTCCCCGGCACCCAGTTCTCCAGCCCGTTCCACTACGCCGTGTTCCTGCGCGGCAACGAGCCGCTGACCTCCCGACTGCTCACGCCGGTGCTGATGGACGCGGTCACCACGCGGCACCACCAGAGCGTGGACCTGCCGTGGTACCTGAAGGCGCTGCTCGTCTCGCAGCCGCTGCACTTCGGCGACTACGGCGGCATGCCGATGAAGATCCTCTGGGCCCTGCTCGACCTCGCCACGATCGTGGTGCTCGGCAGCGGCCTGTACCTGTGGCTGGCCCGCCGTGGCCGCCCGCAGGAACGCGCGCGCGAACTGGCCGACGTGGCCGACGCCGCGCCGCCACCGTTCCCCTCCCCATCCCCCCTCACCGAGCCAGCCCGAGCCAGCCAGGAACATCAAGAAAGAAGTGCCTGATGAAACATCCTGTCCTGCCTGTCTTCACCCTTTGCGCGCTGGCTGCCGCCGTGAGTGGCGCCTGGGCCCAGTCCGCCACCGATGCGCCCGCCGTCGAACCGCAGGCGACCACGTTGCCCGCCGTCAAGGTGCGTGCCGCCGCGGAAGAGTCCGCCACCGGCCCGGTCAAGGGCTTTCGCGCGAAGAATGCGCAGTCGGCCACCAAGACCGACACCCCCATCAGCGAAACGCCGCAGTCGATCACGGTCGTGACCCGCGACCAGATCGTCGAGACCGGCGCCACCAACGTGCAGGACGCGCTGAACTACGCGGCCGGCGTGCGTTCGGATGCGTACGGTCTCGACACCCGGACGGACTCGGCCCGCATCCGCGGCGCCGATCCGGTCTCGTACCTCGACGGCCTGCGCAGTTCCTTCAACTGGTACACGAGTCAGTTCCGCGCCGACCCGTACATGCTGGAGCGCATCGAAGTGCTTCGCGGCCCGGCGGGCATGCTGTTCGGCCAGGGCGGCACGGGCGGCATCGTGAACCTCGTCAGCAAGCGCCCGCAGGCGGAGACCAGCCGCGAGATCGGCGTGCAGGTCGGCAGCCACGACCGCAAGCAGGTGCAGGCCGACCTCACCGGCGCGCTCACGCCGGATGGTGAATGGCTCTACCGCGTGATCGGGGTCGGCCGCCAGTCCGACACGCAGGTCGACTACGTCGAGGACGACCGCGCCCTCCTCGCGCCGTCGCTCACCTGGCGCCCCAGCGCCGCCACGTCGCTGACGCTGCAGGCCCTGGTGCAGCGCGACCGCACCGGCAGCAGCTCGCAGTTCCTGCCGTGGTCCGCCCACATCGCCACGAGCGTGCCGAACCCCAACGGACCGGTGCCGACGAACCGCTTCATCGGCGAGCCGGGCTGGGACCGCTACGACACCGACCGGGAGTCGTTCGGCTGGCAGTTCGAGCACCGCCTCGACGACGCGTGGAAGGTGCGCCAGAACGCCCGGTACGCCCAGAACGAAGTCACCTACCGCAGCCAGTACGCCAACTTCTATTCCAGCCCGGCGTTCAGCCCGGATCCGGCCCAGCGCGTGATCGGTCGCTTCGCCTACGCCAACGACCAGAAGGTGAAGATCGCCCAGCTGGACCAGAACGTCGAAGGCCACCTCCAGACCGGCAGCGTGTCGCACGTCGTGCTGGGCGGCCTCGACTACATCCGCAGCGACTCCACCGGCCGCAGCGGGTTCCTGAACGCCGCGGCCCCCATCGACGTGTACGCGCCGGTCTACGGCAACGTGCTCGAACCGGTGATGGGCGACCTGCCGAAGGAAGTGATCCGCCAGACCGGCCTCTATGCGCAGGACCAGCTGACCTGGGGCCGCTGGATCGGCATCGCGGGCCTGCGCTACGACAGTTCCACCAAGTCCGTCGCCGGCTCGCCCGACGAGGACGAGGATGCGCTGACGAAGCGCTTCGGGGTGATGTACGAGGTGTTCGACGGCCTGCGTCCGTTCATCAGCTACAGCGAGTCGTTCACGCCGCAGTCGAACATGTATGGCGTCAGCATCGACCCCCTGCGCGGCAAGCAATGGGAGGCGGGTGTCAAGTACGAGCCGTCCGATGCCGGCTACATGGTCGCGGCCACGGTGTACGACCTGCGGGAGTCCGGGCGCGTGACCGGCACGACTGCCACCGACCTGCGCCAGCTCGACGACACGAAGAACAAGGGCTTCGAACTCGAAGCCCGTGGCCGTGTCACGAACGCCCTGGACATGATCGCGTCGTACACGTACACGCACGTGGACGACGAGCTCGAGGCGGTCCCGGCGCGGCAGGCTTCCGTGTGGGGCACCTACCGGTTCGCTGCGGCCGGCATCTCCGGCTTCAGTGCCGGCGCGGGCGTGCGCTACCTGAGCCGCTTCCATGACGGGATCGCTCCGGAAGTGCCGTCGGTCACGCTGCTCGACGCCATGGTCGCCTGGGACAGCAACGCCTGGCGCGTGGCGCTGAACATCAACAACGCGGCGGACCGCACCTATGTGTCCACCTGCCTGTCGCGCGGCGATTGCTGGTGGGGCGCGCGCCGCAACGTGGTGGCGACGGTCAGCTACAAGTTCTGACGCCCGGGGAGCGTCCACTGCTTGCACCGTTTTTCCTCATTTGCCAAGTGAGATGCATTCTCATTGGCGGGTAAACTGTCGTGCAGCGTTCGGACGCTCCTGCTTTCGCAGTTCCGGACCTCCGGAACCCGATGAACTCACGCACCGACAACCAACGGCGGGCCTACTGGCTCAAGACGCTCCACCAGTGGCACTGGATCAGCTCGGCCCTGTGCCTGCTGGGCATGCTGCTCTTCAGCGTCACCGGCATCACGCTCAATCACGCGGGCCAGATCGAGGCGAAGCCGCGGGTGACGAACCGCACCGCCGAACTGCCCGAGGCCGAACGCGCCGTGCTCGCCGCGCTGTCCGCTCAGAAGGACACGCCGCTGCCCGCCGACGTGCGGCGCTGGGCCGCGAAGGCCCTGGTCGTCGACGTGCCCGCCGATGCCGCCGTGGAATGGTCGCCCGAGGAAGCGTATGTCGCGCTGCCGCGCCCCGGCGGCGACGCCTGGCTGCGCATCGACCGCACGAGCGGCGAGGCCGAGTACGAGCTCACGGACCGCGGCTGGGTCTCCTACTTCAACGACTTGCACAAGGGCCGGCACACCGGCACGGCCTGGAGCTGGTTCATCGACATCTTCGCAGCGGCGGCGCTGCTCTTCTCGATCACGGGCCTCTTCATCCTGAAGATGCACGCGGCCAACCGGCCCACCACGTGGCCCATCGTGGGCCTCGGCATCGTGATCCCCGTCGTGCTGGCGCTGCTGTTCATCCACTGATTTCTTTCCTTCTTTCTTCAAACGAGGTTCTTCATGCGAATGCGCTGTTCCGTTGCCATGACCGCGGTGCTGGGGGTGCCCTCGGTGTGGGCTGCCGACCTGGCCGTGAAGGTCGAGATCCCGCGCCTGACCGTGGCCGAGTACCACCGGCCCTACACCGCCGTGTGGATCGAGAAGGCCGACCAGTCGTTCGCCGCGAACCTCGCCGTCTGGTACGACGTGAAGATGAAGGCCGGCGAGGGCACCAAGTGGCTCAAGGACATGCGCCAGTGGTGGCGCAAGAGCGGCCGCGAACTGCAGATGCCCGTCGACGGTCTGAGCGGTGCCACGCGCGCGCCGGGTGAACACACGCTGACGTTCGCCGCCGGCAAGTCGCCGCTCGACAAGCTGCCGCCCGGTGAATACACCGTGGTGGTCGAGGCCGCCCGCGAGGTCGGGGGCCGCGAGCTGGTGCGCGTGCCGTTCACGTGGCCGCCCACCGCCGCGCAGTCGAACCAGGCCAAGGGCGAACACGAACTCGGCGCCGTCTCGGTCGCCGTCAAGCCCTGATCGATCCGTTCTCCCTTCCGAGGAACAAGACATGAACCACCTGATCTCCCGCGCCGCCGCCCCGATCGCCCTGGCCCTCGCCGCGCTGCTGCCCGTGTCGGCCCACGCCCACCGCGGCTGGATGCTGCCGTCGGCCACCGTGCTCTCGGGCAACGACCCGTGGGTCACGGTCGACGCCGCGATCTCGAACGACCTCTTCTACTTCGAGCACAACGCGATGAAGCTCGACGGCCTGCTGGCGTTCGCGCCGGACGGCTCCAAGGCCACGCCCGAGAACCTCGCCACCGGCAAGTACCGCAGCACCTTCGACCTGAAGCTCGCGCAGAAGGGCACGTACAAGTTCGCGATGGTCAACGACAACCTGATGGCCAGCTGGAAGGTCGGCGGTGAGAACAAGCGCGCGCGCGGCACCGCCGAGTCGCTCGCGAAGGACATCCCGGCCAACGCCGAGGGCCTCAGCGTCTCGCGCAACCAGTCGCGCCTGGAAGTGTTCGTCACCTCGGGCAAGCCCACGGACACCGTGCTGAAGCCCACCAACCAGGGCCTGGAGCTCGCGCCCATCACCCACCCGAACGACCTGTTCGCCGGTGACACCGCGTCCTTCCGCTTCCTGCTCGACGGCAAGCCGGCGGCCGACGTCGAGGTCACCGTGATCCCCGGCGGCGTGCGCCATCGCGACGCGCTTGGCGAGATCAAGGTGCGCACCGATGCGGACGGCAAGTTCAGCGTCAAGTGGCCGTCGGCCGGCTTCTACTGGCTGAGCGCCACGCACGGCGCCGCGCAGCGTCCGGCCCCGGGCGCGGCACCGGCAGGTCCCGCCGGTACGCTGGACAAGCCGGTGCGCCGCGCGAGCTACTCGGCCACGCTCGAGGTGCTGCCGCAGTGACGATCGCACGATGAGGCGTGTCCTCGTCCCCGCCGACATCGACCCCGCGGGCCCGGCCCTCGGCGGGCACCTGCACCTCGTGCAGGGGCAGACGATGGGCACGACCTGGTCGGTGCGGTTCGTCGGACCCGCGGACGCCGATCTGGCCGCGCGTTCGCGTGGCATCCAGGCGGTGCTCGACGCCGTGGTCGCCGAGATGAGCACGTGGGAGGCGGGGTCCGACCTCTCGCGCTTCAACCGCGCGCCCGCCGGCCACTGGCAAACGCTGCCACCCGACTGTTTCGAGGTGCTGGCCTGCGGCCTCGACGTCGCACGGCGCAGCGGCGGGGCCTGTGATCCCACCGCGGGACGACTGGTGGACCTGTGGGGCTTCGGTCCCGAGGGCCGCCACGACCAGCCCGGGTTCCAGCCCCCCACCGAGGCGGACGTGCGGGCCGCACGCGAGGCGAGCGGCTGGACCCGCCTCGAGATCGGCGCCGCATCGCGCCGCGTGCGCCAGCCCGGTGGGTTGTCGCTCGATTTCTCCGGCATCGCGAAGGGCTTCGGCGTCGACCAGGTCGCGCGCCACCTGCTGCGCCTCGGCGTGCGCGACCACCTCGTCGAGGTGGGCGGTGAACTGCGTGGTGCGGGTGTGAAGCCCGATGGCTCGCCGTGGTGGGTCGACCTCGAGGTGCCGCCCGTCGTCGTGGCGTCGCTGGAGGCCACGCGGGTCGCGCTGCACGGCCTGTCGGTCGCGACCTCCGGCGACTACCGCCGCCACTACGACCTGGAAGGCGTCCGCCACGCCCACACCATCGACCCCCGCGACGGCCGCCCCGTGCGCCACGGCGTGATGTCGGTGACGGTGCTGCACCGCGACTGCCTGTGGGCCGACGCGTGGTCCACGGCCCTGACGGTGCTGGGCGCCGACGCGGGCCTCCCGCTCGCCGACGCCGAGGGCCTGGCGGCGCACTGGATCGAACGGGGCGCCGGCGGGGAACCGGTGGAACGCTGGAGCCGCGCGTTCGAGGACCTGATGACATGAGCGTCTTCGAATGGGGAAGCGCCGCGGCGCGCCAGGGGGCCGCGGCTGCCGTGGTGCTGTTCTGGCTGCTGCTGTGTTTCTCGATCGCCCGGGCGCAGCGGCGCGCCCGCCAGGGTGCGGTGCAGCCTGCGGCCGGCGCGGGTGTGCCGGTGCTGGTCGCCTACGCCAGCCAGACCGGCTTCGCCGAACAGGTCGCCCGGCAGACGGCCGGCCTGCTGCACACCGCCGGTGTGCCGTCGCGGCTGCTGGCGCTGTCGGGTGTCACGGCCGACGACCTCGCCGCGGCGGAACGGGCGCTGTTCATCGTCAGCACCTGCGGCGAGGGCGACCCGCCCGACAACGCCGCGGCATTCGTGCGCCGCGTGATGACCGACGGGCGCTCGCTGCCCAACCTCCACCATGGCGTGCTGGCACTGGGAGACAAGGCGTACCGGCACTTCTGCGGCTTCGGCCGCTCGCTCGACGGGTGGCTCGCCGCCGCGGGCGCATCACCGCTCTTCGAGCGCATCGAGGTCGACAACGCCAACGAGGTCGCGATGGCCGAGTGGCATCACCGGCTGAGCCACCTCGCGGGCACGAGCGACCTGCCCGACTGGCAGGCTCCGGCCTGGGAGCCCTGGCGCCTGCTCGCCCGCGAGCACCTGAACCCGGGCAGCGCCGGCGGGCCCACGTTCCACCTGGAACTCGCGCCGTCGTCCGGCGTGGCCGCCGACTGGCGGTCGGGCGACCTGGTGCAGGTGCGGGCCCCGGCGGACCCGTCGCGGCCGCGCGAGTACTCGATCGCCTCGATCGCCGCCGACGGCCGGGTGCACCTGCTCGTGCGCCAGGAGCGGCACCCCGACGGGTCGCTCGGCGTGGCGTCGGGCTGGCTCACCGAGCAGGCCGAGGTGGGCGCTTCGATCGACCTGCGGCTGCGGCCGCACGCGAACTTCCAGCTGGGCGACAACGCCACGCGCCCGCTGATCCTCGTGGGCAACGGCACCGGCCTGGCCGGCCTGCGGGGCCACCTGCGCGCGCGGGCTGCGGCCGGCGCGGGCCGCTGCTGGCTCGTGTTCGGCGAACGCCAGGGCGCGTTCGACGCCTACTACCGCGACGAGATCGAGGGCTGGCTCGCGAGCGGCCTGCTGGCCCGCGCCGACCTGGTGTTCTCGCGCGACACGCCGCAGAAGACCTATGTGCAGGACCGCCTGCGCGAGGCCGCGGCCGACGTGAAGTCCTGGCTCGACGATGGCGCCGCGGTGTACGTGTGCGGCAGCCTGCAGGGCATGGCCGGGGGCGTGGACGCCGCGCTCACGGAGATCGTCGGAGCCGACGGCGTCGCCAGGCTGATGGACGACGGGCGCTACCGCCGCGACGTCTACTGACGTCTGCTCAGACGTCGCTCCACTGGCGGAGCAGGTTGTGATAGTGGCCGGTGAGGCCCACGATCTCGGGACCGTCGCCCACGCGCTGGCGCAGCGACTGGATGTTGCGGTCCAGCTCGAACAGCATCGACCGGCGCCAGTCGTCGCGCACCATGCTCTGCACCCAGAAGAACGAACACACCCGCGCGCCGCGCGTGACGGGTTCGACCCGGTGCACGCTCGAGGCGGGGTAGACGATCAGGTCGCCGGCGGGCAGCTTGACCTCGTGGGTGCCGTAGCTGTCCACCACGACCAGCTCGCCGCCGTCGTACGCCTCGGGCTGCGTGAGGAACAGCGTGCACGAGATGTCGGTGCGCAGGCGCAGGTTCGTGCCGGGCACCGAACGCACCGAGCCGTCGATGTGGTCGCCGTAGTGTTCGCCGCCTTCGTACCGGTTGAAGAGCGGCGGCACGGTGCGCAGCGGCAGCGCGGCCGAGAAGTACAGCGGCTGCGCGGCGAGCGCGTTCAGCACGATGGCGCCCAGCTCCCGCGACACCGGCGACGACTCGGGCAGCTGCCGGTTGCGCTTCACCAGCGCGCCCTGCGGGCCCACCGTCTCGCGGCCGTCGACCCAGTCGGTGGCATCGAGGCGGCGGCGCAGGTCCGCCACCTGGTCGAGCGTCAGGACGTTGGGGACGTGCAGCATCATGGTCGTGGACTCCAGTGAAAAGGCCCCTTCCGGGGAAGGGGCCTCCAGTGTCGCACCGCCCGGTGGGGCGGTGCCTTGCGCGCGGTCAGGTCAGAAGCGCAGGTTGGCCGTCAGCGACGCCGCGCGCGGCGTGCCGAGGGTGTAGCGCGAACCGCCGCTGTTCATGCTCTGCATGTAGAACTTGTCGGTCAGGTTGTAGATGTTCAGCTGGAGCGACAGGTTCTTGGTCACGTCGTACGTGGCCATGGCGTCGAGCACCCAGTAGTCGGGCAGCGTGTCGAGGCCCGCGCCGGTCGAGGCGTTGTTGACCGCCTCGGCGTTGCTGTTGCGCTTGGCTTCGCCCTGGTAGCGGGCGCCGCCGCCGATCGTCAGGCCCATCGGCAGGCGGTAGGTGGTCCACGACGTGAACGCGACCTTCGGCGACCACGGCAGCGGCTGGCCGGCCTGGTTGGCGTTGTTGGTCACTTCGACTTCGGTGTCCATCAGCGCGAGGCCGGCGCTCACCTGCCAGGCCGAGGTCAGCATGCCGGACGTGGCCACCTCGATGCCGTCCACCCGCTTCTTGCCGAGCGACGTGATGCCCGTGACCGCGTCCGTCGCGACGACGTCGTTCTTGTTGATGGCGCGGTAGATCGCGGCGGTGACCGCGAGGCGGTTGTCCAACAGCTCCCACTTCGTGCCGAGCTCGATGTTGGTGGCCTTCGAGGGATCGACGTTCGGGTTGTTGTTGCTGGTGCCGGACGAGCTCAGCGTGCCGCCATCGCTGCCCGGCGGGCGCTCGGCGGTGCCGTAGGCGATGTAGATGCTGCCGTTCGTGGCGGGCTTCCACAGCGCACCCAGCTTCCAGGTCGACAGCAGGTCGCCCTTGCCGAGGGACGGGGCGCCGGTGGCCTCGTAGGTGGTGCGGTAGCGGTCGAGGCGCAGGCCGCCGTTCAGGCGGAAGGCTTCGCTGACCTTCAGCGTGTCGAAGGCGTAGAGGCCCACGGTGGTGGTCTCGCCGGTGGTCCGGCCCGTCGCGGGCGGTGCGGGCAGCGTGACATTCGGGTTCGGGTTGTACAGGTTCGCGTTCGCGGGCGTCGGCGTGACGGTGCCGAACGCGGAGGCCGACTGGCGTTCCTGCATGAACTCGAGCCCGGACACGACCGAGTGCTGCATGCCCGCGGCTTCGAAGTCCGCGTTGACGCTCGTCTGGTTCGTGAGGATCAGGTTCTCCTGGTCCTTGGCCTGGCGGCTGCGCGACACGACCCAGCTGTTCGGGTTGCCGAAGGTCACGCCGGCCGGCGGCGGCGTCACGGTGCCGTTGGTCGCCGTCGTCGAGTTGCCGATGTTGACCGCGTTGATGCCGGTCAGCAGGTACTGCTGCTCCGTGCGGCCGAAGCGCGAGACGTTGCGCACGACGACGCCCGGCTTCAGGTCATGCTCGAAGCGGGCCGTGAACATGTCGGCCTTGATGCGGTTGTAGTCGGACGTGCTGCCGTAGAAGTTGCTGCTGTCGGGCGCGGCCAGCGAGGTCACGCCGGCGGGGTCCATCACCGTGTGATGGTCGGCGCTGTAGCGGTAGCCGGGTTGGCCGAACGTGGGAATGCCGCCGTCGGGCACGTTGTCCTGGTCCATGTGGAGGTAGTACAGGAACACGCGGGTCGGGGTGCCGAGGCCCAGGGCCAGCGACGGGGCGAAGCCCCACGACTCGTTCTTCACGTAGTCACGGCCGTCGACGCCGTTGTTCTGCGCCATCACGTTCAGGCGCAGCGCGGAACCGGAGCCCAGGGCCGGCACGGCGCGGTTCAGGTCGGCGGTGAGGCGCTTGCGGTCGGCGGTGCCGAGGGTGATCGTGCCGGCGTTCAGCTCTTCGAGCGTCGGCAGCTTCGTCGCGAGGTTGATGTAGCCGGTGGGCGAGCCGCGGCCGATGTCGGCGCCGGCGGGGCCCTTCACGACTTCCACCTGCTCCAGGTTGAACACGTCGCGGCTGATGGAGCCGACGTCGCGGATGCCGTCCACGAAGATGCTGTTCTGCGTGTCGAAGCCGCGCATGAAGATCGAGTCACCGGTCTGCGTGTTGCCGTTCTCGCCCATCTGGAACGTGATGCCGGGCGTGTTGCGCAGGGCCTCGGAGAGCGTGGTGCCGCCCTGTTCCTGGATCAGCTCCTTCTTGATGACCGTGATGGTCTGCGGCGTGTCGACCAGGGGCTGGTTGAGCTTGGGCGACACCGACTTGTCCGCCTTGTAGTCGTTCTCGGCGGCGGCCTTGACCTTGACCGCCGGCAGCGACGACGCGGGTTCCGAGGCCTGCGCCATCGCGAGGGCAGGAGCCATCAGGGCCAGGGCCGCGGTGGTGTGGGTCAGCCGCGAGGGCAGGGGACGGGCCGCGTGTTTGCGGCTGACGATGTGAGCCATGGCTCTCTCTCCAACGACGTTGATGATCTGGTGCGGGACCGACAACGCGCGGAAAAGGAGGTCAGGCGGCGTCGCGGTCGGTGGAGAAGTGGCGGCGGCTGCTTTTCCAAAAGCTGAGGATGATAAGTATTCTCATTCGCGGCCGTCAAGAAGAATGTCATGGATGTGTCGTGGTGGACACACGGGCTCCGTGGACCGGGCGGCCGAAAAAAAGCCCCGCGGAAGCGGGGCCTGGGTGTGGGAAGCGCGCGAGATTCAGCGCGAGGCGCGCGCCGCCGTCGGGTCGCCGGCGGGCATTTCCCAGCCGCCGCCGAGCGCCTTGAACAGATCGACCGACGCCCCGAGGCGCGCCTGCACCACGAGCGCGAGTTCGTTCTCCGCGGTGAACAGCGCGCGCTGCGCGTCGAGCAGCGTGCTCAGCGTGGCGGTGCCCTCGCGCAGTTGCACCTCCGAGAGCCGCAGCGATCGCGCCGCCTCGTCGCGGATCACCTCGCGCGTCTTCTGCTGCTCGCGGTAGCGACCCACGTTCGCGAGCGCGTCGTCCACCTCCTTCAGCGCGGCGTACACGTCGCGGCGGTAGGCCTCGACAAGCGCCCGGCGGGTGGACTCGCTGACCTCGACCTGGTTCTGCTTGCTGTCCGCATCGAACAGCGAGCGCAGCACCGACGCGGTGATGCCGACGCTGAACGCCGGATTCGACAGCGTCAGCAGCGAATCGCTCGCGAGCCCGGCCGCGCCCGACAGCGAGATCGTGGGCAGCAGCGCCGCGCGGGCCGCCGCCACGTTGGCGTCGGCCGCGGCGAGCGAGGCCTCGGCACTGGCGATGTCGGGGCGGCGGGTGAGCAGCGTCGACGGCAACCCGGCCGCCGGTTCGGGCACCGAGATGGCACTGAAGTCCGTGGCCGCCACCGTCATGCCCTGCGGCGGACGGCCCAGCAGGATGGCCAGCGCGCTGAGCGATTGCCGTTCGGCCACCTCCAGCGGCAGGATGGTGGCCCGCTGCGACAGCACCGTCGTGCGCTGCTGGCTCACGTCGAGCGCCGAGGCCACGCCGTTCCGGTAGCGGGCCTCGACGATGCTGAACAGCTTCTCGGCGATCGCGAGGTTGCGCCGCGTGACGTCGAGCTGGATGCGGGTGGCGACCACCTGGAAGTACGCGTTCGCCACGCCCGTCGTCAGCGACAGCCGCGCCGTCTCGAGGTCGTACCGGCTGCCGCGCAGCGAGGCGCGGGCGCTTTCGTTGACGGCGGCCACGCGGCCCCACAGGTCGATCTCGTAGTTGATGCCGATGCTGGCGCTGGTCGAGTTCCGGGTGACACCGGTTTCACCCCGCGTGCGGGCGTACTGCGAGCCCATGTCGGCGCCCACGCTCACCTGCGGGTACAGCGACGAGCCCGCGAGCCGCGCCGACAGTTCGGCCTGGGTCACGCGCTCGGCGGCGATGCGCAGGTCGGGGCTGCCGGCCTGGGCTTCGTCGATCAGGCGGGCGAGTTCGTCGGAGCCGAAACCGCGCCACCAGTCGCGTTCGACGGCGCGGTCGGCCGCGTTCGCGAACGAGGCCTCGGCCCAGGTGCCCGGCAGCGCGAGGTCGGGGCGGGTGGTGGCGATGGGCGTGGCGCAGGCGGCGAGCGTGGCGGCCGCGGCCAGCGCGAGGAGGCGATGGCGCCAGGGGAACGAAGAGGAATGGGTCATGGAATCAATCACTCCGCCGAGAGCGCGACGACAGGGTCGAGCTTGGCGGCCTTCTTGGCCGGGAGGTAGCCGAACACGAGGCCGGTCGCGAACGCGCAGCCGAAGGCCAGCACGACCGGCGCGACCGAGTACTGGATGGGGGTGCCGAAGGCGCCGATGATGGCGGCCGTCGCGAGGCCGCCGGCCACGCCGATGGCGCCGCCGAGGGCCGAGACCACCACCGCCTCGATCAGGAACTGCTGCATGATGTTGGCCTCGCGCGCGCCGGTGGCCATGCGGATGCCGATCTCGCGGGTGCGTTCGGTGACCGACACCAGCATGATGTTCATCACCCCGATGCCGCCCACCAGCAGCGAGATCGCCGCGATGGAGCCGAGCAGGATCGTCAGCGTGTTCTGCGTCTGTTCGGTGGCCTCGATGATCGAGGCCATGTTGCGGATCTGGAAGTCCACCACCCCGTGGCGGTCGGCCAGCAGCTTCTCCACCTCGTCCTGCGTTTCGTCGATGCGCTTGACGTCGTCCACCGCCACCGTCACGTTGCGCAGGTAGCGCTGGCCCGACAGCCGCAGGCTGCTGGTGGCGTACGGCACGAACACGATGTCGTCCTGGTCGGAGCCCATCGGCGACGCGCCGCGCGCGGTCATCACGCCGACGACCTGGAACAGCAGGTTGTTGATCATCACGAACTGGCCCACCGGTTCGCTGTCCGGGAACAGCGCCTTGGCCACCGTCTCGCCGAGCACCGCCACCGTGGCGTAGCCCGCTTCGTCGTCCTCGCTGAAGAAGCTGCCCTTGGCCACGGGCCACTGCCGGGCGATGGGGAACTTGAACGACGTGCCGTTGACGCTGGTGCTGACGTCCGACGTGCCCACGCGCAGCGTGGCCGTGCTGGTCTGTTCGGGCACTGCGGCGAGCACGTTGGGCACCTCGTCCACCGCGTACACGTCGGACAGCACGAGCGTGGCCGTGCTGCTGAACCCGCGCTGGTTCGGCGCGCCGGGGCGCACCAGCAGCAGGTTCGAGCCCATCGCGCTGATGCGTTCGATCACCTGGGCCTTCGCGCCGTCGCCGATCGCGAGCATCGCGATCACCGACCCCACGCCGATCACGATGCCGAGCAGCGTCAGCGCCGCGCGGAACACGTTCGCGCGCAGCGAGCGGAAGGCCATGCGGGCGGCCTCGACGATGTCGCCGAGGTGGGTGCCCTCGCGCGGCACCACGGGCCGCACGAACGGCTGCTGCGTGGGCGAGACGGGGGCCGGGCCCTGGTCGGAGAGAATGTCGCCGTCGCGGATCTCGATCAGGCGGTGCGCGTGGTCGGCCACCTCCTTCGCGTGGGTGATCAGGATCACCGTGTGCCCGCGGGCCGACAGGTCGGCCAGCAGGCGCATCACGTCGGCGCCGCTCTTGCTGTCGAGCGCGCCGGTGGGTTCGTCGGCGAGCACGATGCGCCCGCCGTTCATCAGCGCGCGCGAGATCGACACCCGCTGCTGCTGGCCGCCCGACAGTTGGTTCGGGCGGTTCTGCAGCTTGTCCTGCAGGCCCAGCTCGCTCAGCAGGGCCTTCGCGCGCTCGTGGCGCTCGACGGTGTCGAGGCCCGAGTAGATGGCCGGCACCTCGACGTTCTCGGCGGCGCTGGCGCTCGGGATCAGGTTGTACTGTTGGAACACGAAACCGAAGTCGTCGCGGCGCAGGCGCGCGAGTTCGTCGCGCTCGAGCTTCGAGACGTCGCGGCCCATGAACTCGTACGTGCCGGTGCTGGGCTTGTCGAGGGCGCCGAGGATGTTCATCAGCGTGGACTTGCCCGACCCGGACGCGCCCATGATCGCGACGAACTCGCCTTCATAGATGTCGAGGTCGACGCCGTGCAGCACGGTGACCGCGACTTCGCCGCTGCCGTAGGTCTTCGTGACCCCGCGCAGGCGGATCAGCGGCACCTCGGTGTCGGGCCGTTCGCGCCGCACGAGCGGCGCGGTTTCCTGGGCGCGATCCATCAACGGCCCCTGCCACCGCCGGCACCGGGTGGCATGCCGCCCGGCCCTTGTTGCAGGCCGCCGCCCGGGCCCTGTTGCGCGGCCTTCTGCGCGGCCGGCGGCGGCTTCAGGCCGGTGACGACCTCGTCGCCTTCCTTCAGGCCGGACAGCACCTGCGCCTGCACCCGCGTCGTCACGCCCAGTTCGACCGGGCGTTCCTCGATGTGGCCCTCCGCGTCGATCACCTTCACGGTGCCCTTGCGCGGCGCGCGCTGGCCCGCGGTGCCGACGAACCCGCCGGTCATGCCGCGGTTCACCGGGCCGGACGCGGCCGGCTCGGCTGAGGTCGCGGCCTTCGCCCCGCCATGGCGGGGCGACGAGGCCGGTGCCTCGGCGGGACGCGGCGGCGGCGCGGACTCGCCCGCGGCCTCACGCATCGCGCGGCGGCGTTCGCGCATCGCCTGGCGTTCCTCGGGCGACATCGCCTCGAACGCGGCGCGGCGCTCCTCCGGGCTCATCGAAGCGAAGCGGTCGGCGGCCGCACCCCCAGCCGGCGCGGACGCGCGCGGCGCGGGGGCGGAGGCCGCCGCTTCGGGGCGCGGACGGCGCGGCGCCGAGGCCGCGCCCTGCGGCGCGGAGGCCGCACGCGCCGGAGCCGATGCGGCCGAAGCGGCTTCACCCGCCGACGCCCGCTCACCACGGCGACCGCCGCGGCCGCCGGCGCCACCCGGGCCTCGCTGCAGCGTCACGGCCGACGTGGGCACGAGCAGCACGTCCTGCGCGGACGCGGCGATGAAGAAGACCTGCGTGGTCATGTTCGGCATCAGCGCGTTGTTGGTGTTCGTCACGTCGAACAGCGCGTTGTAGAGCACCACGTTGTTGGTCACCGTGGGGGTGGGCTCGACCTTGCGGAGCGCGCCATACCAGCGCCGGCCCTGGCCGCCGAGCGTGGTGAAGTACACCTCCATGCCCTGGCGCAGCTTCGAGACCTCCGCTTCGGAGACCTGCGTCTGCACGGTCATCGTGTTCAGGTCGGCGACACGCAGGATGGTCGGCGCCGTCTGGTTCGCGTTCAGGGTCTGGCCCTGGCGCGCCGTCACGGACACCACGGTGCCCGACATCGGCGCGAAGATCTTCGCGTAGTTCAGGTTCGCCTCGTCGGCGCGCAGCTGCGATTCGGTCTGCTCGATCTGCGCGGTCACCGCGGCGATCTGGGCCTTGGCCGACCGCAGCGAGGCTTCGGCCACCTGCAGCGATTCCTTCGTGGTGGCGTCGGCCGCCATCAGGTTCTTCTGGCGCGTGGCCTGCAGCTGCGCGAGCTCGAGGGCCGACTGCCGCTCGAGGAGCGTGGCCTGCTGGTTGCGCAGGCTCGCGCGCCGGCCGTCCACGGTGGCCTTCAGCACGGTGGGGTCGATCTCGGCGAGCAGGTCGCCCGATTCCACGCGCGAGCCCACCTCCACGTACAGCTTCTTGAGCTGGCCGGAGACCTGCGCGCCCACGTCCACGTAGTCGCGCGGCTGCACCGTGCCGGTGGCGGTGACGAGGTCTTCCAGGTCACCCTTCTGGACGGTGGCGATCTGATAGAGGTCGCGCGGGTTCTTGCCCACGCCGAAGGCCTGCCAGGCCCACCACCCGCCGCCGGCCAGCGCGAGCACGAGCACCGACACCGAATACGGATTCAACGCCCGCCGAACCCAGGACTTGCGCGCAGAGACATTCATGAAGAGAGACCGTCGAGGAAATCGATTGAAGAACGATGGAGCCAGTGTCCTCACCGAATGAAGAGCCACTGAGGAAGGAAAAAGGAGAAAATGTAATCTGATGTAACCGAGGCCGCCGGAACGCCATTTCCACAGTGTTTGCCCGATTGGCGCTTAGTCTGCGGAGCATGTCTTCCGAGCTCCCTCCTTCTTCGGCCCCGGGCTGGCGCTGGCCCGCGCGGTTCGACACCCTGCGCATCAAACTGTTCCTCGCGATCGCGGGCGCCAACGCGGTGCTCGCGCTCGCCACGTTCCTCGTGTTCAGCTGGAGCTTCGACCAGGGGTTCGTCGAGTACCTCAACCGCGCCGACGAGGCTCGCCTGCAGCCCGTGATCGTGCGCCTGGCCGAAGGCCACGCGCGCGAAGGCAGCTGGAAGTGGGCCACCGAGGACCGCAAGCGCTGGTTCGACGTGCTGCGCGACGTGCTCGGTTCGCGCGTGGTGCGACGCGGCGACGAGCCGGCCTCGGCCGCATCGGTGCCCGCCGAACCCGCCGCATCCGCACCCGGTGACGCACCGCCGCCGGGGCCGCCGCCCGATCCGCTGCTCACCATCGACCCGCGCCTGATGCTGTTCGACGCCGACGGCAAGCTGCTCGTCGGCCGCCAGGAAATGGTGGCCGAGGCCGTGCAGAAGCCCATCGTGCGCGACGGCCGGGTCGTCGGCTACCTCGGCTACGTGCCGCGGCTGAAGACGGTCGCGTCGCTCGAGAAGCTCTTCGCCGCGCAGCAGAACCGCAAGTTCGGCGTGATCGCCGTGGGCATGCTGGTGGCCGGCCTCGCGGTCAGCGCGCTGCTGTCGTGGTGGCTCGCGCGCCGCATCCGCCGCCTCGCGGCGGGGGCGCACGCGCTGATCCAGGGGCACTACGAGGTCCGCATCGCGGTCCAGGGCGCCGACGAACTGGCCCAGCTGGCGGGGGACTTCAACCACCTCGCGCGCACGCTCGAGGCCGCGCAGCGTGCCCGCCAGCAGTGGATCGCCGACATCGCGCACGAGCTGCGCACGCCGCTGGCCGTGCTGCGGGCCGAGATCGAGGCGCTGCAGGACGGCGTGCGCCCGCTCGGCGCCGCGAGCCTCGGCTCGCTCGCGCAGGAGGTGGCGCACCTGTCGCGGCTGGTGGACGACCTGCGCATGCTGTCCCTGTCCGACACCGGCGCGCTCACGTACCACAAGGAAGCGCTCGACATCGCCGACGTGGTCGACGACGTGCTGCAGGCGCACCGCGCCGCGCTGCACGACAAGGGCTTCGACGTGTCCTTCGAGCCGGGGGCCGCGGCGCGGGTCTTCGGCGACAGCGCCCGCCTGGCCCAGGTCTTCGGCAACCTGCTGCAGAACACGCTGCGCTACACCGATGCCCCCGCGCGGCTGGCCGTGCGGGTCGGAAACGATGGCGCGCAGGTGCTCGTCACGTGGGAGGATTCGAGCCCGGGTGTCTCCGAGGCCGACCTGCCGCGCCTGACCGAACGCCTGTTCCGCGTGGAGGGTTCGCGCAGCCGCGCTGGCGGTGGTTCGGGCCTCGGCCTCGCGATCGCCGTGGCCATCGTCTCGGCCCACGGCGGCGAGATGGCGGCTGGCGCGAGCCCGCTCGGCGGGGTCCGGTGGCAATTGAGGTTCCCGAAGTTCGATGGTGGAGGTGCCCATGCCTGAGCGGATCCTGATCGTCGAGGACGAGGACAAGATCGCCGACATCCTGCGCGACTACCTGCTGCAGCACGGCTTCGAGGTGTCCCGCCTCACGCGTGGCGACGAGGTGGAGGCGTGGATGCGCGACCACGGCGCCGACCTCGTGCTGCTCGACCTGATGCTGCCGGGCAAGAACGGCCTCGACGTCTGCAAGGCGCTGCGCCAGCAGACGCAGGCCGCGATCGTGATGGTGACCGCGCGCGTCGAGGAGATCGACCGCCTGCTCGGCCTCGAACTCGGCGCCGACGACTACATCTGCAAGCCCTTCAGCCCGCGCGAAGTGGTCGCGCGCGTCAAGGCGGTGCTGCGCCGCACCCATGGCGGTGCATCCGCCGAACACGACCTGGTGCTCGACGACGCCGGCTGGCGCGCCACGCTCGGTGGCCGCGACCTCGGCCTCACCGCGGTCGAGTACCAGTTGCTGAAGGTGCTCGCGGCCCAGCCGGGCCGCATCTTCTCGCGCGAACAGCTGATGGATGCGATGTACCGGGACACGCGCGTGGTGTCCGATCGCACCGTCGACAGCCACGTGAAGAAGCTGCGCAAGAAGGTGGCGGACGTGTCTCCGCACCGCGAGATCATCCACTCGGTGTACGGCGTGGGCTACAAATTCGAGTGGGGTGCGGGCGCGTGATGGCGCACGAGTGCAGCAGACATTGATGCAGCGGGGCGACAAATCGGCTTCTCACGGGGGAAGAATGCGCGTTTTACCTATGAAAACTGCTTCTCAATGCAGCACTCTCGCAGTAGTATTCGCTCCGCACGTGGTCATGGAGAACAGGGGGCTCATGCGGCCTTCACCCAACCCGGGCACATCAACCAACCATTTGATGGAGAAAATTCAACATGGCAACTGCGAAACCCCCCGCCAAGAAGGCGGCTCCTGCGAAGAAGGTAGCGGCCAAGAAAGCCGCGCCGGCAGCCAAGAAGGCCGCGCCCGCCAAGAAGGCGGCTCCGGCCAAGAAGGCAGCTCCCGCGAAGAAGGCTGCGGCCCCGGCGAAGAAGCGCACGCCGAACGCCGCGTTCATGAAGGCCATGACGCCCAGCCCGCAACTGGCCGCTGTGATCGGCGCCACCCCGGTGCCCCGCACCGAGGTCACGAAGAAGGTCTGGGAGTACATCAAGGCCAACAACCTTCAAGACTCCGCGAAGCGCACCATGATCAACGCCGACGCCAAGCTGAAGGAAATCTTCAAGAAGGCGCAAGTCTCGATGTTCGAGATGACGAAGCTGATCAACGGTCACCTGAAGTGATCGAAGGACCTCGAAAGAGGTCCCTTGCAAAGGCCGGTGTCCGCAAGGACCCCGGCCTTTTTCGTTGTGGCCTGGTGATTCAGCCCAGGATTGCCGCGAGCCCGCTGAGCACGTTGGGCACGTGCACGGGCTTGGTCCAGTAGGCGTTGTAGCCCGCCGCGAGCGCCGCATCGATCTGCGGCTGCATGGCATCGGCGGACAGCGCGATGCAGTGCAGGTCGCCCGTGGCCGGCGTCTCGCGCACGCGGCGGATCAGCTCCAGCCCGTTCATGTCGGGCAGGTTCATGTCGATCAGCACGAGGTCCGGGCGGGTGTCCGACAGGTGCGCGAGGCCCGTGGCACCGTCTCCGGCCACGTGCAGCGTCCAGTGGGGCTGCGAGCGGAACAGCTCCTGCATCAGCAGCTGGTTGAGCGGTTCGTCCTCGATGTAGAGCACGTTGCGCGACCGCGCCGACGGCCGCGCCGGTGGGAGGGCTGCGGCCTCGGGCTTCGCCTCGACCCCCTCGGGCGCGCCGCCGGCCGGCAGCGACAGCGTGAAGGTCGAGCCGAGGCCCGGTGCGCTCAGCAGCCGCAGCTGGCCGCCCATCGCGTGCGCCAGCGCCCGCGCGATCACGAGGCCGAGGCCGGTGCCCTCGACCCGGCGCTGCTCGGCGCCGAGGCGGTTGAAGGGCTCGAACAGGTGGGCCTGCTGCTCCGGCGTGAGGCCCTGGCCCTCGTCGCTCACCGAGAGATGCACCCACCCGGTCTCGTGCCGCAGTACCACGCGCACCTCTCCGCCGGGGCGGTTGTACTTGATCGCGTTCGACAACAGGTTGATCAGCACCTGCTCCACCGCGCGGACGTCCGCCACGGACCAGTGCGGCGACGGCGGCGGCATGGCCACCCGCACGTTCGCCTTGTCCGCCAGCGGCTGGACCAGCGCGATGCAGGCCGAGACCGAGGCCATCAGGTCCACCGACGCGCGCTGCATCGACACGTCGCCCTGTTCGATGCGGGCGAGGTCCAGCACGTCGTTGATCAGCTCCAGCAGGTGCCGGCCGGCATACAGCACGCTGTCGAGGCGGTGGGCCTGGTCGGGCGCGAGGGGGTGCACCTGGTCGAGGGCCATCAGCTGCGCGAAGCCGAGGATGCCGTTGAGCGGCGTGCGCAGCTCGTGGCTCACGCGCGAGAGGAACTCGCTCTTCGCGCGGCTGGCCCGTTCCGCCGTCTCCTTGTCGCGGCGGAGCTGCTCGTGGGCCACCTGCTGCGTGACGTCGCGGCAGGTGCCCAGCATGCCGTTGACCTGCCCGCCGTCGTCGACCGTGCAGTGCGCGTGGATCTCGAGCGTGCGCGTCGACCCGTTGGGCAGGGTCATGCGGTAGCGCGCCTCCAGCGTGCCACGCCGTGCCATTGCCTGTTCCAGCGCGTGCCGGGCGCCGCTGCGGTCACCGGGGTGGAAGTGCTGCAGCCACTCGGCCATCGTCAGTTCGGCGCGCAGCGGCGCAAGGCCGTGGTTCGCGCACGCGATGGCGTCGAGCGAGATGCGGTCGGACGGGCGGTCGAACTGGGCGATGCCGATGCCGGCGGCGCGGGCGGCCATGCTCCAGCGGCGCTCGCCGGTGCGCAGCGCGAGCTCGATCTCCTTGCGCGCGGTCACGTCGGCCGTGAAGCCGTGCCACAGCACCCCGCCGGCCGGGTGCGGCTCGGGCAGCGCGCGGATCTCGAGCCAGCGCACCTTGCCGTCGCGCAGCGTGCGGTACTCGCGGTTCCACGGCGTGAGCGACCGCGCCGCTTCGACCAGGCTGCGCATGAACCCCGCCTGGTCGTCCGGGTGGACGGAGCGGCACACCACGTCGCGGTCTCCGCCGTCGCCCTCGTGCGGCGGCTCGGCGCCGAACATCTCGCGGCACGCATCGCTCGCGTAGAGATAGTGCACGGTGTGGTCGGGCAGCAGCCGGAACTGGAAGATCACGCCCGGCACCTGCGACGACAGCTTGCGCAGCAGCTCGGCCTGCGCGTGCGCGCCGCGTTCCCCCGCCACACGCGCCGACACGTCGCGCGCGGTGCCGCGGTAGCCGCAGAAGCGGCCCTGGGCGTCGTAGGCCGGCACGGCGCTGCGCGAGATCTGCAGCACGCCGCGCTGGGTGGTCTTGTCGGTCAGCACGCGCGTGACGTGGCGGCGCGCACGCAGCAGGTCGTGGAAGGTCTGGTCACCGGCGAGCGGCTCCCCGAGGTCGTCGAGCAGCGGCGAGTCCGCGATGGTCTGGCCGATCAGCGAGACGGGCGGCATGCCGGTCACCGCCTCGAAGGCGCCCGACACCCACGTGTAGCGCAGGTGTTCGTCGGTCTCCCACATCCAGTCGCCCGAGGCCCGCGCGAAGTCGAGCAGCCGCCCGCGTTCCTGCTCCAGCGAGGTGAGCCGCTCGAGGCCGCGCATCAGGCCCAGCGCCACCTTGGCGAGGCGGCGCAGCGCGTCGCGCTGGGCGGGTTCGAGCGAACGCGGCACGACGTCGACCACGAACAGCGAGCCCACCATCACCCCGTCGACACACAGCGGCATGCCGGCGTAGAGGCGCACATGCGGCTCGCCCGTGACGCCGGGGTGATGCACGAAGCGCGGATCGAGGCGCGCGTCGGGCACCTCCATCACGTCGGTGCCGAGGATGGTGTGGGCGCAGAAGGTCTGCTCGCGCGGCAGTTCGACGGGGGGCATGCCGACCACGGCCTTGAACCACTGGTGGCGTTCGTCGATGAGGCAGATGGCGGCGATGGGGCAGCCGGTCAGCTGCGCCGCGCAGGCGACGAGTTCGTCGAAGCTTTCCTCGGGAGCGGTGTCGATGATGCCGAGCGCCTGCAGGCTGGCGAAACGGCGCGGTTCATCGGGCAGACGCTCTGAATGCATGGGCGGGCACCTGGGAGGAATCCGTCAATTGTCGGTCATGCCCGACTCAGGGAGAACCCGCAGCACGCGTGACATGCCGCACGCGCACGGGGGTGTAGGTCGCGTCCGACGGTCTCTGCCCGGCTTGTCCGGCAGACCCTTCACGGACCCGAACCTAATCTTCGTTTCGTTGACACACGTTCCGTGCATCCCGCAGGAACCCATCACGAAAAAGGAGAACCGAGATGACCAAGTCCCTGACCCCGATCGCCCGCGCACTCATCGCCGTGACCGGCGCCTTCGTCTTCGCCGCCGGTGCACACGCCGCGGGTGACAAGGCTACGTACGACCAGCACAAGGCCACCGCCAAGTCCACGTACGAAACGGCGCACAAGCAGTGCGACTCGCTGTCCGGCAACGCGAAGGACATCTGCCAGGCCGAAGCGAAGGCCGCCCGCAAGAAGACCGAAGCCACCGCCGAGGCCGAATACAAGAACACGCCGAAGGCCCGCTATGACGCGGCAGAGGACATCGCCGAAGCCGACTACGACGTGGCCAAGGAACGCTGCGACGACAAGGCCGGCAACGACAAGGACGTCTGCGTGAAGGAAGCCAAGGCTGCGCGCGACAAGGCCAAGGCGGACGCGAAGGCCCAGCGCGAAACCAAGCAGGCACGCAATGAGGCCGCCGAGGACAAGAACAAGGCCGCCTACAAGGCCGAGGCCGAGAAATGCGACGCGCTGAACGGCGATGCCAAGACGGCCTGCACGAACCAGGCGAAGGCCAAGTACAAGCAGTAAGCGCAAGCGCCCCCCGCGGGGCCTCCTCCTGGAGGCCCCGTTCCACATCGATCACCTCTCTTTCCCTTCGCATCGGGAGTCGACCTTGAGCCTCCTCGTTTCCTTCCTCGTGGTCACCGCCGTGCTCGCCCTCGTGGTCGGGCTCGGCTTCTGCCTCATCCACCCTCACGTCTGCTCGCTGATGCAGGGCGACTGGTGCTCGGAGCCCGAGAACGACCCCACCCGGTCGTGACCCGGGCCCCCCGCCGGGGCGAGGTGACGGCGCTTCCGGTTTGGCAGACAATCAACCGGCAGTTCCCCCGTCAACTTCCCCGCCGGTGATCCATGAGCGATCGATTCCGACTGGTCTTTGCCGGTGACGTGCTCGAAGGTCACCGCGTCGAAGACGTCCAGCGCAAGATGGCCGAACTGCTGCACCTGAGCCAGGCGCGGCAGGACTCGATGTTCTCGGGCAAGCGCACCGTGCTCAAGAAGGGCATGGTGTTCGACGACGCCACGCGCTACGTGGCGAAATTCGAGCGCATCGGCGCGAAGGTGCTCGTCGAGCCCGACGAGTCCGAGACCCGCTCCGACCTCGCCGAGTCCCGCCGCGACGACAGCGTGCCCGCCTCCGAACCCGCGCCGCGCGTCGGCGCCGCCAAGTCCTCCGCATCCGCCAAGACGCCGCCCCGCCGCGCCGTGATCGCCGCCGGTGTCGCCGTCGTCGTGCTCGCGGTGCTGGCGGGCGCCGGTTGGTACGTCTGGGGCGGCGGTTCTCCAGTCGCACCGCAGGTCACCGATGAGCGCCTCGGGGTCTACGGCCTCACGGCCGAGGCCCGCACCGTCTTCCGTTCCGACTACTGGCCCGCCGGTGGCAACAAGGCCTTCGCCGCGTCCACGGGTGGCGCATGGGGTTACGTGGCCGGCGCCGCATCCGACCAGGAGGCCGCGCAGCGCGCGCTCGCCGACTGCGAAGGCCGCCGCAAACCCGAGATGGCGGCGTGCCGGCTCGTCAACCTGACGGGCAACTGGGCCCCGGTCGGGCCCTGACGTTCAGCGAGCGAGCAGCGGCGCGAGGTAGCGCCCCGTCACGCTCCTGGGCGCCGCGGCCACCTGCTCGGGCGTGCCCTCCGCCACCACGGTGCCGCCGCCGGCCCCGCCCTCGGGGCCCATGTCGATGATCCAGTCGGCCGTCTTGATCACGTCGAGGTTGTGCTCGATCACCACCAGCGTGTTGCCGGCGTCGCGCAGCTGGTGCAGCACCTTCAGCAGCAGGTCGATGTCGGCGAAGTGCAGGCCGGTGGTGGGTTCGTCGAGGATGTAGAGCGTGCGCCCGGTGTCGCGCTTGCTGAGTTCGAGCGCGAGCTTCACGCGTTGCGCCTCGCCGCCCGACAGCGTGGTGGCGCTCTGGCCCAGCCGGATGTAGCCGAGGCCCACGTCCAGCAGCGTCTGCAGCTTGCGCGCGAGGTTCGGCACGGCGCTGAAGTACGCGTGGGCGTCCTCCACCGTCATGTCGAGCACCTCGGTGATGTTCTTGCCCTTGTACTGCACCTCGAGCGTCTCGCGGTTGTACCGCCGGCCGTGGCACACGTCGCACGGCACGTACACGTCGGGCAGGAAGTGCATCTCGACCTTCAGCACGCCGTCACCCTGGCACGCCTCGCAGCGGCCGCCGGCCACGTTGAAGCTGAAGCGGCCCGGCCCGTAGCCGCGCTCGCGCGCGGTGGGCACCTCGGCGAACAGCTCGCGGATGGGCGTGAACAGGCCGGTGTACGTGGCCGGGTTGCTGCGCGGCGTGCGGCCGATGGGGCTCTGGTCGACGTTGATGACCTTGTCGAAGGCGTCGAGCCCCTCGATGCCGTCGTGGGCCTCGGGTTCGGTGTGGCTGTTGTAGAGGTGGCGGGCCACCGCGGCGTACAGCGTGTCGTTGACGAGCGTGCTCTTGCCGGAGCCGGACACACCGGTGACGCAGGTCATCACACCCACCGGCACGTCCACCGTCACGCCCTTGAGGTTGTTGCCGCGGGCGTTGAGGATGCGCAGGCCGGCGATGGGCTCGCGGCGCTGCTCCGGCACCGCGATGCGCAGCACCTGGGCGAGGTACTTGCCGGTGAGGGACTCGGGGTTCTCCGCCACCTCGGCCGCCGTGCCCTGGGCGATCACCTGCCCGCCGTGCACGCCGGCACCGGGGCCCATGTCGATCACGTGGTCGGCGGCGCGGATGGCGTCCTCGTCGTGTTCGACCACCAGCACGCTGTTGCCGAGGTCGCGCAGGTGGCGAAGCGTGCCGATCAGGCGGTCGTTGTCGCGCTGGTGCAGGCCGATGCTCGGCTCGTCGAGCACGTACATCACGCCGGTGAGGCCCGAGCCGATCTGCGAGGCGAGCCGGATGCGCTGCGCCTCGCCGCCGCTCAGCGTGTCGGCGCTGCGGTCGAGGCTCAGGTAGTTCAGGCCCACGTCGTTCAGGAACTTCAGGCGCGAGCGGATCTCCTTGATCACCTTGTCGGCGATCTCGGCCTTCGCGCCCTTGAGTTCGAGGCGGCCGAAGTCGTCCAGGCACTGGCGCAGCGTCTTGTGCTCCACCGTGTAGATGGGTTCGCCCTTGGAGCCGTCGGCCCCGGACAGGAACACGTGCCGCGCCTCGCTGCGCAGCCGCGCGCCGTGGCATTCGGGGCACGGGCGCGGGGCCTGGTAGCGCGACAGGTCCTCGCGCACCGCGGCCGAGTCGGTCTCGCGGTAGCGGCGCTCGAGGTTCGGGATGATGCCCTCGAACACGTGCGTGCGCCGCACGCTGCGCATCTTGCCGTTGGCGCCTTCGGCCTCGTAGACGAACGAGATCTCCTCTTCGCCCGAGCCGTACAGCAGCGCCTTCTGGGCCTTCTTCGGGAGCTTCTCGTACGGCGTGTCGATGTCGAACTTGTAGTGCCTGGCCACACTCTCGAGCAGCGAGAACGTGTAGCCGTTGCGCCGGTCCCAGCCCTTGACCGCACCGCTCGCGAGGCTCAGCGACGGGAAGGCGACCACGCGCTCGGGGTCGAACGCGGTCACGTGGCCGAGGCCGTCGCAGCTGGGGCAAGCGCCCACCGGCGAGTTGAACGAGAACAGGCGCGGTTCGAGCTCGCTCAGGCTGTAGCTGCAGATGGGGCACGCGAACTTGCTGGAGAACAGGTGTTCGGCGCCGGTGTCCATCTCGAGCGCCATCGCGCGGCCGTCGGCGATGCGCATCGCGGCTTCGAAGCTCTCGGCCAGGCGCTGCTGGAGGCCGGGTTGCACCTTCACGCGGTCGATCACCACGTCGATGTCGTGCTTCTCGCTCTTCTTGAGCTTGGGCACGTCGGTGGCCTCGTACGTGTCGCCGTCGACGCGGAAGCGCACGTAGCCCTGGGTCTGCATGTCGGCGAAGAGGTCGCCGAACTCGCCCTTGCGGTCGCGCACCACCGGGGCCAGCACCATCAGCTTCGTGCCGGCGGGCAGCGCGAGCACCGCGTCCACCATCTGGCTGGTGCTCTGCGCCTGCAGCGGTTCGTCGTGCAGCGGGCAGTAGGGCGTGCCGGCGCGGGCGTACAGCAGGCGCAGGTAGTCGTGGATCTCGGTGACCGTGCCCACGGTGGAGCGCGGGTTGTGCGACGTGGCCTTCTGCTCGATGCTGATCGCGGGGCTCAGGCCCTCGATCACGTCGACGTCGGGCTTGTCCATCAGCTGCAGGAACTGGCGCGCGTATGTGCTCAGGCTCTCGACGTAGCGGCGCTGCCCTTCGGCGTACAGCGTGTCGAACGCGAGGCTCGACTTGCCCGAGCCGCTCAGGCCGGTGATGACCACGAGGCGGTTGCGCGGGATGTCGAGGTCGATGTCCTTGAGGTTGTGGGTGCGTGCGCCACGCACGCGGATCGTGGGGGCCTCGATGGAGGCTTCCGCGGTCAGGGCCGCCTCGATCCGGGCGGCGGGGTCGTCGGTCAGGGCAGGGCGGGGCGGCATGAGGGTCACGCGGAAGGGAAACGGAAGATGATAGCGAGGCCCCCTGCCAACGCGCGTCAGCAGGGGCACCGGTCAGGGGAGCGTCTCGAGGGCTTCCAGCAACCGGCGTGCCGCAGGCGCGCCCACCGGGGCCGACCACGTGCCGCCCGGCGTGAACCAGAACACCGCCTGGTCGGTCACCACCCAGCGGTGCGCGGGCTGGCCGTCCAGCAGCAGCCGCAGTTCGGCCGCGCCGGTGCGCGGGCCTGATGCGGGCGTCCAGCCGGCGCCGGCCGAGGCGTCGAGCAGGGCGAGCCAGTCCGACACGGGTGTGCCCGCCGGCTGGGCCGTGCCGCTCTGGCGCTGCCACGTCCAGCGGTCCGGCGTGGCGGCGAGGGCGGCGCGCACGTCGGCCAGACGCGCTGGCGCGGGTGCGAAGGCGGCGCCCGCGGCCGCGTCCGACGGGCGGCGCAACGCGCCGCTCGGGGCCATCGACTTGCGCTGGCTGTCGGCGTGGGCGGATTCGGCCGCGGCGGCGCGGCGCTCCGCCATGGCCTCCGCGGCCGGGGGCGGTGCTGCGGGTGCCGGTGCGGCGGCGACGGCGGGCGCTGGCGGTGCAGGGAGGGGGAGCGCCGTCGTCTCCAGCATGGGTGGCTCCGACCGCGCCGCGGTGTCGGCGGCCGGCGCGGGTTTCATCACGGGCGGTGCCGCCTCGCGGGCCTTGGGCGCGGGCGGCCGGGGCGGTGCGGGCTTCGTGGGGGCCGGTTCCGCGACCGGTGCAGGGGCCGGGGCGGCGGGCATCACGGGCGCCTCGGCGGCGGGCGCCCGTGCCGCGGGCGGGGTCGAGGCAGGCATCGGCGGGAGCGGCTCGTCGTGCCACAGCAGCCCCGCCACGGTGACCATCGCCACGCTCGCGAATCCGGCGGCCACCTGCGGCCGCACGATCCAGGCCGAGAGGCGCGACCACCACAGCGCGGCGGCCGACGCCGGCCTCGGCGACCGCGATGCGCGCAGGATCGTCTCGCGCAGCGCCGGAGGCACGGGGGTGTCGGGCGCGAGGTCCAGCGCCTTCTTGAGCCAGCCGTCGCGGGGTTCGTCGCGCGGTTCGTCGGTGCGGTTCATCACGGCTCCGAGGTCTGCAGCGGCGCGAGGTGCGCCCCCATGCACGTGCGCAGCTTGGCCATCGCGTAGCGCAGCCGGGTCTTCGCGGTCTCGAACCCCACCTCCAGCGCGCGGGCGACGTCGGCCAGCGGCAGCTCGTCGTCGTGGTGCAGCAGGAACGCGCTGCGCTGCGCGAGGGGCAGCTGTTCGAGGCAGTGCAGCAGGCGCTCACCCGCCTTGCGCCAGAAGGCGATGTCCTCCGTGTGGGGCGAGGGCCAGCGGGCCCAGGCCGAGCCGGCCTCGGCGTCGGGCTCCCACGGCGCATCGCCGTCGTCGAGGGGCGTGACCTCGCGGCCGCTGCGCCGCCACACGTCGACCACGCGGTGGTGGGCGAGCGTGAAGAGCCACGTGCGGAAGCTCGCGCCCTGCGGCATCCAGCCCTTGCGGGCGTTCACCACGCGCATCCACGTGTCCTGGAACACCTCGTCCGCCTGCGCGGCCAGCGCCGGGCCGAGCAGCCGCCGCACGAAGCGGTACAGCCCGGCCTCGTGGCGCGTGTACAGGCGCTCGAAGGCGGTGTCGTCGCCGTTGGCGTAGGCGGCCATCAGCAGGTCATCCGGTTCGTCGTCGGGGCGGGCGGTGGGCATCGGTCGAGAGTCTGCCTCATGACGGGGTGATACGTCCGGCGGTGGCGAACGGGGTGATCGGCGGGTGCGAAAAAAAAGTTCACCCCATCCGGCGGCGTGGTGCGTGTCAGTGGAGGCGTTCCATCGCATTCACTGGAGAAGACCATGACCCCGTTCGCCCATCTCGTCCGCCGCCTGCGTGTGCCGGCCGCGCTGTCCGCCCTCGCATTCGCCCTCGGCGCCCAGGCGTTGTCGCCCCAACCGTGGCCCCCGTCCTGGAACGACGTGCCTGCCGACACCACCGACTTCTCGCCGGTGCGCTTCACCGCACCGCAGGCGGCCGACTGCCATCGCCTGCCCGTGGTGCGCGAGGTGCCGGGACCTCAGACCGAACCGCAGGGGCGGTGGCGGCGTGAAGCGCCCCTGCTCGAGCGCGCCGGCGCGGCCCGTGCGGGGGAGTCGGCCGCCGCGGCCGACGAGGCCCGGGCGGTGAGCAAATCCGCCCCGGCGGCACCGGCCTTCGCGCCGCCGCCGGCACCGTCACCCGCGCCGAAGCCTCGGCCGCAGCAGGAGCCCTCCGCCACCGTCACCGCCGGCGTGGTGGACGACAACGCCGATTTCGGCGAGTACCTCGCGTACCGCCAGCGGCGCGCGCAGGGCCTGTCCGTGCGCGACCGCGACGTCAGCGAGCGGTACCCGCTGGAGGTGGTGGATGCCGACGGCCGCCCGGTGCACGACGCCGAGGTCGCGGTGCAACGCGCCGGCGTTGCCGAACCCGTGGCCTGGGCCCGCACCGACACCGCGGGCCGCGTGTGGCTGCACCCGCGCGCGTTCCTGCCGGCCGACGGCAACCGGGACCCGGTGCTGGGCATCGCCGTGCGCAAGCAGGGCGCGATGGGCCGCGCGACGCTGACCCGCGGCCAGGCCCATGCGGTGCAGGTGCGTCTCGACCGCGCGGCGCCCGTGGCCCGGCCGCGCCTCGACCTCGTCTTCCTGGTCGACGCGACCGGCTCGATGGGCGACGAGATCGCGAAGCTGAAGTCCTCGATGCTCGCGATGTCGCAGCAGATCGGCAAGTTGCCCGGCCAGCCCGACGTCTGCTACGGCCTCGTCGCCTACCGCGACAAGGGCGACGCCTTCCTCACGCGCACGGCCGACTTCACCGACAACCTCGGGGCCTTCCAGTCGGCCCTCGGCCGCCTGCAGGCCGGCGGTGGCGGCGACACGCCCGAGGCGCTGAACGAGGCCCTGGCCGAGACCGTGCACGGCCTCGCGTGGCGCCGCGACGCGGTGCGCCTCGTCGTGCTCGTGGCCGACGCGCCGCCCCACCTCGACTACGGCGGCCCGCAGTACGACCGCGACATGCAGGCCGCGCTCGCGAAGGGCATCAAGCTGTTCCCGGTGGGTGCCAGCGGCCTCGACCCGTCCGGCGAATACGTGTTCCGGCAGCTGGCGCAGTACACCGCCGGCCGCTTCGTGTTCCTGACGTACCGCGACGGCGCCGACGCGTCGAGCGGCCCCGGGGCCGAGACCGTGCACGACGTGCGCCAGTACTCGGTGCAGACGCTCGACCGGCTGGTGGTGCGCCTCGTCGGCGAGGAACTCGCGAAGCTGCGCCGCACGTGAGGAGCCTGCGGATCGGGTATGGTCGCGCGATGCCGAAACCCGCCGTCCTCCTCGCCCGCTCTGCCGCCCTCGCGGGTGTGCTGTTCTCCACCCCCCCCGCCTGGGCCCAGGCCACCGTGCCGGCCGAGACCCCCGTCACCTCGGAGGACGCGCCCCCGGCCGTCCCGCCCGAAGGCCGCCCGTTGTGGGAGGCCGGGGTCGCGGTGCTCGGCGCCAACGGCCCCGACTACCCGGCGGCCGGCACGCGGCGCACGCGCGGCATCGTCGCGCCCATCGTGATCTACCGTGGCGCGTGGATCAAGTCCGACGATGACGGCGTGCGCAGCGAGGTGCTCAAGCAGGGCAACCTGCAGATCGACCTGTCGGCCTCGGCGGGCTTCAACGCGCGTTCGAATGGCGCACGCCAGGGCATGCCCGACCTCGACTACATGCTGCAGCTGGGTCCGCAGGCGGTGTACCGGGTGCCGCTCGACGGCGGCCAGCAGGTCAGCGCGCACCTGAAGGCGCGGGGTGTGGTGTCCACCGACTGGCACAACGTGAACGGCCGGGGCTGGGTCGTCGAGCAGGAGTTCCGCTGGGTGCGCCGCGGCTGGCCCGACGCGGCGAGCCAGGTGATCGCCGGCGCGCAGTTCTTCTGGGCGAGCGAGAAGCTGCACGACTATTTCTATCAGGTGGACCCGACGCAAGCCACCGCGGCGCGGCCCGCGTACGACGCGCGCTCGGGCTACTTCGGCAGCGCGGTGCGTGCGGGCTACTCGCGGCGCCTCTCGCCGACGCTCACCGCCACGGCGGGCCTCACCGTGAACCTGCACGGCGGCGCGGCGAACCGCGACAGCCCGCTGTTCCAGAAGTCCACGAACACGAACCTGCTGGTGGCGCTGATCTGGGTGCCGCTCAAGAGCAGCACGCTCGTCGCGCCCTGACGATCGATCACATCTCCACGGCGATGTGGAGCACGTGCGAGCCGATGCGCTTCTCGATGCGGGGGATGAAGGCGAGCCGGGCGGTGACCCCGTGCACGGTGAACAGGCCCATCGACGGCACGAGCAGCAGCTGCGCGCCGTGCGTGTAGCCGGTGACGGCGCCCGTCGTCAGGTCGAAGCGGCCGTACTGCCACGTGTAGCCGGCGTAGACGCTGGTCCGGCGCACCGAGTTGCGGTAGATGCCGGCCACCGGCCCTTCGGCCAGGCGGTAGTAGATGCCGGGGTTGATGTTGTTGTAGTTGTCCGCCGGCAGGTGCTGGCTGAACAGGTGGAAGCCGAGGGTGTCCTTCGGCGTGTCGCCGTCGGCGCCCCACGCGGTGGCACAGCACAGGGCCGAGAGGAGAACCAGCAGACGACGAACGAGATGACGCATGAACCACGACCCGCAACACACTTGTCTCCGGACATCGGCCGATTGGCCGGCGGGGCAAGGGTGAGGGTGTTCCCGGATGCGTCCGGCGTGCGGAAGCGCACGGCACTGGTTCACGGAGGCCGACTTTTGTCGGCGGATGGACACTACGGCCGGGTCGACGGCGCGCCCGGCCACACCCGGTGGACCTTGCCGCGGAGTTCCGGGGCGTCCATCTCGCTGATCGAGAAGTAGATCCAGCTGGTGTTCACCACCTCCACCGCGCGCTGCTCCGCCGTGACGCGGGCGCCCGCGAGGTCGAGGGTGCTGCCGTCGGTGCGCAGGCCCACGCGGCCGCTGACGTTCACGTTCGTGGCGGTGACGTGGCTGCGGCGCGCGTCGACGGCGACGCCGTCGGCGACGATCGCGACGTTGTCGAGCAGCACCGACGAGTTGTCCAGCACGAGGGCGTCGAGGTGGGCGTCGCGGATCACCACGTCCTGGCAGTTCCGCAGTTCGACGAGGCCCAGGCGGCCGGTGTAGCGCGCGCCGAGGCGGGCATCGCACCGGGCGCCACCCTGGAAGGTGTCGATGGCCGGCACCTCCGCGTCGCGGGGTTCGACCGGGCCGGTGAGGGCCTGCATCAGCAGCGGCTCGAACGCCGCAGGCCGCTGGGTCATCGGCGCGTGGCCGGTGTCGGGGATGACCTCCAGCCGGGCCTGCGGCATGCGCGCCGCGAGCAGGCGGCCGGTGCGCAGGGGGGCGACCGGGTCGTCGCGGCCCCAGATCAGCGTGGTGGGCGCCCGCACGTTGAACACCGCCTCGCTGAAGTCGTGCTGCACGAGGCCCACGGCCGCGTCGACCTGCGTGTACGGCCCGAGCAGCGCGTTCCGCACCACCGGGTTGCGCTCGAGCCAGCGGGACGGGTCCATGCGGTCGTCGACGCGGCCGGCCACCGAACGGCTCAGGCCGTTGAAGCCCGCGTCCATGCGGCGCATCAGGCGGTCCACCGGCGTGAAGCCCACCTCGGGGATCGCGAGCCGCGGCGGCATCGCGTACAGGTTCATCAGCAGGATGCCGGCGGCGTCCACCAGCACGAGCCGGTCGACCCGCGTGGCATGCCGGTGCGCGAAGTTCAGGCTGACCGCGCCGCCGAGCGAATGGCCCACGACGTGGGCCCGCCCGCCGCGCGCGAAGCGCGAGACCACCTCGTCGAGCACGCGGTCGAGGCCGGCGAACGAGTAGCCGTCGGGCAGCGCGTCGGACGCGCCGAAGCCGGGCAAGTCGATCGCGAGCACGTGGAACTGGCGCGACAGCGGGCCGATCACGTTGCGCCAGTCCCGGTGGGCCATGTGGCCGAGCCCGTGCACGAGCAACACGGTGGTGTCGTGCTGGCGGCCCGTCTCGCCCATCCACAGCGAGCGGCCGTTGGCCTCCAGCGTGACGCACTCGTACAGCAGCTCGGGCAGCCGGGCCGGCACGCCGGCGGGGCGTTCGGCCGCAGGCTGGCGGTCGGTGCAAGCCGCGGCCGCCGGGACGGCGAGGGCGGCCCCGAGGGCGAGCGGGAGCAGGGCGCGGAACAGGTGGCGGAGCATCGGGGCGCATTGTGCCTCGGGCCGTGTCCGACATCGGGGGGATGACAGACGCCCGGCACCTGCCTACAGTGGCCGCACCACCCGCCGCCGTGCCATGAACGCCGTCGACCCACCCCCTCGCACCGCCTCCGGCGCCGACACCCCGGAGGCCCTCTTCGCCGAGGAACGGGCGGCCTTGCAGGCGCGCCGCGAAGCCGTCCTCGACACCGTCTCCAGCCCGGCGAGCGGTACGCAGCAGGCCGAGTTGAAGCTGCCGCGCGTGGGGCTCGCGTTGTCGGGTGGCGGGGTGCGCAGCGCCACGTTCGCGCTGGGCCTCGTGCGCGGACTCGCGCAGGGCCGGCGCAGTCCGGTGGCCGGGGCCTCCGATCCGTCGCGCCGCACGCTGTCTTCCGACGGCCTGCTCGGGCGCATCGACTACCTCTCCACCGTCTCCGGCGGCGGCTACGTCGGCGCCATGTTCGGTCGCCTCGTCGACACCTACGGTCTCGCCGCGGCCCAGGCGCTGATGACCCGCAGCGACTCGCCCGTGCTGCACTGGCTGCGGCGCTACGGCCGCTACCTGTCGCCGTCGGGGTCGCGCGACATCGGCATCGCGGTCGTCACATACCTGCGTGCGTGGATCGCCATCCACACCGAGTTCATGTTCGCGTGCATGCTGCTGGGCCTCGTCGTCGTGGCGCCGCACCTGCTTCAGCACAGCACGCAGGCGCTCGACGCGAACGGCTGGTCGCGGTGGGTCACGCCGTGGTGGCCGCTGGCCACGGCGCTGTGGTCGCTGACCGCGCCCGGGCTCATCACCGGCTACTGGGCCGCGCGCGACGACCCGAACCCCGACGCCCGCGGCCACGGCCCCGCGTGGCGCGACCTGCTGCTGCTCGCGGTGATGGCCGCGCTCGCCCTCGTGCTGCTGGGCCACCTGTGGAACGGCCGGCTGATCGTGCTGCACCGGGACGCGCTCAACTGGCCCACGGTGATCGCCTTCGGGCTGGCGTCGGGCGTGGTGGGTCAGGCCCTCGTGCAGGGCTGGATGGCGGTGGGCCGCGAGCCCCACGCGCTGCTCGTCGCGCGCGTGCGCAACCGGCTGACGCGGGCGCTGCGGGTCGCCACGCTGGTGTCGCTCGGCATCGCCGGGCTCGGGCTCCTCGACGCGATGAGCTGGTGGGTGCTGGAGGAACTGCAGTCGGGCAACGACTGGCTGTGGGGCGGCTTCGGCCTGGGCAGCGCGGCGGTCGTGGTGCTGCGCACGATGGTGCAGCCGCTGCAGCGCATGGCCTCGGAGGCCGGCGCACACGCGCGCGACCTGCTGCCGCGCCTCATCGACTTCGCGAGCCTGGTGGGTCTGCTGGTGCTGACCACCGCGTGGCTCGTGGTGATGCAGTGGTTCGTGTTCGCGCCCGAGACGTTCGCGATGTTCCGCAACTGGCCCGCCGCGATGCGCGCCGCCCTGGTGGCCGTGGCCTGGGCCGGGTGGGTGCTGCTCACCGCATGCAACGCGCAGATGGCCAACACCTCGTCGCTGCACAGCTTCTACCGCGCGCGGCTCGCGCGGGCCTACCTCGCCGTGGGCAACCGCCGCCGTGCGCTCGACGGCAGTTCGCCGCAGGGCCGCGGCGACGTCACGGTCGTGGTCGACGGCGACGACACCGCGCTCGACGACTACCGCCCGGAAGCGAAGGGCGGTCCCATCCACCTCGTCAACACGTGCCTCAACCAGACCCGTGACGACCGCAGCGGCCTCTACAACGCCGACCGCAAGGGCACGGGCGTCACGGCCACCTGGCGCGGCCTGGAACTCGGCGCCTCGGAGTTCGTGCCGTTCCGGCCCGGCCACGACATCGGCACGCTCGGCCGGTGGGTGGCGGTGTCGGGGGCGGCGGCGTCGCCCGGGGCCGGGTCGTACACGTCGCGCGGGCTCGCGCTGCTCGTCTACTTCCTCGGCGTGCGGCTGGGGCACTGGGTGCGGGCACCGCAGGAGCGTGTGCAACTGCGCTGGCTGAGCCGCCTCGGCTGGCGCCACCTGCCGAAGCCGCTGATGCTCGCGAGCGAGGCGTCGGCCACGTTCTACGGCGTGGAGCGGCCGTGGTGGTACCTGTCGGATGGCGGGCACTTCGAGAACACCGGCGTGTACCCGCTGATCAAGCGCGAGCTCGACTTCATCATCCTGTCCGACGCGAGCTGCGACGCCACGTACGCCTTCGGCGACATCGAGAACCTCGTGCGCAAGGCCCGCATCGACTTCGGTGCCGAGATCGATTTCTACACGCGCGAGGAAGCGGCGCGGCTGTTCACGCTGGCCGGGGCCGACCTCACCGTGGTGTCGCCGGAAGACATGGCCGACAACCACTCGTGCCGCGGCGTGCTGCTCGCGCGCATCCGCTACCGCGAGCGGTCGGGGCCCGACGGCCTGCCGGTCCGGCCCGAGGGCACGCTGCTCGTCGTGAAGCCCAACCTGCACGACGCGCTCGACGTCGACCTGCTCGCCTACGCGCAGCAGCATCCCAGCTTCCCGCACGAGAGCACCGGCGACCAGTCGTTCGACGAGGCCCAGTGGGAGAGCTACCACCGCCTCGGCGAGGACTTCGGCCGTGCCATGCACGACACCTGGCTCGCGCAACTGCCCGGCTGGCGCGCGCCGGCCCGCCACGGCATGCGCGTGGCCGCGCGGCTGAGCGGGGTCGAGCCGACGGCGGGGACACGGTCCGAACCGCTGTGGCGGCGCAGCGCGCGGGCCGCGGCGCTCGGCACCACGCTGGGCATCGGCGCCTCGGGCACGCTGCTGCTGTCGGTGTGGCAGGTGCAGGAGGCCTTCGTGCGCAACCGCGCCGACCAGCAGGCGGAGGCGAGACAGTTGTTCGGCGAGGTGTCGAAGGGCCTGCAGGCCATCGACGCGGCGTGCCCGGTCGTGCCCGAAGTGCTGGTGTCCCAGGTGTCGCTGCTGCTCGACCTGCGCGGCAGCCCGGCGATGCGGCCGCTGGAGCGGGCGGGCCTCGAGCGCCTCACCGCGCGGCTCGCCGACCAGTGCGTGCGTCCCCTGACCGCCGGCCCGACCTGTGCCACGGCCCCGGGCGCCACGTTCACCGACCTCTGTTCGCTGGTGCTGAAGCCCGCCACGGAAAACACGGCGCTGAACTACTGGCACCCGGGCATCTCGCCGGCCGAGCAGTCGCGCGCGGCCGGGCAGGTGCTCGGCAACGTGGTCGCGGCCTGGTCGATGTCCACGGGCGAGGTGGCGCCGGCGGCGGTGACCCGGCCCGGCTTGCCGGCGCGGCCGGAGCCTCCCACCCCCGCGGGCGATCCCGCCGTGCCCCCGCCACCGGCGGCGGCGTCGGGGCCGATGACACTCGCCGCCTGTCAGCGGGCCTCGGGCTACACCACGCTCTACATCCAGGTGTACGACGAATCGAGCCGGATCGCCGCCTCGTCGGTGGCGCGCGCGCTGCGGCGCGCGTCGGCGGGGTCGATGCAGATCGCCCCCATCGAGAACGTCTCCCGCACGGCGGAGTTGCGCCAGCAACGGCGACCCGCGCCGTGGGCGCAGGCGACCTTCGTGCTGCACGATCCGGCGAGCCGAGCGTGTGCCGCGGCGATGTCGGCTTACGTGCGGGCGCCGTGGGTGGTGGGAAACGACCCCGGGCAGGTGTGGATCCGCGACCTGCCGGCGACGTTGCCGACGCGGCGGGCCGGGGTCATCGAGCTGTGGCTGCCGCCGGTGGCGGTGGCGCCGTCGCCCTGAACGCGCCGGTTCAGTCGAGCGCGGCTTCGAGGCTGTTGCGCGCGTCGCCGAGGGCGTCGAGGCCGGCCAGCCGCTTGCAGTACAGCAGCAGGGCCTCGATCTCGTTGCTCTTGTCGAACACCGCGTCGGCGCCCAGCTCCATGCACTTGCGGCGCATGTCGGGCGTGGAGTGGTTGGTCAGCACGATCCAGTGGCCACTGGCGGCCACCTGGTGCCGTGCGCCCAGCACGCCGAGGCCGGAGCCGTGCTTCAGGAAGATGTCGATGATGACGAGGTCGGCCGCGGCGGCGCCGTCGCGCAGGGCCGTCAGCGCTTCGTCTTCGCTGGAGGCGGAACCCATCACGGTGAGCGGCAGCGTCTCGTGCATCAGCGCGAGCAGGTTGTCGCGGATGATCGTGCTGTCTTCCACCAGGTAGACGGTCAACGGATCGGCGGCGCCGTCGCGGGTGGGCGGCGGGGAGGTCGGTTCGGTGGTCATGGCGTGGCCCGGTGGATGGGAGGAGGGTTTCCCCCAATGATGCCCGCCGGCGAAAAGGCCCTTGGCGCCGGCGGGATTGAGGCGCTGTGTCAGCGTGGTTTCAATGGCGCGAGCGGCCCATCCACGACAGCAGCGCGGCGAGCGCAGCACCGGTCGCGGCGGCGATCAGCAGCGACTTCATCGGTTGTTCCTCGATGTAGTGCTTGCCGGCATCGGCCTTCGAGGAAACCTTCTCCATCAGCGGGCCGGCGCGGCCGCGCAGCGATTCCACGCCGCCGGACAGCTTGTCGAACGCCTTGTTGGTGGCGTACTGGGTGGAATGGATGGCGGAGTCGGCCGACAGTGCGAGGCGGTCGGCCAGGTTCGACTTGGAGTTTTGCATCGAGGTGGCAGTCATGGCTGATCCTTTCTTTGCCGTTTTTGGCGTCGCGCCCTGTGTGCGATGCCGAGCGGCCAGTCTGGACTTCTCGACCCGCATTGGGAAGTGGTCGATCAACCAAAAGAATGTCGGACGAGTCTGACCGCGTTGCCGCGCCCGACTGGCGGGCGGTACTCAGCCGCCCAGCACCCGCAGGATCTCGCTGCCGTACGCCTCGAGCTTCTTGACCCCGACGCCGCTGATCTCCGCCAGCTCGTCGAGCGACGACGGCGCCACGCGCGCCATCTCGGCCAGCGTCGCATCGTTGAACACGATGTACGCGGGCAGGTTGTGCTCCTTCGCCACGGCCCCGCGCCACGCCTTGAGCGCATTGAAGCGCGCGGTGCCGTCGGCATCCATGGGGATCGGCGGCGGGCGTTCCTTGCCGCGGCCGGTGGCGCCCCGCGAGCCCTTCGAGCGCCCCTTGGTCTCGCTGGGCACGCGCAGCAGCAGCTGCACCTCGCCGCGCAGCACGTCGCGCGCGCTCGCGGTGAGTTCGAGCGTGTTCCATTCGCCCTCGGTGCGCACGTGGCCCAGTGCGATCAGCTGGCGCAACACGGCGCGCCACTGGGTCTCGGACAGGTCGGCGCCGATGCCGAACGTGGAAAGGCTCTCGTGGCGGTACTGCGTGACCTTGTCGGTCACCTTGCCGCGCAGCACGTCGATCAGGTGGCCTGCGCCGAAGCGCTGGCCGTTGTTCTGGTGGAAGCGGTAGATGCAGCTGAGCGCCTTGCGCGAGGCCTCGGTGGCGTCCCACGTGGCGGGCGGGTTCAGGCAGTTGTCGCAGTTGCCGCACGGGCTGCTCGCTTCGCCGAAGTAGTCGAGCAGGCGCACGCGGCGGCAGTCGTGCGCTTCGGCCAGGGCCAGCAGCGCGTCGAGCTTGGCCCGCTGGCCGCGCTTGAACTCTTCGCCGGCCGGGCTTTCGTCGATCATGCGGCGCTGGTTGACGACGTCGGCCAGGCCGTAGGTCATCCACGCATCGGCCGGCGCCCCGTCGCGGCCGCCCCGGCCCGTCTCCTGGTAGTAGCCTTCGATGTTCTTCGGCAGGTCGAGGTGGGCGACGAAGCGCACGTCGGGCTTGTCGATGCCCATGCCGAAGGCCACGGTGGCCACCATCACGATGCCGTCCTCGCGGAGGAAGCGGTCCTGGTTGCGCTTGCGCACGGAGGCGTCGAGGCCGGCGTGGTACGGCAGCGCGTTGAGGCCCTCGCTCACCAGCCAGTCGGCGGTTTCGTCGACCTTCTTGCGCGACTGGCAGTAGACGATGCCGGCATCGCCCTCGTGTTCGTCGCCGATGAACCGCAGCAATTGGGTGCGCGCGTTGTCCTTCTCGACGATGGCGTAGCGGATGTTCGGGCGGTCGAAGCTGCTGATGAAGACGCGGGCGTCCTGCAGCTGCAGCCGCTCGATCATGTCGGCGCGCGTGAGGTCGTCGGCCGTGGCGGTGAGCGCGATGCGCGGCACGTTCGGGTAGCGCTCGTGCAGCACGTCCAGCGAGAGGTAGTCTTCCCGGAAGTCGTGGCCCCACTGGCTCACGCAGTGGGCTTCGTCGATGGCGAAGAGGCTCAGCAGGCCGCGTTCGTACAGCGAGTCGAGCTGGGCGAGGAACCGCGGCGTGGCGATGCGTTCCGGTGCGGCGTACAGCATCACGAGGCGGCCGCTCATCATCTCGCGCTCGATGCGCATGGCGTCTTCGCCGGTGAGCGACGAGTTGAGGAACGACGCGTGCACGCCGGCCTCCTCGAGCGCACCCACCTGGTCGTGCATCAGCGCGATCAGCGGGCTCACCACCAGCGCCACGCCCTGGCCCCCGCGGTGCCGCGCGATGGCGGGCACCTGGTAGCACAGGCTCTTGCCGCCGCCGGTGGGCATCAGCACGAGGGCGTCGCCGCCGGCGGTGACGTGGTCGACGATGTCCGCCTGCTGGCCGCGGAACGCCGCGTAGCCGAACACCTCGTGGAGGATGTCGGACGGCGCGGCGGACAAGGGGGAAGCGGAGGCGAAGGCGGGTTCAGCGGACATGGCGGATCGGGGTGCGGCAGGCGGGTGCCGGACTGCATCGTACCTCCCGCGGCCCGAGGGGACCGGCGGAACGGCCGTGTTAAGGGACCCGGGACGCAGCCCGGCCGCCGCGGCGGGGTGAGCGATAATGCGCCGTCCGGCATCTGGGCTGCCAGATCAGCCCCCCAGCGCGTTTCCCCTTGTGTGACGCGCACTTACAGGATTCAGACACCCATGGCGAGCATCAACAAAGTCATCCTCATCGGCAACCTGGGGCGCGACCCCGAGGTCCGCTACACCGCCAACGGCGCCGCCATCTGCAACGTCACCATCGCCACGTCGCGCAACTGGAAGGACAAGAACTCCGGCGACAAGATGGAAGAGACCGAATGGCACCGCGTGGTCTTCTACGACCGCCTCGCCGAAATCGCCGGCGAGTACCTCAAGAAGGGCCGCTCGTGCTACGTCGAAGGCCGCCTGAAGACCCGCAAGTGGCAGGACAAGGACGGCGCCGAGAAGTACACCACCGAAATCATCGCCGACAACCTCCAGCTGCTGGGCGGCCGTGAAGGCGGCGGCGGTGGTGGTGGCGACGAAGGCGGCGGCGGTGGCGGCTACGCGCCGCGCGAACGCAGCGCCCCGGCCCCGCGTCCGGCCGCGGCTCCCCGTCAGGCCCCGGCCCCCGCGCCGAAGTCGTCGACCGGGTTCGACGACATGGACGACGACATCCCGTTCTGAGCCCTCGCGTTCCCGCCTCCACCGAAGGCCCGCCTCCGACAGGAGGGCGGGCCTTTTTTCTGGCCGACGCATGCGGTCCGGGTTGTTTTTCCATGCCCGTTCGACGCCCGGCGGATCGACCGGCCCCCGTGGCTTGACCTGGGTCAAGCGCGGCCCCTCACCCGCTTCAGGGGCCGCTGCCACAGCCGATACGGCAGTTTTAGACCCGGTGGTTTGCCATGAAGATGTTCCTCAATGACCTGCCGCTCGCCCGCAAGTTCGCGGTGGCGGGTGCGATCGCGGCTTGCATGGTGGGTCTGCCCACGTGGCTCGTGTTGAAGGAGGATCTGGGGGCGTTGCGGAAGGCCCGGGCGGAACTCGCCGGCATCGCCCCGGCGAGCAAGGCGCTGGCACTCGTCCGGCTGACGCAGCAGCACCGCGGGATGTCGCTGCTGCAGCTCACCGGTCATCAGGACATGGTCGCGCCGCGCGGGGCCGTGAGCGACCGGCTCGACGCCGAGACGCGGTCCCTGCTCGACGCCGTCGGTGCGATGGGCGACGAGAAGCTCCGCACGAGCGCCGCGGAGGTGGCCCGCGCGTGGAAGGACCTCCGGGACGCCGTCGTGGCCGGTCAGGTCACGGGGGCGGTGAGTTCGGCACGTCACACCGCGCTGGTCGCGAGCGAACTGGCCCTGCTGGAGGACATCACCCACGAAGCCGGCATCGTCCTGAACCCCCGGCGCAGCGTCCATTTCCTCCAGGGCGGGGTGCTTCTGTACCTGCCCCAGCTGACCGAGTCGCTCGGGCAGCTCCGGGCCCGCGGCGCCCTGCTGCTCGGACAAGGCTCTGCGACCGCAGGCGACCGGGAAAAGCTCAAGGGCATGGCCGACCTCGCGGCCCAGCAGTTCGCGCGCGCCCAGAAGCACCTCGCGCTGGCGGTCGAGGACGACCGCTTGCTGCGGGGCCGGATGGCCGAACCCATCGCCAAGGCGTCCGCCGCGAGCACGCGAGCGTTCGAGCTGCTGGATCGGCGCATCATCGCCGCCGAGCCCTTCGATCTGGCCCCGGCCGTCTACTTCGCCGAGATGACCGCCGTCATCGACGAACAGTTCGAACTCGTGGACCTGACGTTCGCCCAGTTGGACCAGGCGCTGACCGAGCAGGCGGCGGCCGCGCGTCGGCAGGTCGTGCTGGTGCTCGGCCTCGTGGTCGGCCTGGCCGCGCTGGGCGCCTGGGTGATGGTCCGCATCAGTCGCAGCACCACCGCCTCGGTGGCCACCGCCCTGAACGCGGCGCGGGCCGTCGAGCGCGGTGATCTGGCGGAGCGGGTTCCCACCGGGGGACGGGACGAGGTCGGCCAGTTGCTCGAAGCGCTCGAAGGCATGCGGGCGCGGCTCGGCCAGGTGGTCCGGACCGTTCGCGGCAACGCGGAAAGCGTGTCCACCGCCAGCACCCAGATCGCGCAGGGCAACCTCGACCTGAGCCAGCGGACCGAAGGGCAGGCCAGTGCCCTGCAGGAGACCGCCGCCTCGATGGAGCAGTTGAGCGCGACCGTCCGGTTGAACTCCGAACACGCGGTGGAGGCCGACCGCCTCGCCGCGGAGGCCTCGAACGTCGCCACCGAAGGGGGCCGGCTGTTCGGCGATGTCGTCTCCACCATGCAGCGCATCGAGGCCAGCAGCCGGCGGATCTCCGACATCCTGGAGGTGATCGACGGCATCGCGTTCCAGACGAACATCCTCGCGCTCAATGCTGCAGTCGAGGCGGCCCGGGCCGGCGAGCAGGGGCGTGGCTTCGCGGTCGTCGCCGCCGAGGTGAGGTCCCTGGCACATCGCAGCAGCGAGTCGGCGCGCCAGATCAAGTCGCTCATCGGGGCCAGCCGTGCCGACGTGGAACGCGGCGCCGCGCTGGTGCAGCAGGCCGGCGGCACCATCGACGGCATCGTGGCGTCGATCCGCCGTGTCTCCACCGTCGTCGGTGGCATCAGCGTGGCCAGCCGGGAGCAGAGTTCGGGCGTCGCACAGGTCGGTGTGGCGGTGGCCCAGCTGGACCATGCGACGCAACAGAACGCCGCCTTGGTCGAGCAATCGGCCGCTGCGGCCGAAAGCCTCGAGGCCCAGGCGCGCCAACTGGTGCAGGCGGTGTCCTTGTTCAAGCTCGCGGCCTGACCGCGCGCCGTCCCGCGTCTGCGCCGACCCAAACTCACGGAGGTGGCCGTCATGCCCCAGTTCGAATCTCTCCGCATCCTCGAGGCCGCGTGCTGGCAGGAGTTGTGTCGCGCGTCCACGGCGCGGGAGCACGGGTGGCACACCATGGTCCTCGCGACCCTCGACGACGCCGAGCCGGATGCCCGGACGGTCGTCCTGCGTTCGGCCGACCGGGCGCGCGGCGAACTGCTCTTCTACAGCGACGCCCGGGCGCACAAGATCGACCAGATCCGCCGGTATCCGAAGGGATGCCTCGTGGCGTGGTCCGAGGCGCTGCAGTGGCAACTCCGGTTCCGGGTCGATCTGCAGGTGAAGTGCAACGAGCGGGACGCCAGGTCGCGCCGAGCGCTCTTGCGGATGTCCCAGGCGCCGTCCGATTTCCTGGCGGACCTGCACGAGGCCCACGGACAACTGCCGCTCGAACCGTCCCGGGCGCCGCCGGAACACTTCGCGCTCGTCGTCGCGAAGGTCCGGCGGATGGAATGGCTCGAACTCAATGGCGAACGGCACCGGGCGGCGGTGCTGTCGGAGCGCGGGGCCCAGTGGGTCTGCGCCTGAGGCGTTCCGGAGCGGGGCACGGCGTGCGAACACGCCGTGCCATGCCGTTCGGCGCGGGACGGCAGCCCCGCGTCAGGGGAACTGCACCACCTTGCTCGGCACCGTGTCCGTGCCCTGCGCAGGACCGCCGGTGTTGTTGATCACGTGGTCGATCACGCCGTTGCCACCGAGCGAGACGGTGAGCACCGAGTGGAACTTCACGCCCGGGGTCTGGGGCACCTCGAAGCCGCGATCGGCATGGATCGTCGGGTCGACGTTGAAGTAGCAGTACGCGCCCACGCCCCACGCCTCGTGCGTCGTCACCGAGTCGGCCACCTTGTACGCCGCGTAGCCACGCGCGTCGGTGCGCCATGCGGTCTGCGACGGCGGGTCGTACGGCATCTCGTTCTGGAAGAAGTAGACGCGGCCGCCGTTGGCGTTCCAGATCAGGTTGTACTTCTGATAGTGCTCGACGAAGAGGCCGTAGGCCGTGACGTCGCGGCCGTTGACGATCAGGCCCGTGTCGGCCGTGTTGACGGTCCAGCCGATGCCTTCGCCGTGGTCACCGCGCCAGGCCCAGATGTGGTCGATGATCGTGTTCGCGCTGTTGACCACGAGGCTCGTGGTCGACTTGCCCGGGTGGGCGCCGCCGATGCGGAAGAACACGTCCTGCACCGTCGTCGGGTTGGCCGCGTGGGCCGCGTTGGAACCGGTCGGGCCCACTTCGAGCAGGATCGGCGAGTTCACCGGGCCCGCGTCGAACAGCACGCTCGCGATCTTCACGCCGTCGACGTCGGCCACCTTCATCGGCACCACGCCGTTGTCGGGGATGATCGTCGCGTAGCCGAGGCCCAGCACCACCGTGTCGGCACGGTTGATCTGGATGGTCTCGTTGACGTGGTAGATGCCCGGCGTGAACAGCACGTTCAGGCCCTGGCGCAGCGCCTGGTTGATCTTCGCTGCCGAGTCCGTGGGCTGGGCCACGAAGAACTGGCTGATCGGCAGCGAGGTGCCCGGCGTGTTGCCGTTGAGCCAGGTGGCGCCCTGCGAGTTCGTGCGCAGCGACGGCACGAACACGCGGTAGGCGCCGCCGCCGTCCACGTAGAGGTACGGCTTCTCGCGGATCACCGGGGTCTGCGCGACGGTCGTGTAGACCGGCTCGGGGAAGCCGTTGGCCGGGGCACCGGCCACGCCCACGAAGGTCATGTTCCACACGCCGTTGACCCAGCCGCCGATGGTGCTGTCACGCGTGAACCACTGCTGTTGCGAGTACGGGCCGATCGCACCGGTCACCTTCGTGTCGGCGATGTAGCCGCCGCTCGCCCAGCCGTAGCCGGTGGGTGCGAGGCTCAGCGCGCCGTTGACGGCCACGCGGCGCATCGGCGCGGCCTGCGAGACCGCCCAGCGGTTCTCGCCGTTCGGCGGCGTGATGGTCAGGTTCTCGACCGAGCGCCAGAAGTTCTGCGTGGCGTTGCCGTTGAACCAGCCCGCGTCGGCGGTCACGCCGTTGACGACGACGTCGCCGGGGTTCTGCCCGAGGCCCACCACCGACGTGTAGAAGCCGACGTTCGCATTGACGTTGTAGCGGCCCGGCTTGAACATCAGCGCGAAGCGCTGCAGGCCGAACTGGTTGGATTCCTGGATGCGGAACACGCGGTCGAGTTCACCCTGCACCGTCGCCTGCGGCGTGGTGGGGTCGAACACGAGCACGTTCGGGCCCAGCGGGCCGCCGCCCACCACCGGTGGTTCGCCGGACTGGATGCGGAAGGACGAGGCGGCGTCGTTGAAGTTGAGGCTCACGAGGTTCGCGCTGTCGGCGGTGAGCTTGAGCACGCGGCCGCCGTAGTTGCTGTGTTCGTAGAGGTCGACCGATGCGCCGGCGGGCACGCGCACCGACGACACGCGGTCGTTCCAGGGGCCACCGACCCAGGCGTTGTCGGCCGAGGCGCAGAACGACGCGCCCTGGTAGTTGATGTGTTCGTAGAAGCAGATGTCGGCGGCGGACGCGGGCAGTGCGAAACCGCCGGCGATCAGGGGCGCCAGCCAGACGGGCGGGCGCAGTCGTTTTCGAGTGGTCTTCATCGGGGTCTCCTTCAGGGGTTCGCCGGGGTCCGGCGGTCAAAGAGGGCGGACGCCGTGCGGGCGTCCGCCGGGGCTCGTCACGCCGTCACAGCGATTCGAGGAATGCGATCACCGCGGCGCGGTCATCCTTCGACAGCGCCTCGAAGGCCGTGCGGCTGCGGTCGGACTCGCCGCCGTGCCAGCCGATGGCCTCCATCAGCGTGCGGGCGCGGCCGTCGTGCAGGTAGCGCACGTTCTGCGCGCCGCCCTGCACGAACTTCAGCGAGCCGATGCCCCACAGCGGCGCGGTGCGCCACAGGCTGCCGGTGGCGCGGCCTTCGGCCAGCGTGTCGGCGAGGCCCGGGCCCATGTCGTGCAGCAGCAGGTTCGAGTACGGGCGGATCGTCTGGTCGCGGAGTTCCGCGAACGGGTGCGTGGCGCCGGTCTTCAGCTCGGGCGTGTGGCACGCCGCGCACTGCACCTGCGTGAAGAGCGTCTTGCCGCGGGCGATGCGCGCGGGGTCGACGTCGTGCTCGGGCGACACGCGGATGCCGGCCGGGTAGCCGCTGCGCAGGCTGCGCTGGGCCGGGACGCCGATCAGCTCCACGTACTGCACGAGGCGCTGCAGCTCGGTCTCGGAGACACCGGCCACGCTCGTGTCGGTGCGGCAGTCCGGCGCGCCGCGCTGGCAGCCGCGCGACGGGTACACCGGCGAGGTGACGCCCATGTCGCGCGACAGCGCCTCGGCGGCCTGGTGCCGCAGGCTCGACTTCGCGGCCTTCCAGCCGAAGCGGCCCACGCGGGTCACGCCCGTCTCGGGGTCCTTCACGAGGTTCGCGATGCCGCGCACGCCGTCGCCGTTGCGGTCGTCGGGGTCGGCGCCTGCGAGCAGCGTCGCCTCGGGCACCGCCTCCAGCAGGCCCAGGCCGATGACCTGCGGCGCCTGGCGTGCGGAGTAGCGCGCGGGCACCGGGCCCTTGAACGCGTACACGGGCTTCTGCAACTCGACGGTCTCGTTTCCGGACAGCGTGCGCGTGGTGCGGGTGTACGACTGCACCGAGACGCCCCAGTCGGCCGCGTTCGCGGCGGTGGCGCGCTGCTGCACGTTGAAGCCGTAGGTGGCATCGGGGCCCGCGTTGTCGGCGTGGGTCAGGATCGACAGGGTGTCGAGCCGGGCGCCCACGTCCGGTGCGGTGCCGCGGCCGTTCTTCGCGTGGCACGCGATGCAGCTCGCCTGGTTGAAGCGCGGCCCGAGCTGGCCCGCGTGGGCGGAGAACACCGGGTTCACGTCAGGATGTTCCGAATGGCGGCCATCCGAGAACGACGTGTGGAACAGCCGGCGGCCCTCGACGAAGCGCTTCGTGTTGCCGATGCCGATGTTGTTCGTCATCTGCTGGAACATGCGCATCGGCTCTTCGGAGTAGTTGTACGACACGCTCGCGAGGCCGCCGGAGAGCGCGTCGGCCGGCACCGGCTCGGAGTCGAGGTTCGGCGCGATGCCGTACCACGGCCGCAGCCCCACGCCCACGACGTACAGCTGTTCGAACGAGTAGTAGCGGGCGCCGCCGCCGTCGATCGTCGCGCTGCCGTCCGCGTTGTACTTCAGGCGGGGCGCGGGTGCGAGTTCGATCTTGTCGCCCACCTTCAGCGGCGAGTGCGGCGAGGTGCGCCAGTTCGACTCCACCACCATCATGCAGTCCTCGGTGGGCTGGCCGGCATGGCAGATCGGCTGGTTGTTTTCCTTCGGGTTGTTGAAGCCGTAGTTGAGCGCCCAGCCGAACTCGCGCACGGTCGGGTCCTGCACGTTGCGGAACAGGCTGAAGGTCGTGCCGTCGAAGGTGCCGTCGTTGACGATCATGCGGATGTCCACGCGCTGCCGGCCGGCGGGCACGTGGTCGCGGATCTCGAGGCCGAAGGTGCGGTTCTGGAAGTAGAACGACGGGAAGGTGAGGTAGCGGCCCGGGCCTTCGTCCGGAAGCTCCCACGCCTCGCCGCGTTCGCGCGCGTGCCGTTCGGTGGGGCGCATGCCCATGCGGGTGACCAGCGTGCCGTCGGGCTCGGTCCATTGCAGCTGTTCGGTCGCGGCGGTGTTCGCGGGGAACAGCGGCACGTAGTCGCCCACCGGGGGCTCGGGGTTCTGCGTTCCCAGCGAGAACTTCTGCGCGTCGCCGCCCGTGCAGGCCTGCTGGCGCAGGCCGTCGGGCGAGGGCTGTGCGCACTTGCCGCTGTTGACGTTCTGCACCGTCACGCTGCCGTCGGCGCTTTCGGCGAGGCGGAAGCGCTGCGCGCCGGTGCCGTTGTCGTCCCACTGCTGCAGCGGTGCGCCGTCGGCGGCCGACGCGTTCTCGATGTCGACGGCCTTGCCGCTTGCGGCATTGAGCAGGCGGAAGACGCCCGAGGAGACCTCGGTCACGTCGAACGCCTGCTGCGGCGTGCCGTTGCAGGCCGCGAGCTGCAGCTTCGCGCCGCTGCTGCCCGACACGGTGGCGCACTGCCCGCTCGCCACGTGGCGCAGCGCGGTGCGGCCCGGCGTCACCGCGAGGATGCGGGCGCCGCGTGAATCTTCGGCCTGCGGGGTGCTCTTGCCCGACGGCGCGTTGCCGTCGCTCGTGCCGCCGCCTCCGCCGCAACCGGCGGCGAGCGCGCACAGGGCCGTCGCCATGGCCCGCCTCGGGCCGCGGCTCGGCATCCAGGATCTGTGTGTCATGAAGTCCTCCTCGTTGAACGTCGAACTGAAGGGATCGGCCCCGGTGAACGCGCGCGAAGGCGCAGGCTCGCGCCCACCCCCGGGGCACGAGGGCGTGGACGCGGTGGATGGCGGATCAGCGCGTGCCGGACGGCAGCGAGAGGTAGTGGCGGCCGAGCTCGGTCAGCTGGCCATCGGCGCCGAGCAGGCTCGCGTGGTGCGTGTCGTTCGGCCAGCGGCCGGTGAACCACGCGTATCGGTACACATCGGCGCGGCCCTCGAGCAGCGTGACCATCTCGGTCATCTGCACCTTCTGCTTCTCGAGCGTGTCGATCTGCGCGCCGTCGTTCCCGCCGTGCCAGTTCGCGAACTCGGTCACCCAGAAAGGCTTGCCGTACTTCGCGAGGCGGTCGAGCTGGCCGCCGAGGCCGTAGTCGTACCAGTGGAACGCGAGGTAGTCGATGCGCGGGTCACGCTGGTTGTTGGCGGCGCGGTAGGCCGCGTAGAAGGCGTCGAGCCACACGACCGGGTCCTCGTAGCCGCGATAGGTGCCCCATGTGATCGCGGGTCCGACGATCTTCACGCCGGTGCGTGCGGCGAGTGCCTCGTAGCGCGGCCATGCGGCCGCGGCCTGCGCGGGCGAGAGGTTCGCCTGGTCGGTGAGGTTCGGCTCGTTGAGCACGAGCAGGAACTTGTACTGCGGGTTGGCCTTCAGCAACGCCTCGGTCGCGGCGTCGTCGAAGTTGAAGTTCCACAGCATCGGCACGAAGTCGGTGCCGGCGGGCGCCGCGGTGTTCGGGCGCGGGCTCCAGTTGTACCACCAGGACACCCCCGGCGAGAGCGCGGCCATGTCGGCGGCGGAGGCGACGTCGTACGCGATGCCGCGCTTCGCGCTGCGGGCCGGCGTGTTCGGGTTCGACGACGCCCCATCGGGTTCGAGGCGCCACTGCTGGTTCGTGTTGCGCGTGCAGTCCCATTGGTGGATCACACCGCCCGCGCTCGTGCTGAAGCCCGCGACGTCCACGCACTTGCCGCTGTGTTTCGGGTGCAGCAGGAAGGCGTCGCCAATCGCTTCCGTGGCGAAGCGCTGGTGCGTGCCACCGGTGTCGGTGCGCTGGTCCATCGCGGCGCCGTTGTTCGTCGAGGCACCGCTCACTTCCAGCGGCTTGCCACTTGGCACGTTGACGAATTGATAGGCCCCGCCGCCCGTGGCCACCACGTCGAAACGGGCCGAATCGCCCGAGTCGCACGCCTGTTGCACGAGGCCGGCGCCATCGGCCGTCGAGCCCGAGGCGATCGCGAGGCACAGCTGGGAATGCAGCGAGCGCACGGCATAACGGCCCACCGCCGGCGCGGTGCGCCCGCCCGCGGCGGAGGGATGCAGCAGGAACGACTGGTCGTCGGCGCCGCTGCACGCGAGCTGCTGCAGCCCGGCACTCGCCGACGGGGCCACGCACTTGCCGCTGCCAGCGTTGACGAGCGCGAAGCGGTTGCCGGTGCGGCGTTCGAGGCGGAAGCGCTGGGCCGCGGTGCCGTTGTCTTCCCACAGTTGCACCAGCGCGCCGTCGGCCCCCGAGGCGCCTGCGACGTCGAGCGCACGGCCCGTCGACGCGAGGAGCTTGTAGCGGCCCGTGCCGTCGGAGACCACGTCGAATGATTGCAGCGACCCGGTGCCACACGCGGTCCACCGCAGCCGTGCGCCGTTCACCGCGTCGGGCGAAGCCTCCACGCATTGCCCGCTCGCCGCGCCGGCGAGCACGTAGCGTTCGGCGTGGACCGCAGGCGACGCCTCGGCCGCGACGGCCTGGATGCGGGCTTCCGGTCCGCCGGTGGCAACGGGCGATTCAGCGCCTCCGCCATCCCCGCCGCCACACGCGGCAAGCACGCCGCCGCAAGCCAGCACCATGGCCGCGCGCGCAGCCCTCCATCTCCAGAGTCTCTGGTCCATACGCATCCGTCCTTCCCTGATCGGTTCGTGGGTGGCACCGGCATGCGTCGCGGCGCCTTCTGGGGAGCGAAGTGTATGGAACCGGTTCCACTTTGCAAGAGGGGGAATGTGAGTGTTTGTACGGGTGGTGTTGGTTGCGGTGAGGCATGCGTCATGCCGTCGCCCCGCGCTGCCGCAGGAGAACCTGCGGTTTCACCGTGGCCCGGGGCAGGGTCTCGCGTGTCCGGACAGCGCCAGAAGCCCTCCGACGCTCGGGGTCGAGGGGCTTCTGGCCGCCGTCGCGGCGGCGAAGTCAGAGTGCCTGGTCGAAGAACTTCGTCAACGCCACCACGGCGTCATCGATCGCCTCTTCCTTGTCGTAGAGCTCGACGTGGGTCGCGCCCGGAACCTCGTGCAGCGCCTTGGGCGCCGAGGCCAGTGCGAGGGCGTCGTGTGTCATCCACGCGGTGACCGCGTGCTCGGCCGTGATCATCAGCAGCGGGCGCGGGGCGATCATGCCGATGAAGCGGAACGCGTCGAACGTGGCCATGCGATCGATGCTGTCCCAGGTCAGCGACTTGGCCGAGCGGGGGTGGTCGCAGCGGCTGGTGCAGTAGTAGTCCCAACCCTCCCACACGTGCCGTCCACCGGCCCGGGCCTCCGCTTCGGTCGCCGGGAAGATGGGGAAGCTCCCGATGGGGCCGCCCCTCGCAGCGGCGGTGCGGGCCTGCGCGGCGCCCTGGAGCAGGGCCTCGAGCACCGCGGGGTCCTGCTTGCCGTCGGGGCCGACACGGATCTGCTGCCCCACGTCCACCGCCGCGACGGTGGCGACGGCCTTGACGCGGCGGTCACCGGCCGCGGCCGGGATGACATAGCCGCCCGAGGCGCAGATGCCGAGCAGGCCGATCCGCGCGGGATCGACGTCCGGACGGATGGCCAGCCACGAGACCGCCGCCTTGAAATCCTCGATGCGCTGGGCCGGGTTCTCGAACCCGCGCGGCGAGCCGTCGCTCTCGCCCTGGAAGGCGGCGTCGAACGTCAGCACGGTGAAGCCGTTGTCGCACAGCTTGCGTGCGTACAGGGCCGGCGACTGTTCCTTGATCGACGTGCCGGGGTGGCCGATGACGAGCGTTCGTCCGTTCGCCGCTTCCGGGGTGTAGACGTGTGCGGCGATGCGGAGGCCCGAGCTGAGGAATGAAACGGGGGTCGGCATGAGTGAGCTCCTGGGAAGGCGGGTCGAGGGTCAATTCACCGCGAGATCGACCTGGATGTTTCCGCGCGTGGCGTGCGAGTAGGGGCAGATCTGGTGGGCGCCGTCGACGACGGCCCGCTTCTGTTCGTCGGTGAGTCCGGGCAGGGTGACAGCCAGCCGGGCGGCCAGGGCGAATCCGTTGTCGGTGGTGGTGCCGAGGGCCACGTCGGCGTCCACGGAGACGTCGTTCGGCAGCGCGATGCCCAGCGCGGCGGCGGCGCGGCGCATCGCGCCGATGAAGCAGGCGGAGTAGCCCGCGGCGAAGAGCTGTTCCGGGTTGGTGCCGGTGCCGCCCGAGCCCGGCGGGCTGAGCCGGACGTCGAGGGCGCCGTCGCTGGAGGCGGCGGTGCCTTCGCGGCCCCCGGTGGTGTGGGTCGATGCCGTGTAGAGATGCTTGTCGATGTGGCGGATCATGAGGTGCTCCGGGTCGTGATGGAAAAGAAGGACGGCGCCCCGCTGGTGCGGGAGCGCCGACGGGGTGCGACGCCTACCAGCGGCTGACGTCGACGATGGCCTTGGCGAAATCGGCCGGCGCCTCCTGGGGCAGGTTGTGGCCGATGCCGCCGCCCAGGGTCCGGTGTTCGTACCGGCCCGTGAACCGCTTCGCGTAGCTCTCCGGTGTCGGATGGGGCGCACCGTTGGCATCGCCTTCCATCGTGATCGTGGGGAGGGCGACCGACTGGACCCGGGAGAGCCGCGCTTCGAGTGCGTCGTACTGCGGGTCGCCTTCGACCGCGCCGATGCGCCAGCGGTAGTTGTGGATCACGAGCGCCACCTGGTCCGGGTTCACCAGGGACTGCGCCGTGCGCTCGAAGGTCGCCTCGTCGAAGTTCCACTTCGGCGATGCCTGGCGCCAGATCAGGCGGGCGAACTCCTTGAGGTTCTTCGCGTAGCCCGCGCGGCCCCGTTCGGTCGCGAAGTAGAACTGGTACCACCAGCTCAGTTCGTCCGCCGGCGCGAGGGGCTGCGGCCCGGTCTGGACGTTGCTGACGAGAAAACCGCTCACGGACACCAGCGCCTTGCAGCGCGCCGGCCAGAGCGCCGCCAGGATGCAGGCGTTCCGGGCGCCCCAGTCGCAGCCGCCCATCACGGCCTTGTCGATGCCGAGCGCGTCCATCAGCGCGATGCTGTCCGCGGCGATCGCCGTCTGCTGGGCCGAACGCAGGGTGGTGTCGGACAGGAAGCGCGTGCTGCCATAGCCGCGCAGGTGCGGCACGACCACCCGGTAGCCGGCGGCGGCCAGGCGCGGTGCGACCTCTTCGTAGCAGTGGATGTCGTAGGGCCAGCCGTGGAACAGCATGACGACGGGTCCGTTGCGCGGTCCGATGTCGACGTAGCCCACGTTCAGCGGACCGGCGTCGATCTGCTGGACGGGGCCGAACGCGGCATTGCCGGAAGCGGTCGACGCGGTCGATGCGGCGGAAAGGCCGGACAGGCCGGCCAGCGAGAGTCCGGCACCGGCGAGGCCGGCGTAGGAGAGGAACGAGCGGCGGGTGGTTTGCGGGTTCATGTCAACTCCGTTTGCAACAGGGGAGAGGGCGGCCCGCGCGGCATGCGCGGGCCGGGGGCGACCGCGTCGCGGCGATCAGCGCACCGAACGTGCGGCCGTCTCGATCACGCGGGTCACTTCGTGGGCGTGGCTGACCATCGGCACGTGCGACGCGTTGGCGATCTCGAACGTGCCCTTGGACTGGGCGCGCTCCGCCATCCAGGCCAGCGCGGCCTTCGGGATGTTCTTGTCGCCGGTGCCGTAGACGAAGTACGAGGGGATGCTCTTCCAGGCCGTGCCCTGGTTGGCTTCCTTCAGCGCCGCTTCGGCGATGGGACGCTGGCCGACGGCCATCAGCCCGGCTTCCTTGGCACCGACGTCGGCGGCGAACTGTCCGCGGAACTTGTCCTGCTGGATGTAGAGGTCGACCCCGCCGTCCGGCAGCGGCACCGGCTGCGCCAGCGCGTCGCCCAGCGTGCTGCCGGGGAACTTGCCGGCGAGCTCCACGACCGACTCGCCCTTCTCCGGCGCGAAGGCGGCCACGTAGACGAGGGCCTTCACCTGCGCCTTGCCGACCGCGGCATTGCTGATGATGGCGCCACCGTACGAGTGGCCGACCAGCACGATCGGGCCCTGGATGCCGTCGATCACGCTTGCGGCGTACCGGGAGTCGCTGGCGACGCCGCGCAGCGGGTTGGCGACCGCGACCACGGGATAGCCCTTCTCGCGCAGTTCGCTGGCGACGCTGTTCCAGCTCGACGAATCGGCGAAGGCGCCGTGCACGAGGACAACGGTCGGGTGGTTCGAGGCTGCCGGCGTGGCGGCGGAGGCGGAGGCCGCCAGGGCGAGGGCGGAGAGGGAGAGCGTGAGGGCCTGAAGGGTGCGGTTGGTCATGGTGTGTGCCTGTGATGGGTGGCGGGTGAACGGGACTTCGGTGTCGAGCCACGGGCGTGTCGGACACGCCGTGTTTCGATGACCGCCATCAGACCCGCCATTCGCCCTTCGGGACATCGCACCCGAGGGCGGTCCGACCCATACGGAGGTAGGGGGGCGCCGCGCCGCGGGGAGGGGCGCGAGGGCCGGTGGGGATGCGGTGGCCAGCCGCAGCCGATGCGTCGGCGGGCCCGCGCCTCATCCGGAGGTTTCTCCGGTGCAGCGAAAGGTGGCGTCGTGTCACCGGTTCGCCGCGTCGGCCCGAACCGTCGGGATGGCGCGGCGAACCTTTCGCGCGATACCTCCGCGGTGCGGACCCTGGTCAGATCAACGGGGTCGATGCGGCGGGAGCGAAGAGGCTCCGCCAGCCCGATTCGCCGGTCCTCCGCACAAGGGGTTCCGGTGACTTCACCTTCAACCACCTTTCAAGGAGTTCCCATGCAATCCTCACCCCGCCGCCCCCATCAGTCCCTCGCCGCCAGCGGTCTCCTCGCGACCGTCGTGGCGTTGACCCTGACCGCCGCGCTGCCGTCCGCACGGGCCGATGACCGCGCTCCTGACGCGTCGGCGCCCGTGACCCGGGCGCAAGTTCAGGCGGACCTGCGCCTCTACCGCGAATCGGGCCTGGAGGCTCTGGAACGCGCCGAGCCGCAAGCGCCCGTCGAGTCGCCCGCACTGCGCGCGGCCCGTGCCCGCTATCACCAGCTGCGCATGGACCTGCTCGCGCAGGACCGTGCCCTGACCCGTGCCGAGGTGCTCGACGACCTGCGGAACTACCAGGCGTCGGGGCAGCAGTCCCTGGAGCGCACCGCCGGCCTTCGCTGACCCCGCGCCGCGGCCCGGGGGCGCCCCGACCCATACCTTCGTATGGGTCGCCCATGCCAATGCATCGGGCCCCGGGCCGTGTCTTTCTGCTACTGTCGTGCATCCCCCGCCGACGGGCCGTCCCGATGTTCCACGCCCCCGCCTTTTCCGCTTCCAACGCCGCCAGTTCACGCGCCACGCTCACGATGGATCCCGCAAGCCGCACCGTCTACATCGTCGACGATGACGACCTGGTCCGAGGCGCCTTGCGCAGCCTCCTGCGGTCGATGGACCTCACCGTCCGCGACTTCGCTTCCACCGACGCGTTCGTCGCGGCTCCGAAGGCCGAAGGGCCGTCGTGCATGGTGCTGGACGTCCGGCTGCGGGGGGAGAGCGGCCTCGCGTTCCAGCAGGCGCTGCGCGAACGCGGACAGCCCCACATGCCGATCATCTTCATGACGGGCCATGGCGACATCGCGATGACCGTGCAGGCGATGAAGGCCGGGGCCACCGACTTCCTCGCCAAGCCGTTCCGCGATCAGGACATGATCGACGCCGTCATTTCGGCGCTCGAGATGGATGCGAAGCGGCTGGCCACCGACCGGAGCCTGCAGGCGTTGCGCGACTGCTGGGCGGCCCTGACCCCGCGGGAACGCGAGGTCGTGACCCACGTCGCGGCCGGCCTGATGAACAAGCAGATCGCGGGCGTGCTGGGCATCGCCGAGATCACGGCGAAGATCCATCGCGGGCAGGCGATGCGCAAGATGCAGTGCCGCTCCGTGGCCGAGCTGGTCCGCAAGATGGAGGCCCTCGGCGTGGTCCCGGAGTCTCATTGAGGTGCACGTGTTGCCAGCCGTTCCTTCCAGCACGAGACCGGACGTGGTCGCCATCGTCGACGACGACCTGTTCGTCCGACGGGCCACGAGCAGCCTCGTGCGTTCGCTCGGCTGGACGGCCGACACCTATGAGTCCGCCGAGGCCTTCCTCCGGTCGGATGCGCGGTCATCCGTCGGTTGCCTCATCTGCGACATCCGGATGGAAGGCATGGACGGCGTGACCCTGTTCGAACGGCTCAAGCGCGACGGATGGCAGCGTCCCACCGTCTTCATCACGGCATTCGCGTCCGACCCGCTCCGCGCGCAGGTGCTCGAACTGGGCGCGCTCTGCCTGATCGAAAAGCCGATCGACGTGCAGGACCTCGAATCCTGGCTCGCCAGGGCACTGGCGTCCAACTAGGCCGCAGCGAAACCGAAGAGCAGCACCATGGAACTCCCGATGGGCGGGACCCCCGACGGCACCCTCGGTGCCCAAGCGATCGCGGACCTCGTCACGCGGCGGTTCGTCGCCCTCGCGGATGGCCCGCCCCGGCTGCAGCGGGCGTGCCGGCGGGGCTTGCCCGATGTCCTCGTCGCGGGACGCGGCGACGTGGGCCCGGATGCCGTCGCGGCCGTCCAGCGGGAGTTCTCGCTGCGCGAGGCGCTCGGCGACGACTGGGCCGCCGTGCCCGTCGCACTCGTGCCGTACGACGAAAGCCTCTGGCTGGTGCTGCGGGACCCGGGTGGCGAAGCGCTGCAACCCGACCCGGCCGCGGCACTCGACGTGCCGCGGTTCCTCCGCCTCGGCGCCGCACTGGCCGCGGCCGTCGGTGCGATGCATGGCGCGGGTGTGCTGCACCTCTCCCTGCGGCTGGACCGCTTCCTGGTCGATGCGGCGGGACGCGCCCGGCTGACCGGGTTCAGCTATGCCGCGCGCGCCCGGGCCAACGGCACCTGGGAGCCGGACACCACCCTCGCGTGGGACCACGCGAGCTTCGCCTGCATGGCGCCCGAACTCGGCGGCCGCATGGGGGTGCCGGTCGACCGCCGCGCGGACCTGTACGCGCTCGGCTGCATCCTCTACCGCCTGCTGGTGGGATTCGATCCGTTCGACGGGGCGGACACCGCCGCGCTGGTCCATGCGCACGCCACCCGGGAACCGCTCCCGCCGTCCGAGGTGTCCGGCCAGGTGCCGAACGCACTCTCCAGGATCGTGATGAAGCTGTTGGCCAAGGCGCCGGACGGCCGCTACGCCGACGCGGCGAGTGTCGCCGCCGACCTGCGCAGGTGCGAGGACCTGCTCATGCGGCACGGCCACATCCCCGACTTCGCGCTGGACCGGCACGAGGCCATCCGCCGGCTGCAGCAATGGGACGTGCTCTACGGGCGCGATCGGGAACTCGCGGGCCTCGCGCAGGCGCTGGCGGCCGTGCGCACCTCCGGCCACCGGCGTGCCGTGTGGCTCTCCGGCCGCCCCGGCATCGGCAAGTCGAGGCTCCTGGGCGGGCTGCGCGACCTCGTCGAGGAGGGCGGTGGCGCGTTGCTGACCTACAGCAAGGTCGACGAAAGCCACCGGGCGAAACCGTATGCGGCCCTCGTGGACGCGCTGGACCCGCTGCTGCAATTCGTGCTGGGCCGCGAGGAGGACGAGTACGCCGTCTGGCGCGAGCGCCTGCGGCAGGCGTCGTCCGGCGTCGAGCGCACGCTGGTCACGCTGCTGCCGGCGCTGGCGGCCGTGACCGGGCATGCGTCGACGTCGCTCGAACCGCAGGACATGGCGCCCACCATCGAGCGGGAGCGGGTGCTGCAGGGCATGGCCCGCCTCATCGCGGCGTTCTGCACCCCCGAGCGTCCGCTGGTCATGCTGCTCGACGACCTGCACTGGGCGGACATGGCGACCGTGCAGGTGCTCGACCGGCTCCTCAAGCAGCATCCGGACGTCCCGCTGCTGCTGGTGGGCGCCTTCCGTCCGATCGCCGAGCAGGGCGGCCCGTGGCCGCCGGTGCGCCAGTTGCTGGACGTCGACACCTCCGCCGCGCACATCGTCCTGGAGCCGCTGAGCGGGCCGGCGATGCACCAGCTGATCGCGGGTGCGCTGGCGGAAGACTCCGCGGCGCTGACCGCGTTGTCGGAGGTCGTGGGCCGCATGACGGACTCGAACCCCCTCCACGTCCAGCACATGCTGGGCCTGCTCGCCTACGAGGGGCTGCTGGAGTACGACGTGACGGCGGCCGCCTGGCGGTGGAGCCTGGACCGCATCGCGGCGCACCCCGGCATCGGGAGTGTCGCGGCCCTGCTGGCGCACAAGCTCGACCAGATGCCGGTCGCGGCCACGAGGATCCTTCAGGTGATGGCCTGCCTCGGAACGCGCACCCCGGTCGAGTCCCTGGCCCTGGCCGCCGGCCTCGGCGTGGACGAGGCACGGGAAGAGCTGCTCCGGGTCGAACGGGTCGGCGTCGTGTCCGGTGCGGGCGACGACTGGGTGTTCTCCCACGACCGGTTCCGCGAGGCCGCCTACCTCTCGATCCCCGAATCGCAACGCGCCTCGCTCCACCTGGAGATCGCGAGGCGCCAGCTCCGCTTCGTCGAGACCGGCCTCGACGTGTTCTCGGTGGCGGCGCAGGCGAACCTCGCCCGCGCGCTGGTGTCGGACGAGGCGGAGCGGCGGCGCTTCGCGCGGCTGAACCTCGACGCGGGGCACCTCGCGAAATCGCAGAGCGCACACGACTCGGCGCTGGTCTTCTTCCGGGCCGCGCTGGACTTCCTCGGGCACGACGACCTCGGTGACGACGGCCTCAGGACCCAGGCCCTGTGCGGCGAGGCCGAGTTCATGACCGGCGACCTCGATGCGGCCGAAGCCCGCCTGACGGCGCTGCAGGCCGTGGCCGGCGAAGGCTCCATCGGCGGCGACCTCGCCCGCCTGCGCGTCGCGCTCTACACCGCGCTCGGACGTTTCGACCGGGCCCTGGAGGTGGGCATCGCGTTCGCGGCGAAGTCCGGTGTTCCGGTGTCCCTCCATCCCACCGAGGGCGAGGTCGACGCGGAGTACGCCCGGCTGAAAGCCTGGATCGACCGGCACGGCATGGCCGCGCTGCGCGACCTGCCGGTGCTCGAAAGCCCCGCGCTGCGCGCGATCGCGGACATCTTCGCCGATCTGATCCCGCCGGCGATGTACACCCACCAGGCCCTGACGAGCCTGCTGCTGCTGCGGCTCGCCAACTTCGGCATCCAGCACGGCTTGAGTGGCGCATCGGCGGACGGCTTCTCCTGCATGAGCCTCATCTTCGGTGTGCGCTACGGCGATTTCGCCATGGCCCGTGCCTTCGGCGAACTGGCGATCCACCTGGTGGAGCAGCGCGGACTGGTCCGCCACAGCGGCCGGGTCTACATGACTGTGGGCACGCTGGTCGTGCCGTGGACCGCGCCGGCGCGGTCCGCGCGCGCCTATGTGCGCAAGGCGTACGACGCCGCCGTGGCCGGGTCCGACCACACCTTCGCGGTGTACTGCGGGCGCAACGAGGCCACGGGGATGCTGTTCGCCGGCGAATCGCTGGACGAGGTGCAGGAGACCGTGTCCCGCGGCCTGGCCATCTCCCGTGACGCGAACTTCCAGATGGTCACCAACGCGCTGGAGTCGCAGCAGGCGCTGCTGTCCGCCCTGCGGGGCGAGAAAGGCCATGTCGACCGGGCGCCGGAACTGCCGGCCGACACTTGCGAGGCGCTGACCCTCGTCGTGGCGTTCGCGCACTGGGTCTACCGCCTGCAGGCGGCGTTGCTGCTCGGCAGGCTGCCGGAGGCGGTCGACGCCTTGCAACGGGCCGAGGCCTGCGCCGAGTTCGGTTGCGCCTTCGCCGAAAGCGGAGACCTGCCGTTCTACGGCGCGCTCGCGCTGGTGTCCCTGCCCGAGCGCAGCGCCGCCCAGGACACCTCGCTGGACCGGTACGCCGCGGTGTTGCGCGACTGGGCGGCCACCTGTCCGGAGAACTTCCTGTGCCGTTCCGAACTGGTGACGGCCGAGGTGGCGCGGGTCCGCGACCGGCCGCACGACGCGGCGGATGCGTTCGTGCGTGCGCTCGCCGCGGCCCGGGGGCAGGGGTTCGTGCAGGTCGAGGCGATGGTGGCCGAACGCGCGGCCCGTTTCCATGCGGGTCGCGGCGACGAGATCTCCGCCCGTGCGCACCTGCGCCACGCCCGGTCCGCCTGGCAGCGGTGGGGCGCGGGCCACCTCGTGCGGCGCCTCGAGGCGGCCCACCCCGAGATCGACGAGTCCGAGACCCGGACCACCGCGGTGAACCGGCTCCAGTCGCTCGACGTGCTCGCGGTGCTGCGGCTGTCGAACGCGCTCGCCAGCGACATCGTGCCCGAGCGCCTGGTCGACACGCTGATGCGCGTGGCGCTCGAGAGCGTTGGCGCCACCCACGGCATCCTCGTCCTCCGGCGGGACGGCGAGTGCCGCGTCGCGGCGAAGGCCTCGGTGAACGACGGCACGATCGTCATCGATCCGACGGTGTCGGCGTTTTCGCCGGAGTTCGTGCCCACGACCCTGGTCCAGGCCGTGCTGCGCTCGCAGGACAGCATCGTGGTGCACGACGTGCGGGAGTCCCCATCCTGGGGCCGCGATGCCTACGTGCGGGAGCGGGCGCCGCGCTCCGTGCTGTGTGTCCCGCTGATGCGGTACGCGACGGTCGTGGGTGCCCTGTACCTGGAGAACAACCTCGCGGCCAAGATGTTCACGCCGGCCAAGGCCGCCCTGCTCGAGGTGATCGGCTCCCAGGCGGGCTTCGCGCTAGAAAACGCGCGGCTCTACGAAGATCTCGTCGAGCAGAACCGGCAGCGCGCCGAAGCGGAGGAGCAGTTGCGGAACGCCCTGGCCGACGTCGCGACGGCCAGCCGCCTGACCGCCATGGGCGAACTGGTGGCCTCCATCGTCCACGAGGTCGGCCAGCCCATCGCGGCCGTGGACACCTCGGCCCGCGCGGGGCTGCGCTGGCTCGACCGGCCCACGCCCGAGATCGGCGAGGCGCGCGACATGCTCTCCCACATCTGCGCGTGCGCCACGCGGGCCAAGGCCATCATCGAGGCGTTGCGGGCGAAGGCTCGGCAGGAGGAGGCCCGCTTCGAGCGGGTCGACCTGGCCGGCGCGTTGCGCGAAGCGGCGGTGCTCGTGTCCGGCAGCCTCGACGCGATGCGGGTGACGCTCGACGTGCACGGCCCCGACGGGGTGGTTCACGTCCAGGGGGATCGCATCCAGCTCCAGCAGGTGGCGATCAACCTGCTGGTGAATGGTGCCGAGGCGATGTCCGAACTGCCCGCGGTGGAGCGCCGGCTGTCGCTGGGCTGGGTCGTCGAACGGTCCGGCGCCGTGTCCGTCTCGATCGAGGACCTCGGCAGCGGCATCTCGCCCGAGGTGGAGACCCGGCTCTTCCAGCCGCTCTTCACGACGAAGGCGAAGGGCATGGGCATGGGGCTCGCGATCTGCAAGTCGATCCTGGATGCTCACGGGGGGACGCTGGAGATCCGCGGCCGCGGGGACCGCGGCACACGCGTCAGGTTCACGTTGCCGGCCGTGTGATCCGGGGACTCGCTCGCCTCCTCGCGGGAGGCGACGGCCAGGTCCGGCCGGGCGCGTGGGTCGGAGGCCTCGCCGTCGCCGGCGAGGACATCGAGGCCGGCGCTCGTCAGGGCCGTGAGCATCACCAGCAGCACCGCTGCCAGCGGTCCGGGTGGGTTCGTTGCAGGTTCTCGCATGATGCGAGGAATGCTAGGGCGCCAGCCCTCCCGGGTCATTCGGACGAAAGTCTGTCCGCCCCATACCTGCGTTTACCCGGCGCTGGCACGGCCCGCGGTCAAGCGCCGAGCGCGATGTCCAGGCCGTCGTACCCCTGGACCAGCGGGTGCCGCGTCACGATGGGGTGCGAATGCGTGGCCCCGATCACCAGCACCGCCGCGCCCGCGGCCTCGCCGGCGGCGATGCCGGCGGGCGCGTCCTCGAACACCAGGCAGTCCGCGGCGGCCACGCCGAGGCGCCGCGCCGCGAGCTGGTAGCCGTCGGGCGCGGGCTTGCCGCGTTCGACGTCCTCGGCGGTGACCATCACCGCGGGCGTCGGCAGGCCGGCGGCGGCCAGGCGGCTCGCGGCGAGTGCGCGCGACGCCGAGGTCACGACGGCCCACCGGTTCGCGGGCAGCGCGGCCAGGAAGGCGAGGGCGCCCGGGATCGGCTCGACCCCCTCGGTGTCGGCGATTTCAGCCTCGGTGATCCAGGCCACCTCCGCGGCCACGTCGATGCCGGGCAAGTTCTGGCGCCGCACCGTGTCTTCGCAGCGCACGCCGTGGATGGTGGGCAGGAAGGCGTCCACGTCGAGGCCGTGGCGGCGGGCCCAGGCGGCCCACACGCGTTCGGCGGCGAGGATCGAGGTGAGGAGGGTGCCGTCCATGTCGAACAGGAAGGCGGCGAAGCGGCGGTCGGGGAAGGGGGCGTGGGTCATGGGATCGGAACTCCAGCGTGGGAGTATCCCTGGTTCGTGGTCCTGACACCTGCACCGCCGGGCTGCGATGATCTCGCCATGACCTCCACCTTCGCGAACCCCCTCAAGGTCGTCGTGCTGTCCGGCGCCGGCATCAGCGCCGAAAGCGGCCTCTCCACCTTCCGTGGCGCCGGAGGCCTGTGGCAGCAGCACCGCTTCGAGGACCTGGCGAGCCCCGAGGGCTTCGCCCGCGACCCGCAGCTGGTGCTCGACTTCTACAACCAGCGCCGCCGCGACGCGTGGGCGGCCGAGCCCAACGCGGCGCACCGCGCACTCGCACGGCTGGAGTCGACCCACGAGGTGGTGGTGATCACGCAGAACGTCGACGCGCTCCACGAACGCGCCGGCTCCACGCGCGTGCTGCACGTGCACGGTGAACTCGCGTACGCGCGGGGCCAGCGCGAAGGCGACCACCGCGTGCGCCTCGACGACCGACCCATCGCGCTGGGCGACCTGTGCCCGCGTGGCAGCCAGCTGCGCCCGGACGTGGTGTGGTTCGGCGAGAACGTGCGCTTTCTCGACGAAGCCCGCGACCACCTCCGCGGCGCGGCGAAGGTGCTGGTCGTGGGCACGTCGCTGTCGGTGTGGCCGGTGGCCGGCCTCGTGCACGAGGCGCCCGACGCGGCCGAGAAGGTGCTGGTGGCGCTGGAGGTCGACAGCCCGCCGCCGCGGTTCGAGTTCCTGCGCGACCTCGCGTCGGAGGCCGTGCCGGGGCTCGTGGACCGCTGGCAGGCCGAAGCCCGGCGGTGAACGGGGTTCAGTCGCTGACCCGCACCCAGTCGTAGTAGGCGGGACCGCCACCGCCGGAGTAGTTGCCGACGAAGTTCACCGCCCCGGCCGAGTTGTTGCCCACCCAGTGGTTGAGCATCAGGCGCATCGGCGCGGAGATGTTCGTGTTCACGCGCCGGAACTCCAGCTCCTGCCCCGCGTCGTTCACGTGGAAGAAGCGGACGAAGGTGGGCCGCCATTCGAAGCCGATGGTGCGCCAGCCGGTGGCGATCGCGAACTGCTGGTAGTTCTGCCGGCCGGCGGTCCACACGTTCGTGTGCAGCGTGCGGCCGCCGTGGATGAACTCGAGGTCGATCTCGAAGTGGTTCCCCGTGCCCGCCGTTCCCGTGTAGAGGAAGAACGAGCTGTTGCCGCCCTCGATCGTGCCCGGCTGCAACCGGGTCGTGAACTTGCCGTACGTGAAGCTTTGCCAGGTGCGCACCTCGGCGCACTTCACCGCGGCCGGGTTCGCGCTGTTGACGTTCAGCTGCAGCGCGCCCCAGCCGGTTCGCCACGCCTCGCTGTACGCGAAGGTGCAGCCGAAGATGTCGCCGTTGGCCCAGTTGGCCCCTTCCCATTGCGCACCGGGGGCACCGGTGCCGTCGAACCCCTCGTAGAAGCTGGCGGCGTGGGCGGACAGGCTCGCGCCCAGGGTGAGCGCGCCCAGTGCGCGCAGGATGGTCGTTGTCGTGGTCATCGTCGGTCCTTCTTCAGGAGGCGGTGGAGAACAACTCAGCTCATTGGCTGAACGAGATCCGGCCGACCGTGAGGTCGTGCGTGCCGGCCGTGGTGGCGCTGTTGATCACGTCCACGGCGAACAGGCCGGCCTTCACGGCAGCGAGTGCGGAGCCGGCGCCGTTGCAGTAGTCGGGCAGCGGGAAGCGCGTCGCGTCGAGGTCGATGACGATCTCGGACTGCGTCGCGCTGACGAGCGCCTCGGCCGTCGCGGTGCAGCCGTCGGCGGCGACCGGGTTCGGCTGCAGCTTGATCGTGAGCACCGCATCGGTCGTCGACTTGAGCTGCAGGTGCAGCTTGCCGTAGGCGTTCGCGTTGAACGGGGTCACGGGCGCGGCGCCGGTGTTGTTCGGGGCGTGCAGGCGCAGCGCCGCGCCGGCGTAAGCCTGAGCGCCGGTGAGTGCGGTGGACAGCGTGGCCGCGCCGCTGGCGAACGACACGGCGCCGACCGTCTGCTCGTTGCCCTTTTCGGCGAAGGCGTACAGGTCGATCTTGCCGGCTTCGGCGGTGTCGGTGGTGTTCGACGGCGTGGCGAACGGGGTGTCGGTGGCCGGGGCGCCGGCGGGCGGCGGGGCCGAGACCGGCGGCGTGGCGGCCACCGTGTCGTCGTCGTCGCCGCTGCCGCAGGCCGTCAGGGCGACGGCAGCGAACAGGGTGACCAGGGCAGTGTGGCGGATCGGGTGCTTCACGGAAACTCCGGTGCGAGTGAGGGTGACGTGATGGTGTCGATCCCCCGCCGCGCCCGCAGTCGGCCGCTTGCTTTCCAGCTAGCGGATCTTGCGATCAGCTCAGTAGCACATCATCAGGCCGAGGTGGTTGCGTTCGCAGACGACCTGCCGCGCGGGCGCGGGTTTCACGGCGGGCGCCGGCGCCGGTTGCGGCTTCGCGGCGGGTCTGGCCGCCGCCTTGCGCGGCGCGTCGGGTGTCGCCGCGGCGCGTGGGGCGGGCAGGGCGTCGTCGAAATCGATGCGACCGACCGACAGCACCTGCGGCGCGTCGAGCACCGTGTTGGCCGTCACCTCGACACGGCTCAGTGCGACGAGTGTCTGCGGCAGCGTCGCCGCGAGGTCGCCGCACCAGGTCTCGGCCGAGAAGGCCTCGAGCGGGATCGTGTAATCGGTCGGCTCCGCCGTCACACGCTGCATCATCACCGGGTAGCAGCCGGCCGCGGCGATGCGGCGGTCCGGGCCCTTCAGCCGGATGCGCAGCACCTGCGGCGTCGCGGCGGCGAGCCGGATGTGCAGGCTGCGGGCGGTCGACATGTCGACCGGTCGCGCCGCGGCATCGGCCGGCACGTCCATGCCGAGCGTGCTCCAGCCGCTGCCGTTGGCGTTGCCGATGCGGCCCGTCACCTGGAGCAGGCCGTCGACCACGGCCACCTTGCTGACCTGGGCGTCGCCGGGACGCTCCGACATCGCGAGCGTGTCGACCGCGGCGCCCGAGTCGCTGTGGGCCGGCGGCACGAAGGTGGCCCAGTGGCGTTCGGTGGCGGCCGCGGCACAGCCGGTGGCGGCCAGCACGGCGGCCAGCAGCAGGCGCAGGGGAGCGAGAGAAGAGGGCATGGGCATCAGGTCGTCCGCACGCGCACCGGCATGCGCAGTTCACACACCACGACGTCGTCCACCGGAAGGGATCGCGCGGCGTCGTATCGCTCGGAGAACGGGCCGTCGCCCAGCGTGTACGCGGACTGCGGCAGCCAGCCGTTGAGCAGCGCGTCCCAGCCGCGGCCGATGTGGCGCGCGGGGCCCGCGTAGTGCAGCGTGGCGAACAGGCCGCCCGGCACCGTGCGGCGCAGCGGGCGCAGGCCCGGGTCGGTCCAGCCCGGTGGCACCTGCACGCAGGCGTCCAGGCGGCACCGTTCCGGGGGCGTGATCGCCGGGTCATCGATGCCCATCGACAGCAGCGGTTGCCCCGCCACGTCGAGGGCCGCGGTCCACTCCAGGAAGCGGGTCCACAGCGGCCGGGCCGAATGGGCGTAGTCGCCCCGCTCGCGCAGGTACAGCACGTCGACGGCCTCGTGCCGCTTCACGTCGACCCGGTACGGCACGTCGGCCCAGCAGTCGTTGGCGGACACGCGCCAGCTCACCCAGCCGCCGCCGCGCCACTGCGTCGGTGTCATGCCGAAGTGTTCGCGGAAGGCGCGGGCGAAGGCCTCGGACGACGCGAAGCCGCAGGCGAGCGACACGTCGGTGACGCGTTCGTCCCGGCAATGCCGCAGGCGGCCGGCCGCCATCTCGAGGCGGCGCCGGCGAACGAACTCCTTGACGGTCTCGCCGGTCCACGCGTGGAAGAGCCGGTGGAAGTGGAACGGCGAGATGGCCGCGCGGCTGGCGAGCCGTTCGAGGCCGAGGTCGCCGGCGAGGTGTTCGTCGACGAAGTCGAGCACCTGCTCCATGCGCCGGATGTGGTGGGCCTGCAGCGCGGGCCCGTCGCCGCGGCGGACGGGGGGCTCGACATCGACCAGCGTGGCGACACGCGGGGCGCGATCCGGAGACAACGGCATCCGGTCCGGTACGGCAATGGGTTCCATCGGTGTCCTCGGTACGGCCGGACGTCGGCGGCTGGATCAGCGGGTCTTCAGCGGGCGTTCACCACCCGTCCCTGGTCGTCGAACAGGTGGCAGTTCTCCGCTTCCGGGCGAAGCCACACGGTGTCGCCCGCCGACAGCGGGTGGCCGCCGCTCGCGAGCTTGACCGCCGCGGGTTCGGCATGTCCCGCGACGCGTGCGTACGCGATGTCGCAGTCGCCCAGGTGTTCCACCTGGTCGACGGTGGCGCGGATGCCGTCGCCCTGTCCGCCGAGTGCGAAGTGTTCGGGGCGCACGCCCAGCGTGAGGCCACCGGCTTTCAGGGTGGCATCGCGCGCGGGCACGCGGATGTGGCCGGCGTCGCCGAAGCGAAGCACCACGTCGTCGCGCTCGCGCAGGGCCTCGGCCTTCAGGAAACTCATCTTCGGCGACCCGAGGAAGCCCGCGACGAAACGGCTGCCCGGCGAGCGGTAGAGGTCGATGGGCCGGCCCACCTGCTCGATGCGCCCCGCGTCGAAGACCGCGATGCGTGTGCCGAGGGTCATCGCCTCGACCTGGTCGTGGGTCACGTAGATCATCGTGGTGCCCAGCTCGCGGTGGAGCTTGGCGAGTTCCATGCGCATCTGCACGCGCAGCGACGCGTCGAGGTTCGACAGCGGTTCGTCGAACAGGAACACCTTGGGCTGCCGCACGATCGCGCGGCCGATGGCGACACGCTGCCGCTGGCCGCCGGAGAGTTCCTTCGGCTTGCGCTGGAGCAGCGGCACGATCTGCAGCACCTCGGCCGCCTTGTGCACCGCGGCCTCGATCTCCGCCTTGCCGAGCTTGCCGAACTTCAGCGCGAAGCCCATGTTCTCGGCGACGGTCATGTGCGGGTACAGCGCGTAGCTCTGGAACACCATCGCGACGCCGCGCTGGACGGGCGGGAGGTCCTGGGCTTCCTCGCCGCCGATGACGATGCGGCCGTCGGTCAGGTCCTCGAGGCCGGCGATGGCGCGCAGCAGCGTGGTCTTGCCGCAGCCCGACGGGCCGACGAAGACCATGAACTCGCCGGATTCGACGTGGAGGTCGATGCCGTGCAGCACGGTCGGGCCGTTGCCGTACTGCTTGACGACGTGGTGGAGGGAAACATCGGTCATGGTGGATTCCGGGGATCGGGGAACGGGCGGTCAGCCCTTGACGGCGCCGGCCGTGAGGCCTTCGATGAGGCGGCGCGAATAGAGGACGAAGAGGATCAGCAGCGGCAGCACGGTGATCGCGGAGCCGGCACTGATGGCGCCCCACGGGGTCTGGCCGGTGCCCTGCAGCGATCGCAGCACGAGCGGCGCGGTGAACATGTCGACGTCGCTCATCACCAGCAGCGCGCCCACGAAGTTGTTGTACGCGCCGATGAACGTGACGAGGCCGAGCGTGCCCATCGCGGGGCCGATCAGCGGCAGCACCACGCGCCAGTAGATGCCGAACTCGCCGCAGCCGTCCATGCGTGCGGCTTCGACGAGCTCGCGCGGCACGGCCGAGCCGATGTACTGCCGCATCAGGAACACGCCGAACGCGGAGCACGCCCCGGGCACGATGAGCGCCCGCGTCGTGTTGAGCCAGTCGAGCTCCTTCATCAGCAGCACGAACGGGATCATGCCGACGAAGGCGGGCAGCAGCATCGTGGCCATCAGCCCGCCGAACAGCGTGTTCTTGCCCGGGAACTCGTACATCGCGAAGCCATAGCCGCCGAGTGAGCAGAAGAACAGGTTGAGCACGGTGGCCGCGCCCGCGATCCACAGCGACAGGCCGAGGCTGCGCCAGAAGTGCGGCCGTTCGGCCACCAGCGCCCGCACGTTGTCGAGGAAGGCGTCGCCGAACCACAGGGGCGGCGGCACCGAGAGGATCTCGGTGTTGGTGTGCGTGGCGAACACGAACATGAAGTAGAACGGCACCAGCATGATCGCGGCGCCGAAGAGCACGAGCGCGTAGGGCAGCCAGGCCACGGGGTTGCGCCACGCGCGGCGGCGCGCGCGCGCCGGGGCCAGGGCCACCGGCGGCCGCAGGGAAGTCGAGGCATTCACGGGGTCAGTCCTTCTTGCCGAGGTAGCGGTTGTTGAGCCACGTCAGCGCGGCGATCACCATGAACATGAGCCAGGCCACGGCCGAGGCGGTGCCGAAGTCACCGTCCGTGAGGCCCACCTTGTACATCTGCATCGCGACGGTCTCGGCCACCTGGCCCACGCCGCCCGATCCGCCGGTGAGGATGAAGGGCTCCTCGAACAGCTGCAGGTTGCCGATGATCGTGAGCGTCACCGCGAACAGGATCATCGGGCGCAGCATCGGCAGGGTGATGTAGCGGAACTGCTGCCAGAGGCCCGCGCCGTCGATGGTGGCGGCCTCGTACAGGTCCTTCGGGATGGTCTGCAGCGCCGACAGGTACAGCACGGTGTTCCAGCCGACGAAGCGCCACCAGATGATGAACGCGACGATGGGGCGTGTGTACTCCGGCCGGCCCCAGTCGATGTTCTGGTCCGGGAACAGCCAGGCGAGGGGCCGCACGCCGGCCACGTCGAAGTGGGCCAGCCCCGTCAGCACCTGGTTGATCACGCCGAAGTCACGCGAGAACAGCGAAGAGAACACCAGCGTGATCGCGACCGTGTTGGTGATGTACGGGAGGAAGTACATCGCGATGGCGGGGTTGCGGGCCCGCCGGAACTTCATGTGGATGAAGTACGCGAGCGGGATCGCGATCAGGTGCTGGGGCAGGCCCGAGGCGATGCCGAGCCAGAAGGTGTTGTAGAGCGCCCGCCAGAAGTCGAGCCCGTGCAGTTCGCTCCAGAACGCACCCGTGAAGAACTGCTTCCACGGCAGCGCGTCGAGCTGGAGCACGAACGCGTAGTTGCCCCATCCCTCCCACTTCATGCCCGCGAGGCCCGACGACAGTTCCCAGCGGAAGAACGAGGCGTAGGCGGAGAACAGCAGCGGGAACAGGCCGAACGAGAGGAACAGGATGAAGAACGGCGCCACGAAGACGTAGGGCATGTAGTGCCACGGCTTCAGGGCGGAGCGGCGACGCGTCGTGGGCGTGCGCCGGATCGAGGGGAACGGGGTCGACATGGCGGGAAGAAATCAGCGGCGGACGCGGCGTTCGATGGCCTTCTTCGCATCGGCCAGGGCGGTGGCCACCGGCTTGTCCTGCTCGAGCACCTTGTCGAACTCGGCAGCCACCACTTCGGCGGCCACCGGGTCCAGGCGGTCCACGGCGGTCGCGGGAATCGCCGCGGCGGTGGCCTTCCACTGCTTGCGCGCCACCTGACCGCCGAGGAACGGCATCGGCTGGTCCACGAACGGGTCGTTGGTGGCCTCGATCAGTGCCGGGAAGGCGTCGAGTTCACGGAACGCGGCGATCTGCACGTCCTTGTTCGTCGTCATGAACTTGATGAAGTCCCACGCGGCGGCCTTGTTCTTCGCGGCCTTCGGGATCGCGTAGAAGGACCCGCCCCACGACGCGGCCACGCCACCCGGCAGCGAGGCCGAGCGCCACTGGCCGGCGGTCTCCGGCGCGATCCAGTTCTTCAGGTGGCCGGCGAGCCATGCGCCCATCATCTCGGACGCCACGGTGCCGCGCTTGAAGCCTTCGCTCCATTCGTTGCTCCACGCGCCCACCTTCGCGTCGATGCCGGCCGCGCGGGCCTTCTTCGCGGTCTCGAACGCGCGCACGAAGCGCGGGGTGTCGACGAGCACCTTGCCCTTGTCGTCGAAGTAGATGCCTTCGCCGTCCTTCAGGCCCGAGCGCAGGATGATGTCCTTGATGGTGGCGGCGTTCGGCACGATGTACGCACCGGTCTTCGCCTTCAGCGTCTTGCCGGCCTCGATGTACGAGTCCCACGACTGGGTGAGCTGCGCCTCGGTGATGCCGGCCTTGTCCATCAGGTCCTTGCGGTAGAAGAGCGCGCCGGGGCCGATGTCGGCCGGCACCGCGGCGAAGATGCCGCCGCGGCTCGTGGCCTGGCCGCTCGCGAACTTGAAGAACTTCGGCCGCAGCGCGCCGGCGTCGTACGGGGCCTTCGACAGGTCTTCCACGCCGCCGCCTTCGGCCATCTTCGCCACGTAGCCGATCTCGATGCCCATCACGTCGGGCAGGTTTGCACCGGTGGCGAGCGCCGTGGTCATCGCGTTGTGGTGGTCACCGAAACCGAGCGAGACCAGCTTGATCTCCACGTCGGGCCGGGCCTTCTTGTAGAGGGGAATGGCGGCCATCACGGACCGGTCGAGGTCCTTGAACGAGGCCACGGTCAACACGGTGGTCTGGGCCTGGGCGGACAGCGCCGTCGACACCAACAGACCCGCGGAACCCACTTTCGAGATGAAACCCACGTCTTGCTCCTTGATTCGGACTGAACGGAAACGCGCCATGACAGATTTTGTGCAAGCGCTTGCACGGAATGTACGTGCAGGCCTCGGTGGACCGTCTGAGGGGGAACCCTAGGAGGGTTCGGGGAGGCGGGTCAGGCCGGCAGCGCGCGTGAGGATTCGCGCACGATCAGGTCGAGCCGGGCGAGGGCCGAGCGCGGGGGGCGCCGGCCTTCGATCAGCGCGACGATCGCATTGGCCGCCTCGCGGCCCAGCTCGCGCAGCGGCTGGTGCACCGACGTGAGGGGCGGAATGCAGTAGGACGAGTGCGGCAGGTCGTCGTAGCCGACGAGCGAGACGTCGCGGGGCACCACGATGCCGCGCCGGTGCAGCGCGAGCATCGCGCCGTACGCCGAGTCGTCGTTGGCGGCGAACACCGCGGTGAACGGGCGGCCGCGGTCGAGCAGGATGTTCATCGCGGTCACACCGCCCGGCGCCACGTAGTTGCCGGAGGCGACCAGCTGGTCGTCGTACGCGATGCCGGCCTGCGCCAGCGTGTCGCGGTACGCCCGGTGCCGTTCGTCGGCGTCGAGGCGGTCGGACGGACCGCTGATGAAGGCGATGCGCTGGTGCCCCAGCTCGACCAGGTGGCGCACGGCGCGGCAGGCGCCGTCGTAGTGGTCGAAGCCGAGCGAATGCACGTGGCGCGCCTTCGTGTGCCCGCCCATCAGCACCGTGGGCATGCCGTTGGCGTGGCGTTCGAGAACGTCATCGGTCAGCCCACTCATGATCAGCACGACCCCGTCCACGCCCCGCCCGAGCAGCGAGGCCAGGCGGCGCGACTCGTCGGCCGGGTCCCAGTGGCCGCTGACGAAGATGGCCTCGTAGTTGTGGCCGATCAGCCCGTCCTCCACGCCCCGCATCGCTTCGTTGAAGAACGAACTGAGGATTTCCTGCGTCATCACGCCCACCGTCATCGACCGCCCCTTCGCGAGGCCGCGGGCCACCAGGTTCGGCCGGTAGTTGAGCTGCTGGATGCTGTCGTCGATGGCCGCCTTCTTCTCGGCGGACACGGCGTGCGTGCCGCTGAGGTAGCGCGAGACGGTGCTGGTGGACACACCCGCCAGGCGGGCGACCTCTTCCAGGGTGACGTTGGTGGCCATGGGCGCGGCTTCGGCGAAGGAGGCAGAGGGGGGAGGCTGTCGATGATAGCGCCTGTCATCTCAAATCGACGCGTCGGCGCGGCCCTTTCCTGTCCTGCGCCCAGGAATACCCTCGATTGGACCCCAAAGCGCAAGTTTGGCTAGGTCTTGCGTTGCAAGCGCTTGCATGGATCGGTAAGGTAAGGCCATCCGAATTCCTTCCAGTCCGCCTTCCATGAGTGCTCCGACCTTCCGCTTCCCCGACACCTTCGCGTGGGGCTCCGCCACCTCCGCGTACCAGATCGAGGGCTCGCCCGACGCCGACGGGCGCACCCCCAGCATCTGGGACACCTTCTCGAAGACCCCGGGCCGCGTCGAGAACGGCGACACCGGTGACGTCGCCTGTGATTCGTACCGCCGCGTGGACGAGGACATCGCGCTGCTGAAGGCGATGGGCGCCACCGTCTACCGGTTCTCGATCTCGTGGTCGCGGGTGATGCCCCAGGGCCGCGGCGCGGTGAACCCGGCCGGCATCGCGTACTACCGCCGGCTGATCGACGGCCTGCGCGCCGCCGGCATCGCGCCGATGGCCACGCTGTACCACTGGGACCTGCCGCAGTGCCTGCAGGACGAGGGCGGCTGGCTCAACCGCCAGACGGCCGAGGACTTCGCCGCCTACGCCGACGCGATGTTCGACGCGTTCGGCGAGACCGTGCCGTACTGGTTCACGGTCAACGAGCCCTGGTGCGTGTCGTTCCTGTCGCACGCGATGGGGCACCATGCCCCGGGCGAACGCGACCTGCAGCAGGCGCTGACCGTGGCGCACCACACGCTGCTCGGCCACGGCCTGGCGGTGAAGGCGTTCCGCGCCCGCCGCCTCGCCGCGAAGATCGGCATCGCCCCGAACGTGGACTGGCGCGAGCCGTTCTCGCAGCACCCGGACGACGTGGCCGCCTGCGAGCGCGGCCTCGACTGGTTCAACCGCTGGTTCCTCGACCCGGTGTACCGAGGCCGCTACCCCGAGGCCCTCCAGGCACACTACGCGCGCCTCGGCGCCCACGTGCCGGTGCAGGCCGGCGACATGGCCCTGATCTCGGCCCCCACCGACATGCTCGGCATCAACTTCTACACCGGCAGCCACGCCCGCGCGCGTTCGACGCCGCTGCCGCGCGACCCGCACCCGGACACCCAGGCGAAGCTCGATGCCGTGCTGGACCTCGAGACGGTGGACGTCTCCGGCTTCGCCCGCACCGACATCGGCTGGGACATCTTCCCCGACGCCTTCTACAAGGTGCTGCTGTGGCTTCGCGACGAATACGGCAACCCGCCCGTGTTCATCACCGAAAACGGCGCATGCGACAACACGGACCTGTCGGCCGACGGGCAGGTGCACGACACGATGCGCACCGGCTACTACCGCCGCCACCTGATCGCGCTGAACCGCGCGATGCGCTCGGGCTGCGACATCCGCGGCTACACCGCCTGGTCGCTGATGGACAACTTCGAGTGGGCCTTCGGCTACGGCAAGCGCTTCGGCCTCGTGCACGTGGACTTCGCCACGCAGATCCGCACGCCGAAGGACAGCTTCCGCTGGTTCCAGCGCGTGATCGCCGAGGGCGGGTTCGACGCATGAAGGCCATCCTCCTCACCCTGGCACTCGTTGCCACCGCACCGGCCCGCGCCGAGGTGCGCGTGACGGTGGAGCCCGCCGCGGTCGGCGCCCCGCTGCCGCGCGCCGTGCTGCGCGGCTTCAACTTTGGCAACTGGATGGCCGTGGCCGACCACGAGGCGGCACTGGCCGAGGTGCCGGCCGGCGCGCTCCGTTTCCCCGGTGGCAACATCGGCGACGAACAGAACATGGACGAGGCCACGCTCGACACGTTCGCGAGCCTGCTCAAGCTCGTGCGCGGCCAGCCCGAGCTGCTGATCCATACGCGGGTGTTCGAAGGCCGGGTCGATCGCCCGGCCGCCAACCAACCCGAGGACGCGGCCCACGCGGTGCGGATCGCCCGCGAGCGCGGCCTCGTGGTGCCGTACTGGGAGATCGGCAACGAACCCGACCTGTACGCCACGGTGCGCGGCGACCCGCGCTGGACGGCCGAACGCTACTGCGCCGTCTTCCGGGACCAGGCCGCGGCCATCCGCAAGGAAGACCCGAAGGCGAAGCTGGCCGGCCCCGCCACGTCGGCGGCCGAGCCGAACGCGACCGTGTTCCTCAAGGAGTTCGTCAAGCGCTGCGGCGACGTGGTGGACCTGCTGACCTGGCACGTGTACCCCACCGGCGGTGACGGCAGCGAGGCCGATGCGCTGGCCTCGGTCAAGATGGTCGACGACCTGCTGAAGGACTACCGGGCCACCTGGCGCGACCCGAAGGCCAACCCGCTCGGGCACGCCCGTCCGGTGCAGTTCGGGGTCACCGAATACGGCCTGTCGTGGCGCACCGACCGGCCCCGCTTCCTCGCCGACCAGGAGAACGCGCTGTGGTCGGTGGAGGCCGCGTTGCGCATGGCCCGGGGGGGTGTCGCGGTGGCGCACTACTTCGCGTACCAGGGCACCGGGTACCACGGTCTGATCGACGCGGGCGGCGTGCCGCGCCCCTCCCACTACGCATTCCGCCTGTTGGGTGACCTGTCCGGTGCCTTCGTGCCGGCACGGTCCGACGACACCGCCGTGTGGGCACACGCCGCCCGCGACGGCGACCGCCTCGGTGTCATCCTCATCAACAGCAAGGACCGGCCGGAGTCCGTGCGCCTCGACGCACCGCGCACCCGCGTGACCCGCATCCGCTGGTTCGACGGCCGCATCGCCGACGACGAACAACCCGTCGCCGAACTGCCCCCCGCCGCCACCCTCACCCTGCCGGCCCGTTCGATGGCCTTCCTCTCGCTCGACGTGACCCCATGAACCTGCACACCTCCCACCCCGGCCACGACGGCCATCGCCGCCGGCTGCTCGGCGGCGGCGCCGCCACGGCGCTCTCGATGAGTTTCCCGCTGCTCGGCTGTGCCGGTGGCGGTGGCGGCGAGACCGTCGAGGCCGACGACCTGCGCTCGGCCCCCGTGCGCATCGACACCGACACCGACCCGAGCCGGGGCGTGTTCTTCGGTCTCTTCCGCGAGGCCGCGCTGACCGACGTCGTCACCGAAGGCACCGCCGACTACCGCATGAAGCCGGCCGCCGCGATGTGGTTCACGCGCTTCGGTTCGCCGTTCCCCGAGTCGGCGATCCGCTACCTCTCGCAGCAAGGCATCGCCGCGCAGGTCACGTGGGAGCCCTGGGGCGACCGCGACCAGGCCATCCCGCTCGCCGACATCGTCGCCGGCAAGTGGGACGCCTACCTCGCCGAGTACGGCGCCGCGGCGGCGAAGCTCGACGTGCCCTTCATGCTGCGCTGGGGCCACGAGTTCAACGGCGACTGGTACCCGTGGAGCACCGCCAAGAACGGCATGACGACGCCGCTGTTCGTGCAGGCCTACCGGCGCGTCGTCGAACGTTTGCGCGCGGCCGGCGCGACGAAGGTGCAGTGGGTCTGGTGCTTCAACAACGAAAGCACGCCGCAGGCGGCCTGGAACGCGCCGAAGCTCGCGTGGCCGGGCGAGGACGTGGTCGACTGGGTCGGCATCGACGGCTACAACTTCGGCACGAGCCAGTCGTGGTCGAGGTGGACGTCCTTCCGCGACGTGTTCGAGCGCGCGCTCGCCACCGCGGCCGAGATCGCCCCGTCCAAGCCCGTGATCCTGTCCGAGATGGCCAGCTCCGAGAGCGGTGGCAACAAGGCGGCGTGGATCGCCCAGATGTTCGCCGACCTCGAGAAGATGCCCACCGTGCGCGCCTTCACGTGGTTCGACATCGTCAAGGAAACGAGCTGGGCCATCACGTCCAGCGAGGCGGCCTGGTCCGCCACCGTGCGAGCCCTGCGCTCGCCCCACGTGCGCGGCAACGGCGCCGCGCTGCTGTCCATCGCCGGCGCGCGGTGACGCAGCGCCTTCCCTCGTCTCAAAGGACTTCCTCCATGCCCTCGATCACCCGCTCCCTGCGTCTCGCCGCCCTGCCTTGCGTCGCCCTCGTGACCGCCTGCGCCCTGCCGGGCCCGGCCGACACGCCGCCGCCCGCGGCCGCCGTCGCAACCCCGGCTGCCGCACCTGCGCCCGCGCCGGTCCCGGGACCGGCGACCGCCCCGCGCGCGTATGCCACGTTCACCGCGGCTCCGGCCACGCTCGAAGGCGGCACCTTCGACGGCTTCGCGTACGCCGAGAAGCAGGGTGACGCCGGCCTCACCGCCGTCACGCCGGGCGCCGGCGCGATCCGTGTCACGGGCTTCACGGGCGCCGGCAAGGGCAGCACGTGGGCCGGCCTCGGTGTCATGGTGCCCGGCGCGCCGAACGGCGCGGTGGCCGACCTCTCCGGCTACCGCAGCCTGCGCATCGTGCTGTCGGCGGCGACGCCGACGTCCCTGCGCATCCGCCTCGTGGGCGCCGACGCCGCCACGGTGGCCGGCGGCTGCTACCCGGTGTCCGTGCTGAACGTGGGCACCGAACCGCGTCCGTACGACCTGCCCCTCGCGGCCTTCGCACCGGAAGGCTACTGCGGCGCCCAGGGCAAGAGCGCCGCGGTGACCCTCGCCGCGCTGGCCGCGGTCGAGGTGACGGCCCCGACCGTCGACACGGCGAAGCGCCGCGACATCGACTTCCGCGTCGGCGCGATCTCCGTCCTGCGCTGACCTCCGCTTCCCCTGACAACCGGACCCGGCGACAGGCGAGCCGGGTGCGGATGCCTTCGCTCGCCTGCACCTTTCCGATCACAGGACCCGACCTTGAAAACCACCACCCTTTCCCTCGCCGCGATGCTCGCGGCCGCGAGCACCTGCGCCAGCGGCGCGTCCCTCGACTTCTCCGGCTACATGCGGGCCGGCGTCGGGCTCAACGCCCGCGGCGGCACGCAGGTCTGCTATGGCCTGCCGGGCGCCGACAGCAAGTTCCGGCTGGGCAACGAATGCGACTACGTGATCGAGCCCACCTTCAACGCCAAGCTCGCGACCTACGAAGGGTCCGACTGGCACGTGCTCGTGATGCCCGGCGTGTACCGCGCGTGGGGTGACACCGAGTTCGCCAACGCCGCCGGCGTCGGCAGCTCCGAACTCGTCGCCCGCTTCGGCCAGGTCTACACCTACGGCAACAACATCTCCGCGCTGGGCGGCGGGCGCCTGTGGGCCGGCCGCCGCTTCTACAACCGCCTGCAGACCGGCATCAACGACCAGTACCTCGAGAACAACGACGGCGACGGCGCGGGCCTCGAGGACGTGAACGTGGGCTTCGGCAAGTTCAGCATCGGCTTCATGCTGAACCCGCGCGATGCCGCGACGAACAACCGCCTGTCGATCCCGCTGCGGCTCACCAACCTGAAGACGCTGCCGAACGGCGAGTTGTCGGTGTACGTCACGCCGTCGACGCAGGTGAAGTCGCGCAACCGCCTGACCGGCATCGTGGCCGACGACCAGGACGACGGCGTCGCGGTCGGCCTGTACCAGACCCTCGGCGGCACGCTCGGCGGCGAGACGCTGGTGGGCGCCAAGTACGACCGCATCGGCGAGGTGCGCAACAGCCGTGTCGTCGTGCAGCAGAGCGGCTCGTTCCTGCAGACCACCCGCTTCGACCTCATCGGCGAGTACCGCGTGGCGAGCGACCACGGCGTGGACAGCAAGTGGACCGCGATCGGCGGCCGCACCGACACGCGCATCAGCGGCCCGTTCCGCCTGCTGGCCGAGGTGGGCAACGACCGCGTGACACCCGACGGCGCACCCACGCGCTCGATGACGAAGTTCACCCTCGCCGGCGCGGTGTCGGCCGGCCCCGAGGCGTGGTCGCGTCCGACCATCCGCCTCTTCGTCACCCACGCGATCTGGAACGAGGCGGCCCGCCAGGTGCTGAGCCAGAACTGGGTCAACGGCGAGCGCCTGGCGCAGGTCTACGGCGACAAGCGCTCCGGCACGAGCGTCGGCGTGCAGACCGAAGCCTGGTGGTGACTTGAACGCCCCGGACGTTCAGCGCGGCAACTGTTCCGTGATCACCGAGCCCTCGTAGAGGAACCCGGGGTACTGGTTGTTGAACCACGCGCTGAACGCGTCGCGCGGCGTGCGCTTGCGGTAGGCGTCGTGCAGCCGCTTGAGGAAGTCGTCGTTCTCGAACTTCGTCCGCATCGGCAGCGGCTTCGCGTACGGATCGGCCTTGAGCCGGTCCGTCAGGTTGCGCAGCCACCCCATGAAGGCCGCGTCGTCGGCCGGCGCCACGGCCGGGTCCGGCGCGCTGGCGCAGGCCGGGAGGAACGGCAGGGTGGAGAGCGCGGCGGCGGCGAGCAGCAGGTGGCGTTTCGTGGGCACGGAGCGGGTCCTCGGGAGTGGGCCGGGCCAGTCTAGCGCGCCGGCCCCCGGGACCCGCGGGTCAGGCCCCGACCGGCCGACCGCCGTGCAGGTGGAACGGCGACTTGCCCACGCCGCAGCAGAACGCGCTGACCCACGGCCGCATCGCCTGCGCCAGGTTCCGGCCTTCGGCGTTCAGCGCGTCGAGCCGGTCGGCCGCGGCCTGGGCCTCGCGGCGCAGCGCGGCCTCGTCGACCGTCAGCACCTTGCCGCCGGACACGACGACCTCGCCGCCGACGAGCACGCGGTCGATCGCGGCGCCGTTCTCGCCATGCACCACCTGGCGCACCGCGTGGCGCAGCGGCACGTAGATGGGCTGGGACAGGTCCAGCAGCACGAGGTCGGCCTCGCGGCCCGGGGCGATGCGGCCCAGGCGGTCGCCCCAGCCGAGCGCGTGGGCGCTGCCTTCGGTGGCCATGTGCAGGGCCTCGGCCGCGTCGATCCAGCGGTCTTCGTCGGCACTCATCACACGCGACAGGAAGGCAGCGAGGCGCGTGGCCTCGAAGAGGTTCTGGGTGTCCGACGTGTTCGCGCCGTCGCTGCCCACGCCCACGCGCAGGCCGCGTTCGAGCATGCGCCGCACCGGCGCGATGCCGGAGCCCAGGCGCAGGTTGCTCATGGGGTTGTGGATCGCGGTGACGTCGGCCTTCGCGAGGGTCTCGATGTCCTCGTCGCCGATCCAGATGGCGTGGGCGGTGCTCAGGCGCGGGCCGAGCAGGCCGATCTCGGCGAGGTGGGCGACGAGGCTTTTGCCGTAGCGCTGTTCGCCGAACAACGCCTGCATCTTGCTCTCGGCCAGGTGCGTCTGCATCGGCAGGTTCCAGGCCGCGGAGAGCCGGGCGCAGCCGCGCATGAAGTCGTCGGAGCAGTGCAGCGGGATCGTGGGGGCGATGCCGAGGCGAACCCGCGACGGGTCGAACGGCCAGTCGCGCGCGGCGGCCTCCACCGCGGCGAGGTTGTCGGCCGGCGACGCCCCCTTCAGCGCGGCCGCGCCGGCGCGCAGCGGTTCGGGCAGCGAGGCCAGCAGCTCGGGGTAGGCCTGGTACAGCGTGCGGTCGGCCAGCATCGGCGAGACCACCGCACGGATGCCGAGGCGTGCATAGGCGCCGGCCACCGCGTGCAGGCCCTCGACGGTGGGCAGCGGGAACTGCGTCGTCATGTCGAAGAGCGCGGTGCAGCCCTTGCGCAGCAGCTCGACCCCGGTCAGCGTGGCACTCAGCGCGAGGTCGTCGAGGCCGCGGTGCCCGTTGATGGCGGGCGACGCGGCGAGGAAACCTTCGAGCGCGACGTCCTCCACGGCGCCGCGGCCGAGGCCGCCGTGCGCGTGGGTGTGGCCGTTGACGAGGCCGGGCATCACGAGGCGGTCGGTGGCGTCGAGCCGCGGCACGGCGGCGTCGACCCCCGAGGCGCCGGGGGCGGTGAGCGCCTTGACGAGGCCGTCCTCGACCAGGATGTCGGCATGGCGCGGCGCGCTGGACGCATCCGTGACGACCAGGCCCCCTTCGATCAGCAGTCTGCCCTTCACAGCGAGAACTCCACGTCCTGCGCGCCTTCCCACAGCGTCTTCACGCCCAGCGCCCGCAGGTTCTCCTTGCCTTCGACGATGGTGAGGAAGTGGTTGCCGGCGAGCTGCCCCATCTTGCTGGAGAAGCTGCAGCTGCCGTACGCGAGGATGATCTCGGTCTCGCTGTAGCCGCCCGGGTAGAACAGGATGTCGCCGACGGACGGGTGGCTCGTGTGGTTCTCGTAGCCCACGCCGAGCTCGAAGTCGCCCATCGGGATCCAGCAGCCTTCGCCGCTCCAGCGCACGTGGATCAGCTTCTGCTTGTACGGCAGCAGCTTCAGGAAGGCGGCGACGGTCTTCGGGGCGTCGGGGTGGGTCTCGGCGACGAAGCGGTGGCCGCCGGTGGTGATGTGGATGCGTGTCATGGGGATGGTCTTCAGGAACCGGGTTGTCCGATCCACTTGGTGACGGTGGGCGCCTGCCAGGCGGCGAGGGCGTCGAGCAGCGCGGCGGGATCGGGGTCGATCACCATCATGTCGCGGTGTTCGGGTTTCAGGAACCCTTCGTCGGCGGCGGTGGCCAGCAGCGCGCGCAGCGGCTCGTAGAAGCCGCGGGTGTTGAGCACGCCGCAGGCCTTGACGTGGTCGCCCAGCTGCGTGAGCGTGGCGGCCTCCAGCAGTTCTTCCAGCGTGCCCAGGCCGCCGGGCAACGCAATGAACGCGTCGGCCAGCTCGGCCATGCGCGCCTTGCGCTCGCGCATCGTGGCGGCCACCTCGTGGGCGGAGAGCTTCGGGTGCAGGTGGCCGCGGTCGAACAGCCGCTGGTTGATCACGCCGGTGACCCGGCCGCCGGCGTCGAGCACGGCGTCGGCCACCTCGCCCATCAGGCCCTTGTGGGTGCCGCCGTAGACGAGGCCGATGCCCCGCTCGGCGAGCGTGCGCCCGAGCGCGGCGGCGGCCTCGGCGTAGGCCGGGGACACGCCGAAGTTGGAGCCGCAGAACACGGTGACGGTTTTCAGTGCAGTCATGGGCGCATCATCCCATCGCCAGGTCGTTCTTGCGCTGCGCCCAGCCGGTCATGCGCAGTTCCACCCACGACGAGATGGCGTACAGGATGACGCCGAGCACCGCGAGGATCACGAGGCCCGCGAACACCATCGGCACGTCGAAGTTGCCGCTCGCGATCATCATCAGGTTGCCGATGCCCTTGTTCGAGGCCACCGTCTCGGCGAGCACCGTGCCCACGAAGGCGAGCGTGATCGCGATCTTCAGCGACGCGAACAGGTACGGCAGCGCGCGCGGCAGCGACACGTTCCACAGGATGTCGCGCTTCTTCGCGCCCAGCACCTTCAGCACGTCCTCCAGCTCCGGCTCGGTGTTGGCGAGGCCCGTGGCCACGTTCACCACCACGGGGAAGATGCTGATGACCATCGACGTGAGGATCGCGGGCACCGTGCCCGAGCCGAACCATACGACGAAGATGGGCACCACGGCCACCTTCGGGATGCTCGAGAACCCGACGAGCAGCGGGTAGGCCACGTCGTACGCGGTGCGCGACGAGCCGATCAGCAGCCCGAGCAGGATGCCGATGCCCACGCCGAGGGCGAAACCCGCGAGCGTGGTGTTGAGCGTCTGGATCGCGTGCGGCCACAGCAGCGGCAGCTTTTCGTACAGCACGTGGGCGATCTGCGAGGGCCGTGGCAGGATCAGGTCGGACACGCCGCTCGCGACGCAGGCCATCTCCCACAGCACGAAGAAGCCCACGAGGGCGGAGGCGGACAGCAGGCGCTGGCGCAGCTTGGGGGACAGTGTCGCGCTCATGCAGCCACCTTCTCGGGTTGGGTCGGAACGAGGGCCACCGGCGCCGTGCGTGCCTCGGCGATGCGCATGCGCAACGCCTGCACGAGCGACGCGAACTCGGGCGCGTAGCTCATCTCGAGCGTGCGCGGGCGGGGGAAGTCGACCGCGCGGTCCTCGAGGATGCGGCCCGGGCGCGAGGTCATCACGCAGATGCGGGTGGCGAGGTACGCGGCTTCGCGGAGGTCGTGGGTCACCAGCAGCACGGTGGGCTTCTTGTCGAGCCACAGCTGCTGCGTCAGCGCCCACAACTCCTCGCGCGTGAACGAGTCCAGCGCGCCGAAGGGTTCGTCGAGCAGCAGGAGCTGCGGCTCGTGGATCAGCGCGCGGCACAGCGAGGCCCGCTGCAGCATGCCGCCGGACAGCTGCCACGGGCGCTTGTCGCCCATGCCCGCCAGCCCCACCCTCGCGAGCAGCGCCTCGGCGCGTTCGGCGTACTCGCCGCGCTTCTTGCGCGCGTAGTCCTGCCGGAAGGGCTCGACGATCTTCAGCGGGATCATCACGTTGTCGCGGATGTTGAGCCACGGCATCATCGTCGGGTTCTGGAACGCGAGGCCGATGCGCACGGCGCCCGCCGGGCTCTCGCGGCCCGCCACGATCAGTCCGCCCGAGCTGGGCTGCAGCAGCCCGGCCACGAGCTTCAGGATGGTGGACTTGCCGCAGCCGCTCGGCCCCACGAGGGCCACGAACTCGCCCTGCTCGATGCGCAGGTCGGTCGACGAGAGGGCCAGCGTGCCGTTGGCGCCGTAGCGCACGGTGACGTCGGCGAGGTCGATGATCGGTGAGGTCATGCGGGGTCTCCGAGGTGAAGGATGGCGGCCACCGGGCCGCCGCCGGCGGGGCCCTGGTGTTCGGCGCCGCCGGACACGTACAGCGCGGTGTGGCCGGCGAGGGACGCGAGCACGCCACCCACCGCCGCGCGGGCGTGGCGCGTCGCGTTGATGTCCGAGTCGTTGAGCATCGTGTGGCGTTCGCCGCGCACCCGGCCGTCGGGGCTCGCCTCGGCCTTGGCCAGCAGGTTGACGAGGCGGCCGGGTTCGCCGAACGATGCCAGCAGCCCCGACACGGCCCGGCCGTCGATGGCGTCGTTCATCACCGTGTGGGCGATGCGGTACGGCGACGCGGCGCCCGCGGCCTCGCCCAGCACGATCACCACGTTGTGGTCGAGTTCGATGCCGGCCGAGGCCGATGCACGGCCCGAGTACAGCGAGAAGTCGCGCAGCACCACGTCGTCGGTGACCGCGTCGCGCGGCACCTCGCGCAGCGCCACCGCGATGCCCAGCGACGAGGCGCCGCGCGAGTAGCCCATGGATTCGTAGGTGTCGCGTGTGACCGGTTCGTGGCCTGCATCCACCGACCGCTGCACCGAGGTGGAGGTCAGCAGCGGGCACTTGACCTGCACGAAGTGCACGTCGGCGGCCGTGTCGATGCCGGCCTCGTGCATCGCCTCGCGGACGGCCTCGGCCGTGGCCTCCACCTGGGCAACGCGGCCCAGTTCGTGCGGCGCGAAGTCGCGCGTCTGCGCGGTGCCGATCACGAGGCGCTTGGGGCCCGCCGGCGCAGGCCCGTCGATCCAGCGGCGCGTGAAGACGGTGAAGTGGGGGGACAGCAGCCCCTCGGTGCCGCCCGACATCACGAGCGCCACACGGCCGCCGGCCTCGGCCGGTGAACACCCGAGCTGGCCGGCCAGCCAATGGCACCACGTCACGCTCGCGTACTCGCGCGTGTGGTCGTTGACACACCCGTTGCCCTCGGTCTTGCCCATCACCGCGACGATGTCGGCAGGGACGAGCTGGCCGGCGTCGACCAGGGCCTGCACCGCGGACAGGTCGCCCGGCCCGCGGCACGGCACCCGGAACACCCCGACGGCCTGGTGCCTCATGTCAGGTCCCCAGCCGAGAACTTCGCCACGTCGGCGCGCGGCGCGCCTTCGGGCGTGGCGAGCACCGCGCTGATGCGGTGTTCGGTGTTGCGCGGGCGCGGCGTCGGCATGCGCTGCACGGTCTTGATCGTCTTGCCCCAACCGGCGGCGTCCTCCACCAGCTTGCCGTCGCGCATCACGAATCGGCCGCGCACCAGCGTGTGCAGCGGGTGGCCCATCACCGGGCGGCCGTGCCACGGCGAGATCTTGCTGATCGACTGCAGCTTGCCCTGCGACAGGAGGCCCTTCGCGTTCATGTCGACGATCGCGATGTCGGCGTCGGCGCCCGGGGCGAGCACCCCCTTCGTGCCGTACAGGCCCCAAGCCTTCGCGGGCGCGACGGCGCTCCACTTGACGTAGTCCATCAGCGTGGCGCGCTGGCGGTTCACCTCGGTCAGCATGATCGACATCTGCGTCTCGACGCCGGGGAAGCCGCAGTCGCAGGCCCAGATGCTCTCGCGTGTCTTTTCCTCGGGCGTGTGCGGCGCGTGGTCGGTGGCGATCATGTCGATCGTGCCGTCCATCAGCGCGTCCCACAGCGGCTGGTGGTGGCGTTCCTCGCGGATGGGCGGATTCAGCCGCAGGATGCCGCCCAGGCGCGTCATGTCGCCGGTGTGCAGCAGCAGGTACTGCGGGCAGGTCTCCACCGTCACGTCGACGCCGCGGCGCTTCGCGTCGCGCAGCACGAACAGCGAGTCGGCCGCGCTGTGGTGGGCGATGTGCACGCGCGCGCCGGTCCACTCGGCCAGCGTCAGCACGCGGCCGATGGCCTCGATTTCGGCGACGGCCGGGCGCGCGGCGAGGTGCGCCCACGCGTCGTTGCGGCCGGCGGCCTCCAGGCGGCCCTGGCGGCGCGCCATGATCGACGAGTTCTCGGCGTGCACCACGGTGCGGATGCCCAGCGGGGCGAGGATCTCGAAGCCTTCGAGTAGCGCGCCGTCGGTGGGCGCGGGCAGGTTGCCGAAGGTGTTGCCCACGAAGGCCTTGAAGCTCGTGGCGCCCGCGTCCAGCAGGTCCTCCAGGCGGTCGATGGTCTCGTCGCCCAGCAGCGCATGGATGCCGAAGTCCACGTACGACGATTCGGCCGCGCGCAGCTTCATCTGCAGCGCCTCCACGGTGCCGGTGGCCGGCTTCGTGTTGGGCATGTCGAACACGGTGGTCACGCCGCCGCAGGCCGCGGCGGCCGAGCCGCTCTTCCACGTCTCCTTGTGCGGGTAGCCCGGATCGCGGAAGTGCACATGGCTGTCGATGGCGCCGGGCAGCAGGTGCAGGCCGTCGGCACGCATCTCCTGGCGGGCCGACGGCATCAGGTCGTCGTGGCCGATGGCGACGATGCGGCCGCCGTCGATGGCGATCGACGCGTCGACGATCTGTTCGGGCGAGACGATCTTGCCGCCCCGGATGACGAGGTCCACGTTGCTCATGTCGTCGTCTCCTTCAAAGCATGGCCCAGCCGCCGTCGACCGGAAGGTCGACGCCGGTGATCTGGCGCGAGACGTCGCTCGCGAGGAACAGGCAGGCGTTGGCGATGTCCTCGTCCTGCGACACGCGCTTGAGCGCGTAGTCGGCGGCGTGGCGTTCCATCGCCTGCTCCAGCGTGATGCCGAGCTTCGTGGCCATGTTCGCGCACACCTTCTCGCGGAAGCGCGGGCCGTCCACCATGCCGGGGGCGACGCAGTTGACGTTGATGTTGTGGGGTCCGGCCTCGAGCGCGAAGCTCTTCGTGATGCCGCGCAGGCCCCACTTCGAGGCCGAGTACGCGGTGCGGCCGGCGCGGCCGCGCATGCCGAAGGTGCCGCCCACGTTGACGATCTTGCCGCTCTTGCGCGCGATCATCGACGGCAGCACGGCGTGCATCGTGTTGAAGCAGCCGGTCATGTTCAGCTCGACGATCTCGTTGAACTCGGCCGCGGTGGTCTCCCAGCCGGTCTTGCCGATGGGGCCGGAGCCACCGGCCACGTTGACCAGCACGTCGATCTGGCCGAAGGCCTCCAGCGCGTGTTTCGCAAGCGCCTCGGTCTGCGTGTCATCGGTCAGGTCGCAGGCCACCACGACGGCGGGCACGCCCTTGGCACGGGCCTCGGCGGCCACCGGTTCGATCGCGGCGGTGTCGCGGCCGGCCAGCACGAGCTTGCAGCCCTCGTCGGCGAAGGCCAGCGTCACGGCGCGGCCCATGCCCTTGGCGGGGCCGGTGATCACCACCACTTTGTCGGTCAGGTTCAGTTTCATGGCGGGGTGTCCTTTCAGAGTTTGCTGGCGCGGTCGGCGCGGGCCGGCAGGAAGCTGCGGTCGAAGACCTCGGCCGCGGTGGGCGTGCGGGCCAGCTGGTTGGCCTCCACCACGACACCGATCGAACGGGTCAGTCGGGCGGTGTCGATGTCGCCGAGGCCGATGCGGGCGATCTCGGGGTGGCTCATCTCGTCCTTCAGCGTGGCGGCGAGGCGGTCGCGTTCGATGTCGCGCTTGAGCAGCGGCTCGCGCTTCATCACCGAATCCATCGCCATCTCGGGGTTCGCGAGGGAGTCGTTGATCGCGCGGTTCAGCGCCTTCAGGAAACCGGTGACGGCCTTCGGGTTCTCCTTCACGAACGAACGCGAGAACACCACGGCGTTCGAGTACAGGTCGAGGCCGTTGTCGCCGTAGTTGATGAAACGCAGGTCCTTGTCGGGGTCGAGGCCCACGAGGCGGGCGCTGAAGGCGATGGTGTTGATGTAGCCGAACACGCCGTCGACCTGGCCGCGCATCAGCATCTGCTCGCGCAGGTTCGGGGCCATGTTGCTGATCGAGACCTTGGCCGGGTCGACCTTGGCGGCCTTCGCGAACGCGGGGAAGAGCTTGAGCGCGCCGTCGTTGGCGGGGGCGCCGAGGGTCTTGCCTTCCAGGTCCTTCGCGGTGCGGATCGGGCTGTCCTTCTTCACGACGATGGTGAAGGGCGGCGTGTTGTAGAGCATGTAGACGGCCACCGGTGCGTCGGCCGGGCGCTTCGCGGCGAGGTCGATCACCGCGTTGATGTCGCCGAAGCCGGCCTGGTAGGCGCCCGCGGCCACCTTCGTGATCGACGCAGCCGAGCCTTCGCCCTGGTCGATCGTGACGTCGAGGCCCTCGGCCTTGAAGTAGCCCTTGTCCTGCGCGACGAAGAACCAGGCCTGCGGGCCTTGGTACTTCCAGTTCAGCACGACCTTGATCGGGGTGTCGGCGAAGGCGACGGCGGGGAGCATCGCGGCGGCGGTGGCGAGGGCGGTCAGCCAGCGGACGGGTTTCATCGAGTGTCCTTTCGGGAGGAGGGCTTGGGGGTGCGCACGAGGGCGGGGATCAGCGAATCGGCGGAAGCCACGAAGCCGTGGAGCTTCTCGACGAGGAAATGGATGGCGCGCGTGACGTACGCGGGGGACGGGGTGCCGCACGCGTCCTTCAGCAGCACGCAGTCGTAGCCCAGGAAGGCCGCGTCCTGCAGCGTCGAGAACACGCAGCGGTCGGTGTTGACGCCCGCGAACAGCAGCGTCGTGATGCCTTGCTGGCGCAGGATCGAGTCGAGCTCGTTGTCCCAGAAGCCGCTCAGGCGGTGCTTGAAGACGGTGATGTCGGCCGGGTCGACGGGGAGGTCGTCCACCACCTGCGCACCCCACGAACCGGGCACGACGCTCGGCCCGTGGTCGAGCGGCGAACGGTCGGCGTAGCCCACGCCGGGCTGGCCGTCGGCCCCGGGGCGCGAGGCCTTGAACTGCACGAGCGGGCTCAGGTTCAGCGTGTCGGACCGCACGCCCCAGTTCAGCCAGATCACCTGGCCACCGGCATGGCGCCATGCGGGCAGCAGTTCGGCGAGGGTGGGGATCGGCTTGCGCGTGGCCTTCATCGACACCCCCTTCTGGCCGAACCAGCCCTCGGGGTGGCAGAAGTCGTTCTGCATGTCGACGACGATCAGCGCGCTGCGCACCACGTCGATCTCGACCATGTCGTCCTGCGTGGCGAGCCGCACCGGACGCGGCGCGCGGGCCTCGCGCACGAGGCTCACGCCGTCGGGCGACCACGTCCACGCGTTGTGCGGGGCGGGGCCGAAGCGCAGGCGGTCGTTCATTTCAGGCGCAGCTGGCGGTCGGCCAGCGGGGGCAGGAAGCGGCGGTCGAAGACGTCGCCCGGAGCAGGCGCACGCGGCAGTTCGAAGGCCTCCTTCACCTGGCCGATGGCCAGGCGCAGGCGGTCGTCGTCCACGTCACCCACGCCGCGGCGCGCGGCCTCGGGCGTCAGCACCACGTTCTGCAGCGCGTAGAGCAGGCGGCGCTTCTCGATCGCCTTGTTGACCAGCGGCTCCTGCTTCGCGAGGGCCTCGATCGCGGCGTCGGGGTCGGCGACCGTGTCGCGCAGGCCCTTGTGGATCGCGCGCACGAGGCCGGCCACGGCCTCGGGCCTGTCCTTGAGCAACTGCGGCGAGACGAGCACGCCGTTGCCGTACAGCGCGATGCCGTTGTCGGCGTAGTGGAACCAGCGGATGTCCTTGTCGGGGTCGACCCGCTGCGCCACGAGGTTCATGTAGGCCGTGACCGAGAACACGGCCGAGGCGTCCACCTGGCCCTGCAGCAGCATCTGCTCCTGCAGGTTGGGCGCCATGTTCGTCCAGCTGACCTTGGTGGTGTCGATGCCGCTGCGTTCGGCGAGCGCCGGGAACATCTTCATCGCGGCGCCGCCGGCGGGCGAACCCACGTTGCGGCCTTCCAGGTCCTTCAGCGAGCGGATGGGGCCCGAAGCCTTCGCCATGATCGCGAACGGCGCGCGGTTGTAGATCATGTAGACCATCACCGGCACGTTGGGGCGCGACGTGGCGGCGTTCTGCACGATGGCGTTCAGGTCGCCGAACGCGGCCTGGTATGTGCCGGCCATCACCTTCGTCACGGCGCTCGCCGAGCCATCGCCCTGGTCGAACGCCACGTCGACCTTCTCCTGGGCGAAGTAGCCGCGTTCCTTCGCGAGGAAGTACCACGCGTGGATGCCCTGGTACTTCCAGTCGAGCACGAACTGGATCGGGGTGGCTTCCTGCGCGCGGGCCGGCGCGCCGGCGAGCAGCGCGGCACAGGCCAGCAGGGAACAGAGGACTCGGGACATGGGGACTCCGGCGGTGGCAAGTGACCGGTCTCTTGCACCCCGCGTGCCGGACAGCGTGTCCGCGCCATGCCGTTTTCGCGATGCCCCGTTGCCGATGCGGCAACACGGGGGCGGTTCTCATGGGTGGCGGAGCGCGGGGGGCGAGGCCGCGGACGGGGCCCGGAACGGGGTGCTGCGGCGCCCGATGCCGGATCGCGACCGCTTCGCCGCGTGCGGCCTGCGCGCGAACGCGCGCCAAAAGGGCGCGTCGCCGCACGGTCCGGTGGCACACGCACCGTTGCGGATCAGGCGCGGAACCGCGATCGACCGTTGCCGCTGCGGCAACACCCGGCACCGAACCTGCTTGGGCCCGGTTCCATGAACCACCTCCGCTTCCTGCGCTACGTCGACGAGGTCGCCCGCGCCGGCTCCATCCGTCAGGCGGCCGAACGCCTGCACGTGGCCCCGTCCGCGGTGAACCGCCGCATCCTCGACCTGGAGGACGAGCTCGGCACACCGATCTTCGAACGTCTGCCGCGGGGCATGCGGCTCACCACGGCCGGTGAACTGTTCGTGCGCTACATCCGCGGGCGCACCGCCGAACTCGACGAGGTGCGCTCGCAGATCGAGGAACTGAAGGGCCTGCGGCGCGGCCGCGTGAGCCTGGTCGCGAGCCAGGCGCTCGCCCCCGCGCTGCTGCCGGCGGTCGTCGCCCGCTTCCGCGACGCCCACCCGCTCGCCGGCTACGCGGTGCGCATCGGCGACCACCACCAGGCGCTCGAGGCGCTGCGCGCGTACGACGCCGACCTCGCACTCGTCTTCAACCTCGCGCCCGAGGCCGACATCGAGGTGCTCGCCGCGTTCGACCAGCAGCTGGTGGCCGTGATGCACCGCGACCACCCGCTCGCCGGCCGCACCGGCGTGCGCCTGCGCGACTGCGCGGGCTACCCGCTCGTGCTGCCCAACGGCGACATCGCGGGCCGCCAGCTCATCGAGCAGTTCCTCGCGCGCAGCTCGCTGAAGCTGCAACCGATGGTGGAGAGCAACTCGTTCGAGTTCCTGCGCGGCTGCCTGTACCACGGCCAGGCCATCACCTTCCAGATCGCGGTGGGTGCGGTGACCGACGGCGGCGAGCTGGTGACGCTGCCGCTGGAGGACCGCCAGTTCCCGCACGGCCGCCTCGTGCTCGCGCGCCTGCGCGGGCGTCAATTGCCGGTGATCGCCCATGCATTCGGGGAACACCTGATGGAAGCGTTGCGGGAGATGGACATGGCACCGGCGGAGGCGTGAGACCGGTTCCGAATCGTCGGAACTGACGATACGCACGGGGGCCCCGGATGACGATCTTCCTGCCCTGGCTCGGACCGAGGTGTCTCGGACGCTGGGCCAATCCAAGGGAGATCTCCGATGAGTTCAACACACCCCTGGGCGCCCGCGCGGCGCCTGTCGATGGTCCTGCTGCTCGGTCTGTCCGCTGGCTTCGCCGCCAGCGCCCAGGCCGCGACGGACCTGATCAAGAGCAGCCGAGGCGGCTCGCAACTGTGGGACTACTGCGAGGGCAAGCCCGCGGCCACCATCCTCCCCGCCGACCCGCGCACACTGGTGCAGCCGGGCGTCAGCACGGGCAAGGCGGTCGCGTTCAACGCCTACTGGAAGGACTGCCACACCGACCCGGCCGCGGTCCAGGAAGCCGGCCACCCGAAGACCTGCGGTGACCTGCGCGACCGCTTCTATCGCGGCGGCGGCCTGCTCGAGACGGGCTCGCCGACCGTCGCCGCGCTGTTCACGGGCGACAACACCCGCACGCTCGAATCGGTCTTCGGCGCGAGCACGCTGTCGGCCACGCAGTACAACGCGCTGTGGACCACGTGGGGCGGCTTCGTGCTGCGCCCCGACAACTTCGACGAACTGGTGGCCGAACGCTACGGTTCGGTGTTCGGCACGGGCCGCAACCCGTACCCCAAGCCCTTCGAGGACCCGAACCGCACGAACGGCGGCACCGGCCGCCTGCCGGAGATGTTCACGCAGCTGCGCAATCCCGACGGCACGTGGAGCGGGCGCATCGGTGTCACCTGCCACGCCTGCCACAGCGGCGCGGCCAACGGCGTGCCGGCCCCGGGCGGCGGCAGCAGCCTGCAGGACCTGCACCTGTTCCTGCGCGATGCGCTGCCGCTCGGGTACCTGGCCTCGCTCGCGTCGATCGCGAACCTGACCCGCACCCGCGGCACGAACAACGCCAGCGACATCAACCTCGCCTTCGTGTTCCCCGACCAGGGCCTGCTGCCGCTGGACACGTTCCTCGGCGTGCTCTCGTCGGGCTCCACCGCGTCGATGGACACGCCGGCCTGGTGGAACATGGGCCACCGCCCGGTGAAGTTCGTCGACGGCGTGTTCCCGATGGACGCTCCGCGCGTGGACATGGTGTTCTACACGCCGCTGCTGGGCCTGTTCGGTTCGGTGGGCGGCCCGCTGTCCGAGGCGGGGCAGACCTGGATGCGCGCGCACGGACCCGATGCCAACACGTGGATCGAGTCGCTGAAGTCGCCGCCCTATCCGGGCACCATCGACACCGCGCTCGCCGAGCAGGGGGCGGTGCTCTTCCACACGCTGAACCTGTGGGCGACCGCCCGGAACAACCCGGTGCCGAAGCCGAACGAAGGCAACGGCTCGTGCGCGAGCTGCCACGGCGCCTACGCGCCGCGCTACGTCAACGATCCCACGTTCCTGGCGACCCCCGCGCTGGAAGGCATGGCCTCGTACATCACGCCGCAGCGCATCATCCAGACGGACATCGTGCGGCAGAAGACGAACAACGAGGCGGTGCAGGTCGCCGGTGCCAGCAACTTCTTCGGCTACCCGACCACCAAGGGCACGGCGAACGACTGCGGCCCGCAGAACCGCGCGGACCTGCGCGGCAACCGCGAGCTGGGTTACCTGGCCCCGCCGCTGTACGGCGTGTGGGCGACCGCGCCGTACATGCACAACGGGTCGGTCCCGAACGTGTGGGAAGTGCTCAAGCCCTCGGACCGCAAGCCGCTGTGGCGGCGTGTGTCGAACCCGCCGCGCTGGGACCAGGTGGGCCGCACGATCATGGGCTACGACACGCGCATGTCCGCGTACGACACGCAGAAGATGGGCTGGAAGTACGACGCGGTGCAGTGCAAGAAGCCCACGCTCTTCGACCCGATCCCGTCGCCGTACTGGCGCTGCGACCCGAAGGACGAGCAGCTGCAGGCCTGGTACAACGAACTGGTGCGGGGGCTCTACGGGAACGTCGCGCTGACGTGGAACGTGCTGTTCCCGCCCACCATCACGAACAGCGACATCGAGGACCGCAAGATCTACAACACCTACATGTTCGGGCAGGGCAACGGCGGGCACACGTTCAACTCGGTGCTCACCGATGCCGAACGCAAGGCGCTCATCGAGTACCTGAAGACCCTGTAGCGGCGTCCACGCGCCGGAGCCAGCGCGCGAGCGCGGCGGTGACGGCGGCGGGCTGTTCCAGCGTGCACATGTGCCCGGCCGTCGCCACCGTCACGCGCTCGACCTCGCCGGGCAGCAGGCCCGCCATCTCGTCGCTGAGTTCCGGCGGCGTGACCTTGTCCTCGGCACCGCACAGCACGAGCGCGGGCGCGCGCACCCCGCGCAGCACCGGGCGGTTGTCGGGTCGGCTCATCGCAGCGGTCTGCTGCCGCTTGAAGCCGTCGCGGCCCACGGCCCGGGCCATGTCGGCGAGCAGGCCCGTCAGGGCGGCATCTTCGACGTGGGCCGGGTGCAGCAGCTTCGGCGGGAACGAGCCTGCGACCTCGGCGTACGTCGAGTTCCCGCTGTCCAGTGCCTCGATCATCTGGCGGCGGTTGCCGCTCGATTCGGGCGTGTCGGACCGCGCGCCCGTGTCGACCAGCGCGAGGCCCGCGATGCGGTCGGCCGCCTGCCGGCACACCTCGAGCGACACGTAGCCGCCGAGCGAGAAGCCGGCCACGGCGAACGGCCCGTCGGGCATCAGCGAGATCGCGGCCGCGGCGATGGCGGTGACGTGGTCATGGAGGTCCGTGCGGGCCACGACGATGGGGCGGTCGGTCGGCACGAAGGCGCCCCGCACCGGCATCCACACGCGGCCGTCGTTCATGATGCCGGGCAGGAGCAGCAGGGGCGTCGTCATGTCGTTTTCCTTCAGGGGATGAATCGAGCGTTCAGGGGCGTTCCGCCTGCATGCGCTGCACCAGCAGCGCGAGCAGCGTGTCCAGCACGGGCGTGTCGACACCGCCCTGCCGCGCCAGATCCTGCACGGCCAGCAGCTGCGCGTCGATCTCGAGCGGGCGGCCCGCGACCAGGTCCTGCAGCATCGACGGCGGGTGCCGCACGGTGCGCATGCGTGCGATGCGGGCCTCCTCGTCGGCCGCCACGGTGATGCCCAGCGACGCGGCCACGCGCACGCCCTCGGCGAGCAGCTGGCGGTACACCGCGAGCATGGGTTCGTCGTGCGAGAACGTGATGGGCGGGCGCATCGTCAGCGTCGCGAGCGGCGACGTGGTGATGTTGAGCATCAGCTTCGACCACACCACGTCGCGGATCGCGGTGGACGTGGACAGGCCCGGCAGCGCGGGCTTCATCACCGACGCGATCTGCTGCAGCCGCGGCGACAGCGTGTTGTCGGGTTCGCCGATCACGAAGGTGTTGCTGGTGGCGTTGTTGCGGATCACCCCCGGCGACGACACCTCGTTGGGCGACGTCACCACGCAGCCGATGGCCCGCTGCACGCCCAGCGTGTCCCAGAGGCGCGCGCCCGGGTCGAGCCGGGCGAGGCGTTCGCTCGCGGGCGGCTGGCCCGGTTCGGCGGGTTGGCCATGGAAGTACCACCAGGGCACGCCGTTGATCGCGAACATCACGGGGGTCTCCGGTCCCAGCAGGGGTTGCATCGCATCCACCACGTGGGGCAATCCGTGGGCCTTCACTGCGGAGATGACGAGGTCCTGCGGGCCGAGGTCGCGTGCGTCGCTGCTCGCGTTCACGCGCACGGTGAAGTCTTCGGCGTCGGAGACGTAGCGCAGGCCGTTCGCGCGGATGGCCTCGAGGTGCGGGCCGCGCGCGACCACGGAGACGTCGAGCCCGGCGCGGGCGAGCCAGGCGGCGAGGTGGCCACCGACGGCGCCGGCCCCGAAAACACAGATGCGGGTCATGGAAATTCTTGATGTCACGGATAGGTGCTTTCGATCATAGGGCGTAGCGACTTTTCAGCGCGTGCCGCTGGGTCATTCGACGACGACGTGGGATTGGGGGTGCGACCTAGCATGGCCCGGCCTCAGGCATCCACCCACCCAAGAAGGGAGAAACCCATGGCACATCCACTGCCGTTGTCCCGCTGGCTGTTCGCAGTCGGTCTCTTCAGCTTCGCCGGTGGTTCGCCGGCCGCGGACCCGCCCGCGAAGAAGCCCCCGCCCACGAGCTACGCCCCGGTCGTGATGACCGAGGACTTCGCCTCCACCCTGTCGCGCATGAAGGCCGCCAAACCGGGCATCGCGGCGCGACACCAGTCGCTGCTGCAATCGCGCTACGACCTCGCCGACCGGCCCGCGCCGGGCGTGACCATGTCGCGCGGCAAACCCGTGCAGGACGGCGTGCGCGTGAAGCTGCCCGCGGGCATGACGTGGGACCGCCTCGCCGCGATGAGCCCCGAGGAGGTCCGCCGCGCCGACGCGTTCCCCGCGGGCTTCCTGCCGCTGCCGCACCCGAACCATCCCGAGGGCGGCATGGTGTTCCCGAAGTTCCACATCGACGAGGTCAAGCGCCAGGAGGCACGTGACCTCACGCGCTTCGACCTCGACTTCGACCTGCCCGACCATGTGCTGCCCGAGTTCCCCGCGCCGATCTTCCTCACCACGCGCCCGGACCTGGGCGACGTGTCGAAGGGCAAGCTCGTCACCATCGACAACTACTTCGAGCTGTTCGACGGCGTGCTCAACCCGAAGCAGCTCGAGGGCCTGCGCCTGCTCGTCACGCCGTTCCCGCAGCAGCAGTTCAACCAGACGAACGACCGTCGTTCGGAACGCCCGAGCCGCGGCGTGGCGTGCCTCGACTGCCACGCCAACGGCCACGCGAATGGCGCGACCCACCTCGCGGGCGACGTGCGGCCGCAGGGCTTCCGCCACCGCATCGACACGCCCACGCTGCGTGGCGTGAACGTGCAGCGGCTGTTCGGTTCGCAGCGCGCCCTCAAGTCGGTGGAGGACTTCACCGAGTTCGAGCAGCGCGCCGCGTACTTCGACGGCGACCCGGTGATCGCGACGAAGAAGGGGGTGAACATCCTGGAGCGTGGCAGCCAGGTTCACTTCATGGGCGAGTTCCAGGCGCTGCTCGACTTCCCGCCCGCGCCCAAGCTGGGCGTGGACGGCAAGCTCGACCCGCGCAAGGCGTCACCCGCGGAGCTGCGGGGCCAGGCCGTGTTCTTCGGCAAGGGCACGTGCGCGTCGTGCCACGCGCCGCCGTACTACACCGACAACACGATGCACAACCTGCGCACCGAGCGCTTCTTCGCGCCGCGCGACATCCTCGGCCGCACCGCGAACATGGACGGACCGATCAAGACCTTCCCGCTGCGCGGCATCAAGGACTCGCCGCCATACCTGCACGACGGGCGCCTGCTGACCCTCGACGACACCGTCGAGTTCTTCAACCTGGTGCTCGAGACGAAGCTGACGGCCGAAGAGAAGAAGGACCTGGTGGCGTTCCTGCGGGCGCTGTGACGGCGCGCGCCGGCCGGTGGGCGGCGGTGGACCACACCACGCCGCCCAGCAGGCAGATGACCGCGGCCACCTCCAGCACGGTGGGGCCGCGGCCTTCCCACAGGAAGCCGTACAGCATCCCGAAGAGCGTCTCGAAGACGATCATCTGCCCCATCAGGGCCAGCGGCAGCAGGCGGCCGGCGCGATTCCAGCACGCGTTGCCGACCACCGACGCGAACACGGCGACCGTGAGGGCCATGCCCCAGAAGCCGAGCCACTCGGCGGGGGTGTGGCCCGACGACGGTCCCGCGAAGGCGGGGACCGCGAGGCCGAGTGCGAGCACACCGGTCATCACGCCGACCAGCAGCGACGCGTCGTGCGCCGAGAGGTCCGGCCGGCGGGCGAGCCAGCGGCGGTTGACCATGGTGTAGCCGGTCCAGCAGGCCAGCGCGCCGAAACCGCACAGCAGGCCGACGGCGCGGGTGAGCAGGTCGCCGCCCGGACCGTGCCCGCCCTGCAGGGCTTCCCAGCCGACGAGTGCGGTGCCGAGGCCGCCGAGCGCGAGCGGCGCCGCGAGCCGGCGCAAGGGCACGGCCCCCGGCTCGCGGCTGCCGAGCACCGCGACCACGAGCGGCATCAGCCCGATGATCAGCGCGGTGGCCGCGCCGCCGGCCCACTGCACGGCGGTGGCGAGCATCAGGTAGTAGACGATGTTGCCGAGCAGGGCCAGCTGCACGAGCGCCAGCAGGTCCGCGCGGCCCAGGCGGGGCCACAGCGCGCGCCAGCGCGGGGCGATCAGCACCGCGGCGATGGCCCCGTAGGCGAGGTAGCGCGCGGCCGACAGCTGCAGTGCGGCGAACGAGTGCAGCACCTGCGGCGCGAGGAAGACGAGGCCCCAGAGGGCGCCCGCGGTCACGCCCTGGGCGGTGCCCCGGAGGAGACGTGTGTCGCGCGGCGAAGAGGTCGAGGAATCCATGCCCCGAGCTTCGCCGCGGGCGGCCGCGGCGTCTTGGCCGGGGCTCGCGTGGCCTTGACCCGGACTCCTACCGCCCCTGGTGCAGCTTGCGGTATGCGGCGGGTGTCAGCCCCGTGGCCCGGCGCAGCGCGCGGGTGAGGGCGGTCTGGTCGGAGTAGCCGGCGTCCAGGGCCAGCTGCGCGATGGGGGTGGTGGAGCCCGCCAGCGCCTCCTGCACCGCGCGCAGGCGCAGGTCCGACAGCCACGCCTGCGGCGTGCGGTCGTGTTCGGCGCGGAACACCGCGTGCAGCCGGCTGACGCTCAGGCCGGCCTCGACCGCCATGCGCGCGGCGGGCCAGGCCTCGCCCGGTGCGGCCTCGATGCGGCGCAGCAGCGGGGCGAGGCGCGAGGCGGGCCGGCGCTCGGCCACCAGCGCGTCGATCAGCAGCGGCGCGCAGTGCCGTGTGATCGTGTCGGGCACGCCGTCGGCCGGGGAGGCCAGCTGCACGAACTCGACGAGCCGGCGCACGGCGGCGGGCACCGGCAGGAAGGTCTGGCGGCGCAGGCGTTCGACGGCGTCGTCGCCCATGTCGGCCAGGGTGCAGTCGAGCACCAGGAACTGGTTGTGGCCATCGCCCGATTGCGCGTGGTCGCTGCCCGGCGCGATGAACGCCGCGAGGCCGTTGTCGACCCGCCCGCCGCGGCCCTCGACCTCCAGCTCGATCTGGCCGTGCACGCCGATCACCACCTGCACGTGGTCGTGCCGGTGGGGCGCGCCGTCGGCGCCGTAGCGGCGCAGGCTCAAGGCGCCCTGGGGAAGGATCGGGGAGGACATCAGGACACGAGCATACGCCCGCCGCGCCGGTCAGCTGGTCATGGCCTCCCGGGCGCGCATCTTCGCGGCGATGTAGTCGCCGTGCGGGATGTAGAGCAGGTCGGCGAGTTTGCGCATCACGTGCTGCTCGTGGGCGTCGAGGCGGCCGTCGGCGTACGCCACCTGCCACATGTACTCGACGATGCGGGCCTTCTGCTCGGGTTCCAGCTGGTCGTTCAGGCGCGACGTGAAGGTGTGCAGGTCGTGGGCCTCGCGGGCGGTCTGGTCGGCCACCACCATCAGCGCCTCGACCTCGTCGGCGTCGAGGCCGAACCGGTCACGCAACGCGACGATCACGGCGGCCCGCTCGGACAGCCCGATGCGGGCGTCGGACCGCATCACCTCGACCAGCAGCACCGCGGTGGCCACCTGCAGCGTGTGTTCGAAGGCGGCGCGGGGCGCGGCCTGCGGCAGCAGCGGTTCGAGGAAGGACTTCAGGGTGGTGAACATGCGGGGCTCCGGCGGCGGCGATCGGGGTCGGACCCTCCCCGTCGCGGCGGGTTCCGTTGCCGTGAGGTGAAGGCCGTTCAGCGTGGCCACGCCCGGTCGATCAGCGCCTCGAACGCCGCTGGATCGCGCAGGGTGCCGAACACCCGGCCCCATTGCGGCTCGAAGCGGCTCGAGACGAACGCGTCGGCCACGGCCGTGGGCGCGTGTTCGCGCAGCAGCGCGGCCTGCAACAGCAGCACCAGCTGCTGTGCGAGGCGGCGCGCGCCGGCCTCGACCACCTCGGGCGGCTGGCCCAGCACGGCCTTCAGGTCGGCAAGGTGAGGGCGCAGGCGCTTGTCGCCGCCCAGCCGCTCGCCGAGGTGGTCGGCCAGCGCCGCGAGCGCCTCGGGTTCGCGGCCGATGGCGCGCAGCATGTCGAGGCCCATCACGTTGCCCGAACCTTCCCAGATGGAGATCACCGGCATCTCGCGGAAGAGCCGCCCCATGGGACCGTCCTCCACGTAGCCATTGCCACCGAACACCTCCATGGCCTCGGCGCCCAGCTCGATGCTGCGCTTGGCCACCCAGAACTTCGCGGCGGGGGTGACGATGCGTTTGTACGCGCGTTCGAGCGGATCGTCGGCCGCGCGGTCGAACGCCTGCGTGAGCCGCATCATCAGCGCGGTGGCGGCCTCGCTCTCGAGGGCCATGTCGGCCAGCACGTTGCGCATCAGCGGCTGGTCCACCAGCAGCTTGCCGAAGGCCTTGCGGTGGCGCGTGTGGTGGATGGCCTGCACCACCGCCTGGCGGATGAGGCCCGCGCTGCCCATCACGCAGTTGAGCCGCGTGTACGTGGCCATCTCGATGATGGTGGGCACGCCGCGGCCTTCCTCGCCGACCATGAGGCCCCACGCACCGTTGAACTCCACCTCGCTGCTGGCATTCGAGTGGTTGCCCACCTTGTTCTTGAGCCGCTGGATGTGGACCGCGTTGTGGCTGCCGTCGGGCCGGAAGCGCGGCACGTAGAAACACGAGAAGCCGCCGGGCGCCTGCGCCACCACGAGGTGGGCGTCGGACTGCGGGGCCGAGAAGAACCACTTGTGGCCGGTGAGCTCGTACTGCGCACCGCGACCCTCGCCCCGCACCGGCACGGCCCGCGTGGTGTTCGCCCGCAGGTCGGACCCGCCCTGCTTCTCGGTCATGCCCATGCCGACGAGCATCGCGGCCTTCTGCTCGACGGGCACGTCGCGGGCGTCGTAGGTGCGTGAGCAGAGCTTCGGCTCCAGCTGCTTGAAGAGCTGCGGCTCCTGCTGCAGCACGGGAATGGCGGCGAAGGTCATGGACCCCGGGCACTGCGAGCCGGCCTCGACCTGCATGTGCATCGAAAACGCCGCGGCGTAGGCACCCCACGCGCCGGGGCGCGGGTCCGAGAAGGGCTGGGAGATCTGCCCGCTTTCGCGCTGCAGCCGCATGATCGCGTGCCAGGACGGGTGGAACTCCACCCGGTCGATGCGGTGGCCCACGCGGTCGAACGTGTGCAGTTCGGGCTTGAACCGGTTGGCCTCCTCGGCCAGCCGCAGCGTCTCGGCACTGCCCAGGCGCTCGCCGTACCCGGCGAGGTCCGCCACGTGGCCCGCCGCGCCGGCGCGGGCGACGGCTTCCTGCAACGCGGTGTCGGTGGTGAACACGTTGTAGTCGGCCAGCGGGGCGACGACGTTCGTGACTTCGTGGGTGGCGCCGTGCATGAAGGGTCTCCTCGGTGCGCATTTCGGGGCGGATGGCAGTGTCCTCCTGTTGTTCCATCCAGTAAACTGGCGTCGTGGAAAACCCCGTCTATGTCGTCGCGGTGCGTGCGTTGTGCGAGTTCGCGGCGAAGGTCGGTGACCTCGACCACCGCTTCACGCCCGGCCCGTCCGCGGCGGAGGGCATGGCGGGCCACGCGGCCGTGGCCATGCGGCGGGGGCCCAATGCGGAAAACGAGGTGTCGCTGTCGGGCGAACACGGTCCGCTGCGCGTGCGCGGCCGGGCCGACGGCTACGACCCTGATCGCCAGCGTCTGGAGGAGGTCAAGACGTACCGTGGCGACCTGGCCGCGATGCCGGCCAACCACCGCGCGTTGCACTGGGCCCAGGCCAAGGTGTACGGCGCGCTGCTGTGCCGCGAACGCAAGCTGGAGCGCCTGACGGTCGCCCTCGTGTACCACGACGTGGGCACGCTGCACGACACGGTGATGTCCGAGAAACATTCGGCCGCCGACCTCGATGCCTTCTTCGTCGGGCTGTGCGAACGGTTCATGGCGTGGGCGCGGCAGGAGCTCGCCCACCGCACGGCACGCGACGCGGCGCTCACCGCGCTCGCCTTCCCGCACGGTGACTTCCGCCCGGGCCAGCGCCAGCTCGCCGAGGCCGTCTACAAGGCCGCCGGCGCAGGGCGCTGCCTCGCGGCGCAGGCGCCCACGGGCATCGGCAAGACGCTCGGCACGGTGTTCCCGATGTTGAAGGCCTGCCCCACGCAGCGGCTCGACAAGGTGTTTTTCCTCGCCGCGAAGACCCCCGGCCGCGGCCTTGCGCTCGAGGCGCTGCACACCGTGGTGAAGAGCGAGGGTGGGCAGCCGCTGCGCGTGCTGGAACTGGCGGCGCGCGACAAGACCTGCGAACACCCCGGCAAGGCCTGCCATGGCGACAGCTGCCCGCTCGCCCGCGGCTTCTACGACCGCCTGCCCGAGGCGCGCAGCGCCGCGGTGCAGGCTGGCGTGCTCGACCGCGCCACGCTGCGCACCGTGGCCGCCACCCACGGCGTGTGCCCGTACTACCTGGGCCAGGAGATGGTGCGCTGGGCCGACGTGGTGGTGGGCGACTACAACTACTTCTTCGACCTCGCCGCGATGCTGCACGGCCTCACGCTCGCCAACGGCTGGCGCGTGGGGCTGCTGGTGGACGAAGCCCACAACCTGCTCGAACGCGCGCGCAAGATGTACTCGGCCACGCTGGCCCAGGTGCAGCTCGATGCCGCGCGGCGCATCGCGCCCGAGCCGCTGAAGAAGCCGCTCGAGCGCCTGCACCGCGCGTGGGTGCAGCTCAACGGCGAATGCCCGTCGGCCTTCGAGGTGTTCGACGAACTGCCGCAGCGCTGGTTCGGCGCGCTCGCCAACGCCATCAACGCGATGGCGTCCTTCCTCGGCGACCACCCCGACCAGGTGCCGCCCGACCTGCTGCGCGTCTACTTCGACCTGCTGCACTTCGCGCGCGTGTCCGACCGCTTCGGCACGCACTCGCAGTTCGACATCACGGTGGAAGCGCACGGCCACCGCAAGCGCTCCGTGCTGTGCCTGCGCAACGTGGTGCCCGCGCCGTTCCTGCGCCAGCGCTTCGACGCGGCGCACACCACCACGCTGTTCTCGGCCACGCTGTCGCCCCGCGCGTTCTATGGCGACACGCTGGGCCTGCCGCCCGACACGGTGTGGATCGACGTCGACTCGCCGTTCACCCGCGACCAGCTCGCGGTGCACGTCACGCCGCACATCTCCACGCGCCATGCCGACCGCCCCGCGTCGGTGGCGCCCATCGCCGAACTCATCGCCCGGCAGTACCGCGAGCGGCCCGGCAACTACCTCGCGTTTTTCAGCAGCTTCGAGTACCTGAACCAGGTGATGGCGAGGCTGCAGGCCGATGCGCCCGACCTGCCCGTGTGGGCACAGTCCCGCGCGATGGACGAGGGCGCGCGCGCCGACTTCCTCGCGCGTTTCGTGCCCCAGGGCCGCGGCATCGGCTTCGCGGTGCTGGGCGGCGCGTTCGCCGAGGGCGTGGACCTGCCGGGCGACCGCCTGATCGGCGCGTTCATCGCCACGCTCGGGCTGCCGCAGGTCAACCCCGTCAACGAGACCCTGCGCGAGCGCCTCGAGGCCACGTTCGGCGACGGCTACGCGTACGCCTACCTGTACCCCGGCCTGCAGAAGGTGGTGCAGGCCGCGGGCCGCGTGATCCGCACGCCGGCCGACCAGGGGGTGGTGCACCTGATCGACGACCGCTTCACGCGAAGGCAGGTACGCGAGTTGCTGCCGGGTTGGTGGCCCGTCGCCACCCGCACGCGCGGCCGGCCGCCTCCACAACGTGTGCAGGAAGAAGACCCCGCATGAAGATCGCCTCCTGGAACATCAACGGCATCCGGGCCCGCGAGCCGCAGCTGCTGCGCTGGCTCGCGGAATACGCGCCCGACGTGGTGTGTCTCCAGGAGCTGAAGGCGCCCGACGACGCGTTCCCGGAGGACGCGATCAACAAGGCCGGCTACGGCGCGCTGTGGCGCGGCCAGAAGGCCTGGAACGGCGTGGCCATCCTCGCGCGCGACGCGCAACCCATCGAGATCCGGCGTGAGCTTCCGGGCGATCCGGCCGATGCCGAGGCGCGGTACCTCGAGGCGGCGGTGGAGGGCATGATCGTCGTGTCGCTGTACCTGCCCAACGGCAACCCGCAGCCGGGCCCGAAGTTCGACAAGAAGAACCGCTGGTTCGACCGGATGGTGCGCCATGCCGCTTCGCTGCTCGACACCGACTTGCCGGTGGTGCTCGCGGGTGACTGGAACGTGGTGCCCACCGACGCGGTGGCCGACATCTACGACACCCGCTCGTGGCTCAAGGACGCGCTGCTGCAGCCGGAGCCCAGGGCGGCGTGGCAGACGCTGCTGGAACAGGGCTGGACCGACGCCATCCGCGCACTGCATCCCGATGCCCCGCTCTACACGTTCTGGGATTACCTGCGCAACCGGTGGCCGCGCGATGCGGGGTTGCGCATCGATCACCTGCTGTTGAGCCGGCCGCTGGCGGACACGCTCAGTGCGTCGGGGGTCGACAAGGAAGTCCGGGGGTGGGAGCACGCCAGCGACCATGCGCCGGTGTGGCTGACGCTCGGGTAAGGACAGCGGTCACCTCGGTGGACCTGCGCGCTGCGAGTGCCGTGGATCCCGGCGTTCGCGGGGATGACGGCAGGCGTGGGTCAGGTCTCCGCGACCTTCACCACCACCCCTCGCGCCTCCAGCTCCGGCCACGGCCGATCCGTCACCAGCGTGTGCACCTGCGGCCAGTCGGCCACGTGGTACGGCGCCACGCCACCCACCTTCGAGTGATCGGCCAGCACGAGCGTGCGCCGCGCGGCGCGGATCATTGCCTGCTTGAGCATCGCGTCGGGCTCCTCGCTGGCCGTGGCGCCGGCGTCGAGCGCCACGGCGCAGGCGCCGGGCACGGCCCAGTCGGCACGGTGGTGGGCCAGCATCTGGCACGTGGCGTGACCCCAGAACGCGCGGGCGTCGGGCTGCCACACACCGCCCAGCACCACCAGCTGCACGAGCGGGTCGCGGTCGAAGACGGCGGCGATGTCGAGTGAATTGGTGATCACCGTGAGCGGCCGCACGGTCAGCGCCCGCGCCATCTCGAGCGTGGTGGAACCGGCGTCGAGCACGACCGACTGGCCGGCCTCGATGAGTTCGGCCCCCAGGTGCCCGAGGCTCGACTTCACGTCCGCCAGCACGGCCGCGCGGCCGCCGAAGCCGAGGCGCCGCGTATCGATGGCCACTGCGCCGCCGTGCGTGCGCTGGAGCACGCCGGCGTCCTGCAGCACGTCGAGGTCGCGCCGGATCGTGTGCTCGGACACCTCGAGCAAACGAGCGAGTTCGAGCACCTCGACCCGACCGTGCGCGTTCAGCCAGTCGACGATGCGGGCATGCCGTTCATGGGTAAAGCGGGGCGGGTTGGTGATGATCATGTGTCCATTGTAGTTGCTCGAATATGCTCGATGTGAGTGTGTTGCTTGCTCGAAACGAGCAAATACCCTAACATCCGCGCATGCCCATCGCCAGCCTGACCCAGACACCGTCGCGCGTGTCCGCCGCCCACCGCGCCATCGCCGCGGTGTTCTTCTGCAACGGCCTCGGGTTCGCGAGCTGGGTGTCCCGCATCCCCGCGGTGCGGGACGGCATCGGCCTCGGCGAAGGGGAACTGGGCACCGCGCTGTTCGCGCTGGCTGCCGGTGCGATCGTGGCCTTCCGGCTGTCGGCCAAGGGCGCCGACATCCTCGGCACGCGGATGCAGCTGCTGCTCGCCGCGGCCCTCTACTGTTTCGCGCTGCCGCAGCCGGCGCTCGTCGGGTCGCACATCTCGCTCGCCGTCACGCTGTTCGTCTTCGGCGCGGCCAACGGCGCGGTCGACGTGACCATGAACGCGCTCGGGGTCGAGGTCGAACGCCAGGCCGGCCGGCCGGTGATGTCGTCGCTGCACGGCATGTGGAGCGCGGGCGGCCTCTCGGGCGCCGTGCTCGGCAGCCTCGCGGCGCATCAGGGCTTGCCTCCCGCCGTGCACCTCACCCTCGTCGCCGTGCTGCTGGCCGGGGTGATGCTCGCCGTGCGGCCGTCTCTGCCCGAGGCCTCGCCCGCACACGACACGCCCGCGGCCAAGGGCCGTCCGGACGCCACCATGCTGCTGCTCGGCACGATGGCGCTGTGCGCCTTCCTCGTCGAGGGGGCCATGGCCGACTGGAGCGCGGTGCTGCTGCGCGACACGCTGTCCACGAGCGAGGCCGTGGCTCCATGGGGATACGCCGCGTTTGCCGTCGCGATGACCGCGATGCGGTTCGCGGGTGACCGTGTCACGCTGAAATTCGGCGCGGTCGGTGTGCTGCGTTTCGGCAACCTGCTCGGCGCCGTGGCGCTGGCGGCCGCGCTCTTCACGCAGTCGCTCGCGATCACGTTGTTCGCGTTCGTGCTGGCCGGCGCCAGCCTCGCCATCGTCGCACCCGTCGTGTTCGCCACGGCCGGCCGCCGCAGCCGCACCACGCCGGGCCACGGCATCGCGCTCGTCGCGAGCGTGGGCTACGCCGGCTTCCTGCTGGGCCCGCCGGTCATCGGCTGGATCGCCTCGCTGGCGGGTCTCGGCACCGCGTTCGGCCTGCTCGTGGTCCTGATGGCGGCCCTCGCGGCGATGTCCGGACAGCTGCGCGAGCAGTGACCCTCGCGCCGTCGCGGTCGACGGTGGCGGGGCTCCGGACCACCACCTAAAGTGCTCCGCAGTGCCGCGCTCCGCGGCGAGGGAGCGAGGCCATGAAGAGCCTGTCGACGGTCCTGTGCACGGCCCTGCTGGCCGGGGCCTCCGCGGTGTCGGCTGCGCCGCACTACACCTTGTCGCTGCTGCCCGAGCCCGAGGGCACCATCGGGCGGAACGTGCTCGGCGGCTTCAACAACGCGGGCCAATTGGCGGGCACGTGGCGCGATGCCGCCTCCGCCGACCGGCCGTACCTCTACACACCGGGCATCGGCTACACGAGCCTGCTCCCACCCGGCCCGCCCCCCGGCAGGGAGGTCAGCTGGTCCGTGAGCGACCTGAACGACCGGGGGCAGGCGGTGGGTCGGCGCAGCGACAAGGCGTGGCAGTTCGCGCCGGCCGGAGGCGGTCGGGTGCCGGGGACCCTCGGTGCCGACGTCAGCGGCGCCATCTCGATCAATGACGCAGGCCAGATCGCCGGATGGGCCGACGGGCGCGCCTACGTCCACAGTCCGGGCCAGGGGCCGCTGCCGTTGCCCCCGGATCGCTGGGCCATGGACATCAATGACACCGGCACCGTGCTGATGGCCGGTGTGGAGGGGGCCTCGACCACGCTGTACCGCCACGACATCGCGACCGCCGTCACCACGCCGATCGCGCTGGATCCGTCGCTCGAGCAGGCCATGGACTTCCAGCTGAACGACCGTGGCGACGTGCTCGTCAGCCATGGCTCGAGCCAGAACCTCGCCGTCTCGATCCACCATCCCGACGGCTCGTCCATGCGCCTGCCCGACATGTTCCCCGGCGGCGGGGAACGGGCGAGCGACATCAACAACTCGGGCTGGGTGGTGGGCCGGGCCATGCCGGAAGGCCCGGGTCCCTCCGACGACGTGGTGTTCCTGTACACGCCGGAGGACGGCATGCTGGACCTGGTCGCGCTGATCGACCCGGCCACGCTGTCGGGCTGGCGTTACCTCTCCCCGCAGTTCATCAACGACCGCGGCGACATCGTCGGCCTCGGGTGGCTCGGCGACGAATCGAGGGTGTTCGTGCTGTCGTCCCTGGCCGCACCGGTGCCCGAGCCGGGGCTGGCGCTGCTGACCGGGCTGGGCCTCTTCGGCGTGGTGGCGGGCGTGCGCCGCCGTCAGGCCGCCGCGGCCTCGCGCAGCCGCGCGAACCACACCGACTGCCCGGTCTTGTAGAGCTGGTACCAGGCGTCGAGCGCGTCGTCGTCGTACACCTCGAGCAGGCGGAAGATCTCGCGTGCGAACTCGAGCGGCGCCATGCCGCCGGCCGTGATCAGGTTGCCGTCCACCACCACCGGTTCGTCGCGGTACCAGTCGGTGCCGTCGTAGCCCGTGCCGTTCAAGTACGCGGCGGCGTTGCTCGTGTGCGGGCGGTCGTCGAGCAGGCCCGCTTTCGCGAGGCCCGCGGTGGCGCCACAGATCGCGGCCACCGGCGCACCCTGGTCGAGGAAGTCGGCGGCCTTGTTGACGGCCCACACGTGGGCGCCGTCGGCTTCCCACCCGCGGCCACCCGGCACGATCAGCATCGCGCTGTCGGCCGGACGGAGCTGGTCGAGGCCCAGGTCGGGCACCACGGTCAGGCCGCCCATCGACTGCACCACCGTGTCACGCTGCGCGCCCACGGTGCGCACCTCGAAGCGCCCCGGCTCGCGCTGGAAGTCGGGGTTGTTCAGGCCGGCGGTGGCGAACGCCGGCTCCCAGTCGGCGAACCCGTCGAAGACGTACAGGTGCACGGTGGAACGCATCAAGTGATTCTTCCGGAATGGTGGAGGGATACGCGGGCAGGGGCATTCGGCGTGCCCGCGCGGGCTCACTTCCCCAGCGCGTCGAGGTCGATGGCGCCGGCCATCGCGCGGTAGCCGGTGTCGCCGGGGTGCAGGTGGTCGCCCGAGTCGAATGCGGGCCGCAGGCGCGTGGGGTGCGCCGGGTCGCGCAGCACGGCGTCGAAGTCGACCACCGCATCGAACGTGCCGCTCGTGCGGATCCATTCGTTGACCGCCTGGCGAACGCGGTCCTTCGCGACGCTGTGGTGGCCTTCGAGTGGCGTGCCCTGCAGCGCGCCCTCGAACGGCGGCACCGTGGTGCCGATCACCCGCACGCCGTGCACGCGCGCGCGTTCGGCCAGCTGGCGGTAGCCCGCGGCGAGGCGCTCCACGGTCATCGCCGCCTCGCCCGGTGCGAACGGGCCGCCGGGCCAACCGATGTCGTTGGTGCCCAGGGCCACGATGACGGCCCGCACGCCGGGGGAGGCGAACACCTCGCGGTCGAGCCGCGCGGAGGCGCTGTCGCCCATGCCGTCGCGCAGCAGCCGTGCGCCCGAGATGCCCGCGTTCTGCACCGCCAGGCCGCGCGGCGCGAGCCGTTCGGCCAGCGCGTCGGGCCAGCGCCGGTCGGTGCCGGGCGTCGAGCCGTTGCCGTCGGTGAGCGAGTCGCCCAATACCACCACCGAGCCGGCGCCACCTTCCACCAGCAGGCGGCTGACGAAGGCACGCACCGGCACCGGGGTGGTGGCGGCGAACACGGGGGCGGCGACCTGATCGCCCTCGGCGGCGTAGCCGGTCTCGCGGGCGTCCCAGTGGAACGTCGACGGGGCGACGGACCCCGGGAGGTGGAGCGACACGGCCACGCGGCCGAGCGCCGGCACCACGAGGGCCACGGGATCGCTGACCGCTTCACCGCCCGCGGGGATCTCGACGCCGGGCTGGCCGCCGAAGGTGAGGCGCCGCGAGGCGTCCGGGTCGATCGCGCCTCCCCCGGCCGATCGCGCGAATGCCGCGGCGCCGATGCGCAGCGGCTGCGTCCCGTAGGTGTTGGACACCACCACGCGCCAGCGTTCACCGCCGAGGCTCACGCGCATCGGCTGGCGCAGCGTCTGCTGCGCGAACTGGAAGGGGGCCAGCGTGGGCAGCACGAAGTCGCCGGACCACAGCGGCTGCGGGCTCGCGCGCCAGGTGCCGGTCCAGGGGCCTTCGGCGGACGCGGCGGCGGAAAAGGCGAGGGTGGCGGAGAGGATCAAGGCTTTCGTGTTCATCGGGAACGCTCGAAGTGGAGAAGGCCTCCACGGTAGGTTCATGCCGATGTCGAAGGAAGATGGAAGAATCGCATGCCTCCCATTCGAGACCGGAATGACCTGATGGACACCCTCAACGCGATGGCGACCTTCGTGCGCGCCGTGGACCTCGGCAGCCTGTCGGCCGCCGCGCGCGAGCTGCGCACCACGCAGCCCACGGTGAGCAAGGCCGTGGCGGCGCTCGAGCGCCACGTGGGCGTGCGCCTGCTCGAACGCAGCACCGCGCGGCTCGCGCCCACCGACGAGGGTCGCGTGTTCCTCGACCACGCGCGCCGCGTGCTCGACCTGCAGGCCGAGGCCCTCGACCAGGTGCGGGGCCATGCGCGGGCACCCACCGGGCAGTTGCGCATCAACGCGCCGCTGGCCATCGGGCAGCTTCGGCTCAACGCGTGGCTGCTCGACTTCCTGAAGGCGCACACCGCCGTGTCGGCCGAGCTGATCCTCAACGACCGTTTCGTCGACCTCGCCGAGGAGGGCATGGACGTGGCGCTGCGCCTCGGCGGCGCGCCGCCACCGCACGTGGTGGCTCGCGAGGTGGGCCGGTCGCGCCGCGGGGTGGTCGCCTCGCCTGCGTACCTCGCGTCGGCCCCGCGCATCCGCCGGCCGGCGGACCTGTCGCGGCACGAGGTCCTGCGGTTCGCCTGGGCGGCCTCCCTCGACACGCTGGTGCTGGACGGACCCCGCGGCGCGCGCGAGACGGTGCCGGTGGCGGGGCGCTACCGCGTCAACAGCTCGATGGCGATCCGCGAAGGCCTGCTGCTCGGCGCCGGCCCGGGCCTCGCGCCCGACTGGCTCGTGCGGGACCTGCTGGACCGCGGCGCCCTGGTGCGGGTGCTGCCCGCGTGGCACGCCGAGCCGCAGCGCGCGTGGGTGATGTACCCGTCGCTGCGCTACCGGCCCGCGCGGTCGCGTCTGCTGGTCGACGCCCTGTGTGCCGCGGTGCCCGGGTGGCCCGGGTTCCGGGGCGTGTGACATCCTGTCGCAGTATCCTCTGCCCCCATGTACGCGAAATTCTTCGGCCTGAAACAGCAGCCGTTCTCGATCGCGCCCGACCCCCGCTACCTGTTCATGAGCGAGCGGCACCGCGAGGCGCTGGCCCACCTGCGCTATGGCGCCACCGGGGGCGGGGGCTTCGTGCTGCTCACCGGCGAGATCGGCGCGGGCAAGACCACGGTGTGCCGCTGCTTCCTCGAGCACCTGCCGAAGCGCTGCAACGTCGCCTACATCTTCAACCCGCAGCTCACCGTGATGGAGCTGCTGAAGACCATCTGTGACGAGTTCAACGTGCCGGTGAACGCGCCGGATCCCACGCTGCTCACCGTCAAGGACTACATCGACCCGCTCAACGAGTTCCTGCTGCGCACGCACGCCATCGGGCTCAGCAACATCCTGATCATCGACGAGGCGCAGATGCTCGCGGCCGAGGTGCTGGAGCAGCTGCGCCTGCTGACCAACCTCGAGACCAACGAGCGCAAGCTGCTGCAGATCATCCTGATCGGCCAGCCCGAGCTGCGCGAGATGCTCGCGCGGCCGGAACTCGAGCAGCTCGCGCAGCGGGTCACGGCACGGTTCCACCTGCCGGCGCTCTCCGAGGCCGAGACATCGAAGTACATCCGCCACCGCCTCGCCGTGGCCGGCCAGGCGGGCCTGCGCCCGTTCGACCGCCGGGCGCGCCGGCGCATCCACCAGCTCACGCGCGGCGTGCCGCGACGCATCAACCTGCTGTGCGACCGCGCGCTGCTCGGGGCCTATGCCGAGAGCAAGCAGACGGTGAGCGCGGCCACGCTCGAACGCGCCGCGAAGGAGGTGTTCTACAAGACCGAGCCCGAACCGCCGCCCATCGCCGCGCCCCGCCGCGGTTTGCTGGTCGGGGCCGGGTTGCTGGGTGGCGCGCTGCTGTTCGGCGGGGCGACGTGGCTGTTCGAACGCGAGCGGTCGGCACCCGTCGTGCCGCCCGCGGCGATGGCGGCCGCGGTGGTCGCGGCGCCGGCGTCCGTTCCTGCTCCGGTGGCCTCCGCGCCCGCACCCGTGGCCGCGGCCCCCGAGGTCCGCACCGGCATCGGGTCCCCCACCCGCGTGGAGGACGATGCCTGGCGCGCGCTGGGCGCGGTGTGGAAGGCCGACGTGTCGGGCGCCGATCCGTGCGCGGCCGCGAAGCTGCACGAGCTGCAGTGCTTCCGCCGCAGCGCCGACCTCACGCTGATCCGCCAGCTCGACCGCCCGGGCATCGTCACGCTGCACGACGAGAGCGACAAGCCGGCCTACGCGCTGCTCACCGGCCTCGGCGAGCGGCATGCCGTGCTGCGCATGGGCGACGTGTCGCAGCGCATCTCGCTCGTGTCCCTCGCGAAGATCTGGCGTGGCGACTTCGCCACCCTCTGGCGCCAGCCGCCCGGGTTCACCAGCCGCATCGACAAGGGCCAGAAGGGCATGATCGTCGACTGGATGTCGGCGAGCCTCGCGAAGGCCGCGGGAGAAGCCGCGCCCACGAAACCCGCCGTGTTCGACAACCAGATGCAGGCCCGCGTGGCCGCCTTCCAGCTGGCCCAGGGCCTCAAGCCCGACGGCCTGCCGGGCCCCACCACGCTGATGCAGCTGAACCGCGTGGCCGGCGTGGACGAGCCGAAGCTCACCCCCGTGCCCGTCACTCCCTGAAAGACCGCCATGTCCTACATCCTCGATGCCCTGCGCAAGGCCGACGCGGAACGCCGCGGCGTGACGGCCCCCGCCGCCCTGGCCGAGCCGGCGGTGCTGGTGGCCCCGGACGATCCGGACGCGGACCTGCCGCCCACCCCCGCCCGCCCGTGGATCTGGGTGCTGGGCGGCATGGGCGTCGCGCTGCTCGGTGTGCTGGGCTGGCAGATGCTGCGTGGCAACGGGGCGCCGGCCCCCGCGCCGGTGGTGGCCGCCGCGCCGGCCGTGGCGGTGCCGCCGCCCGCGCCCGCACCGGTGGTGGCCCCGCCGCCTCCCGCCGCACCGCCCCCGCCGAACGAGGACGCGCTGCCGAACTTTCCGCCGCCGCTGCCCACGCCGGCCCCGGCGCCCAAACCGGAAGCGCGCGCCGCCGCGCCCGCACCGGCCCCGGCCACCGCACCGGCCGAGAAGGCCGCGCTGCCCCCCGGCATCGCCACGGTCAACCCGGCGCCGGCCGCGCCCCCCGCTGATCGCGTCTACACCGTCACCGAACTGCCGGAGGCGGTGCGCCGCGACTTCCCGAGGCTGTCGGTGGGCGGGGCGATGTACTCGGAGCGTGCGGCCGACCGCATGGTGGTGCTCAACGGCCAGGTCTTCCACGAGGGCGATGCCCTCGGCAAGGACCTGAAGCTGCGCCAGATCAAGCTGAAGTCCGCGGTGCTGGAGTTCCGCGGCTACCGCGTGGAGATCGCCTATTGAGGTCAGGAAGGCCCGGGCAGCGACTTCAGCCCGGCCCACGCCACCAGCGCGGTGGCGTTGAACGACACGCTCAGCACCCACGGCATGTAGAGGAAGCTCGACAGCACGGGCGCCGCGAACACCTGCTCGACGAACACGCCGCCGAGGTACAGCACGAGGCCCATCACGAACCATCGTCGCATGTACGTGAGCAGCCAGTGGGCCTGCGTCTGGTTGTGCCGCCAGGCGGCGGCACGTTCGAACAGGTTGCCGCGGTTGACGTCGTGGAAGAGCCAGCCGAAGAAGAAATAGCGGTAGAGCAGGGTGCGGAAAGCCACGTGGACCTCCGTGACGATCGGGTGTGATGCCACGTTAGCGCAACGGCACCCCGGGGCGGCGGTTTCGACCAATGGCCGAGGCCGCCGTAGGGCCGACTGCACCGCTCTGGGGCTCGCGCCGGATCACTTCGCGGGCTTCTTCAGCAGCATCTTCGCGTGACCGGTGGCCAGCTCGGCCTTGCTCAGCGTGCCGTCGCCGTCGGCGTCCATCGTGATGAACATCTTCTGCGAGGCGGTGCGATGTTCCTCGGCGCTCAGCGCCCCGTCGCCATCGGTGTCGACCATGCGGATCTTCTCGGCGGACGGCTTTTCCTTCGCGGCGTCGCGCACCGTGCGCTTGGTTTGGTAGGTGTCCATCTCGGCCGCGGTGACCCGGCCGTCCTGGTTGCCATCCATGGTGACGAACATCGTGCGGGCGCCGACGCCGTGTTCGGCGGCGGTCAGCACGCCGTCGCCGTTCTTGTCCATCGCGAGGATCTCGGCCTCGGCCGACTCGGTGCCGGCCGCAGCCACGCTCGTCGCGACGGCGAGGCCCAGCAGCGCGGCCAGCGCGACCGCGAGGGGCTTGAGCACGTGATGATGAAGGCGGTGGTGCATGAGGTTCCTCCTTGGGGGTGGAAACCTCCATTGCACGCCCGCCGGGCGGCCTTGCCCTCCGGACGTCCGCTCAGCCGCGGGTAGGAAATGTCCGGTCCAGCCAGGCCGTGAGGAGCGCCCGCCCGGCGGCCGCGGCGGCTTCGCCGTGACGCAGCGTGTCGGCCCGCAGCGAGGCGAGGCTCATGCCGGCGCCGGCCAGTTCGGCCGTGTGGCCGATCAGCCAGGTCTCGATCCGCTGCGGGTCGATCTCGGGGTGGAATTGCACGCCGAGCACCGTGTCGCCGATGGCGAAGGCCTGGTTCGCCGTGACGGCGGTGGACGCGAGCCGCGTGGCACCGTCGGGCAGGTCGAAGGTGTCGCCATGCCAGTGCAACACGGGCTTGCCTTCGAGTGCCGCGAGGGGCCCGGCGCGGCCGGCCTCGGACAGCTCGACCGGTGCCCAGCCGATCTCCTTGGCCGTGCCCGGGTACACGCGCTGGCCCAGCGCCGCCGCGATCAGCTGCGCGCCGAGGCACACGCCGACCGTGGGGCGGCCGGCCGCCAGGCGCCCGCCCAGCTGGGCGGTGTAGTGGTCGAGCCACGGGTACCGGTCGGTCTCGTAGGCCCCGATGGGGCCCCCGAGCACGATCGCGAGGTCGGCATCGCGCCATTCGGCATCGGACACCGTGTCGACGCCGGCCTGCCGGACATCGAACGAGAAGCCACGCTCGGCCAGGGGCCCGGCGAACACGCCGAGGTCCTCGAACGCCACGTGGCGCAACACCAGACACTGTTTCATTGTGGTCAGGCCGCGCGCTGCAGCGGCACGGCGGGGAAGTCGACAGGAACGTCGAACGCGATGTTCACATAGTTCGTGAACAGATTCAGCGCGACGTGGGCCACGACCTCGACGATTTCCGCGTCCGTGAAGCCGGCGGCCCGCAGCGTGGCGAAGTCGGCGTCGCTCACCTGGCCACGGCCTTCGACGAGGCGCAGGGCGAACCGCATGGCTGCCTCGGCCTTCGGGTCGGCCGACACACCGTCGCGCGCGGACGCCAGTTCGGCGGCGTTCACGCCGGCCTTGCCGCCGATCACGGTGTGGGCGGCGAGGCAGTACTCGCACGCGTTGCGGTTGGCCACCGCGATCGCGATGCGTTCGCCGATGGCCGCGCCCAGCGTGCCGGTGGACAGCGCGCCGAAGGATCCCCACATGCTCGCGAGCGCGGCCGGCGAGTTGGCGACGGCGCGGAACATGTTGGGCGTGGCGCCGAAGGCCCGCTGGATGCGGTCGAGCGTGTCGCGGGTGCCGGCGTGGGTGGTGTCCTGGACGAGGGGGAGGCGGGACATGGTGGTTTCTCCTGGAAGTCGTGCAACAGCGCACGGTGTCCACTGTCGCGCCGGATGCGATACGATGGGTATCGAAACGTCCTGAAAACATGTCTGATCGACCTGATGCCCCCGCCGACCCGGTGGACCGCCTTTCGGCCCTGCTCGAGCGCTTCCGCGTGCGGGCCCACCTGTTCCATGCGGGGCCGCTGTGCGGGGTCACGCACTACGCAGAGCGCCCGGGCATCGGCTTCCTGCACGTGATCCGGCGCGGCGAGATGGTGGTCACCCACGGCGACGACCCGGCCGCGCCCCGGCGCATCGAGGTGACCGAACCGAGCGTGCTGTTCTACCCGCGCCCGCTCGCCCACACCTTCCACAACCCGCCCGAGGAAGACAACGACTTCACGTGCGCGACGCTCGCGTTCGACGGCGGCGCGTCGCACCCGCTGGCGCGCGCGCTGCCGCCGGTGGTGGTGCTGCCGCTCGCGAAGGTCGAGGGCATCGACCACACGCTCGCGCTGCTGTTCGCCGAGACCACGCGCGTGCGCTGCGGCCAGCGGCTGCTGGCCGACCGGCTCTTCGAGGTGCTGCTGCTGCAGCTGCTGCGCTGGCTGCTCGACCACCCGGCCGAAGGCGAGGTGCCACTCGGGCTGCTGTCGGGGCTGTCGCACCCGGCCCTCGCGCGGGCGCTGGTGGCGATGCACGAGCGACCGGGCGAATCGTGGTCGCTCGAATCGATGGCGCGCGAGGCGGGCCTGTCGCGCAGCGTGTTCGCCGCCACCTTCAAGGCCCACGTGGGCGAGACCCCGGCGGAGTACCTCGCGCACTGGCGCCTGTCGATCGCGCAGGCGGAGCTGCGCAAGGGCGCGTCGATCAAGCAGCTCGCCGGGGACCTCGGCTATGCGAGTGCGGCGGCGCTGTCGCGGGTGTTCGCGCAGAAGGTGGGGGTGTCGCCGCGGGAGTGGCTCAAGGCGCGCTGAACGCCCGGGGTCCACCGTGGGCGTGCCTCGGTGCCGCTCAGCGCCGGAACTTCCCGTCCTCGCTGATGATGGACATGTCCGTGTAGACCAGACCCGTGTGGTCGTTCGCGCTGAAGCTCAGCTCCATGCCGCCCAGGTCCACCTTCTGCATCGTGTTGAGCGCGGCGGTCAGGGCCTGGCGGGTGAACTTGCCGTTCGTGCGCTTGAGGCCTTCCACCAGCACCTTCGCGGCGCTGAAGCCTTCCATGTGGGCGGGCGACACGCCGTCCATGCCCTTCGCGCGGGCGAGGTCGGCGGCGTCCTTCACGATGGGCGCGGACATCGAGCGTTCGTACGGGAACACCTGCGTGACGATGGTGCCGTGGCCCAGCGGGCCCATCTGCTTGATGAACCCGGTGGACGCGTTGTTCGACACGGTCACGATGGTGGCGCGCGAGCCCAGCGCGCGGATGGCCTTCGTGGCGTCGACCACGGCGTTGGCCGAGCCGATGATCAGCACGGACTGCGCGTCGGCCTTCACGATGGCCGGCGCGGCCTGCGAGAAGTCGGGCTTCGTGCGGTCGAACGCGAGCTTGACGACGGGCTTCTTGCCCACGCCCTCGAAGCCGGCGTCCGCGCCCGCGGCCACGTCGTTGCCGAAGGAGTCGTCCACCTGCAGGATGGCGATGCGGTCCTGGCCGATCAGGCTCAGGTGGCGCACGGCACGTTCGGCTTCGCGCTGGTACGTGGCGCGCACGTTGAAGACGTACGGGTTGACGGGCTTGTGCAGCACCATCGCGCCGGTGCTCGGGGCCACGAGCGGCACCTTGTGCTGCGCCAGCAGCGGCAGGATGGCTTCGGTGTGCGGCGTGCCGCGCGTGAGGAACAGCGCAATCACGTTTTTCTCGGTCACCAGCTGGCGGGCGTTCTCGGCCGCGACCTTCGGGTCGAACTTGTCGTCGAGGCTGATCAGTTCGATCTTCTGGCCGTTCACGCCGCCCGCGGCGTTCACCGCGTCGAAGTAGAGACGGGCGCCTTCGGTCAGTTCCTTGACGGAGGCGGCGACGGGGCCGGAGAAGCCCGAGGTCTGGCCGACCACGATCTGGGCGGAAACGGGCACGGACACGGACAGGGCCAATGCAGCGGCGGCCAGCAGGCCGGAGAGGGGGAACTTCAAGGGGGGTACTCCAGACACCGTCGGCCATCCGGCGAGCGCCGTGGCCATTGAGGACAAACCCGTATCGTTCCACAAACCCCCGGGTTCATGGGGTGCCGTCTGTCCCCCGCGCGGGGTCGATGCAGCGACATATGTCACGGTCCCCCTGCGCGGATGCGACATGGAAACATTCCAGACATCGGAGAAAATCCAGCCCCATCGCCCGGACGGTCCGGGCGCCTTCGACTCGACACAGACAAAGGATCGGCCATGAAGTGGACCTCGGTGCGTGTGGTGGCTCTGGCGGCGTCGCTCGCCGTGGCGGGTGCGGCGCATGCAGCGGATGCGGTGAAGGTGGGGCTGCTCAGCACGCTCTCGGGTCCGGGCTCGGGCCTGGGCATCGACATCCGCGACGGCTTCCAGCTCGCGGTCAAGCACGCCGGCGGCAAGCTGGGCGGCCTGCCGGCCGAGGTGGTGGTGGTCGACGACCAGCAGAACCCCGAGGTGGCGCGCCAGAGCGCCGAGCGCCTCGTCAAGCGCGACAAGGTCGACTTCATGACCGGCATCGTGTTCTCGAACCTGCTGCTGGCCGTGGCGCCGCCGGTGTTCCAGTCGAACACGTTCTACATCAGCGCCAACGCCGGCCCGTCGCAGCTCGCCGGCACGCAGTGCAACCCGTACTACTTCAACGTCGCGTACCAGAACGACAACCAGCACGAGGCGATGGGCAAGACGGTCACGGACAAGGGCTTCAAGCGCGTCGCCCTGCTCGCACCGAACTACCCCGCCGGCAAGGACGCGCTGGCCGGCTTCAAGCGCTACTTCAAGGGCGAGGTGGTGTCGGAGACGTACACGCCGCTGAACCAGCTGGACTACGGCAGCGAGGTCTCGAAGATGCGCGCGGCCAAGCCCGACGCCGTCTACATCTTCCTGCCGGGTGGCCTCGGCATCAACTTCATCAAGCAGTTCGTGGGCGCCGGCCTGTCGAAGGAGATGACCCTGTTCGGCCCCGGCTTCTCGGCCGACGAGGACGTGATCCGCGCGGTGGGTGAACCCATGCTCGGCATGTTCAACACGTCGCAGTGGGCGCACGACCTCGACAACGCGGCGAACAAGCGCTTCGTGGCCGACTTCCAGAAGGAATACGGCCGCCTGCCCACCCTGTACGCCGCGCAGGGCTACGACGCCGCGCGCCTGATGGACGCCGCCGTGCGCGACACCAAGGGCAAGCTCGACGACAAGAAGGCCGTGCGCAAGGCCCTCGAGGCGGCGAAGTTCGAGTCGGTGCGCGGTGCGTTCAAGTTCAACACGAACCACCACCCGATCCAGGACTACTACCTGCGCGTGATCACGAAGGACGCACAGGGCCGCGTGACGAACCGCACCCTCGGCACCGTGTTCAAGGCCCACGCCGACGCGTACGCCAGCACCTGCAAGATGCCGTCGTGACGGGCATCCTCGTCCTCGAGCAGTCGCTCAACGGGCTGCAGTTCGGCCTGATGCTGTTCCTGCTCGCGGCGGGGCTCACGCTCGTGTTCGGCATCATGGACATGATCAACCTCGCGCACGGGTCGCTCTACATGGTCGGGGCGTACCTGATCGCGGCGGCGAGCCTCGCGTCGGGGTCCTTCTGGCTCGGCCTCGTGGCCGGCGTGGCCGGCACCGCGCTGTTCGGCGTGCTGCTCGAGACCACGGTGCTGCGCCGCCTCTACGAACGCGACCACCTGTCGCAGGTGCTCGGCACGTTCGCCATCCTGCTGATGTGCAACGAGGGCGTGCGCTGGATCTGGGGCTCGCAGCCGATGACGCTGAACCCGCCACCCGCGCTGTCGGGGCCGGTCGAACTGCTGCCCGGCTTCTCGTACCCCGCGTTCCGCCTGCTCGTGATCGCAACGGGCCTGCTCGTGGCCGCGGGGCTGTGGGCGCTCGTCACGCGCACGCGGCTCGGCATGCAGGTGCGAGCCGGCGCGTCGGACCGCGAGATGGCGCTCGCGATGGGCGTCAACGTGCGGCGCCTGTTCACCGCGGTGTTCGGCCTGGGCGCCGCGCTGTGCGCGGTGGCCGGCGGCATGCTCGGCCCGCTGCTCGCGGTGCAGGTGGGCATGGGGGAGAACATCCTGATCCTCGCGTTCGTGGTCATCGTGATCGGCGGCATCGGCTCCGTGCGCGGCGCGTTCATCGGTGCGCTGCTGATCGGCGTGATCGACACCGCCGCCCGCGCGCTGCTGCCGCCGCTGCTGGAGCGGCTCGCCGGCCCCGCCGCGGCCTCCGACGTGGCGCCCGCGCTCGCGTCCATCCTCATCTACGTGCTGATGGCGGCGGTGCTCTTCTGGAAGCCGCAAGGCCTCTTCCCCGCGCATGGCTGATCCCGTTTCGTCTTCCCCGCTCGACCACCGGCTGCGCAAGGTCCCGGCGCTGGTGCTGCTGGCCGCCCTCGTGGCGCTGCCGTGGGGGCTGCAGGCCGCCGGCCACGAGTTCTACCTCGCGCTGGCCACCCGCATCCTGATCTTCGGCCTCGCCGCCACGAGCCTGAACCTCGTGCTCGGCTTCGGCGGCCTCGTGAGCTTCGGCCACGCGGCCTTCGTGGGCGCGGGCGCCTACACCGTGGCCGTCCTGATGCAGGACGGCATCGCCAGCGCGTGGATCGCATGGCCCGCCGCGGTGGGGGTGAGCGCGCTGCTGGCCGCCGCCATCGGCGCCATCAGCCTGCGCACGCGCGGCGTCTACTTCATCATGATCACGCTCGCGTTCGCGCAGATGCTGTACTACGTGATGACCTCGCTGAAGGCCTACGGCGGCGAGGACGGCCTGTCGCTGGTGTCGAAGTCGTTCGTCGCGGAGGCGGTCGACCTCGGCGACGAGCGGTCGTTCTACCTGCTCACGCTCGCCGTCTGCGCGTTCGCGTTCCTGTTCGTGCAGCGCCTGCTCAACGCCCGCTTCGGCCACACGCTGCAGGGCCTGCGCGAGAACGAGACCCGCATGGCCGCCATCGGCTTCCCGGTCTTCCGGTACCGCCTCGCAGCCTTCGTGCTGGCGGGGGCGCTGGCCGGTGTGGCGGGGGTGCTGCTCGTGAACCAGAGCGGCTTCGTGAGCCCATCGCTGCTCGACTGGCACCAGTCGGGGCTGCTGCTGATGATGGTGATCCTCGGCGGCGTGGGCCACCTGTACGGCGGCCTCGCGGGGGCGGCGATCTTCCTGCTGCTGGAGGAACTGCTGTCGGGCTACACCACCCACTGGAAGTTCGTGCTGGGCCTCGTGCTGCTCGCCGTGGTGCTGCTCGCCCCCAACGGTGTGATGAGCTTCCGGAGGCGCAAGTGAACGCGACGATCCTCCACGTCGACGGCCTCGTGAAGCGGTTCGGCGGCCTCGCGGCCACCGACGGCGCGACGCTCGACGTGCGCGCCGGTGAAGTGCATGCGCTGATCGGCCCGAACGGCGCGGGCAAGACCACGCTGATCCACCAGATCGCCGGCAGCCTCGCGCCCGACGCGGGCCGCATCGTGTTCGACGGCGCCGACGTCACCGCGCTGCCCATGGCGAAGCGTGTGCACGCCGGTCTCGCGCGCTCGTACCAGATCACCAACGTGTTCGGTCGCCTGCCCGTGCTCGACAACCTCGCGCTCGCCGTGCAGGCGCGTTCGGGCGGCAGCCTGCGCTTCTGGCGTCCCGCGCGGTCCGAACGGGCCCGCTACGACGAGGCCGCCGCGGTGGCCGAACGCGTGGGCCTTGCCGAAAAGCTCGGGCGCCTCGCGAACGAACTCTCGCACGGTGAACAGCGGCAGCTCGAAGTGGGCCTTGCGCTCGCGACGAACCCGAAGCTGCTGCTGCTCGACGAGCCCATGGCCGGCATGGGCCCGGACGAGACCGCGCGGCTGCTGGCGCTGCTGCAGTCGCTGCGCGGCGGCCTCACCCTCGTGCTCGTCGAACACGACATGGACGTGGTGTTCCAGCTCGCCGACCGCATCTCGACGCTGGTGTCGGGCCGGGTCATCGCGTGCGGCACACCGGACGAGATCCGCGCGCATCCCGATGTGCGTCGCGCTTACCTCGGGGATGAAATCGCATGAGCGAGGTTCTGCTCGAGATCCAGGGGCTCGAAGCCGCCTACGGCCCGAGCCAGGTGCTGTTCGGCGTCGACCTGCGCATCGGCGCGGGCGAGGTGGCCACGCTGCTGGGCCGCAACGGCATGGGCAAGACGACGACGATCCGCACGCTCGCCGGCCTGATGCCGGCGCGTGCGGGGTCGGTGCGTTTTTGCGGCGACCGCATCGACGGCCTCGCGCCCGACCGCATCGCGCGGCTGGGCCTCGCGCTCGTGCCCGAGGGGCGGCGCATCTTCCCGAACCTGTCGGTGCACGAGAACCTCGTGGCGTTCGCGGCCAATCGCACGGGGCGCCGCGACCCGTGGACGCTGGCGCGGGTCCACGCGCTGTTCCCGCGCCTGCAGGAACGGGCCGATCACCGCGGCAACCAGCTCTCGGGCGGCGAGCAGCAGATGCTCGCGATCGGCCGCGCGCTGATGACGAACCCGCACCTGCTGGTGCTGGACGAGGCCACCGAAGGCCTCGCGCCGCTCGTGCGCGAGGAGATCTGGCGGTGCCTCGCGGCGCTGCGTGCCGAAGGGCAGGCCATCCTCGTCGTCGACAAGTACGTGCAGCGGCTCGTGGGCCTGGCCGATCACCATACGCTTGTCGAACGCGGGCGCGTGGTGTGGCAGGGCACGTCGCCGGCGCTCGCGGCCGACGAGTCGCTCTGGCACCGCTACCTCGGCGTCTGACGGGGGAGGGGCGACACGCGGTCGCCCACGACGAACACCTGGTCGGTGTCGCCGAGCGAGGGCTCGAAGCCGCCCGTGAATGCGCCGAACGCAGGCAGCGTCAGCACCCGCTCGTCCAACCAGAAGCAGGGCACCCGCAGCGTGTCGTGGCGGCCACGCAGCCGCACCACCGGGTGCACGTGGCCCGCGAGGGTCCACAGGCCCGGCACCGACGCCTCGGCCGGATCGTGCACGCCGCGCAGCGCGCCCGACACCCACGGGCCGTCGAGCGTGCGGAAGCCGAACGTGGCCTGCACCTGCCCGGCGTGGCGGTCGTGGTTGCCCTCGACGACGACGCAGTCCAGGTGCGGATGCGCGTCGCGCCACGCGGCCAGCGCGGCCATCGTCGTGGATGACTGGCTCTCTCGCGCATGCAGAAAATCGCCGAGCACCACGAGCCGCGTCGCGCGGCTGCGCGTCACGGCGGTCGCCAGCCGGTCGAGTGTCTCGCCGCTGGTGCCGTGCGGCACCGGGATGCCCCGCGCGCGGAACACCGCGGCTTTGCCGAGGTGCACGTCGGCGACGAACAGCGTGCCGCTCGCCGGTTCGAACACCGCGCGCTCGGGCATCAGCCACACCTGCGTGGGCGGCAGGTCCAGCACGTGGTCAGGGTGGTCCGGCATCGGCGTCCAGTTCGGCGAGGAGGCGCTGCAGGCGGTCCTGCAGGTCGCGGGTGGAGAGGCGCTCGCGGAAGCGCTCGACGAGCAGCGGCATCGCGAATGGCGTGACGCGGGCGATGCGGTGGACGTCCCACCGCCGCGTGCGCAGGTCGTCCAGTGTCGCGGCGAGCCGGTCGATCTCGTATTCCTGGCGCAGCACCTCGCGTTCCGCCTGGGTCAGCAGCAGGTTGCCGGGGTCATGCTTGCGGAACACCTCGAAGAACAGGCTGCTCGACGCCTGAAGCTGCTTCGCGCTCTTGTTCGCGCCGGGGAACCCGGGGAACACGAGGCCCGACACGCGGGCGATCTCGCGGAAACGGCGCATCGACAGCTCGGCCGCGTTGATGCTGTGCAGCACGTCGTCGAGCAGGCCGCCGGTGTCGAGCAGCGTGGGCAGCACGTCGGGGTCGAGCGGCTCGTCGCTGAGCAGCTCCAGCCCGTAGTCGTTGAAGGACACCGACACCTGCCGCGGCACGGCCCGCGCGTAACGCCACGCCCACAGCGTGCCGAGCGCGAGGTGCACCTGCCGCCCGGCGAACGGGTAGACGTACAGGTGGTGGCCTTCGCGCGAGACGAGGTGCTCGACGAGCACGGCGCCGGGCACCGGCAATGCCGAGGCCCGCTGCTGCACCGCGAGCAGCGGCCGCAGCGCGGCGATCTCGGGCGACACGGCGCCGCGGTCGAGGCGCGGCCCCGCCTCGGCCATTTCCTCCAGCATCGCGGCGGCCAGCTCCGACGACATCGGCATCTTGCCGCCGTTCCAGCGCGGCACCGCGGGCCGCCGGCCCTTCGCAAGGCGCACGAAGGCGGTCATGTCATGGACCCGCACGAGTTCGAGCAGCCGGCCACCGAAGAGGAAACAGTCGCCCGACTTCAGCCGCGCGATGAACCCTTCCTCGATGGTGCCGAGCACCGGGCCGCGCAGGAACGACACCTTCAGGTTCGCGTCGCTGACGATGGTGCCGATGGACATGCGGTGGCGCCGCGCGAGTTGCGGTTCGGTCACGCGGTACAGACCGTCGTCGCCGAGGTGGATGCGCTGGTAGTCGGGGTAGGCCGTCAGCGACGGGCCGCCGCGGCCGGCGAAGTCGAGCACCCACTGCCATTCGCCGTCCGTGAGCGTGCGGTAGGCCCACGCGGTGCGCACCTCGGCGAGCAGTGCGTCCGCGTCGAAGCCGCCACCGAGCGCCACGGTGACCACGTGCTGCACGAGCACGTCGAAGGGCTTGTCCGGGCTGTGCCGCGGTTCGACGTGGCCCTGCTTCACGGCGCGGCGTGCGGCGGCGGCCTCGAGCAGCTCGATGCTGTGCGTGGGCACGAGCGTGATGCGCGAGGTCTGGCCCGGCGCATGGCCCGATCGGCCCGCGCGCTGCATCAACCGCGCGACGCCCTTGGCCGAGCCGATCTGCAGCACGCGTTCGACGGGCGAGAAGTCCACGCCCAGGTCGAGGCTCGACGTGGCGACCACGGCCTTCAGCGTGCCGTTCTTGAGCCCGGCCTCGACCCACTCGCGCACCGAGCGGTCGAGCGAGCCGTGGTGCAGCGCGATCACGCCGGCCCAGTCGGGCCGCGCCTCGATCAGCGCCTGGTACCAGAGTTCGGCCTGCGAGCGGGTGTTCGTGAACGCGAGCAGGCTGCGGCTGGACTCGATTTCCTCGACGACGGCCGGCAGCATCGAGAGACCCAGGTGGCCGGCCCACGGGAACCGCTGCACCTCGCCCGGGATCAGCGTGTCGATCGCGAGCGGCTTGGGCACGTGGCCCTGCACGATGCGCCCGGCGGGGCCGGTCAGCACGTCGCGGGCCTCCTCGAGGTTGCCGAGCGTGGCGGACAGTCCCCACACGCGCAGCGCCGGGTTCCACGCGCGCAGGCGGGCGAGCGCGAGCTGCACCTGCACGCCGCGCTTGTTGCCCACCAGCTCGTGCCATTCGTCCACCACCACCATCGCGACCTGGCCGAGGCGCTCGCGGGCGTCGGGAGCGGTCAGCAGCAGGCTCAGGCTTTCCGGCGTGGTGACGAGCGCGGTGGGCAGGCGCTGCGCCTGGCGGGCGCGGGCCGCGCTGCCGGTGTCACCGGTGCGGGCGTCGAGCGTCCATGCGGGGGCGATGCCCTCGGCGGCCGCCTTCAGCGCCGTGAGGGTGTCGGCGGCCAGCGCGCGCATCGGCGTGAGCCACAGCACGGTGAGCGGCGGGGCACCGCGCGGTGGCTTGCCCGTCTGCAGCGCCGCCAGCGCCCCGAGCCACACCGCATACGTCTTGCCCGCCCCGGTGGTGGCGTGCAGCAGGCCGCTCTCGCCCGCGCGAACCGCCCGCCACACCGTGCGCTGGAACGGGAAGGGCGTCCAGCCGCGGGAGGCGACCCAGGCCTCGACCTGCTGCAGCGGTGTCATGGCGCGGGGATGAGGGCCTGCAGCGTCGCGAGCGTGTCGGCCTCGTCGACCGGCTTGTCCCAACGGAGCCTGAGCATGCGGGGGAAGCGCACGGCGATGCCCGACTTGTGGCGGGGCGAGCGCTGCAGCCCCTCGAAGCCGAGTTCGACGACGAGCGTGGGCGTGACGCTGCGCACCGGGCCGAACTTCTCGGTGGTGGTCTGGCGGATGCGCTGGTCGACGAGGTGCATCTCCTCGTCGGTGAGGCCCGAGTAGGCCTTCGCGAACGGCACGAGGCGGCGCGGGTTTTCGGGATCGGCCGCGTCGCCGTCCCACACCGCGAAGGTGTAGTCGGTGTAGAGGTTCGCACGGCGGCCGTGACCGCTCTGCGCGTAGATCAGCACCGCGTCGATCGTGTACGGGTCCACCTTCCATTTCCACCAGACGCCCGCGTCCTTCGTGCGGCCGGTGCCGTAGCGGCCGTCGCGGTGCTTGAGCATGAACCCCTCGACGCCGCGGGAACGTGATTCCTCGCGCAGCGTGGCGAGCGAGGGCCAGTCGGGCGCGTCGACGAGCGGCGACAGCTTCAGCGGCCCGTCGTTCTCGACAACGAGTGCTTCCAGGCGTTCGCGCCGCTGCCACTGCGGCAGCGGCCGCAGGTCCTCGCCCGCGTGTTCGAGCACGTCGTACGCGAGGAAGGCCACGGGCAGGTCGGCGAGGATCTTCTTCGTGACGTTCTTGCGCCCGATGCGCTGCTGCAGCTGGGCGAACGGCATCACGCGGCCGTCGCGCCACACGACGATCTCGCCGTCGAGCACGGTGTGGTCGGGCAGCTGGCCGTGGGCGGCATCGATCTCGGGGAAGCGGCCGTTGAGCAGGTCCTCCCCGCGTGACCACAGCCAGGCCTCGCCGCCGCGGCGGATGAACTGCGCGCGGATGCCGTCCCACTTCCATTCGACGAGCCAGTCGGCGCGGTCGCCGAGCGTGGCCACGTCGGCCTGCAGCGGGTGGGCGAGGTAGAACGGGTAGGGCTGGCCGCTGACCGTGGCGACGTGGTCCGGGTCGGTGAGCGCGGCGAACGCGGCGGCCGACGGGGTGTGCTGCTTGTCGGTGTAGCCCATCATGCGCTGCGCGAGCACCTTGGCGTCGAGCCCGGCGGCCTGGGCCAGCGCCCGCACGACGAGGTTGCGGGCCACGCCCACGCGGAAGCCGCCGCCGATCAGTTTCGTCAGCAGGAAGCGGCCGGGCGTGTCGAGCTCGTCCCACCAGCCGCGCAGCGCGGTGGCGACCACCTCGGGCGGCTGCCCGCGCAGCGCGATCAGACGCTCCTGCATCCACACGTGCAGCGGTGTCTCCACCACACGCCCGGCGGGCGGCAGGATGTGGGCCACCGTTTCGGCGAGGTCACCCACCACGTCGTAGCTTTCGTCGAACAGCCACTCCGGGATGCCGGCCATCTCGCGCGCGGTGGACCGGATCAGCGCGGTGGGCACGGTCTGGCGGGGCTTGCCGCCGGCCAGCACGTAGAGCGCCCAGGCGGCGTCGGCGGGCGGCGCGTTGCGGAAGTACACCTCCAGCGCTTCGGTCTTCGCCTTCGTCGACGTGGTGGTGTCGAGGTCGGCGAACAGCGCGGCGAACGCTCTCATGCGGCCGCCTCCGGGTCGCCCGTGGCCTCGTCGCCATACTCGGTGCGGAAGGCCCCGGCGTCCAGGCCCTGTTCCGCGAAGTACCGCACGAGCGGGTCGACGTAGCCGTGCGTGACGATCACGCGCGGGGCCCCCGTGGCCGCCACGGCCTCCAGCAGCCCCGGCCAGTCGGCGTGGTCGGACAGCACGAAGCCGCGGTCGAGGCCCCGGCGCCGGCGGGTGCCGCGCAGCTGCATCCAGCCGGACGCGAAGGCGTCGCTGAAGTCGCCGAAGCGCTTGAGCCAGGGGCTGCCCTGGGCGGACGGCGGCGCCATCACCAGCGCCTGCTTGAGGTCGGCCGGGTCGGTCTCGGAGACGAGGCGGGTGGGGGGCAGCGCGACCCCGGCCTGGCGGTAGGCGTCGTTGAGCGCGGTCATGGCCCCGTGGACGACGATGGGCCCGGTGGATGGGTCGATGCCGGCCAGCACCCGCTGGGCCTTGCCGAACGAGTAGGCGTACAGCACCGAGGTCCGGCCGGCGGCGGCGTTGGCGCGCCACCAGGCGTCGATCTCCGAGAACACCTCTTGTTGCGGTTTCCAGCGGAACACCGGCAGGCCGAACGTGGATTCGGTGATGAAGGTGTCGCAGCGCACCGGTTCGAACGGCGGGCAGGTGGGGTCGGGGCCGGTCTTGTAGTCGCCCGAGACGACCCAGGTGCGGCCGGCGTGTTCGAGGCGGACCTGCGCGGACCCCAGCACGTGGCCGGCCGGGTGGAACGAGACGGTCACGCCGCGGTGGGTGATGCGTTCGCCATAGGGGAGGGCCTGCAGCGGCACGTCACCCACCCGGGCGCGCAGCACGCCGGCGCCGGGGGCCGCCGCGAGGTAGTGTCCGTGGCCCGGGCGCAGGTGGTCGCCGTGGGCGTGGGTGATCAGCGCGTGCGACACCGGCCGCCACGGATCGATGTAGAAGTCGCCCGGCGGGCAGTACAGCCCCTGGGGCCGGGCCACCACCAGGTCGTTGTCGTCCGAGTTGGGCATGTGGGCGGAGTATCACGGCGGCCGAATGCCCGTGCTGTCGGACGGGAGCGGGTTCGAAAGCCGGAACTGGCGTCAGGAACCGCACGTTTTCCGGTCAACCGGGATCGGGGGCGGCCGTTAGATTGGAGCCTTCACAGCGAGTCCCCCATGAGCAAGTCCTCCGCCACCCCGTTTGCCGTTTCGCCCAAGACCCTGGCCTGCGCCGCCACCGGCCTGCTGATGGGGCAGATGGTGATGGGCATCTCCGCCTTCCACAACGGCTCCATCGTCGGCCTGACGCTGGCGCTGGTGTTCGTGCTGTCGGGCGGGGCGTCGCTGGCGCTGTTCCTGAACCACCGCCATGTGATGCAGCGGCCGCGCACGGAACCGGCGCCCATCCAGGCCTGGCTGCTGACGCTCGGGGCGGCGATGATCGCGTCGATCTGGTTCGGGCGGTTCATGTAACCCATCCACCGGGTCATCCCGGCGAACGCCGGGATCCACCGCACGCTGGCGCGCCATTCGCCAGTGGCCCCGGCTTTCGCCGGGGTGACCGTGACGGTCAGGGCGCGTTCCAGCCCCCACCCAGCGACCGGATCAACCCCACCGTGTTCGCCGCCTGCAGCCCGCGCAGCTGCACCGCCTGCCGCTGCACCGTGAGCAGGTTCCGCTGGGCGTCCATCAGCTCGAAGTAGCTGTCTTCCCCCGCGCGGTAGCGCTTGTCGGCGAGTTCGGCCGCGCGGCGGGCCGAGCCCACCGCGTTGTCGATGTAGGCCACCTGCTCGCGTGCGCTGCGCAGCCCCGCGAGGTTGCCCTCGACGTCGGCGAACGCCTGCAGCACCGCGTCGCGGTACTGCGCGACGGCGCCGTCCAGCTGCGCCTCGGCGAACTTGATGGCGGCCTTGTTGCGCCCGCCGTCGATGATCGGCAGCGAGAACACCGCGCTCACGAGCCACTCGCGCGCGCTGCGCTTGAACAGGTCTTCCAGTTCGGACGACGCGAAGCCCGCGTTCGCAGTGAGCGCCAGCGACGGGAAGATGGCCGACTTCGCCGCGCCCACGCGGGCGGTGGCCGCCTGCATGCTCAGCTGGGCCGCGGCCACGTCGGGGCGCCGCTCGAGCAGCGCCGACGGCAGGCCGGCCGGCACGACCGGCAGCGAAGCCGAGTCGGGCAGCGGGGCCACCTCGAAGCGGAAGCTCGACGGGGCCTCGCCCAGCAGCAGCGCGAGGCTGTGCTCGAGGCGCGCCCGCTGGCCACGCAGCTGGGCCACCTCGGCCTGCACCGTGGCGAGCTCGGTGCGCGAGCGTGCCACGTCGATCTCGGCCACGTCGCCGGCCTGGAAGCGCTTGTCGATCAGGCGGGCCGTCTCGTCGCGCAGCTTCACCGTGGAGTCGAGCTGGGCGATGTTGGCGTCGGTCGTGCGCAGCGCGTAGTAGGTGAGCGCCACGTCGCCCTGCAGCGCGAGCAGCACGGAGCGGTAGCTGGCTTCGACCGCGGCCGCGTCGGCCTTCGCCGCGTTGATGGTGTTCTCGACGCGCTGGAACAGGTCCACCTCGTAGCTCACGCCGAGGCCGGCCTGCCACAGCGTGCCGGGCGACATGGCCGTGCCGTCGGGCAGGCCCTGCGTGGCGGGCGCCGAGCGGGCGCGGCGGCCGCCGGCCTGCAGGCCCACCTGCGGGATGCGGTCGGCCTCGCTCACGCGCAGTTGCGCGCGGGCGGCCTTCACGCGGCTGGCGGCGAAGGCGAGCGTGGGGCTCGCCTGGGCGGCCTGCGCCTCGAGGGCGTTCAGGCGGTCGTCGCCGAACACCGTCCACCACTCGCCGCGCTCCACCGCCTCGGACGGCGCGGCCGGCTTCCACAGGCCCTGGGCGGCCGGAATGTCCGGCACCGGGTTCTCCTTGTAGGCCGAGGGCACGGCCAGGTCCGGCTCCGGCACTGCCGGGGCCAGCGAGCAGCCGGCCAGGACCAGCGCGGCGGCCAGCGGGGTCAGCAGAGAAACGTTCAGGAAAGTCATCATCAGGCTCCTCAGGCCTCGATCACGTGCGACGCGGTGCCGGCCGCCGGGGCGCGGTTGCGCTCCAGGCGGACCGCCAGCTTGCGCAGCAGCACATAGAACACGGGGGTCAGGAACAGGCCGAACAGGGTGACGCCCAGCATGCCGGCGAACACCGCCACGCCCATCGCGTGCCGCATCTCCGAACCCGCACCCGACGAGAACACCAGGGGCAGCACGCCCATGATGAACGCGAAGGACGTCATCAGGATCGGGCGCAGGCGCAGGTGGCAGGCCTCGAGCGCGGCCTCGACGATGCCCTTGCCCTGGTGTTCCAGGTCGCGGGCGAACTCGACGATCAGGATCGCGTTCTTCGCGGACAGCCCCACCAGCACGAACAGCGCGATCTGCGTGAAGATGTTGTTGTCACCCTTCGTCAGCCACACGCCGAGCAGAGCGAACAGGATCGACGCCGGCACGATCAGGATCACCGCGAGCGGCAGCGTCCAGCTCTCGTACTGGGCGGCCAGCACGAGGAACACGAGCAGCACGCACAGCGGGAACACCAGCACCATCGTGTTGCCGGCCAGGATCTCCTGGTACGTCAGGTCGGTCCACTCGAAGGCGATGCCGCGCGGCAGCGTCTCGGCCGCGATCTTCTCCATGATGGCCTGTGCCTGGCCGGACGACACGCCCGGGGCCGGGCCGCCGTTGAAGTCGGCCGCCATGAACGAGTTGTAGCGCTCCACGCGGTCCGGGCCGTACGTGCTCGACACGTTCATCAGGCTGCCGAGCGGCACCATCTCGTTCGTGGCGGTGCGCACCTTGAACTGGCCGATCGATGCGGCGTCGGAGCGGAACGGCGCGTCCGCCTGCGCGATCACCTGGTAGGTGCGGCCGAACTTGTTGAAGTCGTTCACGTACAGCGAACCGAGGTTGATCTGCATCGTGTCGAAGATGTCCGACAGCGGCACGCCGAGCTGCTTGGCCTTCGTGCGGTCGACCTTGGCGTCGAGCTGCGGCACGTTGATCTGGTAGCCCGAGAACACGCCCGCGAGCTCCGGCGTCTGCCAGGCCTTCATCTGCAGGGCCTGCACGGCCTTGTAGAGCTCGTCCTGGCCGAGGTTGCCGCGGTCTTCCACGTACAGCTTGAAGCCGCCGATCGTGCCGAGGCCGTCCACCGGCGGGGGCGGGAACACCATGATGAAGGCGTCCTGGATCGCGCCCAGCTTCTGGTTCACCTGCGCCGCGATCTCGCCGCTGCTGAGGCCGGGGCCCTTGCGCTTGGAGAAGTCGTCGAGCGTGTAGAACACGATGCCCGAGTTCGGCGCGTTCATGAAGCCGTGGATCGACAGGCCCGGGAACGCGACGGCGCTCTTCACGCCCGGCACGCTCTTGGCCACGTCGGTCATGCGGCGGATCACGTCTTCGGTGCGGTCGAGCGAGGCGGCGTCGGGCAGCTGCGCGAAGCCCACGAGGTACTGCTTGTCCTGCGCCGGCACGAAGCCCGACGGCACGATGCGGAACATCACGACGGCCAGCACCACGAGCACGGCGTACACGGCGAGGGTGGCGGTCTTGTGCGTCAGCACCTGGCCCACGCCGCCCTGGTAGCGGTGCGATGCGCGGTCGAAGAAGCGGTTGAAACGCTTGAAGAAGCCACCCAGCGCCCAGTCCATGGCCTTCGACAGCTTGTCCTTCGGCGCGTCGTGCGGCTTGAGCAGCGCTGCGGCGAGGGCCGGGGACAGCGTCAGCGAGTTGAAGGCGGAGATCACCGTCGAGATGGCGATGGTCAGCGCGAACTGGCGGTAGAACTGGCCGGTCAGGCCCGACACGAAGGCGATGGGCACGAACACGGCGCACAGCACGAGGGCGATGGCGATGATCGGGCCGGACACTTCCTTCATGGCCTGGATGGTGGCCTCGCGCGGCTTCAATCCGTTCGCGATGTTGCGTTCCACGTTCTCCACCACCACGATCGCGTCGTCCACCACGATGCCGATCGCGAGCACGAGCCCGAACAGCGACAGCGTGTTGATCGAGAAGCCCATTGCCAGCAGCACCGCGAACGTGCCGATGACCGAGACGGGCACCGCCAGCAGCGGGATGATGGACGCGCGCCACGTCTGCAGGAAGACGATCACGACGATGACCACGAGGGCCACCGCTTCCAGCAGCGTGTGGATCACGGCGCTGATGGAGTCACGCACGAACTGCGTGGGGTCGTAGACGATGGCGTAGTCGACGTCCTGCGGGAAGTCCTTCTTCAGTTCCTCCATCAGCGTGCGCACGTCGGTCGACAGCTGCAGCGCGTTCGACTGCGGTGCCTGGAACAGGCCCATGGCCACCGCGGGCTTGTTGTCGAGCAGCGAACGCAGCGAGTACTGCTGCGAGCCCAGCTCGAGGCGGGCCACGTCGCGCAGGCGCACGACGCCGCCGGTCTCGGTGCCGGTCTTGATGATGATGTCGCCGAACTCCTGCTCGGTGCTCAGGCGGCCCTGCGAGTTGACGGACAGCTGGAACGGCGCGTCCTTCGCGGGCGCGGCGCCCACGACGCCGGCGGCCACCTGCACGTTCTGCTCGCGGATCGCGCGCACCACGTCGGGGGCGGTCAGGCCGCGCGCAGCGACCTTCTGCGGGTCGAGCCACACGCGCATCGAGTAGTCGCCGGCGCCGAACACCTGCACCTGGCCCATGCCCTGCACGCGGCTCATGCGGTCGCGCACGTTCAGCACGATGTAGTTGCGCAGGTAGGTCTCGTCGTACGTGGAGTTCGGCGAGATCAGGTGCACCACCATCGTGATGTTGGGCGAGCTCTTGACGGTGGTGACACCCACCTGGCGCACTTCCTCGGGCAGGCGCGGCAGCGCGCGCTGCACGCGGTTCTGCACCTGCGTCTCGGCCTGCTCGACGTTCGTGCCGACCTTGAACGTGACGGTCAGGTTCATGCCGCCGTCACCGGTGGCCTGCGACGACATGTAGAGCATGTCCTCGACGCCGTTGATCGCCTCTTCGAGCGGCGCGGCGACGGTCTGCGCGATCACGGTGGGGTTCGCGCCGGGGAAGCGGGTGCTGACCACGACCGACGGCGGCACGACCTCGGGGTATTCCGAGATCGGCAGCTTGAAGATCGCGATCAGCCCGCCGAGGAAGATGAGGATGGACAGCACGGCCGCGAAGATCGGCCGGTCCACGAAGAATCTGGAGAAGTTCATGAGGGGTCTTCTTGTCTTGTCTTCTTACTTGGCGGACGCGACGGTCACGCCCGACGCGGCCGGCGCCGCCATCGGCACCTCCTGCGGGGTGACGGGGGCGCCCGGGCGCACGCGCTGGAGGCCGTTGACCACGATCTTGTCGCCCGGCTTCAGGCCGGTGCGGGCCACGCGCAGCCCGTCGATCGCCTGGCCGAGCTCGACCACGCGGTACTCGGCCTTGTTGCCTTCGCCCAGCACGTAGACGAACTTGCGGTTCTGGTCGGTGCCGACGGCCGTGTCGTTGATCAGCACCGCGGCCGTGCTGTTCGCCTCGGCGCCGATCTGCACCCGGGCGAACAGCCCCGGGGTCAGCGTGCCGTTCTTGTTGTCCACCACGGCGCGCATGCGCACGCTGCTCGACGTCGGGTCGATGCGGTTGTCCACGAAGTCGAGGCGGCCTTCGCGCGGGAAGCCGGTCTCGTTCGCGAGGCCCAGGCGCACCTTCACCGCCTCGGCACCGCCGCGGGCGGCCGGGCCGAGGGCGAGGTAAGTGGTCTCGTCGCCGTCGAAGGCCACGTAGACCGGGTCCACCGACACCAGCGAGGTCAGCACGATGTTGCCGTCCACCAGGTTGCCGATGGTGACTTCGGCCTTGCCGATGCGACCGCTGAACGGTGCGCGCACCGACGAGTACTCGACGTTGAGCTTGGCCGAGGCGAGCGCGGCCTGTTCGGCGCGGGCGGCCGCGTCGAGCTGGCGGGCGTTCGCGGCGCGTTCGTCGAAGTCCTTTTGCGCGATGGCGTTGTCGGCCAGCAGGCGCTTGGAGCGTTCGAGTTCGGTGCGGGCCAGCTCGGCCCTGGCGGCGGCGGCGGCGGCCGAAGCCTCGCCGCGCAGCGCCTCGGCGTGATACGCGCGGGGGTCGATCGTGAAGAGCAGGTCACCCTTCTTCACCATCGAGCCGGGCTTGAAGTGGATGGCCTCGACCGTGCCGCGCACGCGGGCACGGATCTGGGCCGATTCCACCGCCTCGATGCGGCCGGAGAACTCGTTCAGCTCGGTGACCTTCTTCGCGACGACGGCGGCGACGCTGACGGGCGGGGGCGGCGGGGCCGTCTGCGCCTGGGCGTCGATGCCCTTCGAGCACGCGCCGAGGGTGAGCATGCCGGCCGATGCGAGAGCGAGGGAGGTGATGGTCAGGGCAAGGGAGATGGGGCGGTCAGTCATGGGGAACCTCGGGTGTTTTCTTGTGGAGGACGGATGCAACGGACTTCGACGGGTGGGACCGTGCCGGAACGGTGAAGGGGGCGAGGAAGGTCTTGACCGCCTCGCAACAGGGATCGCTGCCGGCGGCCTCGCAACGCTCCTCGACGTTCGCGAGGGCGCTGGCCGGCAGCACGGTGCGCTGCACGGCGACGCCGGCGCGTTCGAGCTTGTCGGCGTAGGCGACGGCGCCCGCCGACAGCGGATCGCCGTCGGCGTAGACGAACAGGGCGGGCGGCAGCCCGGCGAGCCGGCTCGATTCGAGCGGGCAGGCGTACGGGTGCACGCGGTCGGCGGCGCGGGGCAGGTAGTCGCGGAAGGCATCGGTCAGCGCCTGCGGCACCGGGGCGTATGGGGAGTCGCGGCCCTCGCGCATGCTCGGGTCGAGCATCGGCATCAGCAGCACCTGGCCGGCCACCTTCGGGCCGAGGCGGTCGCGGGCCATCAGTGTCGAGACGGCGGCGAGGTTGCCGCCGGCCTCGATGCCACCCACGACCAGGTGCCGCCCGGTCCAGCCGCGCAGCCGGCTGCCCCGGGAGCCGGCGAGCTTGAGCACGGCGTGGGTGTCCTCGATGGCGGCGGGGAAGGGGTGTTCGGGCGCCACGGCGTAGCTCGGGGCGAGGATCGTCACCTGGCATTCCTCGGCGAACGACTTCAGGCAGTCGTCGGCGGCGTCCAGATCGGCCACCACGAAGCCGCCCGGCGGGAAGAACACGAGCAGGGCCTCGGACTTCTTCGGCCCGGGGGTGTAGAGGCGCAGCGTCAGGCGCCCGCTCGCACCCGGCCACTCGAACGTCTCGTCCGCTTGGCCGCGAGGCAGGGAATCCGGGTTGGTGGGAGGGGAGGTCATGGACTACTGGTAAACACGGAGGAACAATGCACACGCCGGCACTTGTGCGGCGCAGCAGAACTTTATTTGTCCGACCGGTTGAGATAAAGTGTCTTTTCCGAGAAGCACTGTTCAGGAATCCGGACAATGGACACGATCAAAGCCATGCGCGCCTTCGTCGGGGTGGTCGACACCGGCGGTTTCACGAAGGCGGCCGAGTTGCTCGGCACCCCGAAGGCCACGCTGTCGGCGAGCGTCTCCGAGCTGGAGTCCCACCTGAAGGTGCGGCTGCTGCACCGCACGACCCGGCGGGTGTCGGTCACGGCCGACGGAGCGGCCTACTACGAGCGCTGCGTGCGCATCCTGGAGGACATCCGTGACGCCGAGGAGTCGTTCTCGTCCCGCCAGGCGAACCCGCGCGGGCGGCTGCGGGTGGACGTGGCCACGGCCGTGGCCAGCCGGCTGCTGATCCCGTCGCTGCACACCTTCTTCGAGCGCTACCCCGACATCCAGCTGGAGCTGGGCTGCAGCGACGGCCCGCTGAACCTGCTGAGCGACGGGGTCGACTGCGCGCTGCGCGGCGGCGAGATCGAGGACCAGTCGATGATCGCCCGGCGCGTGGGCACGATGCACGTGGTCACGTGCGCCACCACCGCCTACCTCGCGAAACACGGGCGTCCCCAGCAGCCGCAGGACCTGAAGGACCACGTCTGCCTGAACTACTTCGGGCAGCGTTCCGGCCACCTCTTCGACTGGGACTTCTCGCGCGACGGCCAGCGCGTGACGCTGCCCGTGTCGAGCCCGCTGACCCTCAACGACACCAACGCCTATGTCGACGCGTGCCTCGCGGGCCTGGGCGTCGGGCGGCTGCCCACCCACGTGTTCAACCAGTACCTCGAGTGCGGGGCCCTGGAAATCGTGCTGGGCGAATGGATGTCCGACCCGACCCCCTTCCACGTGGTTTACCCTTCGAACCGCCACCTGTCGCCGAAGGTGCGTGTGTTCGTCGAATGGGTCGCCGAGATCTTCGAGCACCACGCCGGCATGCAGCTGTGCACCCGCCTGAATCCGAACCAGTGCGACTGGATCAGGCACGACAATGCGGAAGGCGCAGTCACGGCCTGACGGACGTGGGGCCCCGGAGGCTCCGGACAACGAGGCGAGGTCAAGCATGGGCTGGATGCGGCGCATCGCGGCGGCGGTGTGTGCGGTGGGTGCGCTCGGCGGCGGGGTGCCGGCATGGGCGGACGACGAGGCCCACCCGAGGGTCGGCCTCGTGCTCTCCGGCGGCGGCGCCCGCGGCGGCGCGCACATCGGCGTGCTCAAGGTGCTCGAGGAACTCAACGTGCCGGTCGACATCGTCGTCGGCACGAGCGCGGGGGCCATCGTCGCGGCGGCGTACGCCACCGGCATGCCGCTCACCGAGATCGAGCAGGAGATGAAAGGCCTCAGCACGGCCACGCTGCTGCACGACGTCGACCGCTCCGAGGTCCCGCTCAACAGCAAGATCCACGACTCGTTCAACTACATCGGTCCCGAGGTGGGCATCCAGAACGGCTCGCTCGCGCTGCCCAAGGGCGCCGTGGCGGGGGTGTCCCTCGAGGCGGTGCTGCGCCGCCTCACGCACCGCCAGCGCACCGACGACTTCGACCGCCTGCCCATCCCGTTCCGCGCGGTGGCCACCGACCTCGCCACGTCGGAGATGGTGGTGCTGTCGCGCGGCAACCTCGCGATCGCCATCCGCGCCAGCATGGCCATCCCCGCGGTCGTCGAACCGGTCGAACTCGACGGCCGCCTGCTGGTCGATGGCGGCCCGAGCCGCAACCTGCCGGTGGACGTGGCGCGGGCGATGGGCGCCGAGGTCATCATCGCTGTCAACATCGGCACGCCGCTGCTCAAGCGCGAGGAGATCAAGTCGCTGCTGTCCGTGTCGGACCAGATGACGCGCATCCTGACCAACACCAACGTCGCGAAGTCGGTGAGCGAGATCGGTCCCGACGACATCCTGCTGATCCCCGACCTCGGCACCGTCACCACGGCCGACTTCGACCGGCTCAGCGAGGCCGCCGCGGCAGGCGAAGCCGCCGCGCGCCTGGCCATCCCCGACCTGATGCGCTACGCCATCGACGGACCGCGTTACGCGGCCTGGCGGGCGAGCACGGTGCGGTCCGGCGAGCAGACGCCGTTCACCGTCGCGGAGGTGCGCGTGAAGGGCACCGAGCGCGTGAACCCCGAAGTGGTCCGGGCGTCCATGCACACGAAGGCGGGCGACACGTTCGACGTGAAGCGGGCCGACGCCGACATCAAGCGCATCTACGCCCGTGGCGACTTCGAGGGCGTGGCCTACACCGTGAGCGAGGAGCCCGGCGTCGGCCATGTGCTCACGGCCGACGTGACGGAGAAGTCCTGGGGCCCGCAGTACCTGCGCTTCGGCCTCGGGCTGTCCAGCGACCTGAAGGGCAACTCGTTCTTCAACCTCGCCGCCAGCCACCGCGCGACCTGGCTGAACCACCTCGGCGCCGAATGGCGCAACGACGTCCAGATCGGTCACGCCGACCGCATCGCCACCGAGTGGTACCAGCCGCTGACCTCGGCGCAGCGCCTGTTCGTCGCGGCACGTGCCGAGTTCACGCGCACCCCGTTCGACATCTACGACAACAGCGACGGCAGCGACGGCGACGGCAACCGCATCGGCCGGTACCGCGTGCAGTACGGCGGCGTGGGACTCGATCTCGGCACGCCCCTCGGCCGCAGTGGCGAGGTCCGGGTGGGCCTCACGCGCGGTCACGTGAAGATGCTGCCGGACACGGGCCTGATCCCGCCCGAACTGCTGCAGCCCCCGCAGGAGACGGCCGGCGTGCTCGCGCGGCTGCGGTTCGATACCCTCGACAACATCCGTTTCCCCACCCAGGGCTACCAGGGCGAGGTGCGGCTGTTCGCGTCCCGGCCCGAGTTCGGCGCCGACGAAAAGTACACGAAGCTGTCGGCCAACCTCAACACGGCGCAGGCCTTCGGCCGCCACTCGTTCCAGCTCGGGTTGCGCAGCGCGAAGGCGCTGGGCGACGAAGACCTGCCGGTGCACGAGCTCTACAGCCTGGGGGGATTCCTGCGCCTGTCGGGCTATGCCACCGGCCAGTTCCTCGGACGCGAACTGGCGTTCGGCCGCGTCGTCTACAACTACCGGCTCTCATTGCCTGGCTTGCTGTCGGGGACATTCGTCGGGGGCTCGGCCGAACTGGGCCGCATCGGTGACAGTGTCTCCAAGGGAGGCGACGCGTTCACACGCCGGGGCTTCTCGATCTACGCCTCGATGGACACGCCGCTCGGCCCCATCTACGGGGCGTTCGGCCGGGGAGGAGACGGAGCCAACGCGGTGTACCTGTACCTGGGGCAGCCGTGACGAGGAGCCGGACATGATCGAACTTTCCACGAGGGCGGCCACGTTGCTGGCCGCGGTGTTCGTGCTGCCGCAGGGCGCGCGAGCCGGCGACACCCTGACCAGCGAACTCGACCGCCGCGCCTGGGTGCAACTGGGCGCCTGGCGGCCGGCCATCGACTCGAACCTGCGGGTCGACGCCAGCAGCGGGCAGGGCACCACCATCGACTTCGAGCGCGACCTGGGCCTCGACGACAGCAAGACCGTGGGTTCGCTGCTGATCGGTGCACGCTGGGCCGAACGATGGCGGTTCGAGTTCGAGTACTTCGAACTCACGCGCGGCGCGCGACAGCACTTGATCGACCGCGACATCGTCATCGACGAGATCACGTACCCGGCCCAGGTCGAGATCACCAGCGAGTTCAACACGAAGGTGTACCGCGCCGGCGTGGGCTACGCGTTCCTGCGCGAGCCCGACGCCGAGGCGGGTGTGATCGGCGGCCTGCACGTGACCACGTTCCGCGCGGCCTTCGAAGGGCTCGGGTCCTTCAACGGCAGCCTGCTCGCCGTGCAGAAGGACCGCCGCGACGAAACCGTGCCGCTGCCCACCGTGGGCGCGTTCGGCACGTGGCTCGTGTCGCCGCAGTGGCTGCTGTCGGGACGGGCCGACCTGTTCTACCTGAAGTACGACCACTACCGCGGGCGCCTGTTCAACCTGCAGGGCAACGTGATGTACCGCGTGAGCCCGAACATCAGCCTCGGTGCCGGCTACCGCCTCACCGACTACCGTCTCGACGCCGACGACACCAGCTGGCGCGGCCGCGTCGAGCTGCTCTACAAGGGACCCCAGCTGATGGTCGAGGCCGGCTTCTGAGATGGATGCACACGCCGCGGACCCCAACGTCTTCGTCCATGTGCGCGTGGTGCTCGGAATGGTCGTCAGCCTGGGCATGGCCCGGCTGCTGACGGGTGTCGCGGGCTTCGTGCAGCACCCCGGGCGCCTGAGGCCCGATGCCATCCACCTGCTGTGGGTGGCCTCCACGCTGCTCCTGCTGCTGCACTTCTGGTGGTGGGAGTACGAACTCGCGCGGGTGCAGGGCTGGCGCTTCGAGGTCTACCTGCTGGTGCTGTACTACGCGGTGGTGAACTTCCTGCTGTGCGCGCTGCTGTTCCCCACCGACCTCGCGGAGTACGCGGGCTACCGCGACTACTTCCTGTCGCGGCGGCGGTGGTTCTTCGGGCTGCTGGCCATGGGCTTCGTGGTCGACGCACTCGACACGCGCCTCAAGGGGGCCGAGTACGTCGCGGCGATGGGCCTCGAGTTTCCGCTGCGCCTGGGCGGCTACCTCGTGCTGTGCCTCGTGGCGGCGATCGTGAAGGACGTGCGGTTCCACCTCGCGTTCGCGGTGGCGAACCTGCTGTACCAGGTGTCGTACATCGTGAGGCGGTATGACGTGCTGGCGGGTTGACAGGACGGGAAAGCGCTCCGCCCCCTGGCGTGTCACCCCGTCGAACGCCGGGATGACCGTGGGGTGGGTCAGTCGTGCGTCCGGTACCGATGTACCTCGAGCGCGGTGACCGCCGTCCCCTCGTTCCCGAAATGCGTGCGCACGTACGTCAGCACTGCCGCCACGTCGTTCTCGTCGAGCACCGTGGCGAACGGCGGCATGCCGTACGGCCGGGGGTTGCCGGCCGTGGCCGGGGCGTAGCCGCCCAGCAGCACGGCGCGCACGAGGTTGGCGGGAGGCTCCATCGTGACGGCCCGGTTCTTCGCGAGCGCGGGGTAGGCGCCTGGCACGCCTTTGCCTTCGACCCCATGGCATTGCGCGCAATGCAGTTCGTACAGCTCGCGCCCGCGGGTGTTCAGGCGCATGGCCGCGGGGGCGCTGGCCGCACTCGCCGCGCTGGCGGGTGGCTCCGGCTCGCGGGGGCGCTGCGGCAGGGCCTTCAGGTAGGTGGCCATCGCCTGCAGGTCCGCCGGGGTCAGGTGCTGGGTGCTGTTCTGCACCACCTCGGCCATCGGTCCGATCACCGTGGCGCGGGGCGAGACGCCATCGCGCAGCAGGGCCACGATGTCGGCCAGGTCCCACTCCGCCACGCCGGCCTCGTCGGGTGACGCGAGCGACGGGGCGTACCAGTTCTGCATCGGGATCAGCCCGCCGCTCAGGTCCAGCACGCCGGTGGTGCCGCCGAGCAGGTTGCGCGCGGAATGGCACGCGTTGCAGTGGCCGAGGCCCTGCACGAGGTAGGCGCCGCGGTTCCAGTCGGCGCTCTGCGACGCATCGGCCAGGCTGCCGCCCGGCGAGAAGAACAGCGCACGCCACACCGCGAGCGCGGGGCGCGTGTTGTAGGGGAAGCCGACGGTGTGGGCCGTGTTCGCGCGTCGCACCGGCGCGAGGGTGCGCAGGTACGCATAGATCGCGTCCGAGTCCTCGCGGGTGACGTGCGTGTAGTTCGGGTACGGGAAGGCCGGGTACAGCAGGCGCCCGTCGGCCGAGCGGCCATGGTGCAGTGCACGCCACAGGTGGTCGGCCGACCAGGCGCCGATGCCGGTGTCGGGGTCGGGCGTGAGGTTCGACGAGAAGACGGCGCCGAACGGGGTGTCGATGGCTCGTCCGCCGGCGTAGGCGTCGCCGCCGGGCACCGTGTGGCAACCCTGGCAGTTGCCCGCGGTGGCGAGGTAGCGGCCGCGGGCGACCTGCTCGGGCGAACCTTGCGTGGGCACGGCGCCGGCGGGGATGGGGTCTTCGCCCCGCGAGTTGAGCCATGCCACCGCCGCGGCCAGCAGCAGCGCGAGGGCCAGCAGCCCGAGGCCGATGCGGCGGATCATCTGGAAGCCTCCTGCGGCACGCCGCCGCAGGGCATCGGCAGCGGCTTCGGCAGCGACGTGTCGGCCTTCGCCGGCACGGGCACCGGCCGCGACGCGAGCCAGGACGACACGGCGTTGATGTCGGTGAGGTCGAGGCGTTTGGCGACCTCGAACATGCAGTCGGGTCCGTGCGCCTTGCGCTTGCCGGTGCGCCAGGCGCCGAACTGGGCGTTGAGGTAGTCGCGCGGCAGGCCCAGCAGGCCCGGGATGGCCGGGGCCACGCCCGTCAGGCGTTCGCCGTGGCAGGACACGCAGGCCGGCACGTCGCGCATCGGGTCGCCGCGGTACACGAGCGATTCGCCGCGGGCCACCACGTCCGCGGGCGGCTGGCCGGCCGGCGGCGGGTAGGGCACGTCCAGTTGGGAGAAGTACGTCGCCATCTCGAGCAGGTAGGCGTCGGTGAGTGGCGCCACGAGGTGCGTCATCAGCGGGTAGTGCCGCCGCCCGTCGCGGAAGTTCAGCAACTGGTGGTGCAGGTAGCCGGCCGGCTTGCCCGCGAGGCGCGGGTAGAAACCGTCGGGGCCGGCGCGGCCCTGGTCACCGTGGCAGCCGGTGCAGGCCTGGACGCGCTGGGCGATGGAGTCCTCGAACGGCGGCGGCGCAGCCAGCGCCGGGGCGGCCAGCAGGGCGCCGAGGGCGGCGCGGGTCAGCAGCGAACGGAGGGACATGCCCCCGAGCGTAGCAGCAGGGGGCGTTTCGTGCGCGGAGGCGTCAGTGCAGCGTCACCGTGATGTCGGAACCGCTGCCGGCGGGCAGTGCGGGCTGGGCGTGACGGGCGGTCCACAGCATCGACCAGCGCAGGAACTCGTCCGCCGGAAGCGGGCGGCTCATGTGGAAGCCCTGGGCCTCGTCGCAGTGCAGCGCGCGCAGCAGCTCCCAGGCCTGCGCGTTCTCCACGCCTTCGGCCACCACCGTGAGGCCGAGGCCGTGGGCGAGGTCGATGGTCGAGCGCACGATGCGGGCGTCGTCGAGGTCGCGTTCCATGCTGAGCACGAAGGACTTGTCGATCTTCAGTTCATCGACCGGCAGGCGCTTCAGGTAGGCGAGCGACGAGTAGCCCGTGCCGAAGTCGTCGATCGACAGGCGGAAGCCGAGGCCGTTCAGGCGCTCGAGCGTGCCGAGGGCACGTTCGGGGTCGTCCATGATCGCGCTTTCGGTGATCTCGAGGCAGAACGCCTCGGCGGGCACCGTGTGGCGGATCAGCAGGGCCTCGAACTTCTGCGGCAGCTCCTGGTCGAGCAGGTCGCGGGTGGACAGGTTGACCGACAGCGTGAGTTGCAGGCCGTTGTCGTGCAGGCGCTTCCACTCGCGGGCGGCCTGCTCGAACACCCACATCGTGAGCACGCGCACGAAGCCGGTCTGTTCGGCGAACGGGATGAACTCCATCGGCGGCACGAGGCCGCGCTGCGGGTGCTGCCAGCGCATCAGCGCCTCGGCGCCCACGACGCGCGCGGTGTCGAGGCCCAGCTTCGGCTGCAGGTACAGGCGCAGCTCGCCGTGGTCGACGGCGTGGCGCAGCTCGGTGAGGAGCGACAGCGTCTGGCTGCTCGATGCATCGAGCTTCGCGTCGTACAGGGTCGGGCCGTCGCGGTGGCGCTTGGCCGAGTACATCGCGACCTCGGCGCGGCTCAGCAGCGTGTCGGTGTCGGCCGCGTGGTGCGGCCACAGCGCGACGCCGATGCTCGCGCTGATGTCGACGGCCTGGTCCTCCAGCGTGAGGCTGCGGTCCATCGCCTGGTTGATGCGCTGCGCCACGGCCTGCGCGAGCGCCTGGTCGTTGGCGGGGTCGAGGTCGGCCAGCAGCACGGCGAACTCGTCGCCGTCGAGCCGGGCCACCAGGTCGCCGCCGCGCACGGCCTGCTGCACGAGGCGTTCGGCCACACCCTTGAGCATCAGGTCGCCGAAGCGGTAGCCGAGCACGTCGTTGACGTGCTTGAAGCGGTCGAGGTCCAGCATCACGACGGCCACGGACCGGCCCGCAGTGCGCGCGGCCTCGGTGGCCTCCGTCACGGCGTTGCGGAAGCGCACGCGGTTGGGCAGGCCGGTGAGGGTGTCCCAGTACGCGAGCTTCAGGATCTCCTGCTGCTGGTCCGCGATGTTCATGCGCATGCGTTCGAACGACTGGGCCAGCTCGCCGACCTCGTCGGCGCGGTGCCGGCCCGACAGCGGGGTCGTGTAGTCGCCGGCGCCGAGGCGTTCGGCCGCGGCCGCGAGGCGGCGGATGGGTGTCGTGACGCGCCGCGCGGTCAGCACGCTGCCCACCGCGAACACGATGACGCCGAGCAGCGTGAGGGCCGCCAGGCCCAGCTGCAGCCGGCGGTACGGGGCCACGGCCTCGTCCACCGAACGCATCAGCAGCGCGGTCACCTCGCCCGTCGAGCCCTGGGACAGCGTGACCTGGCGGCTGCTGTATTCGCCGTCGGGCAGTTGCAGCGGCATGTCGGCGACGTGGGCCTCGAGCGCGGGCACGGCCTCGGGCGGGAGGGTCGAGACGGCGGTGCGCCACTCGCCCTTGGCGTGGTCGCGCACCTGCAGGCTGACGTGCAGCGACGAGAGGTCGCGCATGTCGTCCATCAGCGGACGGTCGATGGGGAAGCCCATCAGCACCCAGCCCACCACCACCGGCGCGCGCATCGGCACCAGCACCAGCTGGAACGGGCGGCGGCCCAGCACGACGATCTCGCTCGCGGGCTTGGCGCTCGCGGCCCGTTCGGCCAGGCGGAAGATGGCGGGCTGCAGTTCCTCGAGGCCGGGCTGTGCGGCGGCGCGCAGCGCGAAGCCGGTGTCGAGCAGCGCGGAGACGGTGGCGCCGATGCGGTCGCCGTGGTTGGCGAGCACCGACGCGATGGTGTCGTTGTCGTGGCTCGCGAGCGCCGAGCGGAAGCCGTAGTCGGCCGCGAGCAGGCTCGCGCCCTGGATCAGCTTCTGCGCGTTCTGGTCGAGCAGGCGGTGCAGCAGGTGGTCACCGGCGACGAGCGAGCCGGCGATGGACGTGCGGGCGTTGCGGTCGATGGTGGCGCGGATGGCGATGAAGCTCACCGCCTGCACCGCGAGCAGCAGCCCGAGGAACAGCAGCACGATGCGCACGCCCAGCGAACGCCGCGTCATGCCCTTCAGGGTCTGCATCAAGGGTTCGGACCGGTTCATCGGACGACCCTCCGCGCTGCGCGCTCCGGGATGAGCGCTTGGGAGCGGCCCGGCGCGCTCATGGGGTCACCCGCGTCGCGAGGCGCATCGTGGCGGACTGGTCTTCGGTGCCGAGGGTCACCATCGTGGCCTGGGGCGCCATGTCGGCCGGCAGCGCGGGGTGCCAGGCCTTCAGCCGGTAGGGGCCCGGCGGGATGCCGGCCAACTGAGCGGGGCCGGCGGCCGTGCGCGCGAAGTGCGGGGTGTCGACGACGACGATCCACGCGGCCATCTGGTCGTGGATGTTGCAGCCGAGCACGGCCACGCCGGGTTTGTCGAACACCACCGGCGCGGCGGGAACGCCGGCATACAGCTTGAGTTCGAAGGTCTTGGCCGGCGAGAACGAGTAGACGTGGTGACGAACCGTGTCGTGGTTCGGGAAGTTCACCGGGGTGCCCACCGTGACCACGGTCACGGCCGGCGAGAACTGCCGGGCGGACTGCCTGACCTCGACCGCGGTCATCGGCTTGACCGGCAGGCGGCCGCTGACCGGCTCCAGCATGACGACCGCGTCGGGCAGCGGCCGCCCGGCGGCGTCGTTGACCGTCACGGACAGGGTCGCGGCGCCTGCCAGACCGTGGAACAGCAGGGCGAGGCCGAAGGCCGGGAAAAGGTGCGGGCAGGACACGGGCATCGGGAGGGGGGTGGAAAAGCGCTGCAGGCTCGTGGCCCGCTCAGCAGGGTATCGGCCCCGGCGCGGCGTCCTTGAACCGCGGCGCCCGATCACGTGACGGACCTCACGACATCATGGGACCGTTTTCACGGGCTGTGACACTTTCACGCAGCAAGTGGCCAGGCGACCCGATAGTCTGGCCGTCATGATCAAGCTCGACCTTCTCTTTCGTGTCGCCACCCTGTCCTGCGCCGCCGTGCTCGCGGCCTGCGGCGGTGGGGGCGACGACGCGCCGGCCTCCACCCCCACGGCCAGCGAAACCCCCACCGACCCCGCCGGCGGCACCGGTTCCACCGGTGACACGTCCACCCCCGGCGGCTCGGGCGACACCGTCACCGCGGCGCCGTACACGGGCGACTGCGACGTGGCCAACTTCCAGGCCGACGCACTGGCCCGTGTCAACGCCTTCCGGGCGCAGGCCCGCACGTGCGGCAGCACCACCTACCCGGCGGTGCCCGCACTCGTGTGGAACGACAAGCTGACGCAGGCGGCCTACGGGCACTCCCTCGACATGGCCACGAAGAACTACTTCAGCCACACGAGCCAGGACGGCCGCACGTTCGACCAGCGCGTCACCGCCGCCGGCTACACGTGGTCGTCCGTGGCGGAGAACATCGCCGCGGGCCAGTCCACCATGGCGGCCGTGATGACGGGCTGGCAGAACAGCGCCGGGCACTGCGCCAACATCATGAGCGGCACGGTCACCCAGATCGGCCTCAGCTGCGTGAAGCGATCGGGCACCACGTACGGCACCTACTGGACGATGGAACTCGCCAAGCCGCGCTGAAGCGTGGGCGTCTCGCCGGGCGAGGCGCTGGCGATCACGCCGCCGCCCAGGCACACCTCGCCGTCGTACAGCACGGCCGACTGGCCGGGCGTCACGGCCCACTGGGCCTCGGGGAAATCGAGCGTGAAGGTCTCGCCGGCGCCTGCGCCGATCGCACACGCGGCATCGGCCTGGCGGTAGCGGGTCTTCGCGGCCAGCGTGCCGCCCGTGGGCGCATGGCCGGCCACCCAGCTCGTGTCGTCGGCCGTGAGGTGGTGCGACAGCAGCCACGGGTGCTCGTGGCCCTGCACCACGTACAGCGTGTTCGCGGCCATGTCCTTGCGGGCCACGAACCACGGCGCCGCGTCGGCGTGTTTCAGGCCGCCGATGCCGATGCCCTTGCGCTGGCCCAGCGTGTAGAAGCTCAGGCCCACGTGTTCACCGATCTTGCGGCCCTGGTCGTCCTTGATGGGGCCGGGCTTGTTCGCGAGGTAGCGGTTCAGGAACTCGCGGAACGGGCGCTCGCCGATGAAGCAGATGCCCGTCGAGTCCTTCTTCTTCGCATTGGGCAGGCCGATCTCGGCGGCGATGCGGCGCACCTCGGTCTTCGGCAGCTCGCCCACCGGGAACAGCGTCTTCGACAGCTGGGCCTGGTTCAGGCGGTGCAGGAAGTAGCTCTGGTCCTTCAGCGGGTCGAGGCCCTTGAGCAGCTGGAACGAGCCGGGCACTTCGCGCACACGGGCGTAGTGGCCCGTGGCGATCTTCTCGGCGCCCAGGCGCATCGCATGGTCGAGGAAGGCCTTGAACTTGATCTCGGCGTTGCACAGCACGTCGGGGTTCGGCGTGCGGCCGGCCTGGTATTCGCGCAGGAAGTCGGCGAACACCCGGTCCTTGTAGTCGGCGGCGAAGTTGACGTGTTCGATCTCGATGCCGAGCACGTCGGCGACGCTCGCGGCGTCGAGGAAGTCCTGGCGCGACGAGCAGTACTCGCTGTCGTCGTCGTCCTCCCAGTTCTTCATGAAGATGCCGACCACCTCGTGGCCCTGCTGCTGGAGCAGGTGGGCACTGACGGCCGAATCCACGCCACCACTCAAGCCCACCACGACACGTTGTTTCACCATGCGGCGATTTTAAGGAAGCCGGGGACCGGCCGCCCGCGCGGGGCGATTCACTTGCGCTCGGGCTCGAGCAGCGTGGGGTCGGCGTACACCGTGTCGAGCGGCAGGCGCCGGCCCGCGGCGTGGTCTTCGATGCACCGCAGCAAAAGGCTGCTGCGATGGCGGTCGCGGCTCGCGCGCACCTCGTCGAGGGTCATCCACAGCGTGCGCACGATGCCCTCGTCGAGCGATCGCGCGGGGTCGGCCTCGCCCGCGGTGCCGCCGTATGCGAGCCGCAGGTACGTGACGTCCTCGCCGGTGGCCGCGCGCTGGAAGCGCGAGAGGTACAGTCCCACCACGCATTCCGGAACGAACGTGCGTGCGGTTTCTTCGAGCGCCTCGCGCACGACACCTTGCTCGGGCGTCTCGCCGGCCTCGAGGTGACCCGCCGGATTGTTGAGGCGCAGACCTTCGGGCGTCTCCTCTTCGACGAGGAGATAACGGCCCTCGTGTTCGATCACGGCGGCCACGGTCACGCTGGGTTTCCATCGGTCGTTCATGGCCCGGCATGCTAGGGGAAACGGGCCTCCGGGTAAACCCGTAACGCTGCCGATCGGTTACGCTTGCGGCCCGTTCGTCTTTGTAAGTTGGGTGAAAGTTCCGGTTCGCCCACGCCTGAGGAGGCTTTCATGTTGATTGGGGTTCCGCTCGAAACGGCGGCTGGGGAATCGCGTGTCGCCGTCACGCCCGAGACCGTGAAGAAGCTGAAAGCCCAGGGCCACACCGTGAAGGTGCAGTCCGGTGCCGGCGTCGCCGCCAGCGTCACCGACGAGGCCTACGTGGCCGCGGGGGCCGAGATCACCGACCAGGCCGGGGCCTTCGGCGCCGAGCTGGTGCTGAAGGTGCGCGCACCGGTCGACTCCGAACTGAGCCTGATGGACCGCGGCGCCGCACTCGTCGGCATGCTGAACCCCTTCGACCGCGACAACCTCGTCCGCATGGCCGGCGCCGGCATCACGAGCTTCGCGCTCGAGGCCGCGCCACGCACCACGCGCGCGCAGAGCATGGACGTGCTCAGCTCGCAGGCCAACATCGCCGGCTACAAGGCCGTGATGATCGCGGCCGACCGCTACCAGCGTTTCTTCCCGATGCTGATGACGGCGGCCGGCACCGTGAAGGCCGCGCGGGTCGTGATCCTCGGCGTCGGTGTCGCGGGCCTGCAGGCCATCGCCACGGCCAAGCGCCTCGGTGCCGTGATCGAGGCGAGCGACGTGCGCCCCTCCGTGAAGGAGCAGGTCGAATCGCTGGGCGCGAAGTTCATCGACGTGTCGTACGACACGCCGGAAGAGAAGGAAGCCGCCGAGGGTGTGGGCGGCTACGCCAAGCCCATGCCGCAGAGCTGGCTCGACCGCCAGAAGGTCGAGGTCGCCAAGCGCGTGGCCGCGGCCGACATCGTCATCACCACCGCGCTGATCCCGGGCCGTGCGGCACCGGTGCTCGTCAGCGAGGACATGGTCAAGGCGATGAAGCCGGGCTCCGTGATCGTCGACCTCGCCGCGGCCCAAGGCGGCAACTGCCCGCTGACCGAAGCGAACAAGGTCGTGGTCAAGCACGGTGTCACGCTGGTCGGCGAAACCAACCTGCCCGCGCTGGTCGCAGCCGACGCCAGCGCGCTGTACGCGCGCAACGTGCTCGACTTCCTGAAGCTCGTCTTCACGAAGGAAGGTGCGTTCCAGGTTCCGATGGACGACGACATCGTCGCCGCCTGCCTCATGACGCAGGGTGGCGAAGTCAAGCGCGCCTGAAATTCTTGTTCTTGTGTTTGTGAGTCAGTAGAGAAGTCATGAGTAATCGAGTCATGCTGCGGGCCAAGCTGCACCGCGCCACCGTCACCGAAGCCGACCTGCATTACGAAGGGTCGTGCGGCATCGACAGCACCCTGCTGGAGGCTGCCGACATGAAGGAGTTCGAACGCATCGAGCTCTACAACATCAACAACGGCGAGCGGTTCTCGACGTACATCATCAAGGCGCCGCCGGGTTCGGGCGTCATCTCGCTCAACGGCGCCGCCGCGCGCCGCGCCCAGGTGGGCGACCTGCTGATCATCTGCACCTACGCCACGATGTCCGAAGACGTGGCTGCGACGTACAAGCCCAAGGTGGTCCTGCTCGACGAGCAGAACGCCATCAAGGAAATCCGCAAGTTCTGATCTTCAACCAGGAGCACGTCGGATGGACACCATCTCGCCGACCATCATCAACCTCATCATCTTCGTGCTGGCCATCTACGTGGGTTACCACGTGGTGTGGACGGTCACGCCGGCCCTGCACACACCGCTGATGGCGGTGACGAACGCCATCTCGGCGATCGTGATCGTGGGGGCGATGCTCGCGGCGGCCCTCACCGAGACGGGCCTCGGCAAGACGATGGGCGTGCTCGCCGTGGCCCTGGCCGCGGTCAACGTGTTCGGCGGGTTCCTCGTGACGCGCCGGATGCTCGAGATGTTCAAGAAGAAGGACAAGAAGGTCGTGGCGAAGGAAGGTGCCTCGTCATGAGCATGAACCTCGTCACGCTGCTGTACCTCATCGCCAGCGTCTTCTTCATCCAGGCCTTGAAGGGCCTGAGCCACCCCACCACGTCGATCCGCGGCAACGTGTTCGGCATGGTGGGCATGGCCATCGCCGTGTGCACCACCGGTGCGCTGATCTGGAAGATCGCGGGCCAGCTGGGCGCCTCGCCCGTCGCCGGCCTCGCCTGGGTGCTGCTGGGCCTGCTGGCCGGCGGCACGCTGGGCACCGTGATGGCCAAGCGGGTCGAGATGACCAAGATGCCCGAGCTGGTCGCCTTCATGCACAGCATGATCGGCCTGGCCGCGGTGTTCATCGCGGTGGCCGCGGCCGTCGAGCCGTGGGCGTTCCACATCTCGGCGAAGGGCGACCCGATCCCGTTCGGCAACCGGCTCGAACTCGCGCTGGGCGCGGCCATCGGCGCCATCACCTTCAGCGGCTCGGTGATCGCCTTCGGCAAGCTGTCGGGCAAGTACAAGTTCCGGCTGTTCCAGGGCGCCCCGGTCTCGTTCAAGGGCCAGCACCTGCTGAACCTGGTGCTGGGCCTCGCGCTGATCTTCTTCATCACGCGCTACACGATGGCACAGGGCGGTGCCGACTTCGCACTGCTGCTGGCCATCGCCTTCGTGCTGGGTGTGCTGATCATCATCCCGATCGGCGGCGCCGACATGCCGGTGGTGGTGTCGATGCTCAACAGCTACTCCGGGTGGGCCGCGGCCGGCATCGGCTTCTCGCTGAACAACAGCATGCTGATCATCGCGGGCTCGCTCGTCGGTTCGTCCGGCGCGATCCTGAGCTACATCATGTGCAAGGCGATGAACCGCTCGTTCTTCAACGTGATCCTGGGTGGCTTCGGCGGTGATGCCGCCTCGGCCACCGGTGGCAGCACCGAACAGCGCCCGGTCAAGAGCGGCAGCGCCGACGACGCGGCCTTCGTGCTCGGCAACGCCGAGACCGTGGTGATCGTGCCCGGCTACGGCCTGGCCGTGGCCCGCGCGCAGCACGCCGTGAAGGAACTGGCCGCCAAGCTGGTCGAGAAGGGCGTGACCGTGAAGTACGCGATCCACCCCGTGGCCGGCCGCATGCCGGGCCACATGAACGTGCTGCTCGCCGAGGCCGAGGTGCCTTACGACCAGGTGTTCGAAATGGAAGACATCAACGGCGAGTTCGGCCAGGCCGACGTCGCCATCATCCTCGGTGCCAACGACGTGGTGAACCCCGCCGCGCACACCAAGGGCAGCCCCATCTACGGCATGCCCATTCTCGAGGCCTACAAGGCCAAGACCATCATCGTGAACAAGCGCTCGATGGCCGCCGGGTATGCCGGCCTGGACAACGAGCTGTTCTACATGGACAAGACCATGATGGTGTTCGGCGACGCGAAGAAGGTCGTCGAGGACATGGTCAAGGCCATCGAGTAATTCCGCTGCGGGGAGACAAGGCACGTCCGGGAGATGTGAAAACCCGGGGATCGGACGTGCGGCTTTCTGACCAGAATCACGTTAAGAAATATTGCTAAGGGGCACCCAATGGAAAAGACCTGGTTGAAGCACTATCCCGCGGGAGTGGTGCAGCACATCGACGCCGGTCAATACAGCTCGCTCGTCCAGCTGCTGGACGAGAGTTTCAAGAAGTACCGCGACCGCACCGCCTACCGCTTCATGCGCAAGTCGGTCAGCTACGCGACGGTGGACGACCAGTCGCGTGCGTTCGCCGCGTACCTGCAGTCGCAGGGTTTCGTGAAGGGCGACCGCGTCGCCGTGATGATGCCCAACGTGCCCCAGTACCCGGTGGCCCTGGCGGGCATCCTGCGCGCGGGCTGCGTGCTCGTGAACGTGAACCCGCTCTACACGCCGCGTGAACTCGAGCACCAGCTCAAGGACTCGGGCGCCAAGGGCATCGTGATCCTCGAGAACTTCGCGGCCACGCTGCAGCAGGTGGCCGCGGCCGTGCCGACCAAGAAGGTCATCGTCGCGTCGATGGGTGACATGCTCGGCTTCCCGATGTCCCTCATCGTCAACTACGTCGTGCGCAACGTGAAGAAGATGGTGCCGGCGTGGGACCTGCCGGGTCACATCACGTTCAAGGACGCGGTGGCCCAGGGCCGCAGTGGCACGCTGCGCCCGCCCACCGTGGGCCCGGACGACATCGCCGTGCTGCAGTACACGGGTGGCACCACCGGCGTCAGCAAGGGCGCCGTGCTGCTGCACCGCAACCTCGTGGCCAACACGCTGCAGTCGGAAGCCTGGTACCAGCCCGCGCTGAAGAAGGTGCCGGCCGGAGAGCAGGTGGTGGCCGTCTGCGCGCTGCCGATCTATCACATCTTCGGTTTCACCGCGAGCGTGATGCTGGGCATGCGCACCGGCAACTGCAACGTGCTGATCCCGAACCCGCGCGACCTGCCGGCGGTGTTCAAGGAGCTGAAGGGCATCAAGTTCCACAGCTTCCCGGCCGTCAACACGTTGTTCGGCGCGATGGCCAACCACCCGCAGTTCAACACGGTGGACTGGAGCAACCTCGTGATCTCGGTGGGCGGTGGCATGGCCGTGCAGAGCGCCACCGCGAAGCTGTGGCTCGAGAAGACCGGTTGCCCGATCGTCGAAGGCTACGGCCTGTCGGAGACGTCGCCCACGGTGAGCTGCAACCCGGTCGACAGCACCGCCTACAGCGGCGACATCGGCTTCCCGCTGCCCGACACCGACATCCGCCTGCTCGACGACGACGGCAACGAGGTGCCCCTGGGCACGCCGGGCGAACTGGCCGTCAAGGGCCCGCAGGTGATGGCCGGCTACTGGCAGCGTCCGGACGAAACGGCCAAGGTGATGACCGCCGACGGCTACTTCCGCACCGGCGACATCGCCACCGTGGACGCCAACGGTCACTTCAAGATCGTCGACCGCAAGAAGGACATGATCCTGGTCAGCGGCTTCAACGTCTACCCGAACGAGGTGGAAGACGTGGTGACCCAGATGCCGGGCATCCTGGAGTGCGCGGCCGTGGGCATTCCGGACGCGAAGGCCGGCGAAGCGGTCAAGCTGGTCATCGTGCGCAGCAACCCCGCCATCACCGAAGCCGACGTCAAGGCGTATTGCGAGACCAACATGACGGGCTACAAGCGTCCGAAAGTGGTGGAATTCCGCACGGATCTGCCGAAGACTCCGGTAGGCAAGATCCTGCGGCGGGAACTGCGCGACAAGGTCTGAGTCGCACACGCCAGCGTAGATCCACAACTACAAGAAGTACCGAGACGAGCCGCCCGGCCCCTTCCGCGGGGTCGGCGGCCGCCATACCCGACGCGGAAACGCGGCCTGTATCCCAGGCCATGATGACAGCAGTGCCCGCAGGGTCGTACCCGCCTGCGAAGGCATCGCGTTCGATTGGGAGTCGTTCGGAATGATCTGGTCCAAGACCGAAGCAGGCCGCGTGGAAATGCAGTCCCGCGCCCTGGTGAAAGAGCGCACGCAGCGCAACCTGCTGCTGCTGATCGATGGCGTGAAGAGCCAGGAGATGCTGCTCGGCAGCATCGCCGGGGTCTCCAAGGCGGACTTCGACGCGCTGTCCTCGCTGGGGCTCATTGCCCCCGTGGGCGGATCGGCGTCGTCCGGCTCCAGGACCGCGGCACCGGCGCCCGCCGCCGCGGCCGCCCCGGCCGAGCCCACCGATTACGCCAACTTCACCCAGACCCTCACCCAGCTGATCTCTTCGGAACTCGGCCTGCGCGGCTTCACGCTGACGCTGGCGGTCGAAAAGGCCGGCACCCCCGAGGAGCTGCGCGACGTGGGCGAGCGGGTGCTCAAGCAGATCCTGGAGCGCAAGGGCGAGGAGGCGGCCGACAAGGCGCGCCGCAAGCTCTACGGCGGCTGACCGCCGCCCCCGCCACCTCACCCGTTTCCGTTGCTGCGCCTCCTCCTTCGTGCGTTGCGCGGGCTGCTGCTGGTCCTGGCAGCCGCCGTGCTGTTCATCGAGGAATGGGGGTGGCGGCCGCTGACCGCGCTGGCGGCCCGCCTCGGGCGCTGGCCGCCGTTCGCCCGGCTCGAGGCCCTCGTGCGCCGGGTGAGCCCCCGGGTGGCGCTGGTGCTGTTCGTCGTGCCCGCGGTCGCCCTGTTCCCGCTCAAGCTCGTGGCCCTGTGGTTGATCCACGTGGGCCAGACGGCGCTCGGGGTCACCGTGATCGTGCTCGCCAAGCTGGTGGGCACCGCGATCGTCGGGCGGCTGTTCCTGCTGCTGCAGGTGCAGCTGATGACCTTCCCGTGGTTCGCGGCCGCCTGGACGTGGTGGCGGAACACCAAGGCCCGCGTGGTGGCGTGGGTGAAAGACGCCGCACCGTGGCGCGCCGCGCGCAGGTTCGCACGGCGCGTGCGGGCGCGGTGGCGCCGGCTGCGCCACCACGGGAACGGCTGAGGCACACTGTGGGCCTTGCTCCCGCGTTTCCGCTCGTTCCCATGCCCCCTCGCTTTTTTGTCGACCTGCCGCTCGCTGCCGGGGCCTCGCTGTCCCTCCCGCCCGGTGCGTCGCGCCATGCCCAGGTGCTGCGGCTGCAGCCGGGCGATCCGGTCACGCTGTTCGACGGGTCCGGGGGCGACTGGCAGGCGGAGATCGCCGAGATGGGCCGCAAGGTGGTCGACGTGACCGTCGGCGCCTTCGAGGCCCGCGACCCCGAGCTGGCGCTGGCCGTCACGCTCGCGGTGGGCATGCCGGCCAACGAACGCATGGACGACCTCGTCGAGAAGGCCACCGAACTGGGTGTGGCCCGCATCCAGCCGCTGATGTGCGAGCGGTCGGTGCTGCGCCTGTCCGGCGAGCGGGCCGAGAAGAAGCGTGAACACTGGCAGGCCGTGGCCGTGTCCGCCTGCGAGCAGAGCGGGCGCACGCGCGTGCCGGTCATCGAGCCGGTGCGCACGCTCGCCGCGTGGCTGCGCGAGGCGGTGCCCGCGGACGGCCGCCGCGTCGTGCTGAGCACGTCCGAGTCGCCGCCGCTGCCGGCCGTGCCCGCCGGGGCGGTCGTGGCGCTGAGCGGTCCCGAGGGCGGCCTGTCGCCGGCCGAGGAGCAGGCTGCACGCGGCGCGGGCTTCGAACCCGCGAGCCTCGGCCCCCGCGTCTTGCGGGCCGACACCGCGCCCCTGGCGGCGCTGGCCATCTGGAGCCTGGGCGGCCTCACGGCCTGACCCCCCCGCCAGTGCACGGAGCCCTTCCCATGCACGCCTTCGACATCTACGGACTGTGCGCGGCGCTCGCGAGCGGCGCGCTGGGCGTGCTGTACCTCGTCGTCTGGCGGGCGCAGCGGCTGCGCTGGTCGCTGATCTTCGGCCTGGCCTTCCTGATGCTGGCCGTGCTCTACGGGTTCGACGAGCAGCTGCGCCCGCGCAACGGCGTGACGCAGCCGCTTTCGGCGTTCCTCGCGGTGCTCACGGCCGTGTCGATGACCCTCGGCATGATCGACTACGTGCAGGTGAGCGGGCGGGCCGCCTGGGTGATGCGCGTGTTCGCGGTGGCGCTCGGCGTGCTGCTGGTGGGGCTCGTGCTGTCGCGCCAGATCACCCGCATCGTGGGCTTCGGCGTGCTGGCGACATTCCTGGTCGCCCAGGCGGCACTCGCGCTGCGGGCGCGCTGGAAGGAGCCCGGCCGGGGCCACGGCCTCGTGTTCCTCGCGCTGATCAGCTACCCGGCCGTGATCGGCGGGGCGGCCCTCGGCTTCTTCGACATGGCGCTGCTGCGGTACGCCGCGGCGGTGCCCACCACGATGATGGGCATGACGGTGCTCACCACCGGGCTGCTGCGCGCGCAGCAGCAGGCGCGCGACGAACTCCAGCGACGTCGCGACGCCGAAGAGGCGCTCCGCCGCTTCAACGAGGCGCTGGAGCAGCGGGTACTGCAGCGCACCGCCGAGCTGCACGACATGGTGACCGCGCTCGAGAGCTTCAACCGCAGCATCTCGCACGACCTGCGCGGCCCGCTCGGTGGCATCGCCGGCGTGTCGCGCCTGGCCACCGAGGCGCTGGAGGCGGGCGACACCGACACCGCGCGGCGCCTGCTGCCGTCGATCACGCAACAGGCCGAATCGTCGGCCGACCTCGTGGCCTCGCTGCTGGCGCTGGCGCGCGTGAACGACTCCGAGCTGGCGCCCCGCCCGGTGCCGCTCAACGAGGTGGTGGAGGAGACGCTGGCGCACCTGCGCCTCGCCGACCCGGCGGCCGAGCCGCTGCCGGTGCACGTGGCACCCCTGCCCACCGTCGAGGCCGACCCCGGCCTGATGCGGCAGGTGTACGTGAACCTGATCGGCAACGCGCTCAAGTTCTCGCGGAACGCCGGTGCGCCGCAGGTGGACGTGGGGGCCTACCCGGAAGGGGGCGGCCACGTGATGTTCGTGCGCGACAACGGCATCGGCTTCGATCCCGCGGCGGCCGACCGGCTCTTCGAACCGTTCCAGCAGCTGCACGCCGCGTCCTTCGACGGCCACGGCGTCGGCCTGAGCATCGTCAAGCGGGTGGTGGAGCGCCACGGCGGCCGCGTGTGGGCCCGCTCGGGCCCGGGCGGTGGCGCCGCGTTCTACTTCTGGCTGGGGCCGCGGCTGGCCGCGTCCTGAGCCTGGCCCGGCCGGTTCGACCCGGCCACCAGGTCGAAGCGGTACAGGCGGCACTCGATGGGGCCGTTCCACATCGGCACCCGGCGCGACTCCTTCAGCCGCATGCTGCCGGCGAGTTTCATGTCGGGGCTGAGCACCCACGCGGTCCAGCCGGCCGGGTGTTTCGTGTACGCGCGCTTCCAGTGGGCCGACAGGCGCGGGAAGAAGTCGTCGGGCGTGTCGCGGTCCTCCGCCGACGGCCGCGCGGCCTTGCCGGCCACCTCGATGCGTTCGCCGTAGGGCGGGTTGATCATCACCGTGCCGGGCAACCCGTCGGGCAGGTCCGGTGCGGGGCGCTCCAGCGCGTCGCCGCCGTTGAACTGGATGGCATCGGCCACGCCGGCGCGTTCGGCGTTGCGGCGGGCGAAGTCGACCATGCGGAACGACACGTCGCTCGCGTAGATGGGCACGGCGCTCGGGTGGATGCGGGCCTGCGCATGGCTCTTCTGGCGTTGCCATTCGGCGCGCGAGTCGTCGTCAGTGAACGGCAGCAGGCGTTCGAAGGCGAAGCGGCGCTTGAGGCCCGGGGCGATGCCGCAGGCGATCTGCGCGGCCTCGATGGCGATGGTGCCGGAGCCGCAGGTGGGGTCGTGCAGCGCGCCGCCCGTGTCCGGCGTGCCGCGCCAGCCGGCGGCGGCGAGCATCGCTGCGGCCAGGGTTTCCTTCAGCGGCGCGTCGCCGACGTCGTCGCGCCAGCCGCGCTTGAACAGCGATTCGCCGGACGTGTCGACGTAGAGCGACGCGCGTTCGGTGCCCACGTGCAGGTGCAGCGGCAAGTCGGGGTGGCGGATGTCGACGCTCGGGCGCTCGCCGGTGGCCTCGCGCATGATGTCGCACACGCCGTCCTTGATGCGCAGCGCCGCGAAGTTCAGGCTCTTGAGCGGGCTGTGCGTGGCGGTGGTGTCCACGCGCAGCGTGTGCTGCGGCGTGATCCACTGCAGCCAGTCGACCGACCGGGCGAGGCGGTACAGGTCGTTCTCGTTCTGGTACGGCCCCTCGGCCACCTCGGCCAGCACCCGCATGGCCAGGCGGCTGTGCAGGTTGAGCTTCATCACCTCGATGGGGCCGCCGTCCAGCCCGACCCCGCCCCGCGTGGGGTACAGGATCTTGCTGGGCAGGATGCGCTGGATCTCCTCTTCGAGCAGCGGTTCGACGCCAGCGGCGCAGGGGAGGAAGAGGGGCAGGGCCATGGGGGCGATCGGTGGGGGGACTGACCCCCCATTGTCGCCGGTTCAGGCCGGAGGCGCCGCCGTCTCCGACTGCTTGAACGGGCTGCGCTCGGGCGCCTCGTCGTGCGACGCGGTGCGGGTCAGCGCCGTCGTGATCCAGTTGAGGGCGGACACCCGGTGGCGCACCGCGCAGGCGAGCGGTTCCGGCTTGCACCCCATCTTGGCCTTGGGTTCGAGCGCGGTGCGGCCGAGCGACAGGCGTGCGGCGCCGAAGCCGATGGCGTCGGCGATGGTGGACTGAAGCAGCGCGAGGTAGATCGGCGCGTCGGCGTTCGCGGGGCGGTCGTAGCCCACGTAGTAGCCGACGGCGGTGTCACCGTCGAGCACCGTGGTCACGAAGCCGAGCCAGCGGCCGTCGCGTTCGGCGACGCGGCAGACGAACCGCCCGGCGCCGAGCGCCTCGGCCATCGCCGGCAGGTAGCCCTCGGCGAGCGAGGCCAGGCGCAGGCCCTGGGCCTGGTGCACCTGGTGGTACAGGTCGTGGAGGTCGTGCCGGCGTTCGGCCATCTCGGCAGCCGTCACCGTGCGCAGCACGATGCCTGCGGCGGCGCAGTCCTTCTCGAGGCGCTTGGCCGCGCTGCGGTAGCCGGACGTGAGGCTCGCGAGGTAGTCGTCCCAGGTCTTCCACGAGGGCTTGAGCGTGAGCACCATGTCGGGGTCGGTCTCGACGGACCGGTAGCCCAGCAGGCGCAGCGCGTCCTTCGCGGTGTCGTCGCCCGCGGCGAAGTCCTTGACCATGGCCAGGTCCGACTCGCCGTGGAGCTTGTCGGCGCGCCGCAGCCGGTACATCGCCTCGCCCACGCCGTGCCAGACGAGCGCGGGGTCGGTGCCGGGCACGAACGCGAAGGCGCGGGCGCCCCACACCAGCAGGTTGCCGCACACGAGCAGGTGTTCGTCGAGCTTCTCGAGCGGCGTGTCGATCAGCTTGCGCGGGCCGGGCTTGCGCAGGCGGTCGCCGGTGATGCGCACGCGCTGGAACAGCATCACGGCGACGGGTTGGCCGCCGGCGTCGCAGGCCATCGCGTAGCGCGGCTGCACGTTGTCGGGGCCGTGGGCCTCCAGCACGCGGAGGTAGTCGCGCGAGAGGAACACGCTGGCACCGGCCAGGCGGTCCCACAGCGCGGCGTTCAGCAGGTCGATGCGGTCGGCCAGCACGAAGTGGAGGCCCGAGGCCTGCCGCCGGGCGACGCGCCGCCGCTTGATCGTGTCGACGCTGTCGATGGTGGGCTTGAGCTTCTTCAGCGTGCTGCCCGTGCGCCGCAGCGACTCGTTGAGGGCGTTCAGCCGGGTCTTGAGGGCGGGCTTCTTCGGCGTCTTGCTCGGGGCGGTGGACATGCGGCGGTGTGCATCGGCAGTGGCGATGCGGCAATCTACCGCGCCGGCGCCCCGCCGCGACGCACACCGATGGGGGTGGTGAGCCCCCTTACATGTCCTTGCGCAGGTTGGCCGGCGCGATGCGCAACGCCTCGCGGTACTTCGCGACGGTGCGGCGGGCCACCTGGATGCCCTGTTCCTCGAGCATGCGGCTCAGCTGGCTGTCCGACAGCGGCTTGGCCGGGTCTTCCGCGGCCACCAGCTGCTTGATCAGCGCGCGCACCGCGGTGCTGGACGCGTTGCCGCCGGCCTCGGTGTTCAGCGACGAGCCGAAGAAGTACTTCAGCTCGAAGGTGCCGAACATCGTGGCCATGTACTTCGCGGTGGTCACGCGCGAGATGGTGGATTCGTGCAGGCCCAGCTCGTCGGCGATCTCACGCAGCACGAGCGGCTTCATCGCGATCTCGCCGTGCGTGAAGAAGCTCTTCTGGCGCTCGACGATGGCCTGCGACACCCGCTGGATGGTGTCGAAGCGCTGCTGGATGTTCTTCATGAACCAGCGCGCCTCCTGCAGCCGCGAGCTGAGCGCGGCCCCCGCGCCGCTGCCCGCCGCGCCACGCGTCTGGCGGATGGCCTGTGCATACAGGTCGTTGATGCGCAGCTTGGGCATCACGTCCGGGTTCAGCACGACCTTCCAGTTGCGGCCGGACTTCTGCACGATCACGTCGGGCACGATGATGTTCGCCTCGGCGCGCGCGAAACGCCGGCCCGGCTTGGGCTCGAGCGCCACGATGAGCGCCTGCGCTTCCTTGATCAGGTCCTCGTCGGCGCCGGTGGCCGCGACGAGCTTCTTCATGTCGCGCTTGGCCAGCAGCTCGAGGTGCTGCTTGCAGATGATGATGGCGATGGTCTGCGCCTCGCAGCGCTCCTGTGCGCGCAGCTGGATGGCCAGGCACTCGCCGAGGTTGCTGGCGCCCACGCCGAGCGGCTCCATGTGCTGCAGCCACTTCAGTGCCACCTGCAGCTGCTCGACCAGCGCCTCGCGGTCCTCGTCGTTGTCGGCGAGCTGGGCGGCGATGTCCTCCAGCGTGTCGTCGAGGTAGCCGTCGTCGTTGAGGGACTCGATCAGCACGTGCACGGCCGCCGCGTCCTCCGCGCTCAGGCGCATGCCGAGCAGCTGGTCGCGCAGGTGGTCCTGCAGGCTCGGGCCCACGGGGTTGCGGTCCTGCGGCTCGAAGTCGTCGTTGTCGTTCGACGACGAGCTGCCCGAGCCCGGGGTCTCGCGGATGCCGTCGAAGTCGTCGCGTTCGGTGCCGTTTTCCCAGTCGTCGCGTTCGGTGGTGCCGAACTCGGCGCTGTCGACCCCGGCGGTGTCGTCGGACGCATCGGAGGTCGGGGACTCGGTGGCGCGGTCCACCTCGCGTTCGGCGGTGCGCTCGGCCGCCGAGGTGCGTTCGGCGAGCGGTTCGAACGGCGTGCTCGCGTCTTCCTCGACGTCGAGGAACGGGTTCTGCTCGAGCATCTGCTCGACTTCCTGGTGCAGCTCGAGCGTGGAGAGCTGCAGCAGACGGATGGACTGCTGCAGCTGCGGCGTGAGCGCCAGGTGCTGCGACAGGCGGACCTGCAGGGACGGTTTCATGCCGTGCTCCCTGCGAAGGAAGCCATGGGCCGGGCGACGCCGGCGGAGCGGAAGGGGACTGCGGTGCTGCTCATGCCGCGCTCACATGCGGAAGTGTTCGCCGAGGTAGACCTTCCGGACGTCGGCGTTCTCGACGATCTCGCCGGGCGTGCCTTCGGCCAGCACCCGGCCCTCGCTGATGATGTAGGCGCGGTCGCAGATGCCGAGCGTCTCGCGCACGTTGTGGTCGGTGATCAGCACACCGATGCCGCGCGCCTTCAGGAAGCTGATGATGCGCTGGATCTCGATCACGGCGATGGGGTCCACGCCGGCGAACGGTTCGTCGAGCAGGATGAAACGGGGCTGCGTGGCGAGTGCGCGGGCGATCTCGACTCGGCGGCGTTCGCCGCCCGACAGCGCCGGGGCGGGGCTGTCGCGCAGCTTCTCGATGCTGAGGTCGTTCAGCAGGCCGTCGAGCAGTTCGTCGATGCGCTTGTTCGACAGCGGCTTGCCGTCGGGGCCAGTCTGCAACTCGAGCACCGCGCGGATGTTCTCCTCGACGGTGAGCTTGCGGAAGATCGACGCTTCCTGCGGCAGGTAGCTCAGGCCGAGGCGCGAGCGCTGGTGGATGGGCAGGCGCTCGACGCGCTGGCCGGCCAGCGTGATCTCGCCGGCATCGGCCCGCACGAGGCCCACGATCATGTAGAAGCTGGTGGTCTTGCCGGCACCGTTCGGGCCCAGCAGGCCCACCACTTCACCGCCGTGCACCGACAGGCGCACGTCCTTCACGACCTTGCGCGCACCGTAGGTCTTCTGGAGGCCGTTGGCCACCAGGCTCTGGGAGGTGGCGGTCATCGCGAGCTCCCCGAGGCGGACTGGGACGCCGCTTCGGCGGCGTCGGCCTCGGCGGCCGCCTTCGTGCCCTTGCGCGGGGCGATCACCACGGTGACGCGGCCCTTCGGGTTCTCGGGGGTGACGGCCTTCTCGCCACCCGACACCGTGAACGTCTCGAAGGCGTTGTCGTAGACGATCAGGGCGCCGGAGGCCTGGTCGGCCACCTCGGTGCCGTTGAGCCGGCGGGCGCTGGCATCGTTGATCAGCTTGAGCGTGTTGCCTCGGCCGCTGAACTCGATGCGCCGGGCCTGGCCCTCGACCCATTCGTTGACCCCGTCGCGCTTCTGGCGGAACCGGGAAAGGCCTTCCGGCCCGCCGATGGCGACGCCGGACTGGTAACCGTCGGCGTCCTCGCGGACCTCGATGCTGTCGGCCTTGATGGACATCGTGCCCTGGGTGACCACCACGTTGCCATTGAACGTGACGATCTTCTTCTGGATGTCGACCTTGCCCGGCTGGTCGGCCGTGATCTCCATCTTCTTCAGGCGGTCGGCCTTTTCGGCGAACACGGGCGAAGCCGCTCCGGCCAGGACCAGCGAGGCAGCGGTGGCGAGCAGGAGTTTGTAAGAGGATGAAGTCATAGCGGCATGAAACTTGCAGACCATTTTAGCCACAAGTTGCATGCCGCTTCGAACTAAAAGTGCGCCGGGGTGGCGCACCGGGGGTCAGCCCCCCTTGCGGACGCGGTCGACCAGCGCCTCGGCGACCACCAGGGCCCGGTCGGGGGAACCCGCCAGCTGGCCCGAGGTGAAGAAGCGGCCGTGGATGCCCAGGGCCGGCACGCCGTCGATCTTGTAGGCATCGACCAGGCGGGTGGCCTGCTTGGCCTTCGTGGCGACGGTGAAGGAGGTGAACACCTCCTTGAACTTCACCGGGTCCACGCCGTTCTTCTGCACGAACGCGAGGATATCCTCTTCCTTGTCGAGCTTCTGGCGCTCGACGTGGATGGCCTGGAACACCTTGCGGTGAAGTTCCTCGACCTTGCCCATGGCCTCGATGGCGTAGAACAGGCGCTGGTGGATCGAGAAGCTCTCGCGGAAGGCCACCGGCACGCGGCGGAAGGCCACGTCGGCGGGCAGCTTCTTCTGCCAGGCGTCGAGCGACGGCTCGAAGGCGAAGCAGTGGGGGCAGCCGTACCAGAAGAACTCCAGCACCTCGATCTTGCCCTTCTCGACGGACAGGGGCTGGCTCAGCTTGACGTAGTCCGAGTCCTTGATCTGGGCCTGCGCCTGGGCCAGCAGCGGCGTGGCGAGCACGGTGGAGCCCAGGCCGAGGCCGGCCAGGCGGGCAGAAAAATCGCGACGTTTCATGTTCGAGTCCATGCGGGTGACGGGGTGTGGAGTGAGTCGGGCCTCAATAAGTTCAGCCCCGAACGCTTCTTAACGTTGCACCTGGATCAGCGCCGATTCCACCCCGGCGCCGTCGAGGCGGTCCTTCGCCGACACCGCGTCGTCCTTCTTCTCGAACGGGCCGAGGCGCACGCGGAACACCGTGCGGCCGGACTGTTCGCGTTCGGTGACGCGGGCCGTCATGCCGAGCATCGCGAGTTTGCCCCGTTGCGCTTCGGCATCCTCCGCCTTGCCGAACGCGCCGGCCTGGACGAAGTACGTGATCAACGGATCGGACGTCGATTTGGTGGACGAGGCCGCCGACGCGGCGGGCGTGGACGGCCGGTCGTTCAGGATGGCCGCCGGATCCCGCGTGGACTGCGGGGCGCTGGCCGGGGGCACGGCGACCGGCGCGGACGGCACGATCGAGGGCAGCGGCGGCACGACGCCGCTCGACGAGGCCGAGGGCCGCGCCGGGGCGCGGGTGGACAGGCCGCTGTTCGGGTCCCAGTTCTTGTTCTTCTCGGCCTCGGCCGCGTCCTGCTCGGGGCTGCGCTGCGGCACCTTGTTGACGAACGGCACCGGCACCTTGGCGATGTAGAGCGCGACGCCGAGGGCGAGCGACAGGCCCACCAGCAGGCCGACGATCAGGCCCAGGAAAAAACCACCACGTTGCTTCTTCATTCGTTCTCCATCACATCGAGTCGGGGGCGCTCACGCCGATCATCGCGAGCGCGTTGCGCAGCACCTGCCGGGTGGCGGCCAGCAGGGCCATGCGCGAGCGGGTCAATTCGGCGTCGTCGGCAAAGAAGCGTTCGGCGGCATAGTAGCTGTGGAACGTGCTGGCCACCTCGCGCAGGTAGAACGCCACGTCGTGCGGGGCGAGCGATTCGGCCGCGCTCGCCAGCATGTCCGGGTACTCGGCCAGCTTCAGCAGCAGGGTGGCCTCGCTCGGGGCCGACAGGCGCGCGAGGTCGGCGTCCTTCAGCGCGGCGAGGTCCCCGCCGTGGTCGGCCACCCAGTCGCGCAGCACCTTGCTCAGGCGCGCGTGGGCGTACTGCACGTAGAACACCGGGTTCTCGTCGTTCGTCTTGAGCGCGAGGTCGATGTCGAACGTGAACTCGGTGTCGGCCTTGCGGCTGATCAGGAAGAAGCGGACGGCGTCCTTGCTGGTCCAGTCGATCAGGTCGCGCAGCGTGATGTAGCTGCCGGCGCGCTTGCTGATCTTGACCTCGGCGCCGTCGCGCACCACACGCACCATGGTGTTCAGCACGTAGTCGGGGTAGCCCTGGGGCACGCCCTGGTTCGAGCCCTGCAGGCCGGCCCGCACGCGGGCGATGGTGCCGTGGTGGTCGGTGCCCTGCAGGTTGATGGCCTTCGTGTAGCCGCGCGAGAACTTGTTCAGGTGGTACGCGACGTCGGGCACGAAGTACGTGTACGTGCCGTCGGACTTGCGCATCACGCGGTCCTTGTCGTCGCCGTAGTCGGTGGTGCGCAGCCAGAGGGCCCCATCTTGCTCGAAGGTCTTGCCGGCGGCGACGAGCCCGGCCACGGTGGCTTCCACCGCCCCGCTCGTGTAGAGGCTCGACTCGAGGAAGTAGTTGTCGAAGCGGACCGAGAAGGCCTGCAGGTCCAGGTCCTGCTCGTGGCGGAGGTACGCGACGGCGAACTGGCGGATGCTGTCGAGGTCGTCGACATCGCCCGACGCCGTGAACTCGCGGTCGTCGGCCTTGACGGTCTTCTTCGCGAGGAAGTCGGCGGCGATGTCGGCGATGTAGTCGCCGTTGTAGGCCGACTCGGGCCAGCCGGTGTCCCCGGGCTTGAGGCCCTTGAGGCGGGCCTGCGTGGACGCGGCGAGCGTGGCGATCTGCACGCCGGCGTCGTTGTAGTAGAACTCGCGGTTGACCGTCCAGCCCTGGCTCTCGAACAGGTTGCAGATGGCGTCGCCCAGCGCGCCCTGGCGGGCGTGGCCCACGTGCAGCGGGCCGGTGGGGTTGGCGGAGACGAACTCGACGATGGCGCGGTGGTCGGTGGCGGGCTGGCGTCCGAAGGTGTCGGCGGCGGCCAGCACCTCGGCGACGACGGCCTGCTTGGCGGCCGCCTTCAGGCGCAGGTTGATGAAGCCGGGGCCGGCAATCTCGAGGGCGTCCACCCAGCGGCCGATGGCCGGCTGGCGGTTCAGCGCGTCGATCAGGGCCTGGGCCACCTCGCGCGGGTTCTTCTTCAGCGGCTTGGCCAGCTGCATGGCCGACGTGATGGCGAAGTCGCCGTGGGCGGCCTGCTTGGGCAACTCGAAGGCGGCGCGCAGCGTGCTGCCGGGGCTGACTTCCGCGGTGGCGGCGGCCAGCGCGTGCAGCAATTCCTGTTTGGCTTGGATCATTCCGGGATTCTAAGTGGCCGTTCCGGACCGTTCCGTCTCGGGAACTGGCGGTTGAAACGTGTGTAATTTGGCATGCGGGGCTTTTCGGACGGTGCCAAGATGTACGTCCCGGACCTCCCTCGGCCCGGCCCCCCGACGATGTCCATACCGAACTCCGCCGATTTCAGCCCCACCACGAGCCACCTGCCGCTGCCCGCGCAGATCGGCAAGTACCCGGTCATCGGGCGGCTGGGCGACGGCGCCACGAGCGAGGTGTTCCTCGCCCGCGACGAATTCCACCAGCGCGACGTCGCCATCAAGCGGGTGCGGGCCGGCTCCGTCAACGACCCGAGCGACGGCCGCTTCTTCGAACGCTTCTTCGCCGCCGAGGCCGCCCTCGTGGGCCGGCTCAACCACCCGAACGTGGTGCAGATCTACGACGCGGTCGCCGACCCCGTCGAACCCTACCTGGTCATGGAGTACGTGCCCGGCAGCACGCTGCGCCGCTACTGCCGCGCCGACCAGCTGCTGCCGCTCGAGCTCATCGTCGAGATCGGCTTCAAGTGCGCCATGGCCCTCGGCTACGTGTACCGCCAGGGCCTGATCCACCGCGACGTGAAGCCCGCGAACCTGCTGGCCGTCATCAGCAACGGCAACATCACCGACGTGAAGGTGAGCGACTTCGGCAGCGTGCTCAACATGTCGGCCGAGACCACCCAGGTGTACCGCGTGGGCTCGCTCGCCTACATGTCGCCCGAGCAGCTCGACGGCAACACCCTCGACTGCCGGGCCGACATCTACTCCCTCGGCGCGGTGCTGTACCACCTGATCGCCGGGCGGCCGCTGTTCGACGCGAGCTCGCAGTCGGCCATGATGAACCAGATCTACACCGCCGAACCGGTCTTCCTGAGCCAGCTGCGCTCGGGCGTGGGCCCGGGGGTCGACAGCGTGATCCTGAGTGCGGTGGCCAAGCGCCCGGAAGACCGCTACGCCAGCTGGGACGCCTTCGCCCAGGCCCTGTCCGGCCTCATCACCACCCAGCAGGTGCCGCGCGGCCAGCTGCAGGGGGTGCTCGACTCCGAGCGTTTCAACCTGTTGCGAACACTCGACTTCTTCGCCAACTTCGGCGACGTCGAACTGTGGGAGGTGGTGCACCGCGCCCGCTGGCAGCGCTTCGCGTTCGGCCATGCGCTGTACCGCAAGGGCGAGGAGGGCGGCAGCTTCCACATCATCGCGCAGGGCGAGGTGGAGGTGTTCCGCGACGGGCAGCGGGTGGCCCAGCTGGGCGCCGGCACGTCGGTGGGCGAGATGGCCTACCTCGCGCCGAGCGACGAGTTGCGCACGCACAGCACCGACGTCATCGTCACCGAGTCCACCACCACCATCAGCTTCACGCCCGACACCCTCGCCCAGGTCAGCCCCAACTGCCGGCACCTGTTCGACGAGGCGTTCATCCGCGTGCTGGTGCGCCGGCTGCATGCCGCGCACGAGGCACTGGCCCATCCGCGGCGCATCCTCTGACCCCGCTGTGTCCACCGCGCGACGGTCGGTTGCGTTGGGTCATCCGGGTGGCATGAGCCGGGCGCATACTGCGACCGCGGGCGCCGCCCGTCTTCCAAGGAGCTGACCCGATGAAACGCCTGATGACTGTGCTGGCCGTGGTTGCGGCCGTGTTCTCCACCTCCGCCTTCGCCGCCGATTCCTGCGACACGCAGGCCGATGCCAAGAAGCTCGCCGGCGCCGCCCGCACCAGCTTCGTCAAGAAGTGCGAGAAGGACAATCCGCCGACCGATGCCGCGTCGTGCGAGGCCCGGGCCACCGACAAGAAGCTCGCCGGGGCGGCGAAGACCAGCTTCGTGACCAAGTGCGAGAAGGATGCGAAGGGCGCCAGCGCGAAGACCACGTGCGACACGCAGGCGGCCGAGAAGAAGCTGGCGGGTGCCGCCAAGAACAGCTTCGTCAAGAAGTGCGTGGCGGACGCGGGCGCCTGATCCCCCGGCAGCGGTCACCCCGGCGAACGCCGGGGCCCGCTCGCCGCAGACGCGCAGGCGTTGCAGTGGATCCCGGCGTTCGCCGGGATGACACCCGTCAGTTCCCCGGCGGCCGCCAGTAGCTGTCGTCGCTGTAGGTCTGCTTCAGGAAGTCGATCCACAACCGCACCCTCAGCGGCATGTGTTTCGCATGCGGGAACACCGCGTACACCCCGTTCGGCGGCGCCGCGAAGTCGTCCAGCACGCTGACGAGGCGCCCGTGCCGCAGGTCGTTCTGGACCTCCCAGGTCGACCGCCACGCGAGTCCGAGCCCCGCGAGGCACCAGTCGTGCAGCACCTGGCCGTCGCTGCAGTCGAGGCGGCCGTTCAGGCGCAGGTGGGTCACCGCGCCGTCGATCGAGAAGGCCCAGCCGCGGGTCTGGCTGGCGTCGCTCGACAGCGTCAGGCATTCGTGCCGGGCCAGTTCGTCCGGGTGGGCCGGCGCCCCCATGCGCTCCAGGTAGGCCGGTGAGGCCACGCACAGCCGGCGGTTGTCGGCGAGCCGCACGCTCACGAGGCTGCTGTCGGGCAGGTCGCCCACGCGCACGGCGCAGTCGACCCCCTCGTGGACGATGTCGACCACCCGGTCGCTCAGGTTCAGCGACACCTTCACCTCCGGGTGCGCTGCCAGGTAGCGGGGCACGAGCGGCGCCACGTGCCGCCGCCCGAAGCCGGCCGGGGCCGTGACCCGCAGGTGGCCGCTGGCCCGCACGCCGCCGGCGCTGACGCCCGACTCCGCGCTGGCCAGGTCGGCCAGCAGCCGCTGGCAGCTCTCGAGGAAGGCACTGCCCTCGTGGGTCAGGCTGATGCGCCGGGTGGTGCGCACGAACAGTTTCACGCCCAGGCGTTCCTCGAGCGCGTCGATGCGGCGGCCCATGACCGCCGGTGCCACGCCTTCGGCCTGGGCCGCGGCGGTCAGGCTGCCCCGGGCGGCCACCGAAACGAACGATTCCAACTGCTTGAACTTGTCCATGGCCCCTCCACTATATTCATGAAAGTCACAAATCAAAGACTTTTCAAGCGCTTAATGAAAGTGCGTGTCTCGAATAGAGTCATGGAATGCTGCGCCGCAGCGCCCGTTTCCTCCCGTCTCTTCCACCTTCGCAGAAAGACCGCACCATGAGCCTCTCCCTGCCCCAAGGCATGCAGATCAACGCCCCGATCCTGCCCGGCTTCGAATCCATCCTGACGCTGCCGGCCCTGGAGCTGGTCGCGAAGCTGCACCGCCAGTTCGAGCCCACGCGCCAGGCCCTGCTGGCCAAGCGCGTCGAGCGGGTCAAGGAACTGGACGGCGGCGCGAAGCTCGACTTCCTGCCCGAGACCGCCCACATCCGCAACGGCGACTGGAAGGTGGCCCCGATCCCGCAGGCGCTGCACTGCCGCCGCGTGGAGATCACCGGCCCGGTCGAGGCCAAGATGGTCATCAACGCGTTCAACTCGGGCGCGGACAGCTACATGACCGACTTCGAGGACAGCAACTCCCCGCTGTGGACGAACCAGATCCAGGGCCAGATCAACCTGGGCCAGGCGATCCGCCGCACGCTGACCCTCGAGCAGAACGGCAAGACCTACAAGCTCAACGACAAGATCGCCACGCTGCAGGTGCGTCCGCGCGGCTGGCACCTCGACGAGAAGCACGTGACCATCGACGGTCAGCGCGTGAGCGGCGGCATCTTCGACTTCGCGCTGTTCCTCTTCCACAACGCCAAGGAGCAGATCGCCCGCGGCGCCGGCCCGTTCTTCTACCTGCCGAAGATGGAAAGCCACCTCGAGGCGCGCCTGTGGAACGACATCTTCGTCGCCGCCCAGAAGGAGATCGGCCTGCCGCAGGGCACCGTCAAGGCCACCGTGCTGATCGAGACGATCAACGCGGCCTTCGAGATGGACGAGATCCTGTACGAGCTGCGCGAGCACAGCGCCGGCCTGAACGCCGGCCGCTGGGACTACATCTTCAGCTGCATCAAGAAGTTCAAGGTCGACCGCGACTTCTGCCTGGCTGACCGCGCCAAGGTCACGATGACCTCGCCGTTCATGCGCGCCTACGCGCTGCTGCTGCTCCAGACCTGCCACAAGCGCGGCGCCCCCGCGATGGGCGGCATGAGCGCGCTGATCCCGATCAAGAACGACCCCGAGAAGAACGCCGTCGCGATGGCCGGCATCATCGCCGACAAGAAGCGCGACGCCACCGACGGCTACGACGGCGGCTGGGTGGCCCACCCGGGCCTGGTCGAGCCGGCGATGAAGGAATTCGTGGCCGTGCTGGGCGACCGCCCGAACCAGTTCGACAAGCAGCGTCCGGACGTCTCGGTCACCGCCGCCGACCTGACGAACTTCCAGCCGGAAACGCCCATCACCGAGTTCGGCCTGCGCATGAACATCAACGTGGGCATCCACTACCTGGGCGCCTGGCTGGCCGGCAACGGCTGCGTGCCCATCCACAACCTGATGGAAGACGCGGCCACGGCCGAGATCAGCCGCTCGCAGGTGTGGCAGTGGATTCGCTCGCCGAAGGGGGTGCTGGAAGACGGCCGCAAGGTCACGGCCGACCTCGTGCGTTCGCTGGTGCCGGAAGAACTGGCCAAGATCAAGGCCGGTGGTTTCGAAGGCAAGTTCGACCGTGCCGCCGAGATCTTCACCAAGATGAGCACGCAGGACGCGTTCGAGGAATTCCTGACGCTGCCGCTCTACGAAGAGATCTGATCGATCGATCCGCGGGAACACGAAGGCGCCCCTCGGGGCGCCTTTTTCGTTATCGCACGGGCCGGCCGTCGACGAACACCTTGAGTTCGCCGGGCCCCATCGCGGTCCACGCCTCGTCCTGCGTGAGCGGTTCGGTGACGACGATGGCCACGTGGTCGTCGGGCGTGGTCACCGTGGCGAAGTCGATGCTCATGTCCTCGTCCTGCAGCTTCGCGCGGCCGAAGGGGTGGCGGCGCTCGATGTAGTGCAGGTGGGTGGAGCAGTGCGCCCACAGCGCCTGCCCGTTGCTCAGCATGAAGTTGAACGTGCCGTGTTTCGCGGCGATGGGGGCGAGTTCGGCGAGCGTGGTGGTGAGCTCGTCCACCGAGGGCACGCTGGCGTGCGCCTTCGCGAGTTCCTGCATCAGCCAGCAGAAGGCCCGTTCGCTGTCGGAGGAACCCACCGGACGGAACGCCGCATGCAGGCGCGGGTGGAAGTCGACGAGGTTGCCGTTGTGGGCGAACACCCAATAGCGGCCCCACAGCTCGCGCACGAACGGGTGGGTGTTCTCGAGCAGCACGGCGCCCTGCGTGGCCTTGCGGATGTGGGCCACGATGTGGCTGCTGCGGATGGGGTAGCTGCGCACCATCTGCGCCACCGGCGACGTGCTCGCGCTCTGCGCATCGACGAACAGGCGCACGCCGGCGCCCTCGAAGAAGGCGATGCCGAAGCCGTCCTTGTGCTCCTCGGCCCGCCGTGCGAACCCGGTGAAGCTGAACACCAGGTCGGTGGCCGTGTTGGCGTTCATGCCGAGCAGCTGGCACATGGGCGCGTCACCTCGTGAAGAGCCGGGCCACGCCGCGCACGCTGACGAGGTTGCCCGGGTTGCTGGTTTCCTCGAGGACGCCGCTCATGCGTTCGAGGATGCGCGGGCTGCGGCGGGCCCGCCACACGAGCAGGTCGGCGAGCCAGGGGTGCGCATTCACCTGGTTGGCGCGTTCGTAGAGATCGAAGCGCGGCTTCAGGCGGCGCAGGCCGTTCTCGTAGTCGCTGCGGGTCATCTCGTCGTCGCCGCCGCCCAGGATGGCCTCGGCGCACAGCATGCCGGTTTCCATCGCCTTGCCGATGCCCTCGCCGGTGAAAGAGTACGTGCTGCCCACGGCCTCGCCGGTCACGAGCAGCCCGGGCTTCGACCACGCGGCGCCTTCGAGCGTGCAGCGCAGCGGGGCGCCCTTGAGTTCGCCTTCCATCGTGCCGCCAGCCATCAGGTCGCGGGCGGGGCCGTAGATCTTCGTGAACGTGTTGAAGATCTCGCGGAGGTTGGCGTCGTCCTTCTTGCCCTTGCCGCCGCCTTCGAGTTCACGGTGGCTGTGCGCGATGCCGACGCCGATGTTGAACAGCCCGTCGCCGCACGGGAAGATCCAGCCGTAGCCCGGCCGCAGCCCGCGGTGCCACACGATGTCGAGGGCGTCGATGCGGCCCGTCATGGCGGGGTTGCGCACGTACCCGCGCAGCGCGATGCCACTCGGCAGCTGGCGCTCGCAGACGCCCGCGGCGAGCAGGGCCTGTGGCACCGCCCCGGTGGCGAGCACGACCCAGCGCGCACGCACGTCGCGCACCGCCTGCGGGCCGCGCAGCCGCGCGCCCACGATGCGTTCTGATTCGACGAGCGGTTCGACGAACCGCGCCGGCGCGATCATGCGGGCGCCCGACAGCACCGCGGCACGGCACAGCAGATCGTCGAGTTCGCGGCGTGGCAGCACCGCGAGGGTGCCCGGCACGTCCACCCGGCCGCCCCGCGGCGCCACGCAGCCCACGTGCGCGACCCGGTGCGCGCGGGCCATCACGGCGCGCAGCATGCCCAGGCGCTTGAGCGCGCTGTGGGCGTCGGGGATCAGCGCGTCGCCGCACACCTTGTCGCGCGGGAACGTGTGCTGGTCGACCAGCACGACGTCGAGACCGCCCCGGGCCAGCTGGATCGCGGTGGCGCTGCCGGCCGGTCCCGCGCCCACGACCAGGACGTCGCAGGAGGGCGGGAGGTGCTCGATGGAGAGGTTCATGGCTCCGGATTGTCGCCGGGACTGGCGGGTTTGTCGGCCTCGGCCGGTTTCATCCGCCACGCGGCGACCACCGCCGCGGCACAGATGGCGCCCAGCAGGAAAAAGGTCTCGTGGAAGGCCCGCACCGGGTCGGCGGCATGCACGACCAGGCGCCACTGCAGCATGATGCCGACCACGCTCACGCCCACGGCACCGCCCAACTGCCGCAGGAAGTTGATGCCGCTCGCGCCGTAGGGCAGCAGCGCCATGGGCAACGAGCGCACCGCGCCGAGGTTCAGCGAGGGCAGCACGAGGCCGAGGCCGATGCGCCCGACGATGGCCCACAGCGTGATGATCCCGAGCGCGGTGGTCAGCCCCACCGACAGCATCAGCCAGAACGACACCGCCAGCAGCAGCACCCCGGCCGACAGCGTGCGGTGGAAGGCCAGCCGGTCGGCCAGGCGGCCGGCCACGGGGATGGTGACCGCGAGCGCGATGCCCGCGGGCAGCAGCACGGCGCCGGCCTGCGACGGCGGCAGCTTCAGCGCGAGCTGCATGAACACCGGCACGAGGTACGTGGACCCGAACAGTGCCATGCCGTAGATGAACGCGACGACCCCTCCCCACGAGAACGTGTGGTTGCCGAACAGGCTCAGCTGCATCATCGGGTGGGTGGCGCGGCGCTGGCGCGTGATGAAGCCGAACGTGGCCACGGCCGACGCCAGCAGCAGCCCGAAGGCCAGCGCATGGGCCTGGTCGTGCAGGTGCACGAGGCCGTTCAGCAGGCACAGCACCGCGGCCGTGAGCAGCAGCAGGCCGGGCACGTCGAGCTGGCGGCGGTGGTGGTTGACGGGCACCCCGCCCGGGGACGAATGGGGCAGGTAGCGCCAGCCGAGCGCGAAGGCCGCCACGCAGAACGGCACCACGACGAAGAAGATCGAGCGCCAGCCGAAGGCCTCGACCAGCACGCCGCCGATGCTGGGCCCGATGGCGGGTGCCAGCACCACGCCGAAGCCGAAGATGCCCATCGCCTTGCCCTGCTCGTGGCGGCCGAAGGTCTGCAGCACGATGATGGCCGGGATGGGCTGCAGCACGCCGGCGGCGAGCCCCTCGACGGCCCGCATCGCGAGCACCCAGTCGATGTTCCAGCCGACCCCGCCGCCGATGCCCCCGAGCGCCAGCAGCGCGATGGCACCGCCGTAGGTGTGCCGGTAGCCGAACCGCTCGAGCAGCCAGGGCGTGAGCAGCATCGAGATGGTCATGGCCGCCATGAAACCCGCCGACAGCCACTGCGCCCGTTCCTGGCCCAGCGTGAACACGTGGCTCATGTCGGGCACCGCCACGTTGACGATGGTGGACGCCATGATCGACGCCATGGTGCCCAGCATCACCGTGAGCAGCACGCGCCAGCGGTACCCGGTGCCGTGGCGCGCCTGGAGGGCTTCGGGGGAGAAGGGGTGGTCGATCACGCGGGACATCGTACCCGGGGCACGGGGCCCGGCGCTGTCACCTTCGCCCGGGCGTGAAATGTTTCACCGACTGCCGGCCGGACCGGTCAGTCGTCGCCCAGTTCGGTGCTGGAGGCCTGCCGCGGCACCAGCGGCGCCTCGCTCATCGCCTCGCGCCACACTTTCTTCGGGATGAAGGTGCGCAGTTGCTCGATCGCCTTGTCGAGGAGGCGCGGGTGCAACTCGTGCCCCACGCCCGGCAGCACGTCGGCCGTGACGTCGCCGCCCAGCGCGACGAGGCGTTCCGCGGAGTCGATGACCGGCCCCGGGGCGATGACCTGGTCGGTCATGCCGTGGAACAGGTGGATGGTGGTGTCTTCCGGGGCGTGGGCGGGCGGCGTGGCGTGGCGTCCGCTGAACGCGAGCACGCGGCCGGCGAGGTGCGGTTCGGCCTGCACGGCCTCGAGGCACATGATGGCGCCCTGCGAGAAGCCGGCGAGTGCGGTGTGCTGCCAGGGCAGCCCGAAGCGTCGCGTGAGCGAACGCACCACGGCCGTGAATTCGGGGAGGGCGCCGGCGACGCGTTCGCGGCGCAGGTCGTCGGTGAGGCCCTGCGGGGAGAACCACTGGTAGCCGGCGCTGCCGGACGTGGGGCCCTCGTAGGCGCGCGGCGCGTTGACGCTGACGACGGCGGCCTGCGGGTACTCGGCGGCGAGTTGCTCGGCCAGCGGTTTCATCGCGTCCGCATTCAGGCCCACGCCGTGGAACAGCACGAACAGCAGCTGGGGGTGGCCCGACTCGGGCAGGATCTCGACGGTGGCGCTCATGAACAGGGGACCGGGCAAATCGACAGTGTGCCCGTGAAGCCCGGTGGGCGCAAAAAACGGCGCCCGAAGGCGCCGTTCAAGACGAGGTTTCCCCGGGGCTGCCGGATCGATCAGTACGTGAGGCGGATGCCTGCACCGTAGCTGTTGCCGCTGCTCAGATTGGTCTTCTTGTCGTTCATGTAGACGGCGTAGACGTCGGTGCGCTTCGACAGGTTGTAGTCGTAGCCGACCGAGGTCGTCTTGCGGGTCACCTCGGTGGCGGCGGTCTCGGCTTCGGCCTGGCCGTAGGCGAACATCACCTTGCCGTTGCCGATGGGGGCGCTGGCGCCGATCTGGAAGATCTTGTTCTTCAGTTCGGCCACGCCTTCGTTCTTGACTTCGCCGTACTGGCCGAAGACCTTCACGACCTTGAAGTCGACCGCGCCGCCGAGCTGCCACGATTCCTGGTTGTCCAGGCCCGCGGCCAGGCCGCCGGTGGCGTTCTTGACGTTCTGGTAGGCGATCGTGCCCGAGAACATGCCGCTGAAGTACAGCACGTTGCCGCCGAAGTTGTTGCCCTTCTGGCCCGCGCCGTTTTCATCGAGGTTGGCCAGCAGGTTCACGCTCGCGCCGCCGAAGCTCGGGCTCTTGTAGGCCACCGAGTTGCTCCAGCCGGAGTCGCCCACCAGCGCGCCGCCGGACTGGAAGTAGTGCAGGATGCTCGGGGAGTAGCTGAAGGAATCGCCGAACGCGTTGAAGACCAGCGTCGACACGAAGAACGGCGTGGTGTTGCGGCCGAACGTGACGGCGCCGTACTCGCTCTTGAGGCCCACGTAGGCGCTGCGGGTCCAGAAGCCATCGCCGTTGAAGCGGCCGGCCTGGCCCACGTCGGGGCGGAAGAAGTGCTCGAACGCGAAGATGGCGCTCAGGCCGCCCCCCAGGTCCTCGGCGCCCTTGAAGCCGATGAAGCTGGTGGTCATGTCGCCGCTCGACACTTCCTTGTTCTTTTCCGTGCCCGCGGTCTGGTACGAGCGGACGCCTGCATCCATCAGGCCATAGATGCTGACGGTGGACTGGGCGAACGCACCGGCGCTGGCGCACAGGGTGGCCGCAGCGAAGGCAACGGCGCGGAGGGAACGGCTCATGAAGGACTCCAAAGAATGTTTTGAGGTGGACGCGAAGATCGCGAGCACTTGTATGCAAGGTGCGTACCCGATTGTCACAACCGTTGTTTCCGTGCCGCGCATCACGCTTTGGGAGGGGGTGCCAGGCCTGAGAATGGCGCAGGAAATCCTGCCCGCGCCCACGCACCAGATTGACGCATGAACCTTCACCTCAACGGACACGCCCGCCCGCTGCCTGACGACGCCGTCGATGCCGACATGCCCGTGCTGTGGGTGTTGCGCGAGGTGCTGGACCTGACGGGCACGAAGTACGGCTGCGGCGTCGCCGCATGCGGGGCCTGCACCGTCCATGTCGACGGGCAGGCCGTGCGCTCCTGTGTCACGCCGCTGTCGGCCGTGCAGGGCAAGGCCGTGCGCACCATCGAAGGCCTCGGCGCCCCGGGGCATCCCCATCCGCTGCAGCAGGCGTGGCTCGCGCACCAGGTGCCCCAGTGCGGCTATTGCCAGAGCGGCATGCTGATGGCCGCGGCCGCGCTGCTCTCGCGCAACCGCGACCCGAGCGACGCCGACATCGACGCGGCCATCACCAACCTCTGCCGCTGCGGCACCTACCCCCGCATCCGCGAGGCCATCAAGACCGCCGCGCGGCAGCTGCGCGCGGGGACCACCCGATGAGGCGCCGCAGCCTGTTGCTGGGCGCGGCCACCGCCACCGGCGCCCTGGTGATCGGCTGGGGCGCGCTGCCGCCGCGCAGCCGCCTCGGCAAGTCGGCCCGTCAACCCGCGGCCGACGGCACCATTGCGCTCAACGGCTGGCTGCGCATCGCGCCCGACGGCCTGGTGCACCTCGTGATGCCGCGCAGCGAGATGGGGCAGGGCATCCACACCGCGCTGTCGATGCTGGTCGCCGAGGAGCTCGACGTGCCGCTGTCGATGGTGCGCCTCGACCCCGCCGGCCCCGATCGCATCCATGGCAACGTCGCGCTGCTCGTCGCGTCGCTGCCGCTGCATCCGTCGTCCATCGACACCGAGGCGCCCGACCTCACCGTGCGCGGCAGCCGCTGGATCGTCAGCAAGCTCGGCTCCGAGCTGGGCCTCGTCGTCACCGGCGGTTCGTCGAGCGTGGCCGACGCGTGGGACGTGCTGCGCCTGGCCGCCGCCACCGCCCGCGCGCAGCTGCTGGGTGCGGCATCGCTGCAATGGAAGCTCCCGGTCGACGACCTCGAGGTCGAGCGCGGCATCATCAGCCACGGCTCGGGCCCGGCGGCGCACTTCGGCGAGTTCGCGCGGGCGGCCGCCGCCACGCCGGCCACGGGCGTGACGCTGAAGCCGCGCAAGAACTGGTCGCTGATCGGCACGTCCGCGCCCCGCACGGACCTGCCCTCCAAGGTCGACGGCTCCGCCGTGTTCGGCCTCGACGTGCGCCTGCCCGGCATGGTGTACGCGGCCGTGCAGCATGCCCCCATGCTCGACGGCACGCCGGGCCGCCTGGACACCGCCGCCGCGCTGCGCGCGCCCGGGGTCGAGCGGGTCGTGCGGCTGGGCCGCTACGCCGGCTCGCACGAGGCCGTCGCCGTGGTCGGGCGCAGCTTCTGGCACGCCCGCCGCGGCCTGCAGGCGCTCGACACCGAATGGCGCGCACCGCCCGCGGCCGGCCCCGACACCCCCCGCATCATGGCCACGCTGGAGCAACGCGCCCGCGACGGCGGCGGCTTCACGTTCCACCGCCGGGGCGATGCCGCCGCGGCCCACGCGGCCGCCCCGAAGCGCCTCGAGGCGGTCTACAGCGCGCCGTACCTCGCCCATGCGCCCATGGAGCCCATCAACTGCACGGCCCGCGTGGCCGACGGCCGGGTCGAGGTCTGGGCGCCCACGCAGTTCCCCACCGCCGCGCGTGCGGTGGCGGCGCGGGTCGCCGGCGTGGCCGAGGAGGCCGTCACGCTCCACGTCACCTACCTCGGCGGCGGCTTCGGCCGCCGGCTCGACGTCGACTTCGTGGGCCAGGCCGTGCGCGTGGCCGTCGAGACCAGCGGCCGCCCGGTGCAGCTCACGTGGCCGCGCGAGGAAGACATCACCCACGACTTCTACCGCCCCGCCGCCGTGGCGGTGCTGCGCGGCGGGCTCGAGGCCGACGGCCAGGTGACGGCGCTGAGCATCACGAGCGCCGGCGACGCCATCACGCCGCGCTGGCTCGGCCGCACGGTGCCGGCGCTGGCGCTGGCCGACACCCCCGACCGCAGCAACAGCGAGGGCCTCTTCGACCTGCCGTACGGCATCGGCCACCAGCACATGGCGCACGTCGCCACGTTCAGCGGCGTGCCGGTGGGCTACTGGCGGTCGGTCGGGCACTCGCACAACGCCTTCTTCTCCGAGGGCTTCATCGACGAACTGGCCCATGCCGCCGGCCGCGACCCGCTGGCCTTCCGTCTGGGCCTGCTCGACCACGCGCCGCGCCACGCGGCGGTGCTCAAGCTCGCCGCCGAGAAGGCCGGGTGGAGCACGCCGCTGCCCGCCGGCCGCGCGCGGGGCGTGGCGCTGCACGAGAGTTTCGGCAGCGTCGTGGCCCAGGTGGCCGAGGTGGTGCTGGCCGATGGCAAGCCGCGGGTCACGCGTGTGGTGTGTGCGGCCGACGTGGGCACCGTGGTCAACCCCGGCATCGTGGCGCAGCAGATGGAGGGGGCCATCGTCTTCGGCCTGTGCGCCGCGCTGCACCAGCGCATCGACATCGAGGGCGGGGTGGTCAAGCAGACCAACTTCCACGACTACCGGCTGCTCTCGCTCGCCGAGACCCCGCGCATCGAGACGTGGCTCGTGCCCAGCGAACGCCCGCCGGGCGGCGCCGGTGAACCGGGCGTGCCGCCGGTCGCGCCGGCCGTCGCCAACGCGCTGTTCGCCCTGACCGGGCGGCGCCTGCGCAGCCTGCCGCTGTCGCCGTGATCTCCCGGTGACCCTGCAAAAGGGTCAGAATGAGCGGTCCCGGCGCTCCGGGAGAACCGACAAGAACACCGCAACGGGAGGGTGTGATCATGGGACTCAGAACCACGGCGTGGTGGGTCCGCGCGGCCTGCGCAGCCGCCTGCCTGGCCGCGGCCGCGGCGCGTGCGGAGCCGGCGTCCTCGGACGAATGGCAATACCGCATCGCGCCGGGTGACACGCTGATCGGGCTCGGCCGCCAGTACCTCGACGGCCCGCAGCGCTGGCGCGAGGTCCAGGCCCTCAACCGCATTCCCGACCCGTACCGGCTCGTGCCGGGTTCGGTGGTGCGCCTGCCCTTGCGCTGGGTCCGCCACCAGGTGACCCTGGCCGAGGCGGTGTTCGTGCGGGGCGACGCGTCGGTGCAGCCCGAGGGAGAAGCCACTCCCCGGCCGCTGGCCGCCGGCACGGCGCTGCGCACCGGCGACCTGCTGCGCACCGGCGCCGACGCCTCGGCCACGGTGCGTTTCGCCGACGGGTCACGCCTGATGGTCGTGCCGGGCACCACGCTGAGGGTGGGGCGCCTCCTCAGCATCGGGAAACCCGCGGTGCCGGACATCTCCGTGCAGCTGATCGAGGGCACCTCGGAACTGCGGGTGCCGCCCACCAGCGCACCCACGCGCCGTTTCGAGGTGCGCACCCCGGCCGTGAACCTCGGCGTGCGCGGCACCGAGTTCCGCGCGGGGGTCGATCCGGCTGGCGAACGCAGCCGCCTCGAGGTGCTCGAAGGCCGTGTGGCCGCGGACGGCGCCAAGGCCAGCGTCTCGGTGCCCGCGGGCCGCGGCCTCGTGGCCACGCCGGGCGGCGCCCTCGCGGCGCCCCGGGCCCTGCCGCCGGCGCCCGACCTGTCCGGCCTGCCGTCCCGGCTCGAACGCCTGCCGCTGCGCCTCGCCTGGCCGGCCATTCCCGGTGCCGTGGCCTACCGCGCCCAGGTGTTCGCGCCGAACGCGCCCGACCAGCTGCTGCTCGACGCCACCCCCGCCACGCCGGAGGCCCGCTGGGCCGACCTGCCCGATGGCCGGTACGTGCTGCGGGTGCGCGGGCGCGATGCCGCCGGCCTCGAAGGCCGCGACGGCGACCGCCCCTTCGAGCTGAAGGCCCGGCCCGACGCACCGTTCACGCTCGCCCCGGTGCCGGACGCCAAGGCCTACGGCGACGCCGTCACGCTGACCTGGGCCCAGGTCGAACCGGCCGAGCGGTACCACGTGCAGGTCGCGGCCGACACCACCTTCACGCAGCCCCTCTTCGACCGGGAGGACGTGACCACGCCGAAGGTGGCGGTGCCGCTGCCGCCCGGCCAGTACCACTGGCGGGTGGCCAGCATCGCCGCGGGCAGCGACCACGGTCCCTTCGGGGACCCCGTGCGTTTCGAGCAGCGGGCCATGCCGGCCTCGCCGGCGCTCGAGGCGCCGCAGGTTTCGCCGGACGGCCTCCAGGTGCGGTGGGGCCAGCTGCTGCCGGGGCAGACGGCGCACTTCCAGGTCGCCGAGGAGCCCGGCTTCACGGTGCTGGTGGACGACCGGCGCACCACCGAGCAGCCCGCGGCGGTGGCCACGCCCACGCCGGGCACCTACTACCTGCGCGCGCGCACGATCGACGCCGACGGCTTCGAAGGCCCGTTCGGCGCGACCCAGCGGGTCGAGGTGCCGCGTTCGAACTGGTGGCTGCTGATGCCGGCCGTGATGATGATCTTCCTGCTCTGACCATGGACCTGCCGCCCTTGCACCGTGCCTGGCCGCCCCTCGTGGCGCTGCTGGCCGCCGTGCTCGTGGCGGTGGTGTCGGGCTTCCGCGGCACATCCGACGCGCTCGACGACACCGTGCGCCGCCTCGCGGCCCGCGACAGTGCCTTCGAGGGCGTGCTGGTCGTCGACATCGACGACGTGTCCCTGCACAGCCTGCAGGAACGCCTGGGCCCCTGGCCGTACCGCCGCGACATCCACGCGCTGCTGCTCGACTACCTCCGCGACGCCGGCGCCCGGGCCATCGCGTTCGACGTGGTGTTCGACGAGGCGCGCGACGGCGACTCGCTGTTCGCGCAGTCGATCGCGAAGCGGTCGGACGTCGTGCTGGGCATGGCGGGGCTGCGGCAGGAGCTGGACCACCGGGCCGTGCCGGCGCCGCTGCGCGAGCGCCACGCGCTCGGGCCCGCCGGCGGCGAGGGGGCGGTGGGCTGGGCGGCGATGACCTGGCCGACGCCCACGCTGCTGGTCGGCCTGTCGCCGCCCGGCGCCCTCGGCATGATTTCGACGCCGCTGGAGGCGGACCGGCGCCTGCGCAAGGTGCCGCTGCTGCACGACGCCGAGGGGTACCGCCTGCCGTCGCTGCCGCTCGCGCTGTTCCTGATGCAGGCGCGCCCACCCTCCGGGGTGACCTCGTCGCCCGGCACCGTCACGGTCGGCGGCCACCAGTGGCCGGTGGACCGCGACGGGCGCGCCAGCGTGCTGCTGCCGGCCAACGCGAGGCAGGTGCCCACGCTCGTGTACCGGCCCGTCATCGAGGCCGCCCTGGGCGAGCGGGTGGACCACGACCTGCGCGAGGCCATCGCCGGCCGCACCGTGTTCGTCGGCAGTTCGGCCTTCCTCGGCGACGAGGTGCTGACCCCGCACGGCGTGTTGCCCGGCACCGCCGTGCTCGCGAACGTGTACGACGCCATGGCCCGGGGCGAGGTGGCCCGCACCGCGCCGTGGCCCGGCCTCGCCGGCCTGGTGGCGCTGGCCCTGCTGCCGCTGTTCGCGGGGCTCGTGCCCGGCCGGCCGCTGAACGGGGCGCGGCTCGCGGCGTGCCTCGCGGTTCCCCTGCTCATCGCCTTCACCGCCTTCGCGGCGCTGCGCTGGCTGCGCCTCGAAGTCTCGATGCTGCCGGCGCTCGTGGCCTGGGGCGTGCTGATGGCGTTGCATGCCGCGCGGCACGCGCGGGTGATGTCGCTGGCGAACCGCCGCCTCGCGGAAGACCGCCGCATCGCCGAGGCCGCCAACGCCGCGAAGAGCGAGTTCCTCGCGAACGTCAGCCACGAACTGCGCACGCCCCTCAACGCGGTGCTGGGCATGGCCGAGGTGCTGCTGCACACGCCGCTCACCGAGGAGCAGCGCCGCTACGTGACCATCTTCCAGCAGTCCGGCGAATCGCTCACCGCGCTGATCGACGACCTGCTGGACCTCTCGAAGATCGAGGCCAACCGCCTGCAGGTCGAGGCGCTGCCGTTTTCGCTGCGGCAGCTCGCCGGCGACGTGATGGCGCTGCTCGGGTCGCGCGCCCGGAACAAGGACGTGGTGCTGGAGCACCACGTGGACGCCGACGTGACCGACGCCGTGACGGGCGACGCGCGGCGGCTGACGCAGGTGCTCGTCAACCTGCTCGGCAACGCGGTGAAGTTCACCCACGAGGGGCGGGTGCACCTGCGGGTGACGCGCGGCGACGGGCAGCGCGTGGTCTTCGAGGTGAGCGACACCGGCATCGGCATCGCGCCCGCGAAGCTGCCGATGATCTTCGAGCCCTTCGTGCAGGCGGACCCCGGCATGGCACGCCGCTACGGCGGCACGGGCCTGGGCCTCGCGATCACGCGGCGCCTCGTCGAGCTGATGGGCGGGCACATCGACGTGCGCAGCAGGCCGGGCCTCGGGTCCACGTTCGTGTTCGACATCCTGCTGCCGCCGGCGCTCGCCGAGGCCGGTGCGGCGGCCGTGGTGCCGGAGGTGCAACCGGCCGACGGCGTGACCATCCTGCTGGCCGAGGACAACGACGTGAACATCACCGTGGTCGAGGCGATGCTGCAGCGCACGCCGCACACCATCCACGTCGCGGGCAACGGCGAGGTGGCGCTGAGCATGTACCGCCAGCGCAGCTACGGCCTCGTGCTGATGGACATCCAGATGCCCGGCATGGACGGCCTCACCGCCACGCGGGAACTGCGGCGCTTCGAATCGGACGCGGGCGTGGCCCGCACCGCGGTGGTGGCCCTGACCGCCAACGCGTTCGCGGAGGACGAGGCGGCGAGCCACGCGGCCGGCTGCGACGGGCACCTCGTGAAGCCGCTCGCGCGGCAGCGCCTGCTGGACATCATCGCCACGCACGGCCGGCCGGGGCCGGCGCGGGAACGGGTGAACTGACCGTCAGGTGGCGGCCAGTGCGTCCACCGGCGCGCATTCGGCCGAGCCGCAGCCGCGGATCTCCGAGCGGGGCAGCGCCGAGGGCATCATCACCTCGCCCGTCGAGAGGTCGTAGCCCACGCGGCGCAGGTGCAGCGCGAGCGCCGCGTCCATCGTCTGCGTGTGCTGCGTGAACCAGGTCGCCAGTTCACCGGCCATCTGGCGCACCACGCCGTGGGCCCCGGCCTGGCCGGCGAGTTCGCCTTCGTGCATCACGCGCAGCACCACCTCGTGCTGCGTCGAATGGCAGTTGCTCGACGCGAAGCGGGTGTCCCGCATCCAGCGGTCCTCCTGCGCGAAGTGCTGGGCCGTGTGGGCGATCAGGTCGGTCCAGGCGGCCGTGATCGTGGCGTCGGGGGCCCGCTGGACCGCGGCCAGGAGTTCGGCGAACTCCTGGTGCGTGTGATCCATCTCGGGCAGGTCGAGGGCCAGCGCGGCCGACCATTGCATCGCTTGCATCTTGAACTCCGCGTCGTTGGGGAGGAACAAGCTGGAGCGTGAAGGGTTGCCGCCGTGCTGTCCTTGATCCGGATCAGACCTGCACCAGATCCGCGGCGGCCTGGTGGGCGGCCTGCAACTGGCGCAGCGCATCCGGACCGGCCGGGGTCATCGGCGCGCGCACGCCCGGCTCCAGCTGGCCGAGCCGGGCCAGCATGCCCTTCAGCGGCCCCGGGCTGGGTTCGGCGAAGGCCGCGGCGATCATCGGCGCGAGGCCGTGGTGCAGCCGCCGGGCGTCCAGCCAGCGGCCCGCCGCCACCGCCTCGTGCAGCGCGACGAACGCGCGCGGGTGCAGGTGGGCGCTGGCCGCGATGGCGCCGCGGCCGCCCTGGCACAGCGTGGTGAAGATCTGGTGGTCGTCGCCGGCGAGCACGGCCAGGCGCCCGTCGGCGATCAGGGCCTGCGTCTTGCGCGCGTCGCCGCCACAGTCCTTCAGCGCCGCCACGTTCGGCAGCTGGGCGATCACGCGCAGCGTCGGGAGGGTCATCTCCACGCCGGTGCGGTACGGGATGTCGTAGACCACGAGCGGCTTCGGTGCGGTGGCGGCCACCTCGGCGAAGAAGTCCACGAGCCCGCGCTGCGACGGGCGCACGTAGGCGGGCGGGGCCACGAGGAAGCCCGCGAGCTCCTGGGCCTCGGCCCAGCGCCGGCAGTGGGCCGCCACCTCGCGCGGCGCGATGCCGCCCACGCCCATCACCAGCGGCACGCCGGGGCAGGCCGTGGCGACGGTGTCGAGCACCTTCGCCTTCTCCTGGTCGTCGAGCGTGGCGGGCTCGCCGGTGGTGCCGCACACGACGAAGCCGCGGATGCCGGCGAACGCGAGGTGGCGGGCGAGCGCGGCGAGCCGCGCGGTGTCGACGCGGCCGTCGGCCGTGAACGGGGTGACGAGCGGGACCCAGATGCCCGAAAAGATGTCTTGCATGAACTGTTCTCTCCACGAGACCGATGGAAGTCCGTGCGAGACGTTCGAGTGCGTGCCGGGAGGAGGGGGACGGTCAGCAGGTGCGGCCGGATCTCCGGGGATCGGTGTGCCTTCGCTCGTCTGCGAACGGCACAGCCGCTCCGGTCAGACGAGCTGCTGTTTTTTCGATTTGCGCGCGACCGCGGCCGGGCGGATGCCGGTCGGGTGGTCGGGGGTGGGACGTGCGCGCATGGGACGGGAGTCTAGCAAAGGCTCGGTCATCCGGGCGAACGCCGGGATCCACTGTGGCTCACGCGCATCGGCGGGCAGTGGGCCCCGGCGTTCGCCGGGGTGACGGTGATGTTCGAAACTACACGCTCAGCGAACCGAACTGCGAGTGCCCCTCGATCACCCGGATCAATGCACGCCGCAACCGCTGCGCATCGATGGGCTTCGTCAGGAAGTCGTTCATCCCCGCCGCCAGCGCCTCCTCGCGTTCGGACACCAGCGCCGCCGCCGTCAGCGCGATGATGGGCAGCGCCTCCGCGGAGTGGTGTTCGCGCAGCCGGCGCGCGGCCTCGTGGCCGCTCAGGTGCGGCATCTGCACGTCCATCAGCACCACGTCGAACGGGCGCCGCGCGTTCACGGCGCGTTCCACCGCGGCGATGGCCTCGTGGCCGTCGTGGGCCTGCACCACGTCGACACCCCATTGCTCGAGCGTCGACACGCCGATCAGCATGTTGACCGGGTTGTCCTCGACCAGCAGCACGTGGATGCCGGAGAGCCGCGCCACGTCCTGGGCCTCGTCGTCGGCGAGGGTGTCGGAGGCCTCGGTCTCGGGCATCGGCAGTTCGGCCCAGAAGCGGCTGCCCTCGCCGATGCGGCTGTCGACACCGATGCGCCCGCCCATCAGCTCGGCGAGTTCCTTGCAGATCGAGAGGCCGAGGCCCGTGCCGCCGAAGCGCCGCGTGGTGGACTCGTCGGCCTGCGTGAAGGGCTGGAACAGCCGGCGCTGCGTCTCGCCGTCGATGCCGGGGCCGGTGTCGGAGACGCTGAAGCGGATGAACCCGTCGCCCGCCGGCGCCGCCTCGATGCGCACATGGCCGCGTGCCGTGAACTTCAGGCCGTTGGTGATGTAGTTGCTGAGGATCTGCCGCAGGCGCAGCGGGTCGCCGCGCACCGTGGCCGGCAGCGACTCGTCGATGTGCAGCTGCAGCCCGAGCGAATGCGCGTGCGCGAGCGACTGGTAGGCGTGGTGCACGGCGGCGAGCAGCGCGCGCAGGTCGAACGGCACCGACTCGACGCTGAACTTGCCGGCCTCGATCTTCGAGAGGTCGAGGATGTCGGAGATGATGCCCGCGAGGCTCTGCGCGCTGTCGTGGATCTGCGCGAGGTACTGGTGGCGGCGGCGTTCGTCGATGCCCGGCTGCATCGCGAGGCGCGCGAGGCCCAGCAGGCCGTTCAGGGGCGTGCGGATCTCGTGGCTGGTGTTCGCGAGGAACGCGCTCTTCGCGCGGTTCGCCGCCTCGGCGCGGTCGCGGGCCTCGGCGAGGGCCTGGTCGATCTGGCGGCGTTCGGTGATGTCCTCGACGATCCAGATGGTGCCGTCCAGGCGCGGGTGCGGCGACGACACGGGCTGGGCCATCGCCCGGCCGACGAAGGTGCTGCCGTCGCGGCGGCGCATCACGCGCTCGAGTTCGAGCGGGCGGTCGGGCTGGCGTTCGGGGGGCGCCTCGCCGTGCAGCCACACCACCTGCTCGTCCTGGCCCACCAGCTCGGACGCCGGCCAGCCGAACATGCGCTCGAAGCGGTCGTTGACCTGCACGAAGCGGCCGCCGCGCGTGAGCGCGATGCCGATCAGTGCGTTCTGCAGCATCGCCTCGTGTTCCTGCTGCACGCGCTGGGACTCGGTGACGTCGCGGCCGTTGACCACCATGTAGACCCGCCCGTCGAGTTCGAAGCGCGCGGCCGACAGCAGCAGCGACACGGGCTGCCTCGCCTTCGTCACGAAGGTCACGGGCAGCTCGTGGATCTCGCCGTGGGTTTCGATGGCGTCGACGAGCGGCCGGCGCTCCTCGGGGTCGTACCAGATGCCGAGTTCGAGGGCCGACTGGCCCGCCACCTCGTCGTTCGTGTACCCGAAGATGCGCGAGAAGCTCTCGTTGACCATCAGGTAGCGGCTCGTGTCGAGTTCGCTCAGCGTGATGAAGTCGGGGCTCGTCGCGAACATGTGCGTGAGCATCACCTCCGAACGCCGCAGCGCGTTTTCGGTGGCGACCCGCGCGGTGATGTCGTGGTAGATCGACAGCGTGGCCGGGCCGTCCACCTCGTTGACACGCACGTCGGTGGCCTGGGCCGTCAGGCGGCGGCCGTCCTCCGAATGCAGCTGGAAGTCGGCGAGCTCCAGCGCGCTGCCCATCGGCATGTGCTCCAGCTCGGCCAGGCGGCGGGTCTGCAGTTCGCGCGACGGGCCGGCCGCGTAGCGCGGCAGCAGGCCCGTGCCCACGAGCTGCTCGGGCGTGGCGAAGCCGAACATGCGCGCGGCCGCTTCGTTGGCCACGAGCACGAGGCCGCCGCGGTGGATCAGCAGCGGGGTGGGGGAGCGGGCGAAGAGCTCCTTGTAGCGGCTCTCGCTCGCCCGCACGGCCTGCTGCGCGAGCAGCTCGGCGGTGATCTCCTTGCCCACGCCCCAGTAGCCGAGGAAGGTGCCTTCGGCATCGAAGCGGGGGCGCCCGCTGATCACGAACTGGCGCGTGCGGCCGTCGAGGTCGGTGCGCTGCATGCGCAGTTCGGAGAAGGGCCGGCGGGCCTCGATGGCCGCGCGCGCGGTGATGCGGTCGCGTTCGCTCAGGCCCAGGTCGAGTTCCCACGGGTGGGACCCGGCGGAACCCTGCGGCGGGCGCAGGAAACCGGGGGACAGGTCGTCGGGCACGTCGACGAGGCGCAGGTTCTGGTCGACCTCCCAGTACAGGTCGGCCGCGAGGGTGAGCAGGCCGCGGAAGCGCTGCTCGCGTTCGTCGGCCTGGCGCAGCGCATGCTGCAGCGTGCGGGCCATCAGCGCGGCGCCCACGACGGCGGTGGCGAGCAGCAGCAGGTGGGTCAGCAGGTGCTGCAGCGTGGTGTCGGGCGGCGTGGGCCCGAACGATTCCGCGGCCCACAGGCCCACCACGCCGAGCGCACAGGCCAGGGCCAGGTGGAGGCCGCTGCGCACGCCGGCGAGCACCGTGACGAGGCACACGAAAAGGCTCAGGTAGCCGAGGCTGGGCGTGTGCACGCCCTGCCCGGTGGACACCGCCGACAGCAGCGCCACGCCGGCCGCCCACCACGCGGCGTTGCGCACCACCTTGCCGATGGGCTGGGTGGCCAGCTGGCGGATGGCCCACAGGAACACGATGCCGAGCCAGATGCAGGCGACCACCAGCACGTCCTGCCAGGCGGCAGTGACGTGAAGGGGCACGACGGCGTAGAGGAGCGCGTTGCCGATCGCGATGAGCGCGGCGGCGCCGAAGTAGAACCGTCCGACGTTCCGGCCGGAACCGAGCCGGGCACGGGCGGCCGGCTTCGGTGCCACGGGGTCTTGGCGGAAGGTCATGCGGCGGGGTGGAGCGGCGTGGGTGACACGTTGAAGCGGGTGTGCCTCAGTGTGTCATCGCCACCACCGTCACGCGCAGTCTCGTTTTCCCGCGCGTTCCGCCTGTCAGACCGTGCTGCGTGCGGAATTCAGCAGATCGCGCGTTTCCATCGCCACGCGGCGGGCCGCCGTGGCGAAATCGTCGCCCGCGGACGCGTAGAGCACGGCCCGCGAGGAGTTGACGACGATGGGGGCGTCGGGACGCCAGCCGGCCTTCACGGTGGCCACGGCGTCGCCGCCCTGCGCGCCGACGCCGGGGATCAGCAGCGGCAGCGTGGGGGCGAGCTGGCGCACGCGTTCGATCTCGGCGGGGAACGTGGCCCCCACGACGAGGCCCAGCTGGCCGTTGCGGTTCCAGTCGGTTTGCGCCAGCCGGGCGAGGTGCTCGAACAGGCGCGGCTGGCCGTCCACGTCGGCGAGGCGCTGGAACTGCCAGTCGCTGCCGCCCGGGTTGGACGTGCGGCACAGTACGATCACGCCCTTGCCGGGGTAGCGCAGGTACGGCTCGATCGAGTCGAAGCCCATGAAGGGCGACACGGTGACCGCGTCGGCCTGGTAGCGCTCGAAGGCCTCGCGGGCGTATTGCTCGGCCGTGGAGCCGATGTCGCCGCGCTTGGCGTCGAGGATCACCGGCACCTCGGGGGCCACGCGGCGGATGTGCGCCATCAGCAGCTCGAGCTGGTCTTCCGCGCGGTGCGCGGCGAAGTACGCGATCTGCGGCTTGAACGCGATCACGAGGTCCTTCGTCGCGTCGACGATGCGGGCGCAGAAGTCGAAGATGCGCGCGGGTTCGCCGCGCATCGTGCCCGGGAACTTCGAGGGTTCCGGGTCGAGGCCGACGCACAGCATCGACTGGTTCTTGCGCTCGGCGCGCTGGAGCTGGGCGAGGAAGTCCATGGGGTGATGCCCCCTCAGATCTTGCGGGCGAGCGCGGCGGCCTGGCCCGTGTAGGTGGCCGGGGTCATGGCCAGCAGGCGCTGCTTTTCCGCCTCGGGCAGCGACAGGCCGGCGATGAAGCCCTGCATCAACTCGCGCGTCATCGGCTGGCCGCGCGTGAACTTCTTGAGCTGCTCGTACGGCTCGGGCAGGCCGAAGCGGCGCATCACGGTCTGGATGGGTTCGGCGAGCACTTCCCACGCGCCGTCGAGGTCGTCGGACAGGGCCGCTTCGTTCAGCTGCAGCTTGTCGAGGCCGCGCAGCAGCGAGTCGTAGCCGAGCAGCGCGTAGCCGAGGCCCACGCCCATGTTGCGCAGCACCGTGCTGTCGGTCAGGTCACGCTGCCAGCGGCTGATGGGGAGCTTCTGGCTCAGGTGGGTGAGCAGCGCGTTGGCCAGGCCGAAGTTGCCTTCGGCGTTCTCGAAGTCGATCGGGTTGACCTTGTGCGGCATCGTGGACGAGCCCACTTCGCCTTCCTTCGTCTTCTGCTTGAAGAAGCCGAGGCTGATGTAGCCCCACACGTCGCGCGACCAGTCGATCAGGATGGTGTTCGTGCGGGTGACCGCGTCGAACAGCTCGGCCATGTAGTCGTGCGGTTCGATCTGGATGGTGTACGGGTTGAAGGTCAGGCCCAGCTGCTTCTCGATCACGCGCTGGCTGAAGGCTTCCCAGTCGTGGTCGGGGTAGGCCGACAGGTGGGCGTTGTAGTTGCCGACCGCGCCGTTCATCTTCGCGAGCAGCTTGACGCCGGCGATGCGCTCGCGGGCGTTCTTCAGGCGCGCGACCACGTTGGCCACTTCCTTGCCCACGGTGGTGGGGCTGGCCGTCTGGCCGTGCGTGCGGCTCAGCATGGGCACGGCGGCGAAGTCGTGGGCGAGCTGGGTCAGCTTCGCGATGATCCTGTCGACCGCCGGCAGGATCACGTCCTGGCGCGCGGCCTTGAGCATCAGGCCGTGGCTGGTGTTGTTGATGTCCTCGCTGGTGCAGGCGAAGTGCACGAACTCGCCGGTCTTCTTCAGCTCGGCGTTGCTCTCGAAGCGGTCTTTCAGCCAGTACTCCACGGCCTTGACGTCGTGGTTGGTGGTCTTCTCGATGTCCTTGATGGCCTGGGCGTCGGCTTCGGAGAAGCGCGTCACGAGGCCGCGCAGCAGGCCGCGGGCGGCTTCCGACAGCGGCTTGAATTCGCTGAAGCCGGCGTCGGACAGGGCGATGAACCATTCGATCTCGACCTGCACGCGGCGGTGCATCAGGCCGAATTCGCTCAGGAGGGGGCGCAGCGCGGCGACCTTCGAAGCGTAGCGGCCGTCGAGGGGCGACAGGGCGGAGAGGGCGGAGAGGTTCATGGCGGAGGCGACCGGGGGGGACACGGTCGCGGCAAGGGTGGAGAGGGTGCCTCCGCTGCGATGGCGGGAGCAAACCGGGATTTTAAGGGCGCGCGGGTGCCCTGGCGCGCGGCTGGCACTTTTTGTGCTCTACCGGCGGGTGCCCTACAGTGGCAGCCTGTTTCCCGGATCGACACCATGAGCAACGTCCACCACATCACCCATCCCCTGATCCAGCACAAGCTCACGCTGATGCGCCAGAAGGACCGCAGCACCAGCGGCTTCCGCCGCCTGCTCGGCGAGATCAGCATGCTGATGGCCTACGAGGTCACGCGGGAGATGCCCACCCAGCTGATCGACATCGAGACCCCGCTCGAGCCCATGAAGAGCCCCGTCATCGACGGCAAGAAGACCGTGTTCGTGAGCATCATGCGCGCGGGCGACGGCTTCCTCGACGGCATGCTGAGCATCGTGCCCGGCGCGCGCGTGGGCCACGTGGGCCTCTACCGCGACCCGAACACGCTCCAGGCCGTCGAGTACTACTTCAAGATGCCCCAGGGCATGGACGAGCGCGAGGCGATCGTGCTCGACCCGATGCTCGCCACCGGCAACTCCGCCATCGCCGCCGTGACGCGGCTGAAGGCCACGAACCCGAAGTCCATCCGCTTCGTGTGCCTGCTGGCGGCGCCCGAGGGCCTCGCGAAGTTCGTCGCGGCCCACCCGGACGTGCCGGTCTACACCGCTGCCATCGACCGCGGGCTGAACGAACACGGCTACATCGTGCCGGGGCTCGGCGACGCGGGCGACCGCATCTTCGGGACGAAGTGACCCCCATGGCCGACGCCGACCGCACCTTCTGCCTGCGCCAGGTCACGCTGCCCGACGGTCGCACCGGCCAGAACGTGTTCGTCGACGCCGGCCGCATCGAAGCGGTGGGGCCGGCGCTGGCCGTGCCCGCCGGCACCCCGGAGATCGACGGCGGCGGCTGGCTGCTGTCGCCCCCGTTCGTCGACGCCCATTTCCACATGGACGCCACGCTCAGCCACGGCCTGCCGCGGGTCAACGCCAGCGGCACGCTGCTGGAGGGCATCGCGCTGTGGGGTGAACTCAAGCCGCTGCTGACCCAGGAGGCGCTCGTCGAACGGGCGCTCGCGTACTGCGACTGGGCGGTGGCCAAGGGCCTGCTGGCCATCCGCACGCACGTGGACGTGTGCGACGACCGGCTGCTCGCCGTCGAGGCGCTGCTGCACGTCAAGCGTTCCGTGGCGCCGTACCTCGACCTGCAGCTGGTCGCGTTCCCGCAGGACGGTGTGCTGCGCTCGCCGAACGCGCTCGCCAACCTGAAGCGGGCGCTGGACCTGGGCGTGGACGTGGTGGGGGGCATCCCGCACTTCGAGCGCACGATGGCCCAGGGCGCCGACAGCGTGCGCGTGCTGTGCGAGCTGGCGGCCGAACGCGGCCTGCCGGTCGACATGCACTGCGACGAGACCGACGACCCGATGTCGCGCCACATCGAAGCGCTGGCCGCCGAGACGGTGCGGCTCGGGCTGCAGGGCCGGGTCACCGGCTCGCACCTGACGTCCATGCACTCGATGGACAACTACTACGTCAGCAAGCTGATCCCGCTGATCGCCGAGGCACGCGTGCATGCGGTGGCCAACCCGCTGATCAACATCACGCTGCAGGGCCGGCACGACACCTACCCGAAGCGCCGCGGCATGACGCGGGTGCCCGAGCTGATGGCCGCCGGCGTCAACGTGGGCTTCGGCCACGACTGCGTGATGGACCCTTGGTATTCGCTCGGCTCGGGCGACATGCTGGAGGTGGCCCACATGGGCCTGCACGTGGCGCAGATGACCTCGCAGGCGCAGATGCGCGCCTGCTTCGACGCTGTCACCCGCAACAACGCGGCGGTGCTGGGGCTCGACGGCTACGGCCTCGCGCCCGGCAACCGGGCCGACATGGTGCTGCTGCAGGCTCGGGACCCGGCCGAGGCCATCCGGCTGCGGGCCACGCGGCTGCTGGTGGTGCGGGGGGGCCGGGTGGTGGCGCGGTCGGCGCCGGCCACGGCCACGCTGGACCTGCCGGGGCGGCCCGCGTCGGTCGACTGGGTGCTGCGCCGCTGACCCGGCGTCAGAGCCGGGACTGGGCGGCGTCCCGGAAGAACTGGACGCGCTCGGCGTCGTCCGGGTGGGACGCGATGGCCAGGCCCATCCAGCGCGGCGTGGCTTCCGAGGCAGGCTCGGCCGTGGCACGCGCGGCCAGCTTCTCGAAGAAGGTGACCATCACGAGCGGCGAGATCTTGCTGGCCTTCAGCACCCGCACGCTCGTGGCGTCGGCCTCGCGTTCGGCATCGCGCGAGTAGGCGGCCTGGCCCAGCATCACCGGTGCCGCGGCCACCACGCCGCTGAAGTCTCCCAGCACCCAGCCCGCCAGCACCCCCAGCACGCTGGTCTGCACGAAGAGCCGCATCCCGTGGCGGGCCTCGACGTGGCCCAGTTCGTGGGCCATGACCCCGAGCACCGCGTCCTCGTGGCCGTCGAGCAGCTCGACCAGTTCGTCGGTGATGACGATGGTGCCGCCGGGCAGTGCGAAGGCGTTCGGGCCCATGGCCGGGTCGCGCGACTTGCGGAACAGCAGCTCGTGCCGCGGCGGCGGCAGGTCGCCCCACGCCTGGCGCACCACGCCGGCGAACGCGAGCCGCAGCCGGGCCTGGCGCGCCTCGGCGAGTTCGCTCGGGGCGAGGTCGTCGGCCTCCACGGACTTCAACGCGGCGTCGCCCAGTGCCCGGTCGACCTCGACGGGCACCATCGCGACGAGCGTGCGGGCGGCCCAGGGCAGGGCCCAGACGTACAGTGAGGTGCCGAGCGCCACCGTGCAGGCCAGCGTGGCGATGAACAGTGCGGTCCAGGCCCACACCGGGTTCGCCCGCGGCACGAGGCGGCGGCGCAGGCCGGCGGCCGTGGCCCAGCGGTCCCAGGCGGCCCCGTCGGGGCAGTACAACACCCCGCCGTCGCGCAGCGGCAGCGACCGGCCCCCGTCGGTGGTGCGTTCCGGCGCGAGCAGGTCGTCGAGCGCCAGGCTGCGCGCGAGCCCCTTCCCGGCCACCAGCAGGCGTTCCTGCCCCATGCGCAGCGTTGCCGGCAACGGGCGGGCGCCCTTGCCTTCGCGGAAGTCGATGGGCAGGTCCAGATTCATCGGAATGAGGGGGTGGGGAAGTGCATGGTTCTTGCTGTCCGAAACTCTATCATCGGCTCCAGGATGTGAGATTGGTCACACCCGCCTTCGCTAGAATCCGCCGGATTGAGGGAAAACCCACAACCATGAAACTCATCGGTTCGCTCACCAGTCCCTACGTCCGCAAGGTCCGCGTCGTGATGGCGGAGAAAAAGCTCGACTACCAGCTCGAGCTGGAGGACGTGTGGTCCAACGACTCGATCCTGAAGTCCAACCCGCTCGGCAAGGTGCCGTGCCTGGTGATGGACGGTGCCGAGGCGGTCTTCGATTCGCGCGTGATCGTCGAGTACGTGGACACCCTGTCCCCCGTCGGCCGCCTCATCCCCGAACGCGGGCGCGAGCGCACCGAGGTGCGCACCTGGGAGGCGCTGGGCGACGGGGTCATCGACGCGCTGATCCTGGCGCGTCTGGAACGCACCTGGGCCGGACGCACCGCCGAGCAGCGCAGCGAGGCCTGGGCCGAGCGGCAGATGGTCAAGGTGCATGCGTCGCTGGCCGCCATGAGCCAGGGCCTCGCCGAAAAGCCCTTCTGCACCGGGATCCACTTCTCCCTGGCCGACGTGGCCGTGGGCTGCGCGCTGGGTTACCTCGACTTCCGGTTCCCGGAGATCGCCTGGCGCGACCAGTACGCCAACCTCGCGAAGCTGAGCGCCAAGCTGGCGTTGCGGCAGAGTTTCATCGACACGGCGCCGCCGCAGTGAGGGTCATCCCGGCGAACGCCGGGATCCACCGCACCCGCGGCGCGCCAGCGGGCGGTGGGCCCCGATGTTCATCGGGGTGACAGCGCTCAGGCGAGGCTCAGCCCACCCGCCCGCAAGTCGAACTGCAGCTTGTGATACACCCGGCGGATGCCACAGGCCACCGTGTGCACGCTCGCGTGCCACTGCTGGGCGATCTCGTCGATCAGGTAGCCCTGGGCCAGCCGGCTCAGGATCTCGCGTTCGGTGCCGGTGAGCTCGAACGGCCCCGTGGGCGTCGTGCCCCCGGCCGAGGCGTGGCGGTCGAAGTGGTTCAGCAGCTGCCGCGCGATCATGGGCGACATGGGCGATTCGCCGCGGGCGAGTTGCTCCAGCGTGGCGATCAGCAACTCGGGCGAACGGGAATGCACCCAGTACCCGTCGGCGCCGGCCCGCAGGGCCTCGAGCAGCAGGCCGTCGTCGTGCGAGACCATGCTGACCAGCACGTGCGGCCGGGCCGGTCGCTGCGGGCGCGCCGGCTGGCGCAGTTCCTTCAACAGCCCGGTGACCTCGCCGTCCTGCACGCGCAGGTCGGCCATCAGGATGTCGGGGCGGCAGGTCTTGAGCAGGGCGCGGGTGTCGGCGACGGTGTGCGTCAGGCCGAGCACCTCGAAGCGGCCGGTCGCCTGGATGAGGGATCGCAGGTGCGGGCTGGCTTCATGGTCGCGTTGCAGCAGAACGAGGGACGGCATGTTGGCGGGCAGGACAGCAGGTACGGCAAGCCATGGAGGCTTAACGAATTCTTGACGACTTCCCGCGTGCATGCATCCCCGCGAACAAAGGGCCACCCACCTGGGGTGGGCCCTGATCAGAAGGCTGCGAGGGCCTCCTCCGGCGCCATCGCGAAGCTGTCGGCCCGGGCCATGGGCCAGTAGACCTGGAACACGCGGCTGGGCAGTTCGCCGCCCAGCAGCACGCCGGGCCGCAGGAACGGGAGCATGTTCGCGAGCAGCTTCACCTCGTGGTCGCTGGTGCGGCGCACGATGTGCGACGCGGTGATCTGCCCCGGGTGGGTCAGGCCCGCGGCCTGCACCAGCTCCTGCAGCGCCTTCAGCGTGTTTTCGTGGAACCGGTACACCCGCTCGGCCTTCGTGGGCACGACGATGGCTTTCTCGCGGCGGGCGTCCTGCGTGGCGACCCCCGTGGGGCAGTTGCCGGTGTGGCAGGTCTGGGCCTGGATGCAGCCGAGCGCGAACATGAAGCCGCGTGCTGCATTGCACCAGTCGGCCCCGAGCGCCATCATGCGGGCGATGTCGAAGGCGCTGACGACCTTGCCCGCGCAGCCGAGCTTGATCTTCGGCCGCAGGTTCAGGCCCACGAGCGTGTTGTGCACGAGCAGCAGGCCTTCCTGGAGCGGCGCGCCCATGTGGTCGATGAACTCGAGCGGGGCTGCGCCGGTGCCGCCCTCGGCGCCGTCGATCACGATGAAGTCGGGCGTGATGCCGGTCTCGACCATGGCCTTCGCGATCGCGAACCACTCCCACGGGTGGCCGATGCACAGCTTGAAGCCGGTGGGCTTGCCACCCGACAGTTCGCGCAGCTGCGCGATGAACTTCATCATGCCGATGGGCGTGTCGAACGCGGTGTGGCGCGACGGGGAGACGCAGTCGACCCCGATGGGCACGCCGCGGGCCGCCGCCACCTCGGCGGTGACCTTGGCGCCCGGCAGCAGGCCGCCGTGGCCGGGTTTGGCGCCCTGGCTCAGCTTGAGCTCGATCATGCGCACCTGCGGGTCGCGGGCGTTCGCGGCGAAACGCTCGGGGTCGAAGCGGCCCTCGGCGTCGCGGCAGCCGAAGTAGCCGGAGCCGATCTCCCAGATCAGGTCACCGCCGTGCTGGCGGTGGAAGCTGCTGATCGAGCCCTCGCCGGTGTCGTGCGCGAACCCGCCGCGCTTCGCGCCCGCGTTCAGCGCGAGGATCGCGTTGCCCGACAGCGCGCCGTAGCTCATCGCCGAGATGTTGAAGATGCTGGCCGAGTAGGGCTGTTCGCGGCCCTCGCCGATGGTGATGCGGAAGTCGTGGCCGGGCAGTTCGGTGGGGGTCAGCGAATGGTTGATCCATTCGTACCCCTGCAGCGAGACGTCGATCTGGGTGCCGAACGGCCGCTTGTCCGAGTCGCCCTTGGCGCGCTGGTACACGAGCGAGCGCTGGTGGCGCGAGAACGGCGCGGCGTCGTGGTCGCCTTCGATGAAGTACTGCCGGATCTCGGGGCGGACGAACTCGAGCAGGAAACGCAGGTGCCCGATGACCGGGTAGTTGCGGAGGATGGAGTGGCGTGTCTGGCGGGTGTCGCGCACGCCCAGCGCCGTGAGGGCGAGGAACACCAGCGCGGCGAAGCCGCCGATGCCGAAGGCCACCCAGGTGAACAGCGAGAGGAGCGCGCCGACCGCGGAGAGCAGCCAGACGGCGTAGCGGATGGGGAACTGCTCGTTCAGTCGCTGGAGCCAGAGGAACATGATGACCATCTCCTTGTTCGGGAGATGGTAGCCGCACCGGATGTCGGGGCCCGGTGCGGCTTGCCGGGCGTTACTTCGCGGGGGCGCTGGCGGCCTTCGCAGCCTTCTCGGCCTTCTTCTCGGCGCTGGTCTTCTTCTTGGGCTTCGGCGGCAGCTGGTCGGACGTGGGCATGCGCTCGCCGCTGATGTTCTGGTCCTTCATGCGCTCGGACGCCGGGGGCACCTGGGCCTTCACCTCGGCGCGGGTGGGCGACGACGCCGCGGTCTGGGCCAGCAGCGGCTGGGCAGCGAAAGCACCGAGAACGAGCGCGGAAACAACAACGAGTCGTTTGGTCATGGGATGTCTTCCTTGGGTTGTGTAGAGCCGGATGGCGGGACGCGCGCGAAGGGTGTCACGACAGGCGGCGACCCATTTGAACCGTGGTTTCGCGTCGGGCGCAAGCCCCGCAAGACCACTGTTGATTTTGGGCAACTCGACCTTGTGCTGTCCCTTCAGAGACACAAACGCGCAACAGCCAGTGGCAGTTGACGTGCCTGCACGATGCCGCTGTGCTGCCGTGCGCCGAAGATGCGGCGCAGCACCGGACTCTCTGCCGGTTGCAGGCTGAAGCAGAAGACCCGCACGCCCGAACGCCTCGCTTCGCGCACGGCCTGGCGGGCGTCCTCGGCGAGGTAGTGGGGTTCGAACACGTCGATGTCGTGCGGCTCGCCGTCGGTGATCAGCACGAGGTGGCGCGCACGTGAGGCCGTGTGTTCGAGCAGCGCGCGCGTGCCGTGCCGGATGGCTGCGCCGAGCCGCGTCGACCAGCGGCTGCGCAGGCCCGCGAGGCGCGCGGCGCACCGCGCATCCATCGGGTCGCCGAAGTCCTTGACCCGCTCCACGTGCACCGACGCGCGGCCGTCTGAACAGAAGGCCTGGATGGCGCAGCCGTGGCCCGCGTGTGCGAGCGCCTCGCCACACAGGCGCGCGGCGTCGCGGGCGGTCTGCAGCAAACTGGGGGCCCCGGGCTGCGGCGAGTCGGCGCTCGACGCCGAGGTGTCGACCATCAGCAGCACGTCGGCCGGCCGGCGTTGGGGAAGGGCACGCGTGTGGACACGCGGGTCGAACTCGTTGCCGGCGGCGTGGCCCGTCCAGGAGCGCACCAGCGCCTCCAGGTCGAGGCCGTCGCCGTCGGGCTGGTGGCGCAGGCGGCGGCGGGCGGGCCCGTGGCGGTGCTTGAGCGCGTCGCCGAGCCGGCGGCGCAGGGTGTCGGTGTGGTCCGGGACGGGCGGGACCATGGCCACCGACGGGGCGACACGCTCGACCACGGTGGCCCAGTCGGGCCGATGGCAGGCGATGCGGCGGTCCCACTCGGGGTAGTGCCGGATGCGTTCGGCGCACGGTGCGGCCATCACCGTGGCGGCACGGTCCGCGCCCGCACCGCCACCGTCCTCGGGCGCCCGGGCCTCCGGCGGTTCGTCCGCGGCCCAGAGCCACTGGTTGTCGTCGCGGTAGCCGGCCGGGGGACGGTACGTGCGCGCGTTGAGCGGCAGGCGCATCTGGCCCAGGTCGTTGCCGAGCAGCGACGCCGCCTGGCGCACCGCCTCGAACTGCCGCAGCGCGAGCACCTGCTGGCCGTTGTCGAGGAACATCAGCCGGCGGCCCTTCTCGACCCAGGGGTGCGGGTCCACGTAGCGTTCGTCGGCGAGGGCCCGCGCGAGCCGGTGCATCAGCGCCTCGGCGCCGGCGCCGTCGGCGGGCGAGGCCGTGTGCAGCGACGCCCACAGGCGCCGCAGGCCGGGCAGCTCGCGGCCCGCGAGCCATTCGATGCGGGCGTCCTCCAGCAGGCCCGCGAGCGCGCGCGAGGTGGGGCGCAGTGCGCCCATGGTCGCACCGGGACGCGAGTACACGAGGTGCGCACCCGCATGGGCGGCCGCGGCGAGCACGCGGTCGTCCGACGGGTGGCCGATCGGCAGGTGCAGGCCGGCCGGGCTCAGGAACGGCGTGTCCGCGGCGGGGACGCTGTGCAGGGGCGGCGCGATGTTCCACAGCGTGCGCAGCCAGGCCTGGAGCATCGCGGTCGTGGGCATCGCGGGGTCTCGCTCAGAACGTGGCGTCCACCGCGGCCGACAGCGCCTGCTGCAGCTCGGGATCGTCGGTGAGGGGGGTCACGACCGCCATGCGGCAGGCCGCCCGGGGCGCGATGCCGCGGCGGATCAGCGACGCCGCGCGCACCAGCATGCGGGTCGACGCCCCGTCCTCCAGCCCGTGCTGCCGCAGCCGCCGCGTGCGCACGCCCAGCGCGACCAGGCTCGACGCCAGCTCGGGGCTCGCGCCCGACTCGTGCGCCACCACCGCGACCTCGGTCTCGGCGGGCGGGTGGTCGAAGCGCAGCGCGCAGAAGCGCTGCAGCGTGGCCGGCTTCAGGCCCTGCGCGTGCAGGTCGGGGTTGTACGACACGACGAGCGCGAAGTCCGGGTGTGCGTGCAGCAGCTCGTTCAGCGGGGCGATGGGCAGCACGCGGCGGGTGTCGGTGAGCGGGTGGATCACGACGGTGGTGTCGGGCCGGGCCTCGATCAGTTCGTCGAGGTAGCAGATCGCGCCGCCCCGCGCGGCCGCCGTGAGCGGGCCGTCCTGCCAGCGCGTGCCGCCGCCGTCGATCAGCCAGCGGCCCACGAGGTCGGCCGCGCCCAGGTCCTCGTTGCAGGCCACGGTCACGAGGGGCTTCCCGAGCCGCCAGGCCATGTGTTCGACGAAGCGGGTCTTGCCGCAGCCAGTGGGGCCCTTGAGCAGCATGGGCAGCCGCTCGGCGTACGCGGCCTCGAAGGCCGTGCATTCGTCGCCGCTCGGCGCGTAGTACGGCTCGGTGGCGATGCGCCACGCGTCCATCGTGCGGGCGGCGTTCAACGGTGGCCGGTGGTGGTGGCGTTGGGGATGCCGTCGATGGGCGCCTCGTCGGTGCCCACCGTCGAGCGCGTGAACGACTCGACCTTCGCGCGCGTGCCCTCGGGGTCGTTGACCCACTGCGCGTAGAAGTCGTACGGGCATGCGGCCACGCCCTTGTCGCCCTCGCGGGAGTTGATGAGGCCGGTGTAGCCGCGGTGCACGAGCTTGAAGAGGTGGTTCTCCGACTGGCCGTTCTTGCGGAAGTCGCGGATCAGGCCCTTGCTGAGCGCGGCGTACTGGATGCCCATCTCCTCCTCGCCACACTCGCCGAGCGTGCGTCCGTCGAAGCCGATCAGCGCGGAGTGCCCGAAGTACGAGTAGACGCCGTCGAAGCCGGCCGCGTTCGCGACCGCCACGTACACGTTGTTCGCGAAGGCCATCGCCTTGCTGATCAGGATCTGCTGCTCCTTGGCCGGGTACATGTAGCCCTGGCAGCGGATGATCAGTTCGGCGCCCTTCATCGCGCAGTCGCGCCAGATCTCGGGGTAGTTGCCGTCGTCGCAGATGATCAGGCTCACCTTCAGGCCCTTCGGGCCGTCGCTCACGTACGTGCAGTTGCCCGGGTACCAGCCCTCGATGGGCACCCACGGCATGATCTTGCGGTACTTCTGAACGATCTCGCCCTGGTCGTTCATCAGGATGAGCGTGTTGTACGGCGCCTTGTGCGGGTGTTCCTCGTGGCGTTCCCCGGTGAGCGAGAACACGCCCCACACCTTCGCCTGGCGGCAGGCCTCGGCGAAGATCTCGGTCTCGGCGCCGGGCACGGTGGCCGCGTTCTCGTACATCTCGGCGCTGTCGTACATGATCCCGTGGGTGCTGTACTCCGGCAACACGACGAGGTCGAGGCCGGGCAGCCCCTGCTTCATGCCCACCACCATCTTCGCGATGGCCCGGGCGTTGTCGAGCACCTCCGCGCGGGTGTGCAGCCGCGGCATCTTGTAGTTCACCACGGCGACGCCGACGGTGTCCTTGCTGCTGGAAATGTCGCCGTGGATCATGGTGGGTTCGTCTCGGTGGCTGGGTTGAGCCCATTGTGGAAATGGGCCCCGCACCGGCGAATACGTCGAACGACGTACGGTCGCCACGTCGGTCCGATGACAGTTTCTGGTCAATAGAAGTTTTCAATCGACCATATTGTCCTAATGCACAGACAATATCGCTGGGCGATTCTAAGATTCAGTTCGTCCCGTTCACCTACAAACCCAGAGGAAGCAAGTCATGTCGCTGATCAACACCGAAATCAAACCGTTCAACGCCGTCGCGTACCACAAGGAAAAGTTCGTTCCGGTGACGCAGGACACCCTGAAGGGCAAGTGGTCCGTGGTCGTGTTCTACCCGGCCGACTTCACCTTCGTCTGCCCGACCGAGCTGGAAGACCTGGCCGACAACTACGCCGAATTCCAGAAGCTGGGCGTGGAAATCTACGGCGTGTCGACCGACACCCACTTCGCCCACAAGGCTTGGCACGACACGTCGGACGCCATCAAGAAGGTCAACTACCCGCTCGTCGGCGACCCGACCCTGACGCTGTCGCGCAACTTCGAAGTGCTGATCGAAGAAGAAGGCCTGGCCCTGCGCGGCACCTTCGTGATCAACCCCGAAGGGCAGATCAAGCTGTGCGAAATCCATGACAACGGCATCGGCCGTGACGCCAAGGAACTGCTGCGCAAGGTCAAGGCCGCCCAGTACGTGGCCTCGCACCCGGGCGAAGTCTGCCCGGCCAAGTGGACCGAAGGCGCGAAGACGCTGACCCCGTCGCTCGACCTCGTCGGCAAGATCTAAGCAGCCAGACCCGTTCCCGGAGGCCCCTCCGGGACGGACCCACCCCCGGCCGCCCACAAGGCGGCGGGGGTTCCCCGAAGTACCGCAAGACACGACGACACAAAGGAGCCCGCGATGTTGGACGACACCCTGCAATCCCAGTTGAAGACCTACCTCGAGCGCGTGACGCAGCCGTTCGAGATCGTCGCGTCGCTGGACGACGGCGAGTCCTCGCGCGAGATGCTCGCCCTGCTGAAGCAGGTGGCCTCCCTGTCGGCCCACATCACGCTCAAGACCGACGGCACCGACGCGCGCCGCCCGTCCTTCAGCCTGAACCGCACCGGTTCCGACATGAAGCTGCGTTTCGCCGCCATTCCCCTCGGCCATGAATTCACCTCGCTGGTGCTGGCCCTGCTGTGGGTGGGCGGCCATCCGCCGAAGGTCGAGGCCGAGACCATCGAACAGATCAAGCACCTCGAAGGCCAATTCGACTTCGAGGTCTACATGTCCCTCACGTGCCACAACTGCCCGGACGTGGTCCAGGCGCTGAGCCTGATGGCCGTGCTCAACCCGAACATCAGCGCCGTCGTGATCGACGGCGGCCTGTACCAGAAGGAAGTGGAAGACCGCCAGATCATGGCCGTCCCCATGGTGTTCCTGAACGGCGAACACTTCGGCCAGGGCCGCATGAGCGTGGAAGAGATCGTCGCCAAGCTCGACACGAACGCGGGTGCCCGAGACGCCGCCAAGCTGAACGCCCGCGACCCGTTCGACGTGCTGATCGTCGGCGGCGGCCCCGCCGGCGCGGCCGCGGCCGTGTACGCCGCGCGCAAGGGCATCCGCACCGGGGTCGTGGCCGAACGTTTCGGCGGCCAGGTGCTGGACACGCTCGCCATCGAGAACTTCGTGTCGGTGCTGGCCACCGAGGGCCCGCAGTTCGCCGCGGCGCTCGAGCAGCACACGAAACACTACGACGTCGACATCATGAACCTGCAGCGGGCCGACAAGCTCGTGGCCGGCGGTGACCTGATCGAGGTCCACACCGAAGGCGGCGGCGTGCTGAAGTCGAAGTCGGTGATCCTGTCGACGGGCGCCCGCTGGCGCGAGGTCAACGTGCCCGGCGAGAAGCAGTACCGCAACGCCGGCGTCGCCTACTGCCCGCACTGCGACGGCCCGCTCTTCAAGGGCAAGAAGGTCGCCGTGATCGGGGGTGGCAACTCGGGTGTCGAGGCCGCGATCGACCTGGCCGGCATCGTCGAGCACGTGACGCTGTTCGAGTTCGCCGACCAGCTGCGCGCCGACGCCGTGCTGGTGAAGAAGCTGCGCAGCCTGCCGAACGTCGTGATCCACACGAACGCCCAGACCACGGAGATCACCGGTGACGGGTCCAAGGTCAACGGCATCGCGTGGACCGACCGCGTGAGCGGCACGTCGACGCAGACCGCGCTCGAAGGCGTGTTCGTGCAGATCGGCCTCGTGCCGAACACCGAGTGGCTCAAGGGCACGGTGGAGCTGTCGCGCCACGGCGAGATCGTGGTGGACGCCAAGGGCGCCACGTCGATCCCCGGCGTGTTCGCCGCCGGCGACGTGACCACGGTGCCGTACAAGCAGATCATCATCGCCGCGGGCGATGGTGCGAAGGCGGCCCTGGGGGCGTTCGACCACCTGATCCGCACGTCGGCGCCGGCCTGACCGGCTGCGCGCCGACCGATCGAGGGACGGCTGCGGCCGTCCCTTTTTTCATTCAGCCGCCGTTCAGTCCCAGGTGGGGTCCTGGCCCCGGGCCTGGGCGATGTTCACCTTGCGCGCCACCAGCTGCGCGCAGTGCCGCAGGTTCACGAGGTCGCGGTCGCGCAGGTGGCGGTTCGGCGCCATGCTGAAGCAGCACAGCGTGCCGTAGACGCTGCCGTCGGGCAGGCGGATGGGCGTGCTCAGGTGCCCGCCCACGGGGAACGGCGTGGGCGGCAGGCCGGGCACCGTGGCGGCGTCCTGCACGAGCTCGGCGAGGCGGCCGTCGACCACGCGCTGGCAGTACGACTCCTCGAGCGGGTCGGAGCCACCCACCGGCACGGTGGGCGCATCGGGTGCGCTGTCGACGAAGCGGAACACCCGCTGGCCGTCGGCGAACTCGGAGACGAACACCACGTCCATGCGCAGCTGCTCGCGCAACAGGCGCAGCACGGTGGTCACGGCGCGGTCGATGCCGGGGTCGGACGACTCGGCGGTGGCGACGAGCAACTCGGAGATGTGCACCGAGAGGGCGGACGGGTCGAGCAGGTCGTGGCGGATCATCATGGACCCTGACTTTAACGACAGGCGGAACCCCCTTCAAAGGGAATGCCATCCCCCGAAGCCACTGTCCCCCCGAGGGACATCGGGGTCCACCGCCCGCTGGCGCGCCTTGGCCACGGTGGATCCCGGCGTTCGCCGGGATGACCGGTCGTGTGGCGCTCAGGCGGGTTGGTCTTCCAGCCGCCGCCCTTCCCGCAACGCCTGCGTGCAGTCCGCCACCGGCAGCGGCCGCGAGAAGAAGAAGCCCTGCATCTGGTCGCAGTCGTGCGAGCGCAGGAACTGCAGCTGGTCGGCCGTCTCGACCCCCTCGGCCACCACGTCGAGGCGAAGGCTGTGGGCGAGGCGGATGATCGCGAGCGCGATGGAGGCGTCGTTCGAGTCGGTGGTGACATCACGCATGAAGCTGCGGTCGATCTTCAGCGCGTCGAGCGGGAAACGCTTCAGGTACGACAGGCTCGAGTAGCCGGTGCCGAAGTCGTCCACCGAGAGGCGCACGCCATAGGCCTTCAGCGCCGCGAGCGTGCGTGTGGCCGCGTCGGCGTCGGCCATCAGCATCGACTCCGTCAGCTCGAACTCGAGCAGGGCCGGGTCACCGCCTTCCTCGGCGACGATGGCACGCACCACGTCGTCGAGCCCGCGTTCCTGGAACTGGCGGGCCGACAGGTTGATGGCCACCGGCCGCGGCACCAGGCCCTGGGCCTTCCACGCGGCGAGCTGGCGGCACACGGTGCGCAGCACCCACTCGCCCACCGGCACGATCAGGCCCGTGTCCTCGAGGATGGAGATGAACTCGAGCGGCGGCACCATGCCGCGCTCGGGGTGCAGCCAGCGCAGCAGCGCCTCGAAGCCGCTGATCTCGCCGGTCGCGACGTTGACCTTGGGCTGGTAGTGCAGCAGGAACTCGCCGCGCTCCAGCGCGTTGCGCAGCTGGGCCTCGAGCCGCAGCCGCTGCACCGCCTGGTCGTTCATCTGCGGCAGGTAGAACAGGAAGGTGTTGCGGCCGCGCTGCTTGGCCTGGTTCATCGCCGTGTCGGCGTTCTTGAGCAGCGTGTGGGCGTCGGGGCCGTCTTCCGGGTACACGCCGATGCCGATGCTGGCCGACACGTAGACGTCCTGGCCGCCGAGGTGGAACGGCTGGGCCATCGCGGCCATCACGCGCTTGGCCACCGTGGCGGCGTCGTCGGGTTTGGGCAGCACGATCGCGAACTCGTCGCCCCCCAGGCGGCCCACCGTGTCGCTCGCCCGCACGCAGCCCTTCAGGCGCTGGGCGGCCTGTGCGAGCAGGTCGTCGCCCATCGCGTGGCCCAGGGTGTCGTTGACGATCTTGAAGCGGTCGAGGTTCAGGATCATCACGTCGACGCGCCAGTCGTGCCGCAGCGCATGGGCCAGCGCCTGCGACAGCCGGTCGAGCACCAGGGTGCGGTTGGGCAGGCCGGTGAGGGTGTCGAACTGCGAGAGCTGCTGGAGCCGGCCCTCGGCCTCGACGCGGTCGATGGCCGTGGCGAGCGTGTTGGCCACGCTCTGCAGGAAGTTGACCTGTTCGTCGTTGAAGCGCCACTCGCGCGGCGAGTAGACCCCCAGCACGCCGCGCGGCCCCTTGGGCCCGGGAATGGGCACGCCGAGGCCCGACTGCACCCCGTGGCGATCGAGCAGCGCGCACGCGCCGGGCAGTTCCTCGGCGTGGCGCCGCACGGTGACCGCGGCGTTCGTGCGCAGCACGCGGGCGCTCTGGGTGTCGCGGCCGTCTCCGGCCATGGGATGGCCGATGTGGGCCTCGTCGAACCCGGCGCAGGCCACGAGCAGCAGGCCGTCGCCCGCCGGGGCGCACTGGCTCACTTCCGCGTACTCGATGTTGAGGCCTTCGGCGGCCACCGTCGCCGCGCGTTCGAGCAGCGTCTCGAGGTCCGTCTGGCTCAGGGCCAGGTGGCCGAAGCCGGCGATGAGGCCCTGCTGGCGGGCGGCGCGGCGCACGCCCTTCTCGGCGCGCTTGCGGGCGCTGACGTCGCGCGAGATCGTCACGATCACCCAGCCGTCGGCCGTGTGCAGCGCGCGGCGGCGGATCTCGACGTACACGCGCCGGCCGTTCAGCGTGCCGGCCCATTCGACGGGCGCGACCGCGTCGCCCTCGGCGATCACGCCGTCGTACACGGCCTCGAGCGCGGGGCGGGAGATCTCGAGCGCGCCCATCGGCCCCATCGCCATCAGTTCGGCGCGGGTGCAGCGCCGCATGCGGCAGGCGGCCTCGTTGAAGTCGATGAAGGACATCGTGCCGCGGTCGACGAGGTAGATCGCGTCCGAGGTCGTTTCCATCGCGTGGCGGAAGCGTGCGAGGGCCTCGTCGCCGCGTTCCGCGGCGGACACGTCGTCGAGCGTGAGCAGCGTGCCGTCGAGCGTGCCGTGCCGGAAGCGCGTGGCGCGCACCAGCAGCTGGCCGGGCATCGCATGGAGGTTCGCCGACGCGGCGGCCTGCCGGCCCTCGATCACGGCCCGCACCGCCGGCGGGAGACCGTGGACGGACGAGCTCGCGAGCACCTGGTCGCCGTCGACACCCCAGCCGGCCGCCGCATGGTCCCGCCACGGGCGGTTCGTCTGGCGGATCACGCCCTGGGCATCGACCAGGCACACGCGACCCGGCAGGGCGTCCAGCATGGCCTGGGCCAGGGTCACGTCCTGTGCGGCGGGGAGGGGGGCGGCGGTTCGGGTCACCGCAGGATTCTCCCGGCTCGCGCCCACCTTGGCGGCCGCGGCATTGCCCACAACGTCACGCTTGTTGCACGGACGTTCACCGACCCACCCGCCGTGTCACCTTCGTGTCAGGGTGGACACGGAGATCGCGCGCTCACTCCTCGTCGGCGACCACCCGCAGCCGGACCCGGCGGACCCGGTGGATCTCGGTGACGGCGTTGATGCGCAGTGGTTCGCCCAATGGAACGGTGCGGCGCATGCGGTAGTCGAGCGAGTCGCCGCCGTCCGGGTGCGTGGGCACGCGGCGCGCCCACTGCTGGGCGCCGTTCACGAGCACGCGCAGCTCGTGCCAGGGGCTGTCGGCGTCCGGCACGGCCTTCACCGCGAAGTCGATGGCGACCTCGAAGGTGCGGTCGCGGAAGGCGTCGGCGGGGATGTCGAGGAGGGCGACGCCGTGGTCACCGGCATCGGTTTCCCAGTGTTCGGGCATGGGGAGCGGGGAAAAACGTCGAGGGCCCGGATGATAGGCAACGCGGCGCGCGGGCGCGGCCATGCGGCAGAATGCCCGTTCGATGAGCCTGCCGATCCGCACCGTCTGCGCCACCCGTTATGTCACGCCCCTGCGCGAGGGCGGCTCGCTGCCGGCCATCGTCGAGGCCGACGACGACGGGCTCTACGTGCTCAAGTTCCGCGGCGCGGGGCAGGGGCCGAAGGCGCTGATCGCCGAACTGGTGGCCGGCGAGATCGGCCGGGCCCTCGGCCTGCCGGTGCCCGAGATCGTGTTCATCGACCTCGACCCCGAACTCGCGCGCACCGAACCCGACCCCGAGATCCAGGAGCTCATCCGCGCGAGCGGCGGCCTGAACCTCGCGCTCGACTACCTGCCCGGCTCGGTCACGTTCGACCCGCTGTCGGACCGGCCCGACCCCGGCCTCGCATCGCGCATCGTGTGGTTCGACGGGTTCGTCACCAACCTCGACCGCACGCCGCGCAACGCGAACCTGCTGATGTGGCACCGGTCGCTGCGGCTCATCGACCACGGTGCGTCGCTGTACTTCCAGCACCAGTGGGGCGACCCGGCCGAGATGGCGGTCAAGCCGTTCGCGTTGATCAAGGACCACGTGCTGCTGCCGTTCGCCACGGCGCTGGCCGAGGCCGACGCCACGCTGCCGGCGTTGCTGACACCCGAGCGCCTGCGGGCCATCGTCGACACCATCCCCGAGGCCTGGCTGCGCCACGACTCGCCGTTCCCCGATGCCGCCGCGCACCGCGAGGCCTTCGTCCAGTATTTCCAGCGCCGGCTCGCCGCCCCGCGCGCCTTCGCCGAGGAGGCACGCCGTGCCCACGCCCTTGCACACGTATGACTACGCCATCGTGCGGCTGGTGCCGCGCGTCGAGCGGGGCGAGTTCATCAACGCGGGCGTGATCGTCTCGTGCAAGACGGCGGGCTACCTGCGCGCGAAGGTGGCGTTCGACGAGGCCCGGTTCGCCGCGCTCGCGCCGAAGGCCGATCCGCACGACCTCCGCGCGGCGCTGCTGAGCATCCCCGCCATCTGCGAAGGCGGCGAGGCCGCCGGCCCGCTGCGCCACCTCTCCAGCCGCGAGCGGTTCGACTGGCTCGTGGCGCCGCGCAGCAGCAGCCTGCAGGTGTCGCCGGTGCACACCGGTCGCTGCACCGACCTGTCGCTCGCGCTCGACAAGCTGTTCGACCGGATGGTGGCCGTCGCGGCCTGATCCGGGGTGTCAGCGGGTGGCGGCGGTGGCTTCCACCTCCACCAGCATGCCGTCCAGCGCGAGCCGCGGCACCGGGATCAGCGTGCACGCGGGCGCGGGCCGGCCCTCGAAACGTTCCCGCACGGTGCGGCTCAGCACCTCGAGCTTGGCCATGTCGTGGTCCACGACGAGCACGGTGATCCTGGCGACGTCACGCAGCGTGGCGTTCGCCGCCGCCAGCGCGATGCCGATGTTGTCGAACGCCTGCTGCAGCTGCACGGCGAAGTCGGGCGACAGCGAACCGTCGGCCGCCTCGCCACCCTGGCCCGCGAGGAGGATCCAGCGCGGCGTGCCCTCGACCACCGCGAGGTGCGAGTAGCCGTTGGGGACGGGGTCGTAGAGGCCGGGCGGGTTGATGAAGGTGAGGGAGGTCATGGGGGGTCCTGTGGATGAATGGGACCTTCAGCATGGGACCTCAACCGCGGTTGAGGTCAAGCGGCTGGCATGATGCGGGTCGTTGTTCGCTGTTCTCCCGCTTCTTCTCCATGATCTCCCCCTTCCTGCGCCTGGCCCTCGTGCTCGGCCTGCTCTCGGCCATCGGGCCGTTCGCCATCGACATGTACCTGCCGGCGCTGCCGGCCATCGGAAACACCCTCGTCGCCGACGTGGGCGCGGTGCAGATGAGCCTCACGGCCTTCTTCGCTGCGGTGTCGGTCAGCCAGCTCGCGTACGGTCCGGCTTCGGACCTCTTCGGCCGCAAGAAGCCGCTGTACTTCGGCATGGCGCTGTTCACGCTGGCGAGCATCGGTTGCGCGCTCGCCCCCAACATCGGCACGCTGGTGGCGTTCCGCTTCGTGCAGGGCCTGGGTGCCGGCGCGGCGATGACCGTGCCGCGCGCGGTGGTGCGCGACGTGCACACCGGCAACGACGCGGCGCGGCTGATGTCGCTTCTGATGCTCGTGTTCAGCGTGTCGCCCATCCTCGCGCCCCTCGTGGGCAGCTTCGTGGTGGAGGCGTTCGGCTGGCGCGGCATCTTCTGGTTCGTCACGGGCGCGGGCGTCGCGGGCCTCGCGCTGCTGGCCTTCGTGCTGCAGGAGACCCGACCGCCGGCCGAACGCGCGGGCAGCACGTGGCGCGGCTCGCTCTCGGCCTACGGCCAGCTGATGCGCGACCGGCACTTCCTCGGCCTCACCTTCATCGGCGCGTTCGGCCTCGCGAGCTTCTTCGTGTACCTCGCGAACTCGTCGTTCGTGATGATCAACCACTACGGGCTTTCGCCGCGCGAGTACAGCTTCGCGTTTTCGATCAACGCGGTGTCGTTCATCGGGGTGTCGCAGCTGACCGGCTGGTTCGCGAAACGCTTCGGCCTGCGGCGCACCGTGCGTGGCGCCGTGCTCGGCTTCACAGTCACCATGACGCTGCTGCTGGTGCTGTTCACCGCCGGGGTCGACCGCTTCGACGTGCTGGCCGGCCTGCTGTTCATCGGCTTCGGCTTCCTCGGCCTCGTGATCCCGGCCACCTCGGTGCTGGCGCTGGAGGACCACGGCGACATCGCGGGCGTGGCATCGGCCTTGATGGGCACGCTGCAGCTCGTGACCGGGGCCGTCGTCATGGGCTTCACCGGCCTGTTCCTGGACGGCACGGCGTTCCCGATGGTGGCGGGCATCACGCTGTGTGCGGTGATGTCGATGGCGTTCACGCAGGCGACGCTGGGGGCGCCGGGGCGGTTGGCGGCGGCGCACTGACCTCTCCGTCATCCCGGCGACCGCCGGGATCCACTGGAGGCAGGGCGCGTGTTTCCCGAGTGGGCCCCGGCGTTCGCCGGGGTGACACACGCATCACCAGTCCCGCATCCGGATGCGCAGCTTCGCGACGGTCGCCTGGTGAATCTGCGAGATCCGCGACGGACTGAGCCCCAGCAGCGTGCCGATCTCCGCCAGGTCGAGTTCGCGCGCGTAGATCATCTGCATCACCTGGTGCTCCTGCGGCTCCAGCGCATCGAAGGCCTTCGCGAGCGCTTCGTGGCGCTGCTGGCGCTGCAGCACGCGCTGCGGGTCCGCGTGTTCGTCGACCGCGAGCGCGTCGGACCCGCCCGTGGCCACCGCGGGGTCCTCGGACGACGGTTCCAGCGCCTCGTCCTCCAGCCGCGTGGGCGCGGCGCCCGCGTCGAGCATCGCGCGGTAGAACACCTCGAGGGTCCAGCCCAGCTCGTTCGCGACCTCCTTCGCGCGCGGCGCGCGGCCGAGGCGGTGTTCGAGCGCCTGCACCGCCGCGCGGATCTGCCGCTGCTGGCTGCGCACGTGCCGTGACAGTTCGTCGCCGGCGCGCAGCGAGTCGAGCATCGATCCTTCGATGCGCCGCGACGCGTAGGTGTCGAACGTGGCGCCGCGGCCTTCCTCGAAACGCGACAGTGCCTCGTTGAGGCCGATCATGCCGGCCTGGACGAGTTCGTCCATCGCGACGTTCGCGGGCATTCTCGCCAGCATGCGGCCCGCGATCCGCTGCACGAGCGGACGGTGCGCGAGCAGGCGCACGTTGCGATCGTCGGGATCGGGGGGAAGGACCTTCGGGTTCAAACGGCAACCTCGCTGAGACGTCCACACGAGGATATCGTTCACAACCGAATCCGCCCTCCGAAGAGGGGCATGCTCAGCGCACGGTGGCGTGCGGGTGCTGCGGGTGTTCGAGCGTGTCGGCGATCAGGCGCAGCGCGTCGTCGCATTCGTTGCGCGTGAGCGGCCCGCCGAGGCACACGCGCACCGCGTCGGGCGGGTCGCCGTCGGTCGAGAACGCGGCGCTCGCGACCACGGCCACGCCCTGCGTGCGCAGGTACGACGCGAACTCCACGACGCTCCACGACGACGACAGCGGCAGCCACAGGTGGAAGCCTTCGGGCTGCGACAGCACGCCGCGGCCCGCGAGGTGGCGCGACGCCATCGCCTGCCGCGCCATCGACTCCGCACGGATCGCGAGCACCATCGCCTCGGCCGTGCCGTCGAGCACCCAGCGGCTCGTGAGCGCGTTGGTGATGGGCGAGGCCATTACCGTGGTGGCCCGCAGCGCGCCGGCCAGGCGCTGCGCCTGCCGTTCGCTGGGCGCACACACGTACGCGGTGCGCACGCCCGCGCCCAGGCACTTGCTGAAACCGGTGACGTACCACGTGAGTTCGGGCGCGAGCAGCGCGATGGGCGACGGCTTGTCGCGCGGCAGCATCGCGTACGCATCGTCCTCGATGATCGGGATCGAGAAACGCAGCGCCACGTCGGCCAGCGCCTCGCGGCGCGCGCGGGAGATCGACGTGGTGGTGGGGTTGAGCACGGTCGGGTTGCAGTACAGCGCCTTCGGCTTGAGCGTCTTGCAGGCGAGTTCGAACGCGGCTGCGCTGGGCCCCTCGTCGTCGAGTGGCAGCGCGTGCAGCTGCACGCCCAGCTGGTTCGCGAGCGCCTTGATGCCGGGGTAGGTGAGCGACTCCACGCAGATCAGCTCGCCGGGCCGGGCGAGCTGCGACACCAGCGCGGCCAGCGCGCTGTGGATGCCGGGGCACACCAGCACGTGTTCACCGCGGCAGTCGGGCAGCACGCGGCGCAGCCACTGCACCGCTGCGCGGCGGTCGTCGGGGGCGCCGCCGAAGTCCTGGTAGCGCATCAGGTCGTACAGGTCGGTGCGGGCCATCACGTCGGCGGCGCTGTCGTGCATGCGGGCGAGCAGCGCCGCGTCGGCGGGCTCGGGCGGCATGTTCATCGTCATCTCGGCGCCGCTGCCACCGCGCAGCGGCAGCGACGGGCTCGTGCCGCGCACGAAGGTGCCCATGCCGGGGCGCGAGTCGACCAGGCCGCGCTTGCGCGCCTCCGCGTACGCGCGGGCCACCGTCGTGTAGTTCAGCCGCAGCAGGTCGGCGAGTTCGCGCAGCGTGGGCAGGCGCTCGCGCGCCGAGAGCCGGCCGTTGCGCACGTCCTCGGCGATCAGGTCGGCGATCAGCAGGTAGGCGGGCTGGGCGCTGGCTTCGAGGCGGCGGGACCAGTGGGCGACGGGGTGGTTCATCGGATTGATCGCACGGGTTGATCGGATCGGCAGGGGGATTGATCGCACATCGCGTGCCTGCCGATCGCCCGAATGCGGTGCGCGGGGAGGGGTTGATCGGAGGCATTGATCGCACGGGAAAGCCTCGTGCTGGTGCGGGTTCCCGGCCGTCCGCAGAGGTCTTCCGGGGCTCGAAAAAAAGTTGATCGGCCGCCACGCGGCCGGAATGCGTGTTGATCGCGGATTGATCGCATGGCGGGTGCCATCGAGTGGCACACCGCATGCAAAGGAGGAGGGCGCGCTACCCCATCCCCCTGATCCTTTCCACGGAGAACCTCATGCCCAAAGTCACCCAACCCGCCAGCAAGAAAGGCGACTTCCTCGTCGACTACGAAGAGAAGGTCTTCGAGGACGTGAAGGCCGAGCCCGGCGAGAAGGCGCTCGTCACGTTCCACACCGTCGCGTTCGAGGGGTCCATCGGCTTCGTGAACCTGCTGCAGGCGACGCGCCTGCAGCGAAAGGGCTTCGAGACGTCGATTCTGCTGTACGGCCCGGGCGTGACGCTCGGCGTGAAGCGGGGCTTCCCGACGCTCGGCGACGAGGCTTTCCCGGGCCACCAGAACTTCAACAACCAGATCGGCAAGTTCATCGCCGAAGGCGGCAAGGTGTATGCCTGCCGCTTCGCGTTGCAGGCGCTGTACGGCCACGGCGAAGGTTCGCTGATCGAGGGCATCCGCCCGATCAGCCCGCTCGACGTGCTGGACATCGTGCTGCTGCACCGCAAGTCGAACGCGTTCATCCTCGACACCTGGACGCTGTGAAGGCCGGGGGACCACGATGAACGACTCCCCGAAGACGGTGCGCGCGGCGGCGGTGCAGATCGCCCCCGACCTCGAGCATCCCGAACGCACGCTCGACCGCGTGTGCGACGCGATCGACCGCGCGGCCGACCAGGGGGCGCAGCTCGCCGTGTTCCCCGAGACCTTCCTGCCGTACTACCCGTACTTCTCGTTTGTGCAGCCGCCGGTGCAACAGGGGCCGGCGCACCTGCGCCTCTACGAGCACGCGGTGGTGGTCCCCGGCCCGGTGACCCAGGCCGTGGCCGAACGCGCCGCCGCGCGCCGCTGCGTGGTGGTGCTCGGTGTCAACGAGCGCGACCACGGCAGCCTCTACAACACGCAGCTGGTCTTCGATGCCGACGGCTCGCTCAAGCTCAGGCGCCGCAAGATCACGCCCACGTACCACGAGCGGATGATCTGGGGCCAGGGCGACGCCGCGGGCCTGAAGGTGGTGGACACCGCCGCGGGCCGCGTGGGCGCGCTCGCGTGCTGGGAGCACTACAACCCGCTCGCCCGCTACGCGCTGATGACGCAGCACGAGCAGATCCACTGCGCGCAGTTCCCGGGTTCGCTCGTGGGTCCGATCTTCGCGGACCAGATGGCCGTGACGATCCGCCACCACGCGCTGGAGTCGGGCTGTTTCGTCGTCAACGCCACCGGCTGGTTGACCGACGCGCAGGTGGGCAGTGTCACGAAGGACCCCGCGCTGCAGGGCGCGCTGCGCGGCGGCTGCCACACCGCGATCGTCTCGCCCGAAGGCAAGTACCTCGCCGAGCCCCTGACCGAAGGCGAGGGGATGGTCGTCGCCGACCTCGACTTCGCGCTGATCACCAAACGCAAGCGAATGATGGATTCGGTGGGCCACTACGCCCGACCCGAACTGCTCGGCCTGCTGGTCAACGACCGGCCCGCCGTGACCCGTGTGCCGATGAACCCCGCCAGGAGCCCCTCCGATGAACACGCCCCCTCCGATCTCGCCGGCCAGCCGGCAGCTGATGACCGAGCTGCAGTCCTTCGGGTTGCGGCTGGCTGATCCTGGTGCGGCGAGCGGCGTCGCGAGCCGCCGCGGCGGCGCGGGCCCGTCGGACCACAAGGCCGTCACCGTCGACGGCCACACGATCATGGTGCCGGTGCACACGTCGAGCGCGTGGCAGTCGCCGTTCGTGGCGCAGGCGCCGGACGCCGAGGGCCGCAGCGCGCTGACCCGCGGCAGCATCCCGATCGCCCGCATCGAGTTCCCGAAGGCGCCGCGCTTCTACGCGCTGCAGACGATGGACGGCGTGCCGTACTCGCACATCGCGACGCTGCACGGTGCCGACGTTCTGGCCACGACCGTGCTGCAGAACTGCATCCGCTACGAGAGCCGGAAGAAGACCTGCAAGTTCTGCGCGATCGGCCAGTCGCTCGCCGCGGGCCGCACCATCGCCCACAAGACCCCCGAGCAGCTCGCCGAGGTGGCGCGCGCGGCGGTCCTGCTCGACGGCGTGCGCCACATGGTGATGACCACCGGCACGCCGAACGCGACCGACCGTGGCGCGCAGGTGCTGTGCGACAGCGCCTTCGCGATCAAGGCCGCGGTGGACCTGCCGCTGCAGGCCCAGTGCGAGCCGCCCGACGACGACCGCTGGTTCGAGCGCATGGCCGCCGCCGGCATCGACACGCTGGGCATGCACCTGGAGGTGGTGACCCCCGAGCTGCGCGAGCGGCTGATGCCGGGCAAGGCCTCGGTGCCGGTGTCGCGCTACCTCACGGCCTTCGAGGCGGCGGTGAAGGTGTTCGGCCGCGGGCAGGTCAGCACGTACATCCTCGCGGGCCTGGGCGACACCCGCGAGGCCATCCTGTCGCTGTGCGAGACGCTGCTCGCGATCGGCGTGTACCCGTTCGTCGTGCCGTTCGTGCCCATCAGCGGCACGCCGCTCGAGGACCATCCGGCACCGTCGCCCGACTTCATGCGCTCGGTGCTGGAGCCGCTGGGGCGGATGGTGGGTGACGCGGGCCTGCGGTCCGGCGACATCAAGGCCGGCTGCGGCAAATGCGGCGCGTGCTCGTCGCTGTCGGTGTTCGAGACATGATCGAGCTGGCCCCCGCCCCGCCGTTCGTGCCGTGCGAGTTCCGCGTCAAGTGGGCCCACGGCGACTGGGAACTCGGCCACGCCCGGCGCCTGCGCCGCGCGGTGTTCTGCGTGGAGCAGGGCGTGTTCGTCGGCGACGACACCGACGACATCGATGCCCACGCGCAGCTGCTGGTGGCCGTCGCCCACGTGGCCGGCTTGCCCGAGCAGGTGGTGGGCACGGTGCGCATCCACGAGGAGGCGCCGGGCCGCTGGTGGGGCTCGCGCCTCGCGGTGCATGCGGCGTTCCGCCACCACGGGCGCATCGGGGCCACGCTGATCCGCCTCGCGGTGGGCAGCGCCCACGCGCGCGGCTGCCACACGTTCCTCGCCCACGTGCAGGCGCAGAACGTGCCGATGTTCGAGAAGCTCGCGTGGACCGGCCTCGCCGACGAGGTGCTGCATGGCCGGCCCCACCGGCTGATGCGGGCCGACCTCGCGGCCTACCCGCCATGCCACACGCCGTACGCGGGGCACGTGGCCGCGTCGAGGGGCCGGCCATGACGATGTCGGACCTCTCCGCGGCCCTGCGCGAGAGCCGCGGTTTCGCGCACAAGCGCGACATCGGCGACGCGGTGGGCGCGCTCGGCGCCCAGGCCGTGGGCACCGGTGACGACACCGCGGCGATCCCCGACGGCGATGGCTGGCTGCTCTTCGCGATCGAAGGTTTCGTGGCCGACTTCGTCGCGACGATGCCGTGGTTCGCCGGCTGGTGCGGCGTGATGGTCAACGTGAGCGACATCGCGGCGATGGGCGGGCGGCCCGTCGCGGTGGTCGATGCGGTGTGGAGCCGCGGGGCCGAGGGCGCGGTCCAGGTGATGGCGGGGATGGCCGCGGCCTCCGAGCGCTACGGCGTGCCGGTGGCGGGCGGCCACAGCAACCACCGCGCGCACGAGGCGCAGCTGGCCGTCGCCATCGTGGGCCGCGCGAAACGCCTGCTGACGAGCTTCGACGCGCAACCGGGCCACGACCTCGTGATGGCGGTCGACCTGCGCGGTACCTACCAGGAGCCACATCCGTACTGGAACGCGGCCACCGGGGCGCCGGGTGAACGGCTGCGCGGCGACCTGGAACTGCTGCCGGCGATCGCCGAGGCGGGGCTGTGTGGCGCGGCGAAGGACATCAGCATGGCCGGGGCCGTCGGCACGGCGCTGATGCTGCTGGAATGTTCGCGCGTGGGGGCCGTGATCGACGTCGACGCGATCCCGCGCCCGCCCGGCGTGCCGCTCGCCCGCTGGCTGCTGAGTTTCCCGAGCTTCGGCTTCGTGCTGAGCGTCGACCCCGCCCACACCGGCGAGGTGCTCGCGCGGTTCGCTGCACGGGGCATCGCCGCGGCGGTGGTCGGCCGCGTGGACGACTCGCGGCGCCTGACCCTGCGCAGCGGTCCCGACGAGGCCGAGCTGTGGGACCTGCGATCGACCCCCTTCATCCTGCCCGGAGGACCGGCCCATGCGTGACACGTCCCTCGAGCGCTGGTCCGCGCGGCTGCGCATCGGCCTGCTGACCCATTCGGTGAACCCGCGGGGCGGGGTGGTGCACACGCTGGAACTCGCGAAGGCCCTGCACGAGGCGGGGCACCACGTCACGGTGTTCGCCCCGGCCGGGCCGGGGCAGGGGCTCTTCCGGCCGGTGCCGCACGCGGTGGAGCTGATGCCGCTGTCGCTCGCATCGGGCGGCCTCGCCACCCGCGTGGGCGCGCGCATCGACGACTGCGTGAACCACCTGCGGCGCCGGCGGCCCGCCGACAGCTTCGACGTGCTGCACGCGCAGGACAGCATCAGCGGCAACGCGCTGGCGGTGTTGCGCGACGAGGGCGCCCTCGGCGGGTTCACGCGCACGGTGCACCACCTCGACACCTTCGACGACCCGCGCCTGACGGCCTGGCAGCAGCGTGCGTTCCGCGCCGCCGACCAGGTGTTGTGCGTGAGCCGGCTGTGGTGCGACACGCTCAAGCGGGAACACCAGGTGGAGGCGTCGCTGGTGGCCAACGGCGTCGACCGCACGCGGTTCTCGCCAGGCCCTGGCCACGGCGACGACCGGGTGGCGCTGACGCTGGGCCTGCGCCCGGGCAGCCCGCTGTTCCTCGCGGTGGGTGGCATCGAGGAGCGCAAGAACACCCGCCGCGTGCTGGCCGCCTTCGCCGAGGTGCGGCGGTCGATGCCGTCTGCGCAGCTCGCGATCGTGGGCGGGGCCACGCTGCTGGACCACGGCGACTACGTTCGCGCGTTCGACGTCGACCTCGCGGCCTCCGGCCTCGTGCCAGGCCGCGACGTGGTGCTGACCGGGGCGGTGCCCGATGCCGACATGCCTGCGCTGTTCCGCCTCGCCGACGCCCTGGTGATGCCGTCGCTGCGAGAAGGCTTCGGCCTCGTCGTGCTGGAAGCGCTGGCGAGCGGCACGCCGGTGGTCGTCTCGCGCATCGCACCCTTCACCGAATACCTCGACGCCGTGGAGTCGGGCTGGGTGTGGGCCGATCCGGAGCGTTCCGGGTCGATCGCCTCGGCCATGGTGCGTGCCGCCGACCCCGCACGCGCCGCGGCCTTGCGCCGGTCACCGCCCGCGGTGCTCGACCGCCACAGCTGGACGGCCAGCGCCGCCCGCCACGTCGCGCTCTATCGCGCCCACCACGCCCTCGCGGGCCATCCTTGCTGAGACCGCCATGCCCGTCATGCACTTCACCGTCCGCTGGCCGGACGCCCAGGAATCCCGCTGCTACTCGCCGTCGCTGGTGGTGAAGGACTTCCTGGAACCCGGCCGGCGCTACCCGCTGCCCGACTTCCTGGCGCGCACCCGCGAGGCGCTGAACATCGCCTCCGAACGGGTGCGCGCGAAGTACGGCTTCGCCTGTTCCGCCGCGCTGGACCAGCTCGCCCGCATCGAAGACACGGCCGGGCGGTTCGCCGACTGGCCCGAGGCCGGTGTCGACGTGATCGCCTTCGACGACAACCCCTGAGGACCTCTTCCATGAACACCCAACCCCAACACCACGACGTCGTGATCGTGGGCGGCGGCCAGGCCGGCCTGTCGCTCAGCCACTACCTGCAGCAGCGCGGCGTGGACCACGTCGTGCTCGAGAAACACGCGCCGATGCACACGTGGCGCACGCAGCGCTGGGATGCCTTCTCGCTCGTCACGCCCAACTGGCAGTGCAAGCTGCCCGGCTGGGAGTACGCGGGCGCCGACCCGCACGGCTTCATGACGAAGCCGCAGATCCTCGACTACCTCGACGGCTTCGCGAGACACGTGGACGCGCCGGTGCGGTCCGGCGTGGCCGTGACCCGCGTCGTGCCCCGCGCCGGTGGGGGCTTCGACGTGGCGACGTCGGCCGGCGCGATGACGGCCGGCCAGGTGGTGGTGGCCTCGGGCGGCTACCACGAGCCCATCGTGCCGCGGATGGCCGAGCGGCTGCCGGCCTCGGTGCTGCAGGTCCATTCGGAGGCCTACCGCAACCCGGCCTCGTTGCCCGAGGGCGCGGTGCTGGTGGTGGGCTCGGGCCAGTCCGGCGCGCAGATCGCGGAGGACCTGCACCTCGCCGGCCGCCAGGTGGTGCTGGCCGTGGGCCAGGCGCCGCGCTGCGCGCGTTTCTACCGCGGCCGCGACGTGGTGACGTGGCTCGCCGACATGGGCTACTACGACATGTCGGTGCAGGACCACCCGCTGCGCGAGGGCGTGCGCGACAACACCAACCACTACGTCACCGGCCGCGACGGCGGGCGCGACATCGACCTGCGCCGCTTCGCGACCGAGGGCATGGAGCTCTACGGTGCGCTCGAGGGCCTGGAGGACGGCGTGTTGCAGTTCAGGGGCAACCTGCGCGACCACCTCGACCATGCGGATGCCATCTACAACGGCATCAATGCGTCGATCGACCGCCACATCGCGGAGAAGGGCCTCGATGCACCGCCGCCGTCCACCTACTCGCCGGTGTGGCAGCCCGGGGCGGAGCGCACGACGCTCGACCTGGCCACGTCCGGCATCGGCAGCGTGGTGTGGTGCATCGGCTTCCGCCCGGCCTTCGGGTGGGTGGACGCGCCGGTGTTCAACGGCCGCGGGGAGCCCATGCACGTGCGGGGGGTGTCGCCGGTGCCTGGGCTGTACTTCCTCGGGCTGCCGTGGCTGCACACGTGGGGATCGGGGCGTTTCTCGGGGGTGGCGCGCGATGCGCTGTTCCTGGCGGAACGCATCGAAGGGGCGAACGGGACGCGGGCGCCGGCGTCAGCCGAACCGCGCGTTCACGCGAGCGCGGTGTAGGTGGCCTGGACCGACCCGGACCAGTGGGCGACCTGGTCCGGGTCTTCCGCGACCCGGCCGGCCGACACCAGCACCCGCCGCGCGGCGAGGCGGTTGCCTGCGAGCAGCACCTGCGCGAGCGCGTCGTCGGCCTGTTCGAAGCCGCCGGCACCCTTCACCGCGCGGGCGGCGGCATGCAGCGGCGCGCTGAGCTTCCAGCCGATCACGAACTGGCTGAAGAGGCGTTCGCGCCGCGCCTGGAACGCGTGGCGGAAGCCGCGGCTGAACGCGAGGCCCGGGGGCGGGGGCAGCTTCTCGAACACATGGTCGAGGGCGCGCCAGCCGGCGGTCCAGCCGACGTCGTGCAGCAGGCCGCCGAGGTAGGCCTCGAACGGGTCGAGGCTGCGCTCCTGCGCGAGCGCGCGGCACAGGTCGGCCTGGGCCTGCGAATGGGCCCAGATGTGGCCGGCGGCCCGTGTGGAGAGCTGGCCGGGCTGGGCGCCGAACATGGGCTTGAGCACGACCTTCGCGATGGCCTGCCGCAGGCCGGTGGTGCCCACGCGGCGCACCGCATCGGCGAGTTCGGTGACCGGCTCGTGGCCGCGGAACGCGAGGCTGTTGGCCAGCCGGGTGACTTCGGCCACGAGGTTCGGGTCACGCGAGACCCGCTGCGCGAGCACGCCGGCCGACTGGCCTTCGTCGCGCAGGCTGTTGAGCAGCTGGGGGATGAGGCCGGCGGCGCGCGGCAGCAGCTCGCCGCGGCCCTTGTCGGCCACGATCAGCGCGTCGAGCTCGTCGAGCCAGCGGGCTTCGTCCGGATGGGCCGGGTGGTCGGTGGCCGGGAGCTGGTCGAGCATCCACGCGAAGACCTCGCCGTCGAGGTCGGCCAGGGGGACGGGAGCGCGGCGGTCAGGGACCGGGACCGGGAGGGACGAGGGGGTGGCCGTGTCGGGCGGCAGCGTGGGCCGCACGGACGTGTCTCTGGAGAGCAGGTTGCTGACGCGGCGCACCCAACTTGTCATGGCGACCCACGGTCCGGATGAAAGGGAGTGGGCTGCAGTATCGCAGCCCGCGAGCGTCCTGGAATCAGGATTTGGGCCACAGAACCCACACCCGGAGCGGTTGTTTCATCCGTCCGGCCTGCTGCTCCGCGGTGGTGCCCCAGCCCCAGAAGAAGTCCGCGCGCACGGCGCCGACGATGGCGCTGCCCGTGTCCTGGGCCATCACGAGGCGTTGCAGCGGCTGGTTGGACAGCGGCTCGGTGGTGTCGAGCCACACCGGCGTACCGTACGGGATGCTCTGGGGGTCGACGGCGATCGAGCGGCCCGGCGTCAGCGGCACGCCCTGTGCGCCGCGGGGGCCCACGGACGGATCGGCCAGCGCCTCCTCGCGGAAGAACACCGTGCGGGGGTTGCTCCACAGCAGGTCGTTGAGGCGCTGCGGGTTGCGCTGGGCCCACGACTTGATGCCGGGCCACGAGGCCTGGTCGGCGCGCAGCTCGCCCTGGTCGATCAGCCAGCGGCCCACCGACTTGTACGGGTGGTTGTTGTGGCCGGCGAACGCGGCGCGCACGAGGCGCTGGCTGCCGTTGGGCTCCTGCACCATCAGGCGGCCCGAGCCCTGGATCTGCAGGATCAGCGCGTCGAGCGGGTCCGCCACGTAGGCGAGTTCCCGGCCGGCGAGGCCGGCCTTCGCGGCGGGCACGGTGTCGAGCTGCTGCCGGGTCCAGTACGGGTTGCGGGAGGCGAGGTCGGCCGGCGGCCCGTACAGCGGCACGCGGTAGGGGCCGCGGGGCTTGCGGCTCGCCTCGATCAGCGGCTCGAAGTAGCCGGTGATCATGCCCTCGGTGGCGCCTTCGGCCGTTTCGACGCGCCAGGGGTCGAGGCGCTGGCGCAGCCAGGCGCGGGCGCTGGCGTCCGTCATCGGGCCGGCGGCGCGGGCGTCGACACACACGCGGGCCCAGTCGAAGGCCGGGCGCTCGCAGCCGCGCAGCAGCGCGGGCCACAGTTCGGTGGTGGCGTCCTGCTCCCAGCCGGGGAGGTCGGACCACTGCGCCGGCGTCCAGCGCGAGCGCTCGCGCACGATGGCGGAGCCGGGGCGGGCGGGCGCGGGGGCGGTGGCGCCGGGTTGGCTTTCCACCGGGGCCGGGGGCGTCGAGGGGCCGGTCGCGCACGCGGCGAGCACCCCTAGAATCACCGCCGACAGGGCCGGCCGCAACGCGCGGGCCGGACGAAGGAATCGCATCATGGGCTTGATCCTGCTCGAGGCGCTGGGCGCACTCGTCGTGTTGGTGTTGATCGTCTGGTGGACGATGTTCTCGGGCCGTCGCGGCGGCGAGCGGCGCGACGACGACCGGAGCGAATGACGGGCCGCACTCACCGCGGCGGAACGATGAAGCTCAGCGGCTTGTGCCACAGCCGCTGGCGGATCGCGCGGTAGATGCGGCTGCGGTCGCGCAGGCGGATGCCCCGCGAGCGCAGCGCGACGCGGAACGCCAGCAGGAAGCTCACGCCGAGGTTCAGAAGCCCGGTGAACGGGATCGCGGCCACGCACCACCAGAACGCGGGTTCGCGCAGCACCTGGGTGCCGAGCGCCCCGGCCGCCGCGGCGATCTGGCCGGTGGACAGCGTCACGTGGCGCACGTCGAGGGGCAGGCCGAAGAACGCGGCCACCACCGGCACGATGCCCAGCATGAAGCCGAGCGAGATGTTCGAGGTGAAGCCCGAGATGTTGTTGCGCCAGAACTCGGCCCAGCGCTGCGCGCGGGCGCGGCCCAGGTGCGAGACGATGCGCGGGTTCCACGTGATCGCGCTGTCGAGCCGGTGCCAGACGAACCAGTTCTCCACCCAGCCCGCGATGATCGAGCTGGTGAACAGCAGCACCCCGGTGAAGGCCGCGTAGAACGGCGTGGGGCCGAGCAGGGTCAGCGATTCCAGCACGTGTTCGGCGTTGGCCTCGCCCACGAGCGGCCGGCCGAACAGCGCGTTCGTGGCGAGCTGCACGCCCAGCACGAGCGGCGCCACGACGGTCAGGTTGCCGAGGATGCCGGCCGACTGCGAGCGGATCAGGTGGGCCACCTCGTCGACGAACCCTTCGACCGCCGCGTCGTTCGAGACGTCGCGCAGCTTCTCGGCCATGGCCGGTGCGGTCATCGCGGGCTGCTTGGTGGCCACCGTCCAGTGCGCAAGGTGGATCAGCACGAAGCTGCCGGCGTAGTTCACACCGGCCCAGAAGCCGGCCCAGAACGCGGTGAGGCCCAGCGCCATCACGATGAACTTCATCAGGGTGGTGCCGGCCAGCACCGCGCCGCCGCCGGCCGCGGCCTTCAGCATGCGGGCGTAGGCGCCGCGGTCGCGGGTGATGTAGTGCTCGCCCGTCTCGGCGCTGCGTTCGGCCACCTTGCGTGCGAGCATCGAGTAGTGCCGCGTGAACGGCTCGCGCAGGCTGCGGCGTTCGCCGGCCATGCGCACGAGCTGCGCGAGCAGGCGGGCGACTTCCGTGCCGGGGGTGGTGCTGATCACGCAGTTCAGCAGGTCCTCGATGCGGTGGGTGCGGCGGTCGAGCTGGTCGAGTTCGAACACGAGGTCGACCGAGACGCCGTGTTCCTCGAGGTGGTCGTTGACCGAGAGGGCGCAGCGGCGGCAGATGTCGAGCAGCGCGCGCAGGTACTGGGCCGAGACCAGCAGTGCCTCGGCGTTGCCGCTCTCGGCGTGTTCGCGGATGTCCTCGGCGACGCGGGCGAGCTGGCGGAACGGCTTGTCGACGAGCAGCTCGCGGCTCATGCGCGCGCGGATCATCGGCGAGAAGCCCTGGGCGCGGATCGATGCCGCGAGGAACATGATCGCGTCGAGGAAGGGGGCCTTCCAGTTGACGGCGTCGGCGTGGTCCTTCGGCGTGAGCAGCGTGATCAGCCGCTGCAGCGTGGTCGGGTCGATGGCGTCGAGCCACTCGGCATCGTGTTCCCGCGGGAACAGCAGCGAGAACAGCTCGGCGAGGTCGCGCGTGTCCGGTGTGCCGGGCAGCACGCGCAGGCGCAGCCGCTGGCCCAGTTCGCCGAGCAGCGAGGTGCGCGGTGCGAAACCGTAGTCGGCGAGCAGCGCGGCGGTGTCCACCTCCTCCCAGAACCGGCGCAGCACGCGGCGCACCTGCACCTCGTGTTGCGGGTGGCGTTCGAGCACGTTCAGCAGGTGGCGCAGGCGCAGCAGCGGCGTGGGGGTCTGCGCCTGCATCGGCTGCTGCTGCGGCAGCGGGGCGTGGCGCAGCCATTCGAGCAGGCGCACGAGCCACAGGTGGCGTTCGGGGAGCGGCGCGTCGGCGTCGGCGGCGGTCAGCAGGGCACTCAGGTCCCAGGGCCCTTCGGCCGGGACCATGGGGTTTCGCAATTTCAGCATCAGGGCAGAGCGGTCAGTGCAGGGCGGACGCGATGGTCAGACCGAACTCGGGGATGGGCGCCTCGAAGGGGTGGGCATCCTCGGTCATGCAGAAGAACGTGCCGTGCATGCTGCCTTGCGGCGTGCTGATGCGGGTCCAGCTCGTGTACTCGAAGCGTTCGCCCGGCTGCAGCAGCGGCTGCTGGCCGATGACCCCGAGCCCGCGCACCTCTTCCACCTGTCCGGTGGCGTTCGTGATCACCCAGTGCCGCGCGATCAACTGCGCCGCCACGTCACCCGTGTTGCGGATGGTGATGGTGTAGGCGAAGGCGTGGCGGTGGGCTTCCGCGTCCGACTGTTCGGGCTGGTGGCGCACCACGGCGCTGCAGGTGAATTCGGGCTTGCTCATAACGGTCCATTCTAGGAGGGCAACGGCCGGGAACGTGCAATATGCCCGGCCCGCGCGGGACGGGCCTCTTAAAATCGCGGGATGAGCCATACCCCCACCTACCGCATCGCCCCGAGCATCCTGTCCGCCGATTTCGCCCGACTGGGCGATGAAGTGCGTTCGGTGATCGATGCCGGCGCCGACTGGATCCACTTCGACGTGATGGACAACCACTACGTCCCGAACCTGACCTTCGGCCCGATGATCTGCGAGGCGCTGCGCAAGCACGCAGTCACTTCCACCGGCACCCGCGTGCCCATCGACGTGCACCTGATGGTGCAGCCGGTCGATTCGCTGGCCCAGGCCTTCTGCAAGGCCGGCGCCGACATCGTCACCTTCCACCCGGACGCCAGCACGCACGTGGACCGCACGCTGCAGCTGATCAAGGGCGAAGGCTGCCAGGCCGGCCTCGTGTTCAATCCGGCCACGCCGCTCGACGTGCTCGAGTGGGTGATCGACAAGGTCGACGTCGTGCTCATCATGAGCGTGAACCCGGGCTTCGGCGGCCAGAGCTTCATCCCGTCGGCGCTGAAGAAGATCGAGCAGGCGCGTCGCATCATCGACGCGAGCGGCCGCGACATCCGCCTCGAGGTGGACGGCGGCATCAAGGCCGCCAACATCCGCGACGTGGCGGCCGCTGGCGCCGACACCTTCGTGGCTGGCAGCGCCATCTTCACGCAGAAGGACTACCAGGCCGCCATCGGCGCGATGCGTGCCGAGCTGGCCCGTGCGGGCTGAGCGCGGCGACGGACCCGTTTCCCTCCGCCCGATGCTGCCGGCCGACGTGCCGGCGGTGATGGCCGTGCAGGCCGCCTGTTATGGCGAGCACCTGCTGGAGCCGGCCGGCGTGCTGCACGACCGGCTGGGGGCCGCGGCCGACACCTGCTGGGTGGCGCTGCGGGGAGACCGGGTGTGCGCGTACCTCGCCGCGTACCGCTCGCGCCTGGGTGCCGTCACGGCGCTGAACGGGCCGTTCAAGCCGGCGCCGAGCCCCGACACGCTGTACCTGCACGACCTGGCCGTGCACCCCGACGCCCATGGCTCGGGCGTGGGCGGCCGCCTGGTCGACGGCCTGGTGGCGCTGGCCCGGCGCGAAGGCCTGCGGTGGTCGGCGCTGGTGGCCGTGCAGGGCGCCACGTCGTTCTGGCGCCGCCACGGCTACGAGACGCACGCGCCGGCGCAGCCGGACCGCCTGGACGCCTACGGCGACGACGCGCGCTACATGGTGCGCCCGCTCGCCGCCTGATTCCGCGGACTCAGGTGTCGGCGGCCGGCGCCAGCGGCCCGCCGAGCTGGCCGCCGACGCGCCCGCGCAGGTGCGCGCGCACGCGTTCGGCGATGGCGGTGGCGTGCTCGGGGCCGATGCAGTCGGCGATCTGCTGCTCGGTGGTGAAGTGCATCACCAGCAGCCCCCGCAGCTTCGTGAAGGCGCTGTCGCGCGAGGGGTCCCATACCATGGGGTCCTGCTGCAGCAGCCGTTCGGCCACGCCGGGGTCGAGCAGCCGCACCTTGCACATGATGGCGCACTGCGCGATCTCGAGATCGACTTCCTCGAGCAGGTGTTCCCAGCGGTCGGTGGTGAAGCGGTCGATGTCGGTCATGGCGTGGGGATCCGGGTCATCGGGGACGGCATGCGCGAGGCACGCTGCAGTGCAGCATGCCTCAACGGCGGCGTCGTGGTGGCGACAACCCCCGTCTCGCGTCAGGTATCTCAGGCCTCGAACAGGTCCTTGACCTCGCGCGGCTGCGAGCGCCAGAACTGCGGCGGCGCCTGCACGCGGGCACCCAGTTCGGCCGCCGCATGCCACGGCCAACGGGTGTCGTAGAGCACCGCCCGCGCGATCCCGACGGCATCGGCATGGCCCTCGGCCAGCACGGCCTCGGCCTGGGCCGGCGTGGTGATCAGGCCCACGGCGATGGTGGGCAGACCCGCCTCCTCCTTCACGCGCCGGGCGTGGGGCACCTGGTAGCCCGGGGCGAGCGGGATGGCCTGCGCGGTGGACACACCGCCGCTCGACACGTGGATGGCCGCGCAACCGCGGGCCTTGAGCGCTTGCGAGATCGCGACGGTGCCGTCGAGGTCCCAGCCGCCCTCGACCCAGTCGGTGGCGGACAGGCGCACCCACACCGGGCGGTCGGCCGGGAAGGCCTCGCGCACCGCGTCGAACACCTCCAGCGGGAAGCGCATGCGGTTCTCGAGCGAGCCGCCGTAGTCGTCGGTGCGCTGGTTGGCGAGCGGCGACAGGAACTGGTGCAGCAGGTACCCGTGTGCGGCATGCACCTCGATGCCTTCGAAGCCGAGCCGCGCGGCACGCCGGGCGGCCTGGGCGAAGCCGTCGCGCACGCGCTGCAGACCTGCGGCATCGAGGGCGATCGGCGGGGTGTCGGTGGCGGCATGGGGCACCGCCGAGGCACCCACCGTCTGCCAGCCGCCGGACTCACCGGGGTGCACCTGCGCGCCACCTTCCCACGGCCGGCGGGTCGAGGCCTTGCGGCCGGCGTGGGCCAGCTGGATCGCGAGCGGCATCTTCGAATGCGCCCGCACGCCGGCGATCACTCGGGCCAGGGCCGCTTCGTTGTCGTCGTTCCACAGGCCCAGGTCGGCGCCGGAGATGCGGCCTTCCGGCACGACGGCCGTGGCCTCGAGGATCAGCAGGCCGGCGCCCGAGTGGGAGAGGGTGCCGAGGTGCATCAGGTGCCAGTCGGTGGCGTTGCCGTCCACGGCCGAGTACTGGCACATGGGGGCGATGACGATGCGGTTGGGGAGGGCGAGGGGGCCGATCTGCAGCGGGGTGAAGAGGTGCGACATGGGCAGGAGGGGACGGGACGGATGCCGCGCACTGTGCCCCGTGGGCGGAGTCCGCGCGCGGGCAGGGCTTCTCGCACCCCCGCCGCGCCCCGGGCGCCCCGCGCTCAGCGCCGCGCCGCCAGCGCTTTCGCGACCCCTTCGCCGTATGCGGGGTCGGCCTTCGTGCAGTTCGCGATGTGGCGCTGCTGCACCTCGGCGCTCGCCCCGCCCAGGGACCGGGCGGTGTTGTCGAACAGGCGCTGCCGTTCGTCGGGCGCCATCAGCCGGAACAGCGCACCGGGCTGGGCCCAGTGGTCGTCGTCGACGCGGTGGTCCCAGTGACCCGCGGCACCGTCAAGCGGCAGCCGCGGCTCGGCCAGCTGCGGCTGGTCGGCCCATTCGCCGCGGCTGTTCGGCACGATGCCGGGCACGCCGCCCTGGTTGCCGTCGACCCGCATCGCGCCGTCCCGGTGGTAGCTGTGGAACGGGCACTTCGGGGCGTTCACGGGAACCTGGTTGAAGTTCACGCCCAGCCGGTAGCGCTGCGCGTCGCCATAGCTGAACAGCCGCGCCTGCAGCATCCGGTCCGGCGAGAAGCCCACGCCGGGCACGATGTTGGCGGGCGAGAAGGCGGCCTGCTCCACCTCGGCGAAGTAGTTGTCCGGGTTGCGGTTCAGTTCCATGACGCCCACCTCCTGCAGCGGGTGGTCGGCGTGCGGCCACACCTTCGTCAGGTCGAAGGGGTTGAAGGGCCAGCGCGCCGCCTGCGCTTCCGTCATGAGCTGCACGTACAGCGTCCACTTCGGAAACTCGCCCCGCTCGATCGCGTCGTACAGGTCGCGCTGGGCGCTCTCGCGGTCCTTCGCGACCACGGCCTCGGCCTCGGCGTCGGAGAGGTTGCGGATCCCCTGCTGGCTGCGGAAGGTGAACTTCACCCAGTGCCGTTCGTTCCGTGCGTTGACGAAGCTGAAGGTGTGGCTGCCGAAGCCGTGCATGTGGCGGTAGCCGTCGGGCAGGCCGCGATCGCCCATCACGTAGGTCACCTGGTGGAGCGCTTCGGGCAGCAGGGTCCAGAAGTCCCAGTTGTTCTGCGCGCTGCGCAGGTTGGTGCGCGGGTCGCGCTTGACGGCGTGGTTCAGGTCGGGGAACCGCAGCGGGTCGCGCATGAAGAACACGGGCGTGTTGTTGCCGACGATGTCCCAGTTGCCTTCCTCGGTGTAGAACTTGACCGCGAAGCCGCGGATGTCCCGCTCGGCGTCCGCCGCGCCCCGTTCGCCCGCCACGGTGGAGAAGCGCACGAAGACTTCGGTGCGTTTGCCCACCTCGGCGAACAGGGCCGCCTTGCTGTACGCGGTGATGTCTTGCGTGACGGTGAAGACCCCGTGCGCGCCGGAGCCCTTCGCGTGCATGCGGCGTTCGGGGATCACCTCGCGGTCGAAGTGCGCGAGCTTCTCGATGAGCCAGATGTCCTGCAGCAGGGCGGGGCCGCGCGGGCCCGCGGTCTGGGTGTTCTGGTTGTCGACGACGGGGGCGCCGGTGGCATGCGTCAGGTGTTTCATGGTCCGTCTTGGATCGGGATGGAGATGCCACGGACGATGCCGCACCGGCGCGCTGGCCGCATGCTGCCGGAGGCCGCCCCCGACCCCGCTCCAAAGGTGGAGGCGCGCCTCACTTCTCCGGGGTGCGCCAGTACCCGTTGGCCGCGGCGATGGTGGCGAACTCCGTGGCCACGGTCTGGGTGATGAGGATCAGCATCGTCGGGTCTTCGATGTAGGTGCCGCGGATCGCCTCGCGGCGGGCGCCGTCGGGTTGCGTGTACTTCACGATGAGGCGTGCCATCTTCACCGCGAGGTGGCGGCCTTCTTCGGGGGTGGCGGTGATGAGCGTGTTGCCGGGCACGAGGGTGGGGGCGTCCATGGGGCGTTCTCCGTGAAAAGACGAGGCGAGCACTGTCGCCCGCCGCCGGCCGTCCTGCCATCCGCCGGAGTGCCCGGGCGCCCTCCTGCTTTGGTCGGGGACGTTGCCCTGCCCCACCGGGGCCCGTCACAATGCGCCGCTACAGTGTCGAGAACTCCCTGCCGCGTTCGTGAACTCCATTCCGCCGAAACCCACCCGCTACACCGCCGCCATCGTCGACCTCGACGGCACGATGATCGACACCCTCGGCGACTTCCAGGTCGCGCTGAACGCCGCCATGGCCGACCTGGGCCTCGAGCGGGTCGACCGCGGTTTCATCGAACACACCATCGGAAAGGGCTCGGAACACCTCGTGCGCCAGACGCTCCTGGCCGTGGGCGCGCCGGAAAGCCGCTTCGGCGAAGCGTTCGACCGCTACCAGCACCACTACGAGCGCATCAACGGCAAGTACGCGGACGTGTACGACGGGGTGATCGAGGGCCTGGTGCGGCTGCAGGCGAGCGGCCTGCTGCTCGCCTGTCTCACCAACAAGCCGGTGACCTTCGCGAAAGCCTTGCTGGAAATGAAGGGGCTGGCCCCGTTTTTCGCGACGGTGTCCGGCGGCGACAGCTTCGAGCGCAAGAAGCCCGATCCGCTGCCCGTGGTGCGCACCTGCGAGGCGCTGGGCACCGAGCCCTCACGCACGCTGGTGGTGGGCGATTCGGTGAACGACGCCGCCGCCGCGAGGGCGGCGGGGTGCCCCGTGGTGCTGGTGCGCTACGGCTACAACCACGGCCAGCCGGTGGCCGAGGTGGACTGTGACGGCACGGTCGACCGGCTGGATGCCATCGACCTGGGCTGAACGCACGGTCAGTCGAGGTGGCCGAGCAGGCCTTCCTTGAGCAGCGTGTCGGCCGGGGACTTGCCGAGCCAGATCTTCAGCAGCGCCGAGTAGAACTCGGGTTCCTTGATGGGCTGGCCGGCCTGCTTGCCGTTGACCGAGATCACGGTGCCGGTGCCGGGCACCCAGTCGGCGGTGAAGTACTCGCCGGGGGACAGCTTCTTGTACTGGAAGAAGATGTCGCTCATGGTCAGCACGCCGGCCACCGACTTCGAGAACTCCTCGCGCGGGGCGTTGTCTTCCATGCCGCGGGCGAACAGCTTGCCCAGTTCGGCCGCGTTGATCTCGCGCAGCATCACGATGTGCATGCGCTTGGCGCCCGGCTGGGCGATCACGGCTTCGGGGGTGGTGGCCTTCGCGGGCAGGTACAGCGCCGCGGTGTAGACCTTGAAGATGGCCTTGGAACGCAGGCCGGCGCCGTTGAGCACCAGCTTGGAGGTGCCCACCTGGGTGGAGTCCTCGTACTTGATGCCGGCCACGGTGACGGGCGCGGCGAGGGCGGCGACGGGCTGGGCCAGGACCAGGCTGGCGGCGAGGAGGATGCGACGGATCACGGGTGGGCTTCCATCAGGTTGTCTAACGGGTCGATCGGGCTCCGGCCCGCCCGGCCCGGATGCGTTTTTGATTGTGACAGCGGCTGTCCTGAATCGGTCCCCCCGGATTCGTGGGGCAGTTCCCGTTTTGGCCCGCCGCGTGCGGGGCCTGCTACACTTTTCCGATGTTCATCGCGCGCAAACAAACCAAAGGGTCGCACGACCGGGGAGCCTGGCCCTGGCGGGGCCGGACCACGTTGGTTTGAATTTGCCGCGGGCGCAGTCTTCCTCTGCCCTCCGGCGCCGTGGGCAGGCCCGATGCGGCCCGCCTTGCCAAATCGTTCACACGCGGGCGCACCCATGCCGCCCGCCGGGCCGTGGAGGGCCCTGATCCGTGATCACCCAATCCGAGTTCAACCGGCTGGCCGCTGAAGGCTACAACCGCATCCCGCTGACGGCCGAGGCCTTCGCGGACCTCGAGACCCCGCTGTCGCTCTACCTGAAGCTGGCCCATGGCCCGAGCGGCGGCAAGCACAGCTTCCTGCTCGAATCCGTCGTGGGCGGCGAGCGCTTCGGGCGCTACTCGTTCATCGGCCTGCCCGCACGCACGCTGCTGCGCGCCACGGGCTTCAAGACCGAGGTCGTCACCGACGGCCAGGTGGTGGAGACCGACGAGGGCAACCCGCTCGATTTCATCGCCGACTACCAGAAGCGCTTCAAGGTGGCGCTGCGTCCGGGCATGCCGCGCTTCTGCGGCGGCCTGGCGGGCTACTTCGGCTACGACGCGGTGCGCTACATCGAGCCGCGCCTCGCAGGCACCGTGCTGCCGGGCGGCATCGACACGCCCGACATCCTGCTGCTGCAGTGCGAGGAACTGGCCGTCATCGACAACCTGTCGGGCCGCCTGCACCTGATCGTCTACGCCGACCCGGGCCAGCCCGAGGCCTACGTGAACGCCCAGCGGCGCCTGGCGCAGCTGGCGGACCGGCTGCACGACAGCGTCGTCGCCCCCACGGTCAAGCGCGGCACCGCCCACCCGGTGGAGCGCGGCTTCGCGAAGGACGACTACATCGCCGCCGTGCTGCAGGCCAAGGAGTACATCGCGGCCGGCGACATGATGCAGGTCCAGATCGGCCAGCGCCTGCAGAAGACGTTCACCGAGTCGCCGCTCAGCCTGTACCGCGCGCTGCGCTCGCTGAACCCGTCGCCCTACATGTACTTCTACGACATGGGCGACTTCCAGATCGTGGGCGCGTCGCCTGAGATCCTGGTGCGCCAGGAGCACACGCCCGAGGGCGACAAGGTCATCATCCGGCCGCTCGCCGGCACCCGCCCGCGCGGCACCACGCCCGAGGAGGACAAGGCCCTCGAGGTGGAGCTGAAGGCCGATCCGAAGGAGCGCGCCGAACACGTGATGCTGATCGACCTGGCCCGCAACGACATCGGCCGCATCGCCAAGACCGGCAGCGTGAAGGTGACCGAGGCCTTCGTGGTCGAGCGCTACTCGCACGTGATGCACATCGTCAGCAACGTCGAAGGCCTGCTGAAGGACGGCATGACCAGCCTCGACGTGCTGCGCGCCACGTTCCCCGCCGGCACGCTCACGGGCGCGCCCAAGGTGCGGGCGATGGAGATCATCGACGAGCTGGAGCCCGTGAAGCGCGGCATCTACGGCGGCGCCTGCGGCTACCTGAGCTTCGCGGGCGACATGGACGTGGCCATCGCGATCCGCACGGGCATCGTCAAGGACGGCAGGCTGTACGTGCAGGCCGCGGCGGGGGTCGTCGCCGATTCGGTGCCGGAACTTGAATGGAAAGAGACGGAAGCGAAGGCGCGTGCATTGCTTCGTGCCGCCGAACTCGTCGAGGAGGGCTTCTGACATGCTGCTCATGATCGACAACTACGACAGCTTCACCTTCAACCTCGTGCAGTACTTCGCCGAGCTGGGTGAGGACGTGCGCGTGTTCCGCAACGACGAGATCACGCTCGAGGGCATCGCTTCGCTGAACCCCGACCAGCTGGTGCTGTCGCCCGGCCCCTGCTCGCCGAACGAGGCGGGCGTGTGCGTGCCGGCCATCCGCGAGTTCACCGGCAAGCTGCCCATCCTGGGCGTGTGCCTGGGCCACCAGTCCATCGGCGCGGCGCTTGGTGGCAACGTGATCCGGGCGCAGAAGCAGATGCACGGCAAGACCGACGTGATCACCACCGACCGCAAGGGCGTCTACACCGACCTGCCCGAGCGCTTCACCGTGATCCGCTACCACTCGCTGGTCATCGAACGGTCGAGCCTGCCGGCCGAGCTGGAGGTCACCTCCACGTCCGAGGACGGCGAGATCATGGGCGTGCGCCACACCGCGCTCGCGGCGACGAAGAAGCCGCTCGAAGGCGTGCAGTTCCACCCCGAGTCCATCCTGACCGAACACGGCCACGCGATGCTGAAGAATTTCCTGAACGCCACGCGGGGGAGCTGAGATGAACATCACCGACACCCAGGCGCTGCAGCGGGTCATCGAGCACCGCGAGATCTTCCACGACGAGATGCTGGGCCTGATGCGCCGCATCATGACGGGCGAGATGTCGCCCGTGATGGTGGCCGCCCTCGCGATGGGGCTGCGCGTGAAGAAGGAGAGCATCGGCGAGATCACCGCGTCCGCGCAGGTGATGCGCGAGTTCGCCACGCCCGTGCCCATCGCCGACAAGCACAACCTCGTCGACCTGTGCGGCACCGGCGGCGACGGCGCGCACACGTTCAACATCTCCACGGCGTCGATGTTCGTGGCGGCCGCGGCCGGCGCGCGCGTGGCCAAGCACGGCGGGCGCAGCGTGTCGTCCAGCACCGGCAGTGCCGACGTGCTCGATGCGCTGGGCGCCAACGTCAACCTGACGCCCGGGAACGTTGCCCGATGCCTGGAGGAAACCGGCATCGGCTTCATGTTCGCGCCGAATCACCACGGCTCGATGAAACACGCCGCTCCCATCCGCAAGGAGCTGGGCGTGCGCACCATCTTCAACATCCTCGGCCCGCTGACCAACCCGGCCGACGCGCCGAACCAGCTGATGGGCGTGTTCCACCCCGACCTCGTGGGCATCCAGGTGCGTGTGCTGCAGCGCCTCGGGTCCGACCACGTGATGATCGTGCACGGGGTCAACGGGCTCGACGAGATCTCGATCTCCGGCGAGACGCTGATCGGCGAGCTGCGCAACGGCGAGGTGCGCGAGTACGCGGTGCACCCGAGCCAGTTCGGTCTGGCGACGGCCGAGATGGCGGCGCTCAAGGTGTCGGGCAAGGAGGAATCCGTGCGCTGCATCGAGCGGGCGCTGGCCGACGAGGCGGGCCCGGTGCGCGACATCGTGTTGCTGAACGCGGGCGCGGCCCTCTATTGCGCGAACGTGGCCGACTCGGTTGCCGACGGCATCGAGCGCGCACGCGATGCGGTGGCGTCGGGCAAGGCGAAGGCCAAGCTCGCGCAGTTCGTCCACACCACCCGGCAACTCCAGCCGTCGAACCCATGAGCGACATCCTCGACAAGATCGTGGCGGTCAAGCGCGAGGAGATCTCCGCTGCCCGCCGTCACCGTGACCTGCCGTCCCTGCGCCGCGATGCCGAGGGCCGCACCGACGCGCGCGACTTCGTCGGCAGCCTGCGCGGCAAGATCGCCGCCGGCCATGCCGGCGTGATCGCCGAGGTGAAGAAGGCGAGCCCGAGCAAGGGCGTGATACGCGAGAACTTCGTCCCGGCCGAGATCGCCGCCAGCTACGAGCGCCACGGCGCCGCCGCGCTGAGCGTGCTGACCGACCGCCAGTTCTTCCAGGGCGAGACGGCCTACCTCGAGCAGGCCCGCGCGGCCTGCGCGCTGCCGGTGCTGCGCAAGGACTTCATGGTCGACGCCTACCAGGTGTACGAGGCGCGTGCGATGGGCGCCGACTGCATCCTGCTGATCGCCGCCTGCCTCGACGACGCGCTGATGGTCGACCTGGAAGCCCAGGCGCACGAGCTGGGCATGGCCGTGCTGGTGGAGGTGCACGACGGGGCCGAACTCGACCGCTCGCTGCGCTTGAAGACGCCGCTCGTGGGCATCAACAACCGCAACCTGCGCACCTTCGAGGTCACGCTCGACACCACGCTGGGCCTGCTGCCCCGGGTGCCGGCCGACCGCCTGCTGGTGACCGAGAGCGCCATCCTCAGCCGCGCGGACGTGACCCGCATGCGCGAGGCGAAGGTGAACGCGTTCCTGGTGGGTGAGGCGTTCATGCGCCAGCCCGACCCGGGCGTGGCCCTCGAGGCGCTGTTCGCTTGAGCGACCTGCCGCTGTTTCCGGCGGACGGGCGCCTCGCCGAGCCGCTGTCGGCGCTGCTGGACCGGGTGCCGGACGGCTGGCGGCCCATCGTCGAGCGCTGGCGGGCCTCCGAGGCCGGCCGGTCGCTGGTGGCCTACGTCGACGGCCGCGTGGCCGATGGCGCCACGGTGTACCCGGTGGACGTGTTCCGGGCGTTGCGGCTCACACCGCTGCCGGACGTGAAGGCCGTCATCGTGGGCCAGGACCCGTACCACGGGCCGGGCCAGGCGCAGGGGCTCGCGTTTTCGGTGCCGTCGGGCCTCAAGACCCCGCCCAGCCTGCGCAACATGTTCGTCGAGCTGCGCCGCGACCTGGGCGGTGCGCCGGCCGGCAACGACCTCTCGGGCTGGGCGCGCCAGGGCGTGCTGCTGCTCAACACGTGCCTCACGGTGGAGGACGGCCAGCCGGCGAGCCATGCCCGCCGTGGCTGGGAGGCCCTGACCGAACAGCTGCTGCAGGCGGTGGCCGCCCGGCCGGAGCCGTGCGCCTACCTGCTGTGGGGTGCCCACGCGCAGCGGTTCGAGGGGCTGATCCGGGCCACCGCGCCCGACGGCGCGCCGGCGCCGCTGATCCTGATGTCGAACCACCCGTCGCCGCTGTCGGCCCGCCGGCCGCCGGTGCCGTTCCTCGGGAACGGGCATTTCGGCGAGGCGGCGCGGTACCTGGCGGCACACGGCCGCCCCGTCGACTGGCTCGGTTGAAGCGGGTCAGTTGAAGTAGAAGACGCCGTAGACGCCGGCGTGCGAGCCGTCGAACTTCTGGCCGCGGTACACACCGTCCTTGCCTTCGAACTTCTCGCTGACCGCGCGGAACTTGATGCCGATGCGTTGCCACGGGAAGTACTCGGCCTCGACCACGAAGCCGGTCTTGGCGTCGAAGCTGGAGTCGAGGCCGCCCACCACGCCGTTCGAGTCGACGTGGGCGTCGAACGACTGGCGCACCCCGCCGCCGATGCGGAACTGCGGGTTGATGCTGTAGTAGCCGAGGAACTCGAACGGCACGCGGCTGAACGAGTAGTCGCCGTTGGATCCGTTCACGCCGTCGAAGTGGTAGCCGATGCTGGCCTGCATCGAGAACGGGCCGCCCACGAGGAAGTCGACGCCGGCCTTCAGGTCGACGAGGTTGCCGGCCCGCACGGTGCTGCTGGTGTCGTTGCTGAAGTCGAAGGATTCGAGCTTGTCGCCGCCGTAGGTCAGGCCGAAGCCGACGAACGGGCGCACGTCGCCGCCCGGGCGCTGCTGGGCATGCGCGGCGGTGGCCAGGAGCAGGGTGGCCGCGGCGCAGGCGATGGTTTTTTTCATGGGATCCGCTTTCGTGATGACAGGGGTAAGGGCTTGCGGATTATCGGGTGGAGGTGTCCGGACCTGAGGGGCACAATGCGGGAAGAAGGGCTCGTCATGACGACTCGTGCGCAGAACCGTTGCCAGCCGACTTCTGACGATGTATACTCCCGAGTTCGCTGCGGAGGGGTGGCCGAGTGGTTAATGGCAGCAGACTGTAAATCTGCCCTCTTTGAGTACGCTGGTTCGAATCCAGCCCCCTCCACCACAGCGCCGAATTCGGTTTGACAGAAGTGTTCGACTCTCGCGAGTGCCGCCGCAAGGTGGTGTCCGAGGGGCTCCCGGGCGGGAGTAGTTCAATGGTAGAACCCTAGCCTTCCAAGCTAATGACGCGGGTTCGATTCCCGTCTCCCGCTCCACGTCGTTCGCTTCGAGGAATTTGGTGATGTGCCCGGCGAGGCCCGTACAGGCTTGATCATCGCGAGGTGTTCAAGCCTGTACCGGTGACGGTAGCAGGTACCCTGCCCATATGGCTCAGTGGTAGAGCACTCCCTTGGTAAGGGAGAGGTCGCGCGTTCGATCCGCGCTATGGGCACCAAGTTTTGTGGTCGACGTCGACGGCAAGGAGCAGAAAATGGCAAAAGGCAAATTCGAACGGACCAAGCCCCACGTGAACGTGGGCACCATCGGTCACGTGGACCATGGCAAGACGACGCTGACGGCCGCCATCACCACGGTGCTGTCGACCAAGTTCGGCGGCGAAGCCAAGGCGTACGACCAGATCGACGCGGCGCCG